>TARA_R110002096_G_scaffold332502_1_pt1 | contig 26576 bp, 14 predicted proteins | sample TARA_R110002096 | Tara Oceans TARA_R110002096 (sample SAMEA4397295) | marine metagenome | biome: Polar Biome; feature: [DCM] deep chlorophyll maximum layer (ENVO:01000326); material: water (ENVO:00002006), including particulate matter (ENVO:01000060) such as... | depth 35 m
GAAGAGAGTGCCCGCCATCAGTTCCAGGAACTGTCTCCCCAGATATAGGGCTGCCGTCTCTTCCAGAGTAAACTGTAACTGGGCAATCCCCACATTTCCCGCAATTTTCCACTGCTTTTTACCATGAGCAGTGGTCACTTCTGATACGGGAAAGCCGACTGATTTCAGTACAAGAAGGTCGCGTGCAATCGTCCGATTTGAGACTTCAGTTTCTTGGGCTAATTCCTGCAGCGTGACACCTTGTTTGCGATGAGAGAGAATCTGAAGTAATCTCCATTGACGCATCAGTTGAGCAGATTCAGCCATCATGAGCCCTTACGCGGAATTGTGGATCAGGTTTCTATTAGACAGCAGTGTACTGGATGGTCTGGTCAGATCGTGTCACACGTTGCGAGTGTACATATGATGTTTGCGAGACTTGATTTTGATGTCAATAGAGAAGAGATTAGGTGAATACTAAATCGAGTTGTTTGCCAGACCGTTAAAAATATTTGAATTCCAGAAACTTAACTCTGCTACGACTGAAGAAATTATTTTAGAACTTTTTTGATAGGCGCCCTCAGTTTAATGTATAATGAATTGATCTCTTGCAAGCCAAATCAACATTGAACCGCATTATGAACCGTTATCGGCCTGAAAGCACTAATCAATCTTCTAAGCCAAACATGTGTTACTGTCTTGATCATAATTGGAGATATGGATGCGAATCTCAAGCCAGCAGAGGAGAGTCAGCTAATAACTTTGGCCAAAACGAAGTCGGCCCAGCACTTGGTAGGCCTGTTACCAATTTCGGTTTCATAAACTGGTACTTTTTGCATTTGCAAATATGATTGAATTAATCCTGCTAGAGGACTGTAGCAATCCCTATTCAATCAAAATGGTAAATTACAGTAAGTGATTACCTTAATAGGACTTGTGGACTAATACGTTGTTCGGATATTATACCAGGACTCTCGATATCTGCATTTGAAGTGCCCGAGGCTAGCTTATATCGAAAAAACTCAAAGGGGATAGAAGTACTCTACTGCTCCAATTTAGCTCTTGGCATGCTCCCCTCAGGCGATCCAGATTGCAGACCGCTGGCACCTGTTGAAAAATGCCCGCGAAACTTCACAAAAAGTCATTGACCGACATCAGATGCAGGTCCGCGAGAATGATAAACTGGTTGCTGAGCATGAATCTCAGTTATCTCCTCTCAACCCCACGATTCTTTGCAATCCAGTTGTCCCACTACAAAACTCAACGCTGACAATCTCAGTCGCAATAAAAAGCGAACGATGTATGAACAGATTTGATCTCCATCAGAGCGGGATGACCAGTCGTAAAATCGCCAGTCAGCTTCGAGTCGGTCGGAGAACTGTGCGACGCTATTTACGCGCTGACTTTTTTCCAGAATGGGCAAAACGATCCGGGACAAGTTGTCTTGATCCTTACCTGGCTGAATTAAAATCAATGTGGGGTGCAGGAGTGACCAGGGCAACTGTTTTGTGGAAACAGTTGAAAGAGATGGGATTCGAGGGTTCTTACTCTGTGATGAGTCGAAAGGATGCACGCTTGAGAAAGAATCTGGAGACTTCGGGAGATGGAAAAAGAATACTACACCATGCGTAGGCGGTGCCACAGTCCTTTTAAATGTGTCTTTCCTGGTTACTTTGCAAACCCATTGATGAACTGGCGCGTAACGAGAAAAAACTGGTGAAAGAACATTTGCGGACACCGATGATTTTTCAAGCGACAAAACTGATCCACGAATTTCAAACAATCATTCAGCAGCAAAACAGTGCAGGCTGGGACAATTGGTTAGAGCGGGCCTGTTCTGAAGATGCTCCCACTGATATTCGTCGTTTCGGAAAGAGTTTAAAGCGGGATGAAGAGGCTGTAAAAGCAGCGATGAAATCAATATGGAGTAATGGCCAGGTGGAAGATCAGGTCAATCGTCTGAAAATGGTCAAACGACAGATGTATGGGAGGACGAGCTTTGATTTACTGCGAGCACGGTTCCTGATTAACGCTTAATCATCAAAAGTGCGGGAGAACCCCATTTCCTGCACATCTCCACCGATCCACTCAGCGTTATCAGGAAAGCCCTCGTCGTGTTGAACGAGTCATAGTTAAACATATGCCCCATTCTGAACAACAGTTCTAAAACTTCTCAGCAAATCGATCATAAAACTTCAACTTTCACCAATAATGAGGCGATTTCCGACTTCATTTTTCATTACCCATGAAATAGTATACAAAACACAACACAGTCTGACGGTTTACAAACTTATGGGTACGAATTTCGTGGAAGATGCCTCGCTTCATATAAATGAACATGTTCAAGAAAACCGAACAAAGTTAATCTCTCCAAGACGCAATATTAAACTGATCTGGTTGCTTGTCGTTTTATTGATTGCTTCATTTCTGCGCTTTTCCTACCTGAATCAGGTGTCTTATTGGTTTGATGAAAGCGTCTCCCTGAAAGTGGTAGAATTTCCTCTTGTGGAGATGATGTCTCGACTGATTTATGGAGATGATCATCCCCCCCTTTTCTTTCTGATCCTGAAGGTTTGGGTGCTAGTGTTCGACCATCCCTTGGTCATGCCTCGCATGCTAAGCGTGTTCTGCAGTCTCGCGACCATTGTCGGCAGTTATTGTTTTATCAAAGAAGCATATCAATTTCACACAGAAAACCAGAAGCATTGCAGAGCTGAATTTGCCGCTATCTTGGCCACGATATTTCTGGCTCTCAGTCCACTCCAGATCAGCTGGGCACAACAGGTTCGCATGTACGCCCTGCTACCGAATCTGGCGATCTGGTCCAGCTATTTTCTGTTTCGTGCGATGTTTCGCATCGAGTCCAGTAAAAGAGATTGGATCCTTTTCACGCTCTTTTCTGTAGCGCAGTTTTATACCCATTATTTTGGTCTCTTTATTGCAATGGCACAGTATTTATTTGCATTGAGTTATGCACTCATTCAACGTTTTCAAAATAAAAGTTTACGCCGGGAGTTCTTGATTCAACCGGTTTTATTCTCAGGAATTGCCTCTTATTTCTGCTTTTTGCCCTGGTTACTGGTGTTCTTGGACCATCGTCAGAAAGTAACAGAAAAATTTCATGCACCTGATTTAACCTGGTCAACAGCAGGGACTCGACTCGGAATTGCTTACGATTTACAGTGGGGCTGGTCGATTACACCGGAAACAGGTCTGTTTGTTGGACAATTCTTTTTTATTATATTTCTTCTGCTTGCGATCCACCGTCGGCCTGCGGATTATTTTCTGATTATGGTTTCTGCTTTTCCCTTTCTGGCTGCGGCGATAACCTCTGTATTTATGAGGAATATATTCGTTGGACGGTATCTGATCGCAGCACAGATGTTTTCCTTTTTGTCCATCGCCGTAGTCATTAGTGATATTCCGTGGCGGTTGTTTCGCTGGAGTAGCGCAGTAATATTGGTGTTGTCTATGAGCTTGTTAGCAAAAGAACAATTTTTGACACGACAATTTAATGCCAGTTTACCCGGTATGCAGAGTGCTGTTTCCTATCTTGATCAACAACGACATCCGGATGATATCGTGATGATCTGCAATCCCATGCTCTTCACTTCTATTGTGCTATATACAAATAATCGAGATGGGTTATTTGTGCCGGGAGCCCCAGGAAGATACCCATTTTTCCAGGGGGCAGGTGTAATGCGTGACGACGAATTTCAGTTACTTTACAAAATGAATCAACCCAACCAGAAACGTGTGTGGACCTTCGATGCTGACAAGTGGCTAGGAGGAACTTGGTCCGTTCCCATGTCGGAAAAATGGCATGAAGTCAGTCGTAAACGGTTTAAAGAGTTCAATGCTGAATTTATTGTACGTTGTTATGAACGTAATCTACCCGAAGAGAATACGGCGAAATGACTATTAACATTAAGACTTCATTAATGAGGAATGACATCACAGACAACACGAAACCCAATAAAGCGATTGGATTTCCATGGAGCTAAGATTGGATAGTTGATCCTGCATAATTCTCCCACATAAATCCAATCGCTACCGCGTACAACTTTCAAATAGCTCGATACCGGCCCCTGAGGATTAATTAGTGGTGATCGGCTGTAATAATGGCGATCAAACCAGTCTGCACACCATTCCCACACATTCCCGCGCATATCATACAGACCAAATTCGTTGGGAGAATAACTTCCAATCGGCATAATAGATAGTGGAGGCTCAAGACCTGCATTCTCTCCTGTCTGGTTGTGAGTCGATCTGGCTGCAATCCAGTCATAGGGAGCCGACTTGCCGGAACGGCAGGCATATTCCCACTCTGCTTCGGTGGGCAGGCGATAGCGGCGGTTTGCTGTACGTTCTTCGGGAAGGTCGCTGAGACGCCTGCAAAACTCTTCTGCTTCATACCATGTTAGCTGCTCTACGGGAAAACGGTCTGTATTCTTTTCCCCTGTATCGGTTGTTGTATGAAAACTTGGATTCTGTTCCATGACCGTTTTGAAATCCAACTGTGTCACTTCAAACTGTCCCATGGAGATGGAGTGTGGAATCTGCACTGTGTGGATCGGGCTTTCTGGGGGGAGATTTCCGCTGTTTCCAATATCCGGCACACCCATCTGAAACTCACCAGCAGGAAGCACCACAAAACTCATCCCAAGAGAATTCTGAAATGTTTCTCCAGACACAACACTACTGTCCTGATTGCCGATGACCCCAGTCTCTGCATCTTGAGGAGGTTTTAAATCATTTAAACGTTTCTCAAATTGATCTGACAGGACAGCGGCAGGTGTTTCCCTGGAATGCATCACATGCCAGAGCCCTCGATCGACGTTGTCATGTACAAATCGAACGGCTCCATCAAGGAAAAGTACATTCACACCCTGCTCATGCATACTTCGAGCTGTTGCCTGGTCATTACGATCGACATAGTGCACGCACGGCATGCGCGCCTCTTTAAGAGTATCCGCGCCAATGGTCGCATGTAACCGACCACAGCCCAGAACATCGTCTGAGCGAGCCTCTTGATTATTGGGACCACAGTCATCTCCCGAAATACCATGCGCAGAAGTGATGCTCCCGCCAATCTGCCCTAAAGACCAGACTCCACGTGCATCCAAAGGATGAATCCCTGCGCGTACTTCCTCCAGAGCGACCAGCGTTGATTGACCATTGTCGAAATCATCATAGGTAAAACAACGGTTGATACCTGCCACTCCAGATCCCACATACTGGAATTCTCGACGTTCTTCATCTGCAATAATCTCAACTCCTTCGCCGGCAGGTCGAGAAGAAGTGCCAGTCTGGGGACGGTGGCATTGAGTGCCCAGATTGATAGCATAATTACCACGGGCAAATTCTACTTGAGGAGGTTGATGGGGAGTTAATTCAAATCGGTAGTGGTTGTCTGCGCGATGATAAGTGTCTGCAGGGCACATCATTTCATCCAGCATGGTTGTGCGCAGTACGCGATTTTCATCTGCACCGATCGGCTTGGAAAGTTCGTATGTATCCGCCAGATCAGGTCGCCCTAAGTAAGGCAGAAGCAGAAGAACCCAGTTTTGATGGGTGAGCAGATCTACTCGGCGATTCTGGTTTAACATCATGGAACGATAGGGGCCCGGATGCCAGACTGCAGCGGGTGGCAGCGATTGATATGTCTCGTGGTATTGACGCAAAGCGACTCCCAGGTTGTGCAGGTTATTACCACAAGCCAGACTTCGCGCACTTTCACGAGACGCAAGGATCGCAGGTAGACTCAACGCGACGATTGTCAAAATCAGGATAGTGACAATTAGTAATTCAATTCGGCCAATGCCTCGTCTGTAGCTCCTCTTTTCCTGGTCATTGTGGATTCCAGGAAAGTTCTTGCATTTAACTTGCATATTTCTATCAGTTCGCCTTGCTTCGTACGAGGAAAAATGCACCAACCCCAATTAACAGGAGCACATTAAGAGTGACCATTACAGGGAATAGCCACTTTGAGCCATCATCGGCGGTCGTTCTCCCGACGGCTTGGCGGTGACGTTCAGCAATAAGTTGAGCCGCCTTTCGTGCCTGAATATATTCTTCAAGATCGAGTGCACGGTCCTGATTCAGATCATCCTGGATAAATTTATCTTCAGCGCGAGCCTGACGAATCTGATAGCCACGATATGCGACAACATTCTTTTCATCTGGAACTTTGTCAGTAAATATTTCTGAAAAAGTAAGCTTCCCATTCCCATCTAAATCAATAACAGCAAAATGTTTTTCAGGTGGAAGTTTCGCCGGATTGTAACGGAACTCAAATTCATCAATATCCAGTTGACCATTTTGATTTCGGTCAAATCGATGGAACAATTCCCAAGACAAACCGATCAATTGTGGTGAGGGTTCGACATAAAATTCCTGCCAGGACAGTTGGCCATCATCGTCCTTGTCCTGTCTGCCATAGACACGCATAGTCACATAATTGCAGCCCATAGGGGAGAGCCGAAATTCCTGCAGAGAAAAATGCCCGTCACCATCAGCGTCAAAAGCTGCCACTCCATGGGGTACTCGTTCTTTGGTGGAATCATTCGAATTTACTTTGGCCAGTTCTTCGGCGCTCAAAAGTCCATCCAAATCCGTATCACTTCTCTGAAAAAATTTCAATTCGTCGATATTAGAAAGGGAAGACTTCGCCAGTTCTTTATACGAGAGAAACTCATTTTTGTCGGTATCCAGTTCTTTGAACAGCGCAAGTACTTTTTCTTCCGGCCAGCGGATAGAAGGTAGATACTCTTCCTTTGAGAGTTGATTATCACCATCTTTGTCAGCATGAGTAATGTAAGACCGATAGAGGACCAGCCCATTCGGATTTCGCAGGGGCGCTCCGGTCACATGCTTCATCCCATAGGCAATATCAATCAGCTTCTCAGCTTCCTGAATGTCTACCACCCCATTATTGTCGGTATCCCAGACACGGAACTTCACTTCAGCCAGTGGGGGAAGTTGCTGCTGTAATTGCGATTGAGGCCATTCGTGAGAAGATAACTGGCCATCAGAATTCGTATCTGCAGATTCACGGATTTTACTCCATGTCTGCAGTGCTGACTTAGCCAGTATTGCAACAGGGTCTGGTACCGGCCCCCGTTTCTCGGGCGGTAGTAAGTCGGGAAGTGTCTGATATTCCGGGAGAGAGAGCTGCCCGTTTTTGTCAAAATCAACGAGCTTAAAATCTCGTTCTGCTGCTCTAAGATTGGATTGAGAGACGGTGGAAAGATACTCATCCAGAGAGAGTGTTTTGCTCTGATCCTTATCACAGGCTGCAAATGCTTTTTCAGGCGACATTTTTGAAGAATCGATCCGAAACTCGAATTCATCGAGATCAAGTTGACCACTGTGATCCCGGTCAAACCGTGAAAACAACTCCCAGGCCAGACCAATCAGTTGTGGTGAGGGTTCTACATAGAATTCCTGCCAGGAGAGCTTAGCGTCATGATCCAGATCTCTTCGGTCATAGACCCGTAGAGTTACATACAGGATGCCAATAGGAGCCAGACGAAACTCCCTGAGTGAAAATTTACCATCTCCATCTGAATCAAAAGCTGTTATGCCCTGTGGCAGTCTTAGCGGAGTAATATTATTGGAATTAAATTTGAGTAATTCTTCCGAACTCAGGAATCCGTCCAGATCACTGTCCCGACTCAGAAAATAATTAAACTCATCGATGTTGGTTTTACTGGATGTCGTCATCTCCTGAAAAGTCAAGAAGCCATCGTTATCCGCATCCATTCCTTGAAAAAGTGCCAGCACCTGTTCTTGAGGCAAACGGATGCTTGGCAGGAACTCCTCTTTTGAGAGTCGATGATCACCATCTTTATCGGTACGGGTAATATAAAACCGGTAAAGTACCTTACCATTTTTTGATCTCAGGGAAGATCCGTCAACATGTTTCATGCCATAAGCAATGTCAATTAATAATTGTGCTTCTTTTTCAGAAACCTGACCATTCTGATCTGCATCCCAAACACTGAATTTCAGATCGCTCAGCGGAGTGAGTTGTTTCTGCAATTCTTTTACGGGCCACTCATCTTTAGAGATCATACTATCCTTATTCTGATCAGCTGTTTTCTGGATTTTGTGCCAGGTCTGATGTGCTTTTATTGCCAGTTCGGCAACGGGATCGGGAACGGCCCCCCGGTTCTCGGGTGCAAACAGATGAGGCAGAGTCTGGTATTCTGCCAATGACAGTTTCTTATTGCCGTCATAATCGACCACCTGGAAGTTCCGCTTCGCCACCTTCGAATTGATTTTTGACACTAGAGGAAGGTACTCTTCCAGATCCAATTCCTGATCTTTGTTTTTATCACTCACTGCAAACGCATGTTCGGGAGACAGTTTGGTGGGCTCAAACTGAAAATCGTACTCATCGAGTTCCAGTTGACCATTTTGATTTCGGTCAAAGCGACGGAACAGTTCCCAGAGCAGTCCAATCAGTTGGGGAGAGGGTTCAGTATAAAATTCCTGCCAGGAGAGTTTGGCATCATGATTCTGATCTTTCTGATTATAAAGATGCTGAGTGACATAAAAGCAACCAACGGGAGCCAGTCGAAACTCCTGCAGTGACAATTTGCCATCCCCGTCTGTATCGAATGCCGTTATCCCCTGGGCTAGGCGTTGCGGGTTCCGCTCGTTGGAATTGACAGTTCCTAGCTCATCCGCATCCAGTAGCCCATCGAGATCCTTATCAGTACGTAAAAAGAATGTCAGTTCATCGATGAATGAAGTAGTCGATTTCTTCAACTCCGGAATCGTCAGAAACTCATCTTTATCCGTGTCCAGTTCATGAAACAATGCGAGTACTTTTTCTTCTGGCCAGCGTATGGAAGGCAGATATTCTTTCTTAGAAAGCCGCTGATCGTGGTCTTTGTCGACATTAGTAAAATAAGAACGATAAACAACCCAGCCATTATCTGCTCTCAAGTCAGATCCATCAATGTGTTTGATGCCGTAGGCAATGTCTATTAATAATTGCGATTCTTTGTCAGAAACCTGACCGTTCTGATCTGCATCCCAGACACTGAATTTCAAATCAGCCAGAGGAGTGAGTTGTTTCTTTAATTCTTCCAGAGGCCACTCATCTGTTGAGATCATACTGTCATTATTCTGATCTGCAACTTTTACGATATTTTCCCAGGTCTGGTGTGCATTCTTTGCCAGATCAGCAACAGGATCGGGAACGGCGCCCCGTTCTTCTGGCTTAAACAATTCGGGCAAAGTCTGGAATTCTGCCAATGACAGTTTCTTATTGCCGTCATAATCGACAACCTGGAAATTCCGTTTCGCCTGCTTCGGACTGATTTTTGCCACTAGAGGAAGGTACTCTTCCAGATCCAATTCTTCATCTTTGTTTTTATCGCACGCAGTGAAGGCACGCTCGGGAGACAGTTTCGTAGGGTCAATCTGAAACTCAAATTCATTCGATTCCAGATATCCGTTTTGATTGTGATCAAAACGGTGGAAAAGTTCCCATGCTAGTCCTATCAATTGTGGAGTGGGTTCTGCATAAAACTCCTGCCAAGAGAGTCTGGCATCGTAATCTAAATCTTTCCGATCGTACACTCTAAATGTAACATAACTACTGCCAACTGGTGATAGACGAAATTCCTCTAATGAATATTTTCCATCACCATCCCTATCAAAAGCTGTCATGGCGTGAGATAAACGGAGTGGGGTAGCATTATTTGAGCCGATTTTAAGCAATTCCTCTTTGTCGAGAAAACCATCGAGATTTTTATCGCTGGAAAGGAAATAATTGAATTCATCAATATATGTAGTCCTGGATGTTGTCAGTTCCTGTAACGACAGAAATCCATCCTTGTTCCCGTCGATCCCCTGAAATCGCTCCAGCACCTGTTCCTCAGGCAGTTTGATAGAAGGCAGGTATTCTTCCTGTGACAGACGATGGTCACCGTTTTTATCAGTTCGCTCAATATAAAAGCGATAGAGGACCATTCCATTTGTGGCTCTGAGCGGGAAGCCATTAACATGCTTCATACCGTAGGCAATATCGATTAATAAATCTGACTCGTCTGCACTGACCTGACCATTCTGGTCGGCATCCCATGCTTTGAAATTCAAACCCGCTAATGGGGGAAGCTGTTGCTGTAGTTCGTTTAATGGCCACTCTTTCTCTGAGAGTTGACCGTCAACATTCATATCAGCAGCTTTCTGAATCCTTTGCCACTTCTGGCGGGCTGCCTGTGCTAGTTCCGACACTGGATCTGGAACTGAACCTCGATCAATTTGAGTAAATAGTGCAGGTAACGTCTGGTACTCTGCCAGAGAGAGGTGACCATTTTTGTCAAAGTCACACACATAAAAATCACGCTTTGCCAAGTCTGGTTTACTGGTTGAAAAAGCAGTCAGATATTCATCTATCGAGAGTTCCGCGTCACTATTCTGATCATAAATCGCAAAAGCGGTTTTCGGCGACATTTTACCGGGATCGACCTGATATTCAAATTCGTTTAATTCCAGTTGACCATTCTTGTTACGGTCAAAGCGCGAAAACAGCTCCCATGCCAAACCGATCATCTGGGGAGACGGTTCCTGATAAAACTCCTCCCAGGAAAGAGTCCCATCGAAATCCTGATCACGCCGCCCATAGACGCGTAATGTGACATAACTGCAACCCATGGGAGCCATACGAAACTCGCGGAGCGAAAATTTACCGTCGCCATCGGTATCAAATGCAGCTAATCCCTGGGGGAGCCTGAATTTGTTTGAGTCATTTGAATTAACTTTCGCCAGTTCTTCAGGGCTGAGGAATCCATCCAGATCTTTGTCGTATCTCAGAAATAAATTAAATTCGTCAATATTCGACAGAGTTGTTTTTGACAATTCAGGAAGTGAGAGGAATTCGTTTTTATCGGTATCCAGCTCATTAAATAAGGTGAGCACTTTTTCTTCCGGCCAGCGAATTGAAGGAAGATACTCTTGCTTCGATAACTGATTGTCTCCATTCTTATCAGCATTATTGAAATAGGAACGATAGAGAACCAGCCCATTTGGTGTTCGAAGTGGATCACCCGTCACGTGACGCATACCATAAGCGATGTCGAGTAACAACCCCGCTTCTTCGCTGGTGACTTGACCATTCTGGTCAGTATCCCAGGCTTTGAATTTCAACGCTGCCAGTGGTGGGAGTTTTTTTTGTAGTTCTGCTGCTGGCCACTCTTCCTGTGATAGTTGGCCGTCAGAGTTCTTGTCTGCTGCTGTCTGGATATTTTGCCAGATCTGATGTGCGCTCATCGCCAGTTCCGCAACAGGATCTGGAACGGTGCCGCGTTTCTCAGGGGCAAAGAGGTCTGGCAAAGTCTGGTACTCTGCAAAGGAGAGCCGTTTATTGCCATCATAGTCAACAACTTGAAAGTTCCGCTCTGCCAGTTTTGGGTTTAGCTGGGGGACCAGGGGCCTGTACTCTTCCAGTGTTAATTCGCTGTCATTGTTTCTATCACATGCAGCAAACGCATTTTCGGACGAAAGTTGAGTTGGATCAACCTGAAATTCAAACTCGTTGAGTTCCAGTTCTCCGTTGTTATTCTGGTCAAACCGTTTGAATAGTTCCCAGGCAAGACCAATCAATAGAGGTGATGGTTCTGCATAGAATTCCTGCCAGGACAATTTTGCATCATGATCCTGATCTTTCCGGTCATAGATCCGTAGCGTCACATACAAGATGCCAACCGGTGCCAGACGAAACTCACTGAGTGAAAATTTACCATCACCGTCTGTATCAAAAGCAGCCATTCCCTGTGGAAGTCGCTGAGGAGTAATATTGTTGGAATTAAATTTGAGTAATTCTTCCGAACTCAAGAGACCATCCAGATCTGAATCACGGCTCAGGAAGTACTCAAATTCGTCAATATTTGTAGTCCTGGAGCGGGTCATTTCCTGAAATGTCAGGAACCCGTCTTCATCCTTATCAATTCCCTGAAACCTTTCCAGTACTTGTTCTTCGGGAAGGCTGATCGAAGGTAGATACTCGGCTTGTGATAGTCGATGATCACCGTTCTTATCTGTTCGATCTATGTAAAATCGATAGAGAACCTTCCCATTTGTAGATCTCAACGGAAAGCCATTGAAATGCTTCATTCCATAGGCCACATCAATTAGTTTTGCTGCTTCCTGGCGGGTGACTTGACCATTTTGATCCTCATCCCATATGCTGAATTTCAGATCTGATAATGGTAGGAATTGTTTCTTCAGATCTGCTTTGGGCCATTCTTCGGGTGAGAGTTGTCCGTCAGCATTTTTGTCTGCGGATTTTTGAATCTTCTGCCAGGTCTGATGGGCTGCCATCGCCAGTTCCGCGACTGGATCGGGAACCACTCCCCTGGTCTCAGGCGTGAACAGACCGGGCAAAGTCTGGAACTCTTTCAGTGATAATTTACCGTTCCCGTCAAAATCGACGACCCGGAAATTCCGTTTTGCCACTTTCTGATCGATCTTTGAGACCATTAAAAGATACTCATCCTGACTCAATTCCTGGTCGCTGTTCTGATCACATGCAGCAAATGCTTTTTCGGGTGAGAGTTTCGTTGGATCAAATTTAAATGAAAATTCAGAAAGTTCCAGGTGACCATTTTTATTTTGGTCAAACCGCGAGAATAATTCCCAGGCAAGGCCAATCAATTGGGGGGAAGATTCTGTATAGAACTCCTCCCATGATAATCGAGCATCATGGTTTGTATCCTCACGATCATAAACCTGTAATGTCACATATCCGCAGCCAATAGGTGCCAGACGAAACTCACTCAGTGATAACTTCTCATCTCCGTCCATATCGAACGCCGGCAGAACGTGTGCGAGACGCAATTCAGTCGCTCCATTCACTCCAATTTTCAAGAGTTCTTCTCGACTTAAGAGCCCATCCAGATCTAAATCGCTTCTCAGAAAATAGGCGAATTCGTCTATGTAGGAAGTGGTTGTTTTAGTTAACTCCGGAATCGTCAGAAACTCGTCTTTATCTACATCAAGTTTCTGAAACAGTGAGAGTACTTTCTCTTCTGGCCAGCGTATGGATGGGAGATATTCCTCTTTTGAGAGTCGATGATCATGATCTTTGTCAGTACGAATGAAATAAGAGCGGTAAAAGACCCATCCATTGGGTGCGCGCAGGGTAGAACCATCAACGTGCCGAATGCCATAAGCGACATCAAGTAACAGTTCTGCTTCTTGACTGCTAACCTGGCCATCCTGGTCGGCATCCCAGATTGCAAAACTCAAGTCTGCCAGAGCTGGGATCTGTTTCCGCAGCTCCTCTTCAGGCCATTCTGTTTTAGAAAGCCGATTGTCAGAATTCGCATCAGCGGCTTTCTGAATGATCTGCCATTTTTCTTTGGCGGAAGATGCCAGTTCAGCAACCGGATCTGGTATAGCTGATCGCTCACCTGCAGGGACAATACCGGTGATTGTCTGGAATTCTACCAGAGTAAGTTTCCCGTTACCGTCAATATCACATACCTTGAAATCCCGTTTAGACAACGCGGGTTTCGAGGATGACATGCCAGACACATACTCTTTTAACGATAATGTCTCATCTGCATTTTGGTCAAGGTAACGAAAATGATTTAAAGGTGTGAGTTTCTGTGGAGGAGTTTTGATCTGCAATTCTTTTTCAGACAGAGTGGAATCCTCATCGACATCATATTGAAAGAAAAGACGGCGACGTTGCAGGTCATTTTCTTTTCCGGTCAAGTATTCTTCGAGGCTCACTTTGCTGTCGCTATTTCTGTCCAACTTCCCGAATTGCTTTTCAGGCGAGGATTCTGCTGCCTCTGCCTGTGGACCGAATGCAGTCAGAATTGAGAATGAAATAATCAGAGCACAATGCCATCGCCTGGAAATAGAAACATACTTTGAAGTAGTAGGTTTTAAAAAATGAGATGTATAAAAATCAGTCACAATTTCGCCTTTATTGATCACTTGAACGGCCCTGAATAATGTTTAAAGTTGACTCTGTTGTTCAATAGCATTGTCTGCAGTACGAATATGTTCGTACTGTCGGACGACAATTTGTCCGTAGCGCCAGTCGTTAAATCGTTCTTCGGTGACATCAATCCAGTCTTTCGGCATTGCAACACCCGCTGGATTCATCGATTTATTCGTAGCAAATATTATCCAGGCACGTGACTCATTTAGTTCAGAAACCGAAGCAGGAGTGAGGTGCTTCTGACGTTCGACAACCGCTGTTCCGGTACCGAATACAAAGTCCCATTCGTCTGACAATACATACATTGATTTGCAGTCGGGCAGATAGGGGCTTACTGCGACATAATCCCGAGGACCATTGACAAAAATGATCTCTCCGTTCTTGCGTAATGCTTCAACATAATTGACAGCTGCCTGAAAACTGGGATCGTTGATCCGACTGGCTCTCCAGTAAAGCTGCTGCGTAAATTGCCAGCCAGCACCGATGAGTACTACACTTAAAATAATACGGGAGAACCAGCGCGAAGGAATTCGAAACAGAAGAACTGAAATCGCACACAGAAAAAAAACATGCGCGAAAAGAAAATACCATGAAGCAATCAGACTTTTTGAACCTGAGCCGAGTAACAAGGCAAAACCGAATGAGGTTATGACAATCAATCCGAGAAGTCGTTCTGATTTTCTGCCCAGGATAAAGGCCGCCAGCGTAAGAAACAGGAAAAGTATGGTTACGATACGCGCGCGAGCCATTTCAGCACTGGCTGGATTCCACATCAGGCCGAACATTTCTGACACGGAACGTGTGAAATAATCAAGTCCCTGCGGGCGCCCCCATTTTTGTTCAAGACCACGCTGCCTTTGTAACAGGAATTCATTATTCCAGGGAAACCAGAGGAAGCCCACCAGGCACACTGCCAGAAATGCCAGCAGGATCAGTTTCTTTTTTTCAGACGAGGTTTTTCTTCTGTCTTTCAGAACCCGGAGAATTCGAAACCCACCATAGATTCCGTGTGCGGCCAGAATAAAAAAACCAAAGTAATGTGTGTAAATCAATCCCGCTGCCAGCAAGGCATAGAGTATCCAGTCTCGAATTCGTGGTACAGGTGCGGTAAGAGCTCGCAGCAATGCCCATGTAGACCAGACACTTAAAGCTGCTCCGAGCGCATACATGCGAACGGTTTGTGCCCATTCAATCTGAAAAGGGCTCAAGGCAATCAGCACTGCTGCGAAAAGTGCAGGTTTAATTGAGCGTGCATCATTTTTCGAACATTGGAAAACGTCAGTTTCTATTTCTCGAACCAGTAAGAATGCCCCGAGAATAGTTACGATTCCAGCAAAAACACTGAACAGTCGCACTGCAGCGGGAGAATGTCCCATTAGCAGAGTCCAAAGTTTGAGAAAGAAATAAAACAAGGGAGGATGATTATCTCCTGCTGCGCGCTCCCATTGCTCCGAAAGAGGATAAGTCGACATTTTCCAGCAAAAACACTCATCAAACCACAAACTAAGTTCGCCCAGTCCGTAGACCCGTCCACTGGCCCCCAGCATTACAATCAATAACAAAGGACATCTCCAGGCGGCTTGATCTAAAATGACTTCTCTCTGAAAATGTTGATCTTGTTTAGTTTTAGATAGAGCTAAAGGAATAGCAGGCACTCGGTATTTCTCTTGATAAAACTGTACTATTAGTGGATTAATACTTTCTCTAAACAGATCGATTCAATTCTCTTAGTAGAGAAAATGATACAACGCTTGAGGCAGTACATCACCTGTTTCATGATAAAAAATCACCCGAATCAGCGCGAATGAAATGCATGAGATATGAATATAACACTCAATAATATATTTGACCATTGTGTTCGCCTGAATACAAGCGTGATGTCTGTTTATAAGCATAGATATTTAAAGATATTAATCATCCCCAAAGTAAGAATTCGAAGGTTGAGATTTGTTTTTATTGTTCAAGTGGTATCCCTACCATGTCTGTTTTTGTGAGCCCTCAAGAGCAGCATAAACTGAAGCTCATTTTTGGAGACAGTTACGATTTATTAATAAAAAACAAATCTTTGAGCATAACCGCTGAATCAACAATAATTCGTACTTTCGATCCTGGGATATCACTCCAGTTGACCGGTAGTACCAGAATGTTACACCCTAAAGACTTGGCTTTAAGTAAAATTTCGATGTCAAACAGGTATCCGTTATTTGTAGATGAGTCAAAAAGTCTTTGTCCCACATCTCGTCGAAACATTTTGAATCCACATTGAGTATCTTTTAAATCGAGAGAAGTCACTAAGTTCACAATCGTAGAAAACAACTTGGCTATAACTTTCCGTATAATGGTTCTCTTTTGTGTCATCACAGACGATTTTAGAAGACGAGAACCGATTACAATGTCTGCCCCTGAGTCGATACTCTTCCGAAATTGTTCTTCATGTTCAATATCTGTTGCACCATCCGCATCTGTAAATAGTAAGTATTTTCCTTCAGCATTTTTCATGCCTGTACGAACAGCAGCGCCTTTTCCTTGATTGGAGGAATGCCTAATATATTTTATCTGTGGCCATGATTGTTGTATTTCGGTTACTTTCTCTTTAAGTCCATCACTACTTCCGTCGTCAACTATAATAATCTCGTAGTTGTCCGAATATTTATTTAGAAAGTAGGATTTGATTGACATCAAGTAACTAGGTAAGCGATCCATTTCATTGTAGGCTGGTATAATTAGCGACAGCAGTAAAGAATGTGTCTCCTCACTGTGATTATACACAGACTGTGTATTGGCTGTTGGTTGTTCAATTTGAGAGTTTTTTTTCATCGATATCCCAAATCAGTTAATACTAGTATAGACCTGCTTCACTCCTGTTCGGCTCAAGTATTTTTGTAGGTTATTTTCTTGAACAGGACGATGAGTGATTGTCGGATTCCTGGAACTGCGATGCGAGTAATTGATCGCAAAGAAATCATCGCAGCATTTTGAAATGCAAATGAGAATTGTTGTTTGCGCGAATGCACTGCAGCTTTTTTTGAACTTTCTTGAATTCACTGGTATGACGTGCCCCTTAAACCAGATCCAAAACTTGATATATGGCCTTGCCCCAGTTGAAATGTTAGAGATCCAAGTTAAATTCATGCCTGGCGCGCCAGGCATGAATTTTTCGCGAACTCCACTGGAGTCTGATTTCCCAAGGAATTATGTGGGAGGTCTTCGTTGTAGTCCAGCCGCCAGTGGTCGATTTGCTCCTGGGCGTCTGTCAGGCTTAAAAACCAATGCTGGTTTAAACATTCTTGGCGAACCCTCCCGTTGAAAGATTCAATATACGCATTGTCGGACGGTTTTTCAGTCGACTGAAATCCAGAGTCACTTTGTTGAAGTAAGCCCACCTGTCCAGACTCTTCTACATGAACTCGGGGCCGTTATCCCCACGGATTGACTGAGAACAGCCTTGAGCTGCTTTGACGCGATCCAGAACTGCCACCACACCAACTCCAGTCAGTCGACTTCCCACCTGAATGGCCAAGCTCTTGCGACTAAAGTTATCGACTAACGTCAACAGCCGGAACCGCTGCCCGGAAAACACCCATACCTCAGCTCTCATTGGTGTGACTGGCTATCTGCCGTGTTTTCCGAACCTGACAGCTCCGATTCCGTCGGAGGCGTTTTCGACGCATTTACAGGCCGTCTTCGACATAGAGCCGGTACACCAGCTTGTGATTGGCGTGCCAGCCTTCTCTCGAAAGTAGGATATGTAACCGCCAATAACCGTAATGCACGCGGGTATCTGCCAGATCACGTAACCGGATACGTAAATCGATCTTCTCGTCTCAAACACTTTTGTAGCGGTGGCTGGCTCGTGGAAAGTTCAATGCCCGGCAAACACGGCGTTCACTTTGACGATAACCGACCTGGAGCCTGGAACGCTTCACCACTACTCGACCACGATCAGACCTCATACCTTTCCCTGGGCGACATCCTGCAGCATCTTTTTATCAAGGCTGAGATCGGCCATAAGCTGTTTCAGCTTTTTGTTTTCTTCCTCAAGCTGCTTCAGTCGTCGTAGCTCAGCCACTCCCATCCCAGCAAACTTCTTTTACCAGCGGTAGAAAGTCTGCTCGGAAATGCTCAATTTCCTAGTGGCTTCAGCCACCGGAGTTTCTGATTCTGCGTGACGTAATGCAAAGGCGATTCTTCTTCTGTGTAGCGTTTTCGTTTCATATATGTGGTCCTTTTCTGAATACAAAATAATAAAATCTCTCGTATTTCGCATGGATCATGAAACGGATTGAAGGTCAGTGCTATGTAAACCTCTTGGGACTGCAACGATCCGCATAAAGGGGGGGAAGCGATTGCTTCGCAATCTTTAAAGCAGCAGTCAATACCATCCGTAGGAATTTAGTTGCCTGTTCCATGAAGCATAGTATATTATGACTTATTAATTACGAAAATAGCAATCAGAGATTGCTTTTCTACAGAGCAGACTTGATCTCATAATCGGATCACAAGAGAACTTCTAGGCAACCCAATGACTGATACAACCATTTCTCAGAAAGATCGACGTATAATAATTACTGGAAGCGTAACATCCAATTCATCGCCTTCAACTACGCAATGTGCAACAATAGTTCCTTTGATTATTTGTGACTTACTGATTAGATCGAGATTGAATCTCAGTTTGCCTCGTAGACCTTCCTTTTCCGACTTATACACGACAACCTTGACAGACGCAGAAGGTATATTTTCATAGGAGATTGAATTCAACTCGAATTTCTTCCCCTTTGAACAGGACAGTTTAATATCATGCTCACACATTGTGTCACCGGCCCCCATGACATGAACAATGCGATTTGGTTTAAAACTAAGTGCGCCAATCACATCGCCGGAGATCGATACTTTAATAGTACGATCATGATGTACTATCTGAATATTATCCAATAACGGCCCGGTACGGTTTGGGACAAGCCCTACGAAATCAACTTGTATACTGTTTTCATCTTCTTTCTCAACGCTATTTGCCCAAGTGGGGCAAGACACTCTCCATTCAAGTTGAGATTGATTCGTCTCCGACACTTTAGCAATACACTTCAAAGAGAATTTTACATTGCTTCCTGACTGGACCTGTCCAAGTGAAATGAATTTGGGCTCACAAACCAGTAGTCCCCGTGAGTTCAGGTTGACGGAGACAGGAATTATTTTTGTAGTTTGTTGTTCGCCGCTGGTCACTGAAATTGTGAACCGCCCTTTAAATTCTCCAACCGCTTTATGGACTGTGTTAATTTCGATAGGTAATTTACAGTTTTCTCCAGCTGCCAATTCAACGTCACCAGAAAAGGTCGTCAAACACCCGCAGGTGCTGGAAATATTGCGGATGACCAAATTTTGGGAAGAGTTATTTTGAAGAACCACTTTAGAGCGACAAATTTCACCAATAAATTGATCGCCAAAATCTACGGAAAGAGGAACAATTTCGAGTTGAAATTCTGGTGGTTTTATAGAAGCTGAAGGGGAAGATTGTCCCGTTTTCGAGACATCAACCTCTTCAATAATTGGATATCGCCAATATCCGATTATTGAAATAGTAACCCAGATAATTGCCAAGGGTAGCCCGGGTCTCATTGTTCACTGCTCTTGTGTTTTCGTCGCCACAACATAATAGTTAACACGACGATAGCAGCCACGACGTTAAAAACTAATAATACGTTAAATGAACCGCCTTGGCTGCGTCCCTTTCTTTCTTTGCGAATAGGGGCTTTTCTGGTTACTAACTCGATCTTTTTGATATTCTCAGAAGAAAGATTTTTTAAATTGGTTAGATCCTCAGAAGGAGTGTCTGTGCTCAACACAGCCTGAAAGTACTTTTTAGACTCTTCGTACTGTCCTAAATCAAATAGAGAATTAGCTATCGCGAATTGATATGCAGGTACGTTTTCATGCTCTGGAAACAAGCGAATTGCCTCCTCTTGGTATTTAATCGCCTGGTCTATGTTGCCGCTCTTTCGGCTAATATTTGCTAAATTGCCAAGCAGCGCATCTCCGCGCGCTTCTGGAGGGGTATTCAAGTAAGTTGCTTCCAGTACCCGCTGCGCTGAAGGAAGTTGCCCGGCTAGAACTAGCTCTACACCAATATTATTCATTAGCTCAAGTGCTCGCTCAGTGTCTTGAGGGAACTTCTTATGAAGTTCTTCGGCAATTTCAACCGCACTCGAAAACTGTTTCAGTGAAATAAATGCCGCCGCTGCTTGCCTCATTGCATTCAATTTCTCAGAACTCTCAATATCAAGTTTTTCGACAGCCAATGCCGCTGACAGCTTGGTGGCATTATCATCAGCGCGTCCAGCTAAATACAGCAGTTCTTGCAAATAGATGGCATGCCTGGATGTATCGGGATAGTTGTCAATCAGGTGCTGATATGTCCTCATCGCTTCTACATAGTCTTTTTCAGCAGTAGCATTATCACCATGGATTCTGCAGAGTATCGCTTTGGCTTCGTCTGATTCTAATTTTAACAGGCTTGTATCAAGTTTAGAACGTTTTAACTGCTTAATTTCTTCTGCCGTACCTTTAGCTTTGTTTGTTATCAGGTGGTAATCAATAATTATTTGATTATCCTTTTTACTGATCAATGGGGAAACCATAAGGGTTGAATTATCTTCAGCTATTACTGAAAGAGGCTGTAATGCGCTGCCTAAAAGTAAAAAACACATAACTGAAGTCAAAGTCGAAATCCTCAATTTAACCACATTGATCTCACCGGACAACAGAGTCATGTTTCACCCGATTACTGTGCTCGACTATAAAGCAAGAGCGGTTTCAAGCAAATGAAGAACAAAGAAAACATTCTAACAACAAAGGTCAATATTCTCACAGGTGAACTGTTCCTACTTTAAGGACAATTTGGAGCACCTGCGAGTCTTCCATCAGTATAAGTGCCGTCTTTATTTGTAGTTGAACAATTATATAAAATCCCAGCCTTAGTTTTTAACATGCACGTGCCATTGACGCACGGGTCTACAACAGACCATTCAGACCACGGACCATCTGGTAAAAGGCCTCTATCATCTTTGGATCTAACCTCCCTATAGTACCCTTTCTCTGTGTAATCGTACACTTCATGAATGTACTGTTGCGGTATAGTGCATCCATCCCCAGTGCAACACCCAGAGCAGGTGACGGCAGTCCATGTTGTCTGCGTGGAAGAATAATTAGCATTAAGATTAAAGAGAGCATGAAAAAAGGCGCATGACAAATCATACTTTTGACCGGTACCAGCCGCCACCTCTTGTGATCCACAATATTCTTCTGGATTGTAGGGAGGAGCTGTCCAAGGGCCTGCAATACCGACTTTTTTAAAGTAGGTTCCAGATTTGGATGGACCAGCCTCAACCTCTCTATACTCCTCCACTATTGCTGAATAAGACTGCGTTGCCTGTACTGCAAAAAATATTATAAAACACGCACTAAAAAGGTAAAATCGTAAACTCATACTACATTCCTTTTCTTCAAATATTGATATAAGAGTTAGCATGCACAAGAGCTGTATGAATCAACCCCTGCCTTTTCATACACTCCAATACATTTACATTATCTTTAATTGAAAATAGTGTCAATAGACTAGCAAATTTATCCTCAACATTTCTACACAATTTATTGCTTTTGAATCTTTGATGGATATATCGTGTGCAAAATATTGTTATTACTCGCCGTTTCCATACCCAATGGTTTGATTGCCACTGCAAGCTTAACGGTCAATCCAAAGGCACTAAATCACATCTAAATGCTTCCACTGGAGAGGATGAGGATGAATAGTTTTGCCAAAACACTTCCTGTTCTTTCCGGTCGAAGAGAATTACAAAATCATCAAAGATAATTCTACCATGCCATCCTATTTCATCAGGGGGAGTTACTATCCATAATCTCGAGTATTTTGACTGATCAAATCCAGGCGGCAGTTCAAAATCTGCCGTGATCAGAATTGGCTTCCCATTAAAGTGGTTGTTGCATTTCTCTGACCCAATTAGTACTACTGTGGAACTCCTGCCAGCATAATACTTCACACAAGGGAAGCTGTAGTAATCACCAACTATTATGAGTGAATTCGACTCTTGATTCGATAATATCCGCGAAACGATTCCTTTGAAACCGGGCCTAAGCTCCGCAGCATAACTCTCATTAAAACGGATATGAATATACAAAAGATTAAAAATTATCAGGAGACAAATCGCAATCTTAAGTGAAAGTGTTTTTTTCTGAGCGATATAGATGGCAGTTCCACAAAAAAGGAAAGGTTGAGCAAAAAGAAAATATCGTGAGCTAATAATCGGCGTTATAGATATAGAAACCAATGCTGCCAAAACTATGGGACCTAAAAACACTACCATCGACAAGAATATTCCAGGATGGAAACGTTTCACTAACCCTCCCGTAATGCCAATCACAGTCAATGTGACAACTGCCATTCCTATTTTGCTAGGCGAATTCGAGGTAATTTCTGGAATAAAAAGCTCGTAAAAACATACTGGTAACGTCCAGATATCAAATGTTTTAATCCAATAATTGTTATGAACCTGATTATGCTGTCTCCACAATACAGGCAACCACGGTAAGAAAAGAATAGCAATTGAACAATATGCCGCAATAGTAGCTTTTAGCTGGAATCTGACATCGTGTTTACTTATCAATAAATAAACAGTACAACAGAATAATTGTGAAACGATTGTGAATATACTGTAATTGTGCGTGTAGAGCATTGCCACGGCAGTGACAACGTACAGGATCCACCATCGATAGCTCACAGTTTTATTCTGAAGTGCACGAACCAAAACCCAACAGCTTAGTAGAGCCAAAAAGACCCCTAAAGAATACATTCTAATTTCTTGGGACCAACGAATTTGATAGCAAGTAAGGGCAGTAAAACATGCTGCCATTAAGCCTGCCATCCTAGCAGGCTCTTGATGTTTCATATCAGATGAATAAGCATCTCTAGTAAACAAAAATGCAATGTAAACAGACAAAACACCAAAATTTACCGAAAAAAGACGCCCGACTATTTCATTATCTCCAAAGCAATTAATCCATAGTCGAAATATAATATAGTAAAATGGAGGATGAACATCCTGTTCAATTCGTTCCATCATTTCGGACCATGAGAACCTTGTAACTAAAAGCATTGAGAAGCCTTCATCGAACCACATACTTCGGTAAGTGATTTGAAATAAGCGTACCATCAGTGCCATCAGCAAAATCAAGAAAAGCGTAATACGAGCCCTATTGATTCCCATTATTTATGCGAATTCGTTTTAGAGAAAAAAGTGAAGGTCTGGTCAATTATCTTATTCAGTCAATGAAATATAAGGTCCAATTTAAAGAGTCTTTCAAGAAGGCTTGGCAGGATCATTCTTAATCAGAACTAACAATGATATACCCCACTTGTTGAAAGAGTTACTACTTGACCACATCCAGTGTACAGTTGCTTTTCTATAATTAATGCAACCCAGATAGATTGCTCCGGATTTTTAAGTAAATTGCTCTAACCAGATGACCTATATAAAACTTCAATCGACTATTTCGATCAAATCACTAGTTATATTCATACTCTCGCTGCATGCTCTGCTTCTTGCCTATGGAGCTTATCAAAACAGTCCGACCATGAACGAACCTGCTCATTTGGTTGCGGGAATCAGTCATTGGGAAAATAGAAAGTATGACTTATATCGCGTGAACCCACCTTTAATCAGAATGGTGGCAGCGATTTCTAAATATCTGACTAACATCCAAACAGACTGGAATGGATATACAGATACTTCACGTGGCCAACGTCCTATTTTCCAAATGGGAGGGGATTTTCTCAATGCCAATGGGGAGAATTCTTATTGGATATTTACTATTGCGAGATGGTGTTGCATTCCTTTTTCTTTGATTGGTGCCTCTGTTTGTTACCTTTGGAGTAAAGAACTTTTTGGTACTAAAGCAGGCTTGTTATCACTGACACTTTGGTGTTTTTCACCGAACGTACTTGCCCATGCTCAACTCATTACTCCCGATTGTGGAGCAACATCAATGGGTGTCACCTCATCCTATCTATTCTGGATATGGTTACGCACACCTAAATGGAGTACTGCTATTTATGCGGGAATTGCCTTAGGAACTGCTTTGGCAGCAAAGACGACCTGGATTCTTTTCTTTGGCTTATTTCCACTTATCTGGTTTCTCTATTTGCTGGCACCATCATCGAGCTCAAATGATAAGGATCAGCTCAAAAAGCAAGGGAAACAGCTCATCGTTATTCTGGGATTGGGATTTTACTTTTTGAATCTGGTTTATAGATTTGAAGGCACCTTAATACAGCTTGGAGAATATCAATTTATCTCTACAACTCTAACAGACCAAGATGCAACTGTAATAAGAACAACTAATCGATTCGCTGATTCCATTTTGAGTAAAATTCCTGTACCTCTACCTCAAGATTATGTTTTGGGGATAGATATTCAGAAAAAAGATTTCGAGAATTTTGGTAGAGAATCTTACTTGAGAGGAGAGTTTCGCGATTATGGATGGTGGTATTATTATTTATACGCATTGATGATTAAAATGCCCATCGGAACCTTGGCATTAATTGCGATTGGAACATTCCTGTTTATCACAGTCGATAGAGGAAAGCAATCGTGGCTGATTCTGTTGACGGTTTTGTTTCCAGCATTCTTCATTCTAATCCTAGTGAGTAGTCAAACAGGATTTAATCATCACATGAGATATGTTCTACCGTGCCTTCCATTCTTTTTTATTATTGCAGGTCGTGCTGCACGCGTCATGGACTATCAATCAAAATGGATGCTATTTCTCGGACTCACATTACTAGTTTGGTCAGTGTCCAGTAGCCTTTACTATTTCCCTCACAGCTTGTCATATTTTAACGAATTTGCTGGAGGGCCTATGAATGGACATAATCATCTTATTCATAGTAACATCGATTGGGGGCAGGATCTTAAGTTCCTGAAAAAATGGAAAGAAAGTCACCCTAACTGCGAGCCATTTTATCTGTGTTATTATCCTCACCGTGAAATCAAAGCACTTGGAATGGATTATCCATCTCCTCCAGTCAATGTCGACGCTGACTATACGCCACCTCCGGGATGGTATGCAATAAGTATAAACTACCTGAAAGGATACGGATGGCTGAAGCCTAAAGACGGATATTCTTATTTTCAGAAATACACTCCTGTCGAGCGAGCAGGCTATTCGATCTACATTTACCACATTCGAGAACAACTAAATTGATCTTTCACAAATTTTAAAGAGTCAACTTTAAATGAGAAGCCTGAAACTAAAGGCATACGAAGCCTAATGGAAACAGTCAAACGTGATCTACGTATCGACTTTCTGAGAGGAATCGCACTGTTTATCGTGATTTTTGACCACATGGAACTCCAATCAGGTAGTCGTGTGATCTCAAATTTTACTCTCCAATCCTTCTGCTATTTCGACGGAGCAGAACTCTTCGTATTCCTGTCTGGATTTGTCTCCGGGATGGTTTATCAGAAAACGCTCATCAAACTCGGTTTTCAAAAATGCCAGGCTAAATCATTACGTCGATGTGTCCAGATTTATGCCGCTTTCATCATTACGCATTTTATTGTTATCAACATTATTTACTCTACTGCTGAGTATGGTGAGTTGGTGGGGCATTTTCCCTATTCGCTGGAGTTGTTATTAAACTTCCCGGTTAAGTCTATATTCTGGACCACTGTATGCATGTGCCCACTGTTTGGCTTAGATATTTATTTTATGTATATGTGCTTTCTTGTTGTGATGCCAACAATATTGTTTACTCTTAATAAAAGTCGAAATTTGACACTGGCGCTTATATTGGCACTGTACATATTAACACAGTTCTACCCTTCCATAAATATACCAAGATATCCATGGAATGAAGGTCTAACTTGGGGAACAGGTCGTTTCTTTAACTTTTTCTCTTGGTTCTTCTTGTTTTTTCTGGGTGCATACATTTCCACAAGGGCTTCTTTTACCGAATGCCAAAAGAGTTTATTTTGTCGGATATCATTTTTTTTAATTTCGATAATTACGTTTTTCACTCTCTGTTTATTGAAAAATTCTTTCGGTGATATTGAAAATTTTGAATGTCATAAATCTTTGTCAGAGTTTGTTAATCAATTTATTGACAAACGTACTTTAGGCCCGCTCAGAATTGTCCATTTTCTTTCGCTTATAGGTGCGCTAAACTCAATATTTCCAACGAACTCAAAATACCGGTTGGCTTGGTCTTTGAAGCCAATTGTTGCTTGCGGTCAAAACTCATTACTCATTTACAGTTGCGGTACGATGTTTGTGTATCTGATTGTCCCTTATTTTTTAATTTGTACCAAGACAACCGTTTCGATTCTTGCGTATGAGGTATTCGTGTTCATCTCTCTTTGCTCTGTTGCCTATTTCTATCCAGGGAAAATGAAATGAAATCACGTTCAGAAACTGCTAAATAGAGATGCTCGCCAAATAATAATTCGTATTACAGTAATTGGGAGCAGGTCACGAGATCCTGATTGGCATGCTCCCCTTAACTTGATCCTTTTCTTGAATACAAGATAACAAATTCTCTCGCATTCCGCATGGATCAAGA
>TARA_R110002096_G_scaffold151998_3_pt1 | contig 26457 bp, 13 predicted proteins | sample TARA_R110002096 | Tara Oceans TARA_R110002096 (sample SAMEA4397295) | marine metagenome | biome: Polar Biome; feature: [DCM] deep chlorophyll maximum layer (ENVO:01000326); material: water (ENVO:00002006), including particulate matter (ENVO:01000060) such as... | depth 35 m
TGACGCCCCCGATGGCAGCCAGGCCAGCCTCCCTCCGTCGAGACTGGCCTAGTTCGTTCCGCAAACAGGGACGATCGACCCTCACGCGCTCCCAGAGCACCCTCGCGCCTGGACGTGGGGCGCCGGAGGATCCAGGGGACGGGAAGTTGCATGTTGCGGAGCGAGCTAGGCCAGCCTCCCTGTCGTCCCGATGGGGGACCCTGGGATCAGGGATCGGACCCGGGGCTTGGTGTCGGCCTTCGACACCGCTAATGTTTGGCCCTCAGGGAGTGCGCCTTCGCCCTCCAGTCCACCTGTGACGCGCCACCTGATCTCGATCGACGACCTCTCCCTAGCGGAGATCCGCGGCTTGTTCGCGTTGGCCGATCAATTCTCGGACGATCCGAGCGGATTCTCGGACACCTGTCGCGGGATGATCTCGGCCAGCCTGTTCTACGAGCCGTCCACGCGCACGCGGCTGTCGTTCGAGTCCGCGATGCTGCGTCTGGGCGGCGGCGTGTTGACCGCGGCCGAGATGAACGCGTCCAGCGCGGCCAAGGGTGAATCGCTGGCGGACACGGTGCGCGTCGTCGGCGGTGGCTACGCGGACGTCATCGTGCTGCGTCACCCCAGCGAAGGTGCGGCGCGCCTGGCCCAGGAGTACTCGCCGGTGCCGGTGATCAACGCGGGCGATGGCGCGCACGAGCACCCGACCCAGACGTTGTGCGACCTCTACAACCTGCACGTTGAGCGCGGCAAGCTGGAAGGCCTCGACGTGGTGCTCGCCGGAGACCTCAAGTACAGCCGCACGGTGCACTCCTTCGCTTACGCGCTGGCGCGCTTCGGCGCGAACATCGTGTGCGTGCCGCAGCCCGGTTTCGAGATGCCGGACTACGTGCTCAAGAAGCTGCGCGACGAGTTGAACGTCGAGCCGGTGCGCGCCGATGCTGCCCGCCTCGGTCAGCTGGCCGATCGTTCGGACGCGATCTACCTGACGCCGCAGAAGCCCCACCAGCTGTCGCTCTTCACGGACACGAAGGGTTGGCAGGTCGAGAGCGTGGACGCCGTCTACATGACGCGCCCCCAGACCGAACGCTACCAGCAGGACGACGGCTCGATCGAGAACTACCAGACCCTCGGCAAGCAATCGATGGCGGCCGAGAGTCTGCGCGACGCCGTGGTGATGCACCCGTTGCCGCGCCGCGACGAGATCTCGAGCGAGATCGACGAGGATCCGCGCAGCATCTACTTCAAGCAGGCCGCCCGCGGCGTGCCGATCCGCATGGCGCTGCTCTCGGTCCTGATGGGGCGCATGCCCTTGGAAGGAATGGTCACGGAGGCGGCGGTGCCCGAACCCAACTCCTGGCCGGTCGGTACGGGTGACAACCCGTGTCCGAACCCGTCCTGCGTCTCGCGCACCGAACCGCGCCACGTCGTGCCCCGTTTCAGCCTGCCGTCGCGTGCGCCGATGCGCGCGCAATGCGCCTACTGCAGTCGCGAGCTGGCCTTCCGCTTCGTCGGTTGTTCCACGACGCGTCGCTACCACCGCCCGGACTCGAACGCGTTGCGCCAGGTGCGCCCGGATCACCTGGTGTTCCTCGACGACGAGGCCCAGGCGGATTCGATGCAGTACATCCCGGCCCATCACTGAGCCGAAGGGCGGTTTCGGCCCTTCGCTCTCGGACGGCCGGCCCCGACTTGCGCAAGCTTCGCTGGGACGAACGCTGCGGTGTCCGTGATCGATGTACGGACCTGGCCCGGTCCGCAGCGGTCGTTCACAACCGCTCGTGCGCATCGCACACCTGACGAACTTCGAGGGGGACAGGTCGCGCGGAGACCCTCGTCGACGACCGCGAGCGTTCTCGTTACGAACGGCATGGGATTTGAGATCCACACGCTGGGTCGGTCCCAGGACCGCAACCATCGACCGTCCGGAGTGGAGCGCTCTCCTCCGGCGATCGAACGACGGTGCCGCACGAGGCGGACCCCGTGAGTCCGGCGTGACTCGCGATCCACGAAGGCGCGGGTGACGGTGAAGCACCGTTCCCGTGCATGACCTGCGAACTCGAACGCGAGTCCGCGCGCTCCCGGTGTGTCCTCCGTTCCGGTCCACGTTCGCATCGCCATTCGATGGTGCGGCGCAGGACCCGGCGTAGGTACGCCCCTGGCGCTCGCCCGTTCTGCGTTCGAACCGGACCGGCAGTCCCAAGTCACGTTGGAGCGTGCGAAGCAGCGCGTCTCCCACGAGCGAGGCCCACCATGTATCGACGAACACCCGCGTCCCCGTCCCACACCGAACAATCCTCGTCGCGGCGTTGCGCGAGCCACCGAGGCGCCAAGCTTTCGCCACGCAGGTGGTCGCGCGCCGTCCTGCGTGGTCTCGTCATGGGGACCTGCCTGGCGGTCGGTTCGGAAATCCTGGGTGCGTGTGGAGGCGGACAGTCGAGTGCGCCGTTCGTGATGCACACCGGCGGTTCGGTGCTGGACGATCCGTCCGGTTCCAACCGCCGGTTCTTCGTCGATGCGAATCATGGAGGTCAAGCCACCGACATCGGCGTGACCCGGATGGCGTGGGGGCGGCTGGTTCAGGTCTTCGGGCGCGGTCCGCTGGGGACCGAGCGTATTCCGATGAACCGCGAGTTCCTGATCGCTGCGTCGGTGAGTTCCTCGAACCAGTTCACGTTGACCTCGAATCCGGTCACGAACCAAGAGGTGTTGATCATCGAGCGCGACGTTACCGACACCTCGGCCGACGGCGGACTCGATCAGTTCTACGCTCTCCTGTCGAGTGCGGAGGCGAACCTGTCGTTCGTCCAGGACCAGGCGCAGACGTCCTCGGGCGTGTTCACGATGGTGCCGCGCAACGCCGCCTTGATGGTTCAGTTCGACGACCTCCTGGACCCGGCTTCGATCGATGCTCGGTCGGTGCGTGTGTTGACCGGGGCTCCGGCGAACCTGCCGTTCGAGGCTCGTGTTCTGGGCGATCCGAACCACGGTGACCTCCTGGATCGCCATGCGGACGGCGTGCCCGAGTTCTACACGACGCGTGTGCTCATCGACCTGGCGATCAGCGAGCTCGAGTCCTTCGCGCAAGATCCTCCGCTGGTCACGAACGGCGTGGGGTTGCCCTCCGCGTCCAGTCAGAACCAGTCCAACGTGCTCGTCCGGATCCCGACGCACGCCGAATCGTTGGTCGGCCAGCCCTTCGTGTTGCGCAACCTCAGCCAGCATCCCCTGCGCGTCACGCAGAACGGCAACGTCGATCTGGGTTCGGTGACCCAGGACGTCGTGCGCGCGGTTCGCTCCGGGGGGCGGAGCGACGTTACGGGGGACGCGAACAACGGGTTCCTGCGCGACGAAAACTCCCCGGTCCTGGTCGGCTCGATCCCGGCGCGGATCCCTGCGAACGCCATGGTCGTGTTCGAACCGGACGCCGAGACCTTCCGCATCTCGGCCATGGAGTTCGACTCGTCGGCGTGCGCCCAGGCTCCGGTGCCCGGGGACGTGCTCGTGCAGACCGGGGTGTTCGCCGAGGTCGTCGAGGCCCGTCCGGTCGCGGCCGGCGTCGTGGGCGACCTGGTGGTGCGGCTGCTCGCCTTCCCCAGCGAGTGGAGCGGGCCGGCCGAATGGCAGGACTCCGCGGTGGGCCCCCTGGCATTCCGGTCCGCTTACGATCCCGCGATCGACGCTGCACAGGCCGGGTGTTTCCTGACCACGTTTCCCATCGCCTCGGGCTTCCCGGAGTTCCCGACGCAGGGCATTTTCACGAACACGTCCTTTCGTATGAACTTCAGCGAGCCGATGGACCCGGCTTCGTTGACCGCCTTCGATTCGATGACCTTGACACGCCGGGCCGTGCCGCCCGCGGGGGAGGAGCCCCTGCCGACCAGCGACTACGTCGTGGGCGCGGTCACGCAGGCCCTCGATCTACGCGGGTTCACGTTCCTGCCGAATCAGCCGTTGGCCCACCGGCAGGGCACGGCCGAGTCGTACTTCGTGCGGCTCGCCAGCCTGGCGGACGGCCCGACCGATCTCGCCGGCAATCCGATCCAGTCGGAGCTCCCCTCGATCGAGATCACCATCCGTCCGGACGACGCATCGCAGTTCACGGGCGGGCGCGTCAGCCGGTTCAGCGGGGTCGACGAGGAAGCACCGTTCGGGGACGCGACGAGCGGACCTCGACCGGAGTACACCGGACAGATCGTGTACCGCGCCGACCTGGGTGAGATCCACCCGCGGCCGGTCGAGCGGTTCCGTGCGTTGGTGGATCGAACCCGGTCGGTGCCTGGTCTGATGAACCCCTTCGCGCTCGGCGTGCAGACTCCCCTGTCCGGTCTGGGTTCCATCTGTCAAACGGTCTGGCGTTACATCGACTTCGGAATGTCGTTGGAGAACCCGGCGACCCACGACCTCGACATCGAGGGCATGTACTGGTCGCCGAACGGAACGCCGATCTTCGACACCTTCGATGAGTTCTCGATCCGCTTGTCCCATGCGCGGTACAGCCCCGACGAAGCACGCGACGCGTTCCTGTTGCCGGCGTATCCCCAGTCGGGGCTGTTCCAGTTCTTCGGGAACAACGTCCTGAGCGGTGCGGAGGATCCGCCGCGTATCGTCCATCCGCAGCAGTTGGGTTACACGGTGAACCCGGGCGAGATGGTGTTCTCCGGCGTTCCGCCCGAGAACACGCGCCTCATGCCCTGGCCCTTGAACCGCACCGTTCCGGACTCCGAGAAGATCTACTACACGTGGCGGGACACCTCGATCCGCACGCGCGCCGGCTACTCGGGTTCCGGAATTCCAGCGGACCAGTACTTCGTGGCGAACAACTTGAACCAGCCGACGAACGACTACTTCCCGCCCGGTCAGGTGCAGTCGGTGGGGTTGCCCCTGTTGATGGAGTTCCGCTGCTATCCCGATGACGGCGCCTCGGGCATCAACGCGTTCCGGGTCTCCCTCGCGACGCTCAACTCATCCAGACCCTACTTCCGAGCCTTCGCCACCGGAGGCACCAACACGGTGGGGGGCACTGTGGTGGTCGATCCCGATACGCAGGTGTCGGCGGCCGGAGGGTTCAATCCGTTGTCCTTGCCCGCGCCCGGGCAGTCGACGTACGGACGCGACAACACCGTCTACACCGGGGCGCTCGACCTCGTCGTACGCGTCAGTCGGGCCGTGTCGGTCTGGTTCCCGGTGACGGATCCGACGACGGGCGAGCTCTTCGACTCGCCGTCCTTCGCGTCCCCGATCCTCGAGCCGCGGCCCGAAAGTCAACCCGCCGGTACCGAGCTGACGCTCGACTTTCGGGGCGCCGCGTCGATCGCGATCCCGGATCCCTATCCGACCGGGCCCTTCAATGCGTGGCCCGACCTGGACCTCCACACCTGTCCGACGTTTCTCGAGAGCGAGATCGGGAGCGACGGTCGGTTGCTCGTGCACCCCGCGTTGACCGACGCGCGTTCCTTGGACACGTACGGCGATCACTACAACGACGAGAGTTGTACGTTCGCCGGGAATGCGGCAGCGAATCACGGGACGTCGTTCGACAACCTGGGGATCCAGTTCCAGCCCGGGAACGGGGACCAGTGGTACGACGACGTGGCGCTCATCGATGGGGCGCGCTACTACCAGGTGCGGATCAACTTCCTGGCGAACGAGATCTCGGGCCAGGTGCCCGTCCTCTCCGCCCTGGCCCTCGGCTGGTCGGAGTAGGTGTGTGCGGTCCTGCCCGGGAGTGCGAAATGGAGCACGACCGAGATTTCCGAGGGGGCGGATCGCCCTCGAACGCGCTTTCCCGTGGGGGTGCGGTTCCGCTCAGCATCGACCTGTGCGGTTCCTGGCGGCGCACGGCAGATCGCAGCAGCTGGCAGATTCGACCGCACCGCCGTCACAAGTGTATGTTCTATAAGGGGTTGTGTTCTTCGGGTTACTGGGAGCTTCGGCACGGTATTTGAGATTCACCCCAAGGGTCGACCTTCGGGCCGTCGCCGACCTCGCCCTGGGGGGTATCCACCACCCCGGGACGGACCCGCTCGAGCTGGGATACCCGGTTCCAGTGGGTTGACCGTGGCCCACGCCCCTTCACAATGTCCGTTCTCGCAGCCGTGCCACGGGTTCTACGACCCTGGTTCTGCCGCACCCCCAGTCTCCCGACTCGGGTTCTTCCTACTCCCATCGCACCCTCACGTGATGGCGCTCCACGGCGTCTGCAACACGTGAGAACCCGACCCCCGCGGGCATGCGCGATCCAGGACCGGAAGCCCCTGCGCTGGGAAGCACATCGGTGTGTTTCACATCGACGCGATCGTTTCCCGACCGAAGCGAACCACTCTCATGTTTGAACAAACCTCCCCCAGCTTGAACGTCGATGCGCACGTCGCCCAGAGCTTCCGTGACCCCTCCCGAGCCAGCTCGGGATTGAGCCGCCGAGTCCGGCGTTGGGCGGCCCTCGGCCTGCTCGCCTTCTCAGGTGCTTTGGTTGCTTGTGGTGGTGGGGGATCGGCCGGCGCGGCCGCAGCTTCCAATCCTCCCGGCACCATCATCGAGGATCCGTCCGGAAGTGGTCTGCGCTTCTTCGTCGATCCCAACAGTGGGGGGAGCGCGTCGAAGTTCCGCATCAACCGCGTGGTGTGGGGACGCCTGGTCCAGGTCTTTGGACGCGGACCGTTCGGGGATGAGCGCATCCCGATGAACAAGAACTTCCTGATCTCCGCGACGCTGAGCTCCCAGGGGTCGTTCACGCTCGAGCTGAACCCGGTGACGAGCCAGCAGATCATGATCATCAACCGGGACGTCACGGACCTGTCGCCCGGTGGTGGGCGCGAGCAGTTCTACAACGTCCTGAAGAACACCGAAGCGAACCTCTCGTTCGTCCAGGACCAGGCGCAGACCTCCTCGGGCGTGTTCACGATGGTGCCGCGCAACAGCACGATGATGGTGCAGTTCGACGACCTGCTGGACCCGGCATCGATCGATTCGCGCACGGTTCGGATGCTGACGGGAACCCCCGCGAACCTGCCCTTCGAGGCCCGCGTGCTCGCCGACCCCAACCACGGGGACCTGCAGGACCGCAACGGGGACGGAACGCCGGAGTTCTACACGACGCGCGTGCTCATCGACCTGGCCATCAGCGAGATCGAGTCGTTCGAGACCGATCCTCCGCTCGCGACCAATGGCGTCGGCCTGCCCTCCGCCACGAACCAGAACCAGTCCAACGTGGTGATGCGCATCCCCACGGTCGTCAACTCCTTGGCGGGACAGCCGTACATCCTGCGCAACCTCGTCTTCCACGGCATGGCGCTCACGTTGAACGGCAACGTGGATACGAGCACGGCGACGGACGATGTGATTCGCGCCGTTCGCTCCGGTGGTCAGACGAGCGTGACCGGCGACAACAACAACGGTTTCCTGCGTGACGACGACGCGCCCGTGCTGGTCGGTTCGCTGCCCGCGGTGATTCCGCCCTCGGCCTCGGTCGTGTTCAACCCGGCCACGAACGAGTTCAACATCAGTGACTTCGTCTTCGACTCCCAGTCCTGTGCCCAGGCGCCGGTCATCGGTGACGTGCTCGTCCAACCCGGCGTGTTCGCCGAGGTCGTGGCGACCAGCACGGTCAACTTCGGCACGGTGACGGACCTGCGCGTACGACTGCTCCTGTTCCCCGACGACTGGACCGGGCCCGAGGAATGGGCCAACTCCGCCGTTGGTCCCGTCTCCTTCCGATCGGCCTACGACCCGATCACGGACGCGGGCAAGGAGGGCTGTTTCATCACGGTCTTCCCGCAGTCGTCGAGCTATCCCGAGAGCCCGAACCTGAACGTGTTCACGAACTCCAGTGTTCGCATGAACTTCAGCGAGCCGATGGATCCGTCGTCGCTGACCGCGTTCGATTCGATGACGTTGACGCGGAACCCGGTTCCGCCGGCGAGCGAGGATCCTCTGCCGACCAGCGACTACATCATCGGCAGCGTGGCCCAGTCCCTCGACCTGCGTGGGTTCACCTTCATCCCGGACCTGCCCCTGGCTCACTTGCAGGGATCCAGCGAGTCGTACTTCGTGCGCTTGGCCAGCCTGGAGCAAGGACCCACCGACCTCGCCGGCAACCCGATCGACATCGACATGCCGTCGATCGAGCTGACCGTGCGCTCCGGCGATTCGAACCAGCTGAACGGTGGGCGGGTCAGTCGCTTCACCCGAGCCGACGAGGAACCGCCGATCGGAACCCCCGTGTCGGGTACGAAGCCCGAGTGGGCCGGTCAGATCCTCTACCGCCCCGACCTGGGTGAGATCCACCCCCGTCCGGTCGAGCGCTACCTGGCCCTGGCCGACCGCACCCGCGCCGTCCCCGGCCTGATGACGCCGTTCCCCCAAGGCGTGCAGACGCCGCTCTCCAGCCTGGGTTCGATCTGCCAGACGCTGTGGCGTTACCTGGACTTCGGGTTCTCGCTCGAGGACCCGCTGGCCCACGACATCGACGTCGAGGGCATGTACTGGTCCCCGGCCACCGGCCAGGTCCTCTTCGACACGTTCGACGAGTTCTCGATCACCCTGTCGCACTGCCGCTACGCACCCGACGAGTTCATCGACCCGGGTTCGCTGTTCCCTCAGTTCAACACGTCGGGCCTGTTCACCTTCTACACGAACAACACCGTCAGCGCTTCCGAGGCGCCGCCGCGCATCGTCCACCCGCGCTTCCTGGGTTACACGGTCGATCCGGGACTGGCCATCTTCTCCGGCGTTCCGCCCGAGAACACGCGCCTGATGCCTTGGCCGCTCAACCGCACGGTGCCCGACAGCGAGAAGATCTACTACACGTGGCGTGACACTTCGGTGCGTGCGCGGGGCGGCTTCTCGAACGGCGGTGTTCCGCCGACCCAGTACTTCGTGGCGAACAACCTGCCGCAGCCGACCAACGACTACTTCCGCGTGAGTCAGGCCCAGACGATCGGCCTCCCACTCTTGATGGAGTTCCGTTGTTACCCGGACGAGGGCGCCGCGGGCATCAACTCGTTCGCGATCTCGCTGGCGGCCAACTCCTCGTCGCAGCCGTACTTCCGCGCGTTCTCCACCGGAGGCACCAGCACGGCAGGCCAGGTCATCACCAAGGACCCGGACACGCAGATCCTGGCGACCGGGGGGTACAACCCGGGTTCGATACCGTTCCCCGGTGCGACGACCTACGGCCGCGACAACTCGTTCTACACGGGTGCGCTCGACATCGTCGTTCGCGTCAGCCGCGCCGTGTCGATCTGGTTCCCCGCCGACGACCCCACGACGGCCGAGCTCTTCACGGCGCCGGTCTACGGCACCCCGATCCTGGAGCCGCGTCCCGAGGACCAGCCGGCCGGCACGCGTCTCGACCTCGAGTTCCGCGGTGCAGCGAACGTCGCTGTCCCGATCCCGTACCCGACCAACCCCGCCTCCCGCTGGCCGCTGCTCGCCGACAACTGTCCGACCTTCGAAGCGCCCGACTTCAACGGTGCGGGGCAGTTGATCGACCACCCGGCCCTCGGCAACGCGCTGAGCTTGGACACGTACGGCGATCACTACATGGACGAGCCGTGCACCTTCACCGGGAACAACGGCGCCGACCACTCGACCCTGTTCGACAACGCCGGCATCGTCTTCCTGCCCGGCAACGGTGACACCTGGTACGACGACGTGTCCTTCATCGATGGCGCTCCCTTCTATCAGGTGCGTTTGAACTTCCACTCGAACGAGATCTCGGGCCAGGTGCCCGTCCTCTCGGCCTTCGCCCTGTCCTGGTCCGAATAGGGTCCCGAGTCCCATCTGACACCGACCTGATCCGCATTCACCGGCGGGGCGTGCCGCTCACGCTTCGCCAGTCCCTCCCCAACTGTTCAAGGGTCCCCGCACCCGGTTCTTCCCCCAGGACCGGCAACCAGGCCCCGCACGTTCCCGCAACTTCCCCCCGGAACCTTCACGTCCTATGCGTCCCAAATCATCCAAAACTCGCTTCCTGATGGCTCTTGCCGCAGGTTCCCTGATCATCGGCTCCATGGCCGGATGTTCGGGTACCGGTAGCAGTTCGAGCAGCGGCAACAACGGGGGCAACTCCTCGCAGTTCGTCGTCGTGAGCAACTCGGTCCTGGGAGGGTCGGTCTGGCAAATCAACCGCCCGATCGATTTCGAGTTCAGCCAAGCCATCGACTTCTCGACGGTCAGCTTGAACACGATCACGATCACGGACGTGGCGGGGAACTCCGCGGCTGGTGTCTTCTCGCAGCCGCTCGGGGATCCCAAGCGCGTGCGCTTCCAGCCGGCATGCCCGACCAAGGCCAACTTCTCGGACGCGGGCCTGCGCCCGGGTGGCATCACGTACACCATCAACGTCCTCGGGACGTCGGTGAACGGAATCACGGTCCGCAGTGCGACGGGGCAACCCCTGGCCACGGGCAACCTGGTCACCTTCAGCACGCCGAACAGCCTCAACCCCCAGGTGTTGTTCCTGGACACCGTGCCGGGCCCGCCCTCCGTCGTCGTGCGTCGCCGCGGGACGACCGCATGTGACGAGATGGCGGCCACATACTTGAAGACGGTCGACCTCCAGGGCAACGAGGTGCGCCACTACTTCGCGCAGAACCCGGTCACCCAGGAGGGCGAACTGTTCGACCTGGCCACCAATTGTGAGGGCATCTCCCACCTGAACACCGACCGGACTCCGGCCCCGATCAACCTGTACAGCGACCCGACGTCGCGCTGGTCGATCCTCGTTCACATCAACCAGCCGGTCGTCGTGGACCCGGCGAACATCTCGTCCGAGCGCATTCGGATCGAATGGTTCGACGGCGTGAGCTGGGTCCGGTTCGGTACCGACGTGGCCCTCGTGGCGAACTGCACCGACTCCGGAGCCGTCATCGAGCTGACCCCCCGCGGAATCCTTCCCCAGGGCCGTCCGGCGCGCGTCAACATCAAGCAGGGCTTCTCGGACCTCACGGGGGATTCGCTCCCGTCCGATCTCCAGAACGCGGCCCGACTCCAGGTCGATCCCTTGGCCGGCACGGCGGCGAACTTGGTGCACGATCAGCACCTCGAGACCTTCACCCTCGGTGGCGGCGGCGTCGCCTCCAACGAGGACATCTCGACCGCCCTCTCGGATCCCCGCGCCAGCTGGGGCAGTGGTCGCCTCGACGCGTCGTTCGAGTTCGGCGGCACCGGCGGCCCCGGTTCCGACTTCGACTGGCACGTGGGCTTCTTCGGCCCCGAGACGTTCTTCCTCGACACCACGACGGACCAGATCCTCGGCGGTGCCAATGGTGTCCCGACCGTGACCCAGACGATCATCAATGGTGTCGTCGACGTCCGGAACCTCAAGGTCTTGGCGGGCTCCAAGCTCGTCGTCATCGGCCCCAACCCGTGCACCATCCTGGCGCGCGGCACGATCGAAGTCCTGGGTGAGATCATCGTCAACGGTGGCAACAGCACCGGTGTCGGAACGCTCAACACGACCAACCAGCCCGAGGTCGGCGCAGCCGGCAACGCGGCCGGGGGCCAAGGTGGAACGGCGTCCTTCCTGACGGCCCAGTCGACGCCCAAGGGTGGCGATGGTTCCGGTCCCTACGGGGCGGCCAACCGCGGTGGTCGAGGTGGCGAGACCACCTTCGCCACGGGCGGAATCGACAACCGTCGCGGCAGTGGCGGCGGCGGTGGTCGGACCTGGTTCGACGTGACCTACGACCACGACGGCAACCCCGCGACGCCCCAAGCCCGTTGTCAGACCCTGGTCGGCATGGATGTCGAGAGTGGCCGCGGTGGCGGACGTCTCCTCGGCGCCCAGGGGATCGGCCTCGGCGCGATCTCGCAGACGGTGCGGACCACGGGAGGCGCCGTCGGACCGTTGCCCTTCTTGGACGACAACACGAACAACAACTTCCTCGGCACGATGGTGACGGCCGACAACCAGCTCATCCAGGGCGAGTTGTCGGGCATGACCGCCGGTTCCGGCGGTGGTGGCGGTGGGGACGCGGTCAACTCCGGTTCGTTCCCCTTGACGCCGTTCAACATCAGTGGCGACGAGAAAGGCGCCGGTGCCGGCGGTGGAGCAGGTGCTCTGCGCATGCTGGCCATCGGTGACATCACCGTGCGCGACGGTGGCCGTGTCATGGCCAACGGAGGTCATGGCGGTGGTGGCGAGAACTCGATCTTCTTCGACCGTGTCGGTGGTGGATCGGGCGGTGGTTCGGCCGGCCACATCATCTTCTCGTCCGCCTCCAGCGTGATCATCGAAGGCGAAGCCAACACGGCTGCCGCCTGGTATTCGGACAACCCCATCCTGGCGACCCACAGCGCCCGTGCCGTGAGCGCTCTTGGCGGTCAGGGCGGTGCTGGTGAGGACGACAACGGTGGTGCGCAGGCCGACGGCGTGACCCAGTGGAAGTGCGACTGCATCCCGCGCGAGTTCGTCGACCTGGCTCCGATCAACGTTTTCGGGTCGCCTTGCATGGCCGGAGCCGAGGACGTTCCTCCCTTCGTCTGTGCCGGTGGCTGCCAGGACTTCGGCCTGACCCTCGCTGAGGGCCCCGGCTACAACTCGGTCCGCGGTGCGGGTGGCGACGGCGGTCCGGGTCTGGTCCAGGTCCATGTGGCCAACCCGACCACGGACTTCCTGTTCCCCGACCTGTCGGCCGGCCAGGGCAACGCGGTCTACGGACGCGTGTCCGTGACCAATGGCGTCACCACGGTGAACGCACTCGACGTGACGGGAGCCATGGCTCCGCCGCCCCTCGGTTGGAACGATCCGGAGGCCTGCGCGGCCGCGGTGGCCGCTCGCGTGGCCATCGATCCCCTCTTCACGGGAAACGTGGCATGCCTCGACACGATGGTGCCGTTCTTCGGTCCCGAGTCGATCGGTCAGTCGTCCTGGATTCCCTTCGGACTGGCTCGCATCAACCCGGTCGCAGGTGGAAGCCCGACCGCGGGTGACGTGAACCTCGGATTCCTCGGAACGGACACGGCGAACCTCGGTCGCATCGACGTGATCGGTACGCAGGTCGATCACGACACCGATGTGATCCTGCCCGCTGCCATCGACCCCGCTGGCATCGTCGCTCCGTTCCTCTCGAACGGGGAACTGTCGATGGTGTTCGACGCGACGCTGCTCGACGAGCGGTTCAAGTTGAACCCCTTCCTGGTGGTCGGCTACTCGATCCGTATGGGCAACACGGCCGTCGCACCGGCCAGCAAGCAGTTGTTCACGGTCGGCAGCGCCTCCTACGACATGGGGTCGGATCGCTTGATCTGCACCATCGAGGCGGGCCAGGGCGATCTGGGTGACTTCCAGTCGGGAACCGGATTCGCGAGCCTCGTGCCGCACCAGTTCCGCGTGGCTTCCGCGGGCATCAAGGACTTCATGCCGACGAACTCCGCGGCCTACATCCAGTTCGACGCCACGGTGTTCGACGCGTCGGGCTTGCCCTCCGAGACCCTCGCGTACAGCGTGGCCTCGAACGGCGGCGAGTTCACCGGCGACGTGGCCGACCTGAACGTTTCGGTCACCGACTGGGACTTCTTCCGGTTCAAGGTGATCTTCGATCTCAACGACGGCAACCTGCCGACCGGTGTGGATCTGACGACCGCTCGCCCGGGTCTGCTCTTCGTGAACACTCCGTTCAGCTTCGGCAGCGACCTTTGAACCAGCGCACCCTTCTCGGGTCGTCCGACGGATGACCTGATCGAGGACAGGTAGACACAGCGGGCTTTCGGTCGATTCGACCGGGAGCCCGCTGCACGTTCCGGGCGAGTGCCTCTGCGAAGCCGATCCCGACGAGGCGCTCGGAGCGAGGCATGTCTCGCGAGGTCGGAGCCACGAAGCCCGTCCCGCTGGGTGCAGCCTGCGAGGTGACCGACGGGAGTCGGTATTGGGAAGGGGACCCGGCCGTGACCGACCTCGGGGCCGCGGGACATCCCCGCAGGTCTGCCGACCTCCTGGGTCGCCTCGGTGACCGGACCTGGCGGGGGAAGGAGTCACCGGGCCCTCGGAACCTGACGCAGGACCCGGGAGCGGCGTTGGGGGACGGCGTGCGACTTGGTTCAATGCCATCGTGCCTGTCTCCGTTCTCTGCCAGAACCCCAGGGCCCTAGCGGGCGGTGGGGCCGTTTCCTCTTCCAAGGGTCGCCGGCTTCGTCATGCGGCCTGGCTCGCGGGCGCAGCGTTGGTTTGCTTCGGTGGAACGGCTTGCCGGCGCGGGGATGGCGAGACGCAGACGTTACGGCTGCTACAGGTGCGACCGGTCGATGGCGGCCAGGTCTACCTGAACGAGCCGTTGGTTCTGACGTTCTCGCATGCTCTCGACCTGGCGTCGGTCACACCGGAGAGCGTGGAATTGACCTCGCCCCGTGGTCGTGCGCGTGGGCGCTGGATCGTGGACGGTCCGGTCCTGCGCTTCGATCCCGATCCCGTTTGGGATCCGGGTCTCGCCAGTGGTGGCTACGAACCAGGTGCGGAACATCGGCTGATCCTGGCCGGCTTTCCTCGGCTCGGCGGATTGCGCGGTGCGGACGGAGCCTCGTTCGAGTGGACGCGAACGTTGACGTTCCACGCGGCGGATCCGGCGGACGGTCCGGCGCTCTACGACCTGGGACGCAATCCGGCCACGTGCGAGCCCGTGCGGTTGGAAGGTCGGGACGGTGCGTTCGCGCTCGCGGGCCGGACGGTCTCGGTCGGCGTGGGGGAGCCGCTGCGCCTCGTCTGCGCGGAGCCTTTGGATCCTTCGACGTTGAACGCCGAGGACTTCCTGTTGCAAGCCGTGCCGGAACCCGGGGCGGAGTCACCGGCCCTGGTCGAGACGGAGGTCAGTGCGCGCGTCGTGCGCAACGACCCGGCGACGGGGATTCCGGACGAACGCTGCGCGGTGATCGAGCTGGTCCCTCTGCGCGAACTGACGACGGGGCGCTACACGCTACGCGTGCGACCCGGCGCGACCCTGGCCGACATGGGAGGCAACCGCGCGTTCCTGACGCTGCAGCCCAAACCCCTGGGCGAGGTGCGGGTCCGTCACCTCCCGACCGAGAGCGCCGATCGCGTCCGGCTCGAGTTCAACGATCGAACGTCGGCCAGTGCAGAACGCGTCGTGGGCGTCGACGGCACGGCCGCGTGGCGCGGGGACGGTACGATCCGGATCGCCTATCCGCGCGAGGCCGGACCCGGTGGCGGGTCGCTCGTCCTGGACCGTTCGACCGATGCGTTCGAGATCGTCGGCACGCGCATCGACGTGCCCGAGGGCGAGACCTGTGAACTCACCGACGCGCCAGGTGTCGTGGTCCTGCGCGCGCAGGGGACGTTGAGCATCACCGGCGCCCTCGTTCGCCGACGTCCTACGAACGACGAAGTCCTCTCCCCGTCGTCACCCCAGCGACCAGGGCTCCTCGGCTTGGTGGCATGGGCTGTTCGTGAGTTCTTGTTGCCCAGGATCCATGAATCCTTGGCTTGGGCTATTCGGGAATTCGTGACCGATGGAGTCGAGACCGTCGAGGAGGTCGCTGCACGGTTGCGCGTGAAGTTGACGCCGCAGAACCGAAAGCGACTCGAAGACGAAGCGCTGCCCCGTCACGAGATCTTCGCGGCACGACTCGCCCGCCTTGCCCCGACCCTGGGGGAGTTCATCGAAGCCGCCCGGAAGTCCGGCACGCAATGGACGGTCCTGATCGCGGGCGGCGACATCGTCGTGAACGGCAAGCTCGACCTCGCTGGCCAGATCGTGTTCGTGGCGGGGGGGCGCATTCGACTGGACGGACGCTGGGGCCAGTCCCCAGAGAAGCTGTTCACCGTGGGGGACGGAGGTGGACTTCTGCCCTCGTCCAACGTGAAGCTCAAGCCGCTCGCGGTGAAGGTCCTGCCGCCCGAGACCAATCCGCTCGACGACACGCTCACCTGGGCGGTCGTGTCGAGGCCCTTGCCGCGCCAAGTCCTCGAACGCTACCTGTGGCGCGACCTGCGTCCCGGCGGTCACATGGGCAATGGTATCTGGCGCGTGCGCTGGTTGCCCGCTGATGGACCCGTCGACCCCGCCCTCGCCGCTGATCACCCGAGTCGCCTGCCCGAAGGTCCCGTACGCATGCTGGTCGAACTGACGATGAAACCCGGAGGCGTTTGGGATCCTCCCTACGTGGACTTCGTGGAACTCTCCTGGAGGACACGCTGATGTCGGTGTTCCAAGAACCGATCGCGCCCTGGTTCTGGGCGCTCATCGGGACGTTCGTGGGATCGTTCCTGAACGTCTGCATCTACCGCTTGCCGCTCGAGGACGAGACCGTGTCCAAGCCGGTGCGCTCGCGCTGCCCCAAGTGCAAGCACCAGTTGACGTGGTGGGAGAACCTCCCCGTCCTCAGCTGGGTGCTGCTCGGCGCGCGCTGCCGCGGCTGCAAGGTGTTCATCTCGCCGCGCTATCCGCTGGTCGAACTGCTGACCGGCGCCCTGTGGTGGGTCTGCGCCCGCAACTCACCCGGCGACTGGCCGTTGATCGTGGTCACGACGCTGGTCCTGTCGGGGTTGATCGTCGCGACGTTCGTCGACTTCGACCGCTTCGAGATCCCCGACGAGGTTTCGATCGGCGGCTGTTTCGTGGCGCCGATCGCCTGCCTGGCGGTGCCGCATCTGCACGAGCACACCCGCATCGCGATCCAGATGGCCGGTGGAGGCGAGGTGGACCGCGTCAGCTCCCTGATCGGTGGCCTGGCCGGCATGGCGATGGGTGGGGGACTTCTCTACGGCATCGGCTGGGTCGGCTCACGGATCGCGAAGACGGATGCGATGGGCTTCGGCGACGTCAAGCTCATGGCGGCCGGGGGGGGCTTCATCGGCCCCGGAGGCGTGCTGTACGCGCTGCTGATCGCGGCGTTCGGAGGGTCGATCATCGGCCTGGGCAACATGCTGCGCTTCCTGATCATCACCCGTTCGCGGGCACGTTCGAGGGGGCGCCGGGACGACTGGGCCCGCTCGATCCGGATCGCCCGCATGTGCGGCCGGTACATCCCTTTCGGACCGTACCTGGCCCTGGGCATTGGAATCGTCCTCCTGTATTGGGAGGATGTGCGGGCCCTGACCCTCTGACGGTCGGGGTGATTCGAGGCCGCCCGAAGGCGCGCTCGACGACACGGCGGGATGCTGTGCGTCGAGCCGAGATCCAGGCGGCAGGCAACCCGAGGGGACGACACCATGCAACGAAACACCACACAGACGCGTTCGCGCCGAGCCGGTCTGGGACTGGCCGCCTTGGCCTTGGCCGGGCTCTCCACTGGATGCGCTTCGCAAGACGCGTTGCGCCAGGCGCTCACCGAGCGCGATATGCAGATTCGACAGCTGCGCGACGAGCGCGCCGGACTGAAAGAACAGTTGAACTTGGTCAGCCTCGACCGCGATCAACTCGACTCGCAGTTGGCCGCGGCGCGGTCGCAAATGGCCGCGCGTGTTGCGCAGCCGATCCAGGTCGACGAGGCGGCGGCGACACGCATGTTCCCCGACCTCGAGGAGCAGGGCATCGAGGTCAGCCGACGCGGGGACAGTATCGTGCTGTCGATCCCCGCCAGCGTGTCCTTCGGTTCGGGCAAGGCCAGCTTGTCCAAGCAAGGACGTACCGCGCTCCAAGCCGTCGCCCGACGACTGAAGCGCGACTTCCCCGACGAGAGCCGCTTCTTCGTCGAAGGACACACCGACGCCGATCCGATCAAGCGCTCCCCGTTCAGTTCGAACCGGGAACTGTCGTTGGCGCGCGCTCTCGCCGTGCACGAGTTCCTGGTGTCCGAAGAAGGCATCGCCGACAGCCGCTTCGTCGTCGTCGGTCACGGTCAGTACAGCCCGCGCACGAGTGCCAAGACCGCCGACGCGAAGGCCAAGAACCGACGCGTCGAGATCGTGGTCCGCACGGACTGATCTGCGGTATGCACTGTCCGCGGTGAGCCGAGTGGCATACCGCGGGATCGAATCGGCCCGACCCTCGCCAGGGGATCGGGCCGATTGCGTAGGGGACTTGCACGCGCTCGAACGGTCTCCCGTGCGCGTGTCCTGCCGATCAGGGCGTCGTGCTGGTTCCGCGCGCAACGACGGCGATCGCAAGGCAAGGGCTCCGTGGCGCGCGGTGGATCGAAGTGAGGTGCGTGGGGCGGGGCGGCTCCATCCGACGCGCCTGGGGGCCGAGGCCGATCTGCCCAATTCGGGGCCACACGTGTAGGATGGGTTCTGCTCTTGGAGACCGGCTTCGGTCTCGTATCAACTCCTGCGTCCCGTTCGGGGCACCGCGCCCCGGCTCGTCCCTCCGCTGCATCATCCGCAATGAGTGAACTCGCCAACCTGCACAACATCGCTTTCGTTGGACATCCCTCGACAGGGAAGACCACGCTCGTCGACGCCCTCGCCCACTTGACCGGGGCCAGCCCGCGCAAGGGCAGCGTCGCCGATCGAACGAGTATCTGTGACACGGAGCCGGAAGAGCAGGAGAAGCATCACACGTTGCAGATGGCGACCGTCGGCGTCGAGTACGGCGACAAGACCTGGACGTTCTTCGACACGCCGGGCTATCCCGAGTTCCTGGGTCAAGTGCAGTCGGCGATGTTCGCCGCGGACCTGGTCATCGGGGTCGTGAGTTGCTCGAGCGGCGCCACGTTCAACCTGCGCACGAAGATGAACATGGCTGCGGTCCTGGGTCGTGGTCGCGCGATCGTCGTGACGCACCTGGATGGCGAGAACGCCGACTTCGACAAGACCGTTCACGAGCTCCGCGATCTCATCGGGGAGGTTTGCGTCCCGGCCCTGATCCCGGACGGGAATGGTTCGGCGTTCACCTCGGTGCAGCGCACCTACATGCACCCGGAGAACGAGTGGTGCCAGCGGCTGATGGACCGCGTGATGGATGCGTGCCAGGACGAGGACCTCCTGACGGAGTATCTCGAGACCCAGAAGCTCACCGAGGAGCAGCTCGAGAAGCACATGCCGAATGCGATCGCGCGCGGTTCGTTGATCCCCGTCCTGGTGTGCAACCCCGAGTCCGGCCAATCGGTCGACCGCGTCCTCGACTACCTCAAGCACTTCGCCCCTGCTCCGAGCGTCGGCCTGGTCACGAACGCGGACGGCGAGTCGATCGAAGGAAACCCTGACGGTCCGCTGACCGGAACGGTGTTCTCGGTCGTGTCCGATCCGCACCTGGGCAAGATCTGCATGGCGCGCATCCACACCGGGACCTTGGACGCCCACGATCACGTGGTCGGTCGAGGTGGCGGCAAGGACGAGAAGTTGGGCGGCCTGTTCCGCGTCGTCGGCAAGAAGCGTGACGCTCTGGCGACGGCTGGCCCCGGCGACATCGTTGGATTCTCCAAGGTCGAGCGTCTCGGGATGTGGTCGGCCTTCGGTCGAACCGAGGCAGACATCCAGGACGTGGCGACCCCGCGTTCGCCGATCCCGACGGTCGCGTTGGCGATCGTTCCGAAGTCGCGGGCCGATGAGCAGAAGATCGGGGAGGCCCTGCACAAGCTCGAGGCGGAGGACCTGACGTTCAAGGTCGAACAGACCCAGGACACGCATGAACTCGTCGTGCACGGCATGAGCGACCTCCATCTGCAGGTGATGTTCGATCGGATGAAACGTCGCTATGGCGTCGAGGTCGAGAGCCACCTGCCCAAGGTCGCGTTCCGCCAGACGATCTCGAAGTCCGCCGAGGGACACCACCGACACAAGAAGCAATCGGGCGGACGCGGACAGTTCGGCGAGTGCTTCATGCGCTTGAAGCCGAGCTCGCCCGATCACGGAGTCGAGTTCGTCGACAAGGTCGTCGGCGGGTCGATCCCGCGCAACCTGATCCCGGCCGTCGAGAAGGGCGTCCGCGAGATCTCCAAGACGGGCATCCTGATCGATGGGGAGGTCATGGGGATCGAGGTCGAGTTGTACGACGGCAAGTTCCACCCGGTCGACTCGGACGAGGCGTCCTTCAAGGCTGCCGGCAGTCGGGCGTTCCGCGAAGGGTTCGCGAAGGCGGGCCCGGTCCTGCTGGAGCCGGTCATGAGCGTCGAGATCCACGTGCCCAGCGAATCGGCGGGAACGATCTTCAGCGACCTCACCAGTCATCGTCGCGGCCACGTCGTCGATCAATCGAGCGAGGCCGACGGCGCGATCACCATCATCAAGGCCGAGGCCCCGCTGACGACCATGCAGACCTACAGCCGCGATCTGAAGTCCCAGACGGCCGGCGAGGGGACCTACTCGATGGAGTTCTGCAAGTTCGCGCCGATGCCCAAGGACGAACAGTCCAAGGTCCTCGCGGCCCACGCCAAAGAACACGACGACGACTAGATCCGTCGGATCGTGTCCGGATCCGTTCGCTACGGAGATCGACCAGGGACCCCGCAGCATCGCTGTGGGGTCCCTGGTTCCTTTCGCTGGTGAACCGACACGGTCACCATCCGACGGATCTGGCCGTGAGTTCCATCAAGGGAGGCTCGTGTCCGGTTCGAGCGTTCGATGAGTTGCCCCGGGCGGAGCCGCGGCCCGTCGCTCCGCCCCGCGCAACTCATCGAACGCACGAACCGGACACGAGCTTCCTCTGAGTGGAGCTCACGAGGTCCGCCGGCGGGCGTCCTCAGCCGTCGAACAGGGCGCCGGACGAGTGGGCGGAGGGTGGAAAGGTTTTCCGACTGGGAGGAATGGGGAAAGGGATGGGAGTCGGGGCTTAGGTCGGAGCGAGACCTCCGCCGATGAGTGGATCCGTACCCCCACCCCGAGGATCCCGATGATCACTATGGAAGAGCTGCTGGCGCTGATGGTGCGCCAGGGTGGTTCTGATCTGCACATCTCAGTTGGTAGCCCCCCGCGCATTCGCGTGGATGGGGTCCTCCTTCCTGTTGACCATTCGCCGCTGGACGGTGAGGAATCGCGTCGCCTGGCGACCAGCGTTCTCACGTCGGATCAGATCGCGCGGTTGGACCGGGACCTGGAACTCGACTGCTCCTTCGGTCTCGAAGGCTATGGACGATTCCGGGTGAACACCTTCTATCAACAGGGGGCTGTGGCATGCGTCCTGCGCGCGATCCCGCACCAGATCCCGGACTTCGAGATGTTGGGCATGCCCATCGACGTCTGTGAGCGACTCTGCAACCTGAGCTCCGGGCTCGTGCTGGTCACGGGCTCCACCGGTTCGGGCAAGTCGACGTCTCTGGCAGCGATGATCGATTTCATCAACACGACGCGCCAGGCGCACATCGTGACGATCGAGGACCCGGTCGAATTCACGCACACGCACAAGAACTGCATGGTCACGCAGCGCGAGGTCGGTGGCGACACCAAGGGCTTCGGCAACGCGCTGAGGTCCGTGCTGCGCCAGGACCCCGACATCGTGCTCGTCGGCGAGCTCCGGGACCACGAGACGATCGAGGCCGCGCTGACCTTGGCCGAGACCGGTCACCTGACGTTCGGCACGCTGCACACCTCGGACGCCGTCCAGACCTGCAACCGCATCATCGACGTGTTCCCTGCCAACCAGCAGGCGCAGGTCCAGACGATGCTGTCGTTCACGCTCGAGGCCGTCTTCAGCCAGGCGCTGCTGCCGCGTGCGAACGAGCGCGGCCGTGTCATGGCCGCCGAGATCATGCTGAGCACGCCCGGCGTGCGCGCGCTGATCCGTGATGGCAAGTCCCACCAGATCTACTCGCAGATCCAGACCGGTGGTCGGATCGGCATGCGCACGATGGCGCAGTCGCTCGCGAACCTGGTCAACAGCGGTGTCGTTCGCCTGGCGGACGCCGAGAAGATGCTCAGCGACCCGAGCGAGCTGAAGAACTCCCTGAGGGCTGCCTGATGGTCCGAATCTCCACCAAGATTCGCCGTCTCCTGACCGAGGAGGGGCTCGTCACGAGCGAGCAGATCCGGGAAGCCTCCGAGCTCGGAGAGGACCTGATCGAGACGTTGCTGGACTCGGGTGCGATCCCCGAGTCGAGCTTGATGGAGGTCATGGGCCGCTCGGCCGGTGTGCCGCCCGTCGACCTGCGCAGCATCACGCCCGATCAGATGGCGCTGGACGCCATCTCCGAGGAGGTCTGCAAGGAACGCAACGTCCTGCCGCTCATGAAGAACGGCGACGTGCTGACCGTGGCCGTGCCGGACCCGTACGACGTCATCCTGTTCGACGACCTGAAGCGCATGACCCGCTGTCATGTGCGCGCGGTCTTCGCCCACGGTCCGATGTTGCGCAGTGCGATCGACACGCTGTTCGACCGCGGCGCCGCCCAGGTCAAGGAGATGATGGACGAGGTCGGGGAAGAGAACCTCGACGCGGGTGCCTCCGAAGAGACCGAGGACATCGAGGCCAGCGCCGCTGATGGAGCCGAAGAGGCTCCCGCCGTCAAGCTGGTCAACCTGATCCTGCTGCGTGCGCTGAAAGGGAAGGCGAGTGACATCCACATCGAGCCCGGCGAGAAGCAGGTTCAGGTCCGCTTCCGTCTGGACGGTCGATTGAAGGAGGGCATTCCCGCCGTCTCCAAGTCGCTCCTGCCTGCGATCAGTTCCCGACTGAAGATTCTGGCCAAGCTCGACATCGCGGAGCGCAACGCGCCGCAGGACGGCAAGTTCCAGATCCGTTTCGAAGGCCGTCAGATCGACTTCCGACTCTCGATCCTGCCCGTCGTGGGCGGCGAGAAGAGCGTCATCCGAATCCTGGACGCGGGCTCCTTGGCCCTCAACCTGGACGCGATGGGCTGGGAGCCGGAGAGCCTCGCCGACGTGAAGCATGCCATCGCGCAGCCGTACGGCATGATGCTCGTCACCGGTCCTACGGGATCGGGCAAGTCGACGACGCTGTACTCCTGCGTCCAGGCCGTCGCCACGCCGGAAGCCAACGTCACGACGGTCGAGGACCCGGTCGAGTACCGCATGGACGGCATCAACCAGGTGCCCGTCAACCCGAAGCGCGGCATGACGTTCGCGGGCGCGTTGCGCTCGATCCTGCGTCAGGACCCGGACATCGTCCTGGTCGGTGAGATTCGGGACAAGGAGACCGCGGACATCGCGGTCAAGGCGGCGCTCACGGGTCACCTCGTGCTCTCGACGCTGCACACCAACGACGCCGCATCGACGATCACGCGACTCGTGGACATGGGCATCGACCCGTTCATGGTCTCGAGCTCGCTGCTGCTGATCTGTGCCCAACGACTGGGCCGCCGACTCTGTTCGCACTGCCGCGTGCCTGTCGAGGATCCGCCGCGCGAGAAGCTGATGGCGATCGGATTCCAGGACAAGGACTTCGCCGAACTGAATCTCTTCACCGCGAACGGCTCCGGCTGTCCGCGTTGCAGTGGGGGCTACAAGGGGCGGTTCGCCGTCCTCGAGACCCTGCCGATCAGCCCGCGCATCTGCCGCATGGTCGTCGAGGGGAAGCCCGCCGATGAGATCAAAGCACAAGCCCTCGAAGAGGGAATGCTGACTCTGCGACGAGTCGGGATTCTCAACGCGATTCGTGGCGTGACCTCTGTGGAAGAGGTCCTGCGCATCACGCTCGACGACTGATTTCGAACACACCCAAGCAACTAGCCCCAGCGCACGTGAGCAACTACAAATACGCCGCCAAAGGTCCGACCGGAAAGACCGTGGAAGGCTCGATCCAAGCCGCCAACAAGGCTGAGGCCGTGGCCGAACTGCGCAAGCAGAACATGGTCGTCATTCGGTTGGACGAGTCGTCCGGCAAGAAGAAGGGTGGTGGTTCCAAGAACCTGACCATCGGCACGCCGAAGCCCCGGTCCAAGAAGGGCGAGCTCGTCGTCTACACGCGCCAGCTCGCGACGATGGTGGGTGCGGGTCTCTCGCTCCTCGAATCGCTCGAGGTCCTGGCCGTGCAAGCGGAATCGCCGGGCATGAAGCTCTGCTGCGAGGTCCTCATCAGCGAGGTCCGCGGCGGTTCCGACCTGTCCGCAGCCATGGAGAAGTGCCCCAAGGTCTTCAACCACCTGTACGTCAGCATGGTCAAGGCCGGTGAGGTCTCGGGTCAGATGGACATCATTCTGAACCGCCTCGCGGACTACCAGGAAGCGTCCGAGGAGCTGAGCCGCGAGATCAAGTCGGCGATGACGTACCCCGTCATCTCGATGATCCTCGTCCTGGGCATCACGGCCTTCCTGATGATCGGGGTCGTGCCCACGTTCAAGGAGGTCTTCGACTCCCTGGAAGTGGAACTCCCCGGCATCACCAAGTTCGTCCTGGCGGTCTCGGACTTCATGCGCGGCAACGTCGTCATGATCGCGGCCGGCTGCGCCGGGGCGACGTTCGCGCTCTTGACCTTCAAGAAGACGAAACGGGGCCGCTACCTGTTCGACAGTCTGTTCCTGAAGCTGCCCGTCTTCGGCAAGCTGTTCAGCAAGGTCTGCCTGGCGCGTTTCAGCCGTACGTTCGCGACGCTCATCCGCTCGGGCGTCCCGATCATGTCGACGTTGGACATCGTCTCGAACACCGCCGGCAACGCGGTCGTGGAGGAGGCGGTCATCGCTTCCCGCGAGAGCGTCCGCAACGGCAACCTGCTCTCCGAACCGCTCGCCAAGCGCAAGGTGTTCCCGCCCATGGTCGTGCGGATGATCGCGATCGGTGAGCGCACCGGTGCGCTCGAGACCCTGCTCGAGAAGATCGCCGACTTCTACGACAGCCAGGTCAAGGCCACCGTCAAGGCGCTGACCAGCTTGATCGAACCGCTGTTGATCGTCTTCATGGGCGTCATCGTCGGCGGCGTCGTGCTGGCCATCTTCGCGCCGATCCTGAGCATGATCGAAACGCTCGGCAAGAACTGATTCGAGTCGGTTCCCGGTCCCGCGGATCGATTCTGAGACTCGGAATCGACTCGTGACGACACCGGCCCATGGGAGAGAAGGAGCTCATCGAGCTCCTTCTCTCCGTTGGATCGGGAACTTCTTTCCGACTCGAACAAGGCGACTTCGAACGAGATCCGAAATGCACGCAATTCTCGGTGCTGATCTCAAGACGCCTTGCATACCCCGCCGATATCAAACCTCGCAGCGCAAGGAAGCATGGGTTCGCCCGCGGCCTTCTTGCGTACGTGCCCCCCGGGGGGCCAACCCGGAATTTTTGGCCCCATAGGGGCATGCCTGAGTCAGGCAGTCCAGACCAGCACTCTCCCGAGTGCACGACAGACCCAAACCAACAAGATGATCCAGAACAAACGAAACGCTGGTTTCACCCTCATCGAACTGATGATCGTGGTTGCCATCATCGCGATCATTGCCGCCGTTGCCTTGCCGAAGCTCATGAGCGCTCGGATCTCGGCCAACGAGAACGCGGCTATCGCTACCCTCCGCTCCATCGCCGCTGCTCAGCAGCAGGTGCAAGCCTCCACCGCCATCGACACCGATGCCGACGGTGGTGGTGAGTACGGCTTCTTCGGCGAGCTCGCCGGCTCCATGCCGCTGCGCGTCTTCAACGGCCCCGGTGCGGCCCCTGCTCTCGGCGTCGCGCCGGTGGACAACCTGAACCCGCCCTTCCTCGCCACCGCGTTCGGCAACGTCATCCCGGATGCCGCCGCCGAAGGTGTCGTCGAGCGTCAGGGCTACTACTTCAAGATCTTCCTTCCCGGTGTCACCGCCCTCGGTGTCACGCCGGGTGTGGGTGAGGCCGGTGCCGGCGGCGCGACCGCTGGTGACCTCGCCGCTTGGGGATCCGCCAACTGCGAGATCCTGTGGTGCTGCTACGCATGGCCCGTCGACTGCGAGAAGACCGGCATCCGTGCCTTCTTCATCAACCAAGAGGGTGATGTCATCGCCTACGACAACCGTGACCAGGCCTACGAGGCCCTCGCTGTTGCGACGACGCCGGCCTTCGGCGCGGCTTACGACAACACGCTCAACGCCAACTCGATGGAAGAAAGCCTCGGCCTCGCGGTCATGGGCCTGGTCTCCAACGACGGTAACACTTGGACCCAGGTCGGTAACTGATCCACCTGACTCCAGGACTTGTCCAGCGGGGCGTCATCGTGCGAACGATGGCGCCCCGCTTCCGTTCGTGCCGACCTGGCGTGCACTACCCCCGACGTTGCGCGGGTCAGGTCACGCGGTGGGATCGTCGAGGGCGGGCAGGCCGAACAGGCGGGCCGCATTCGCGCTGGTCACGCGCGCGAGTCGCTGGGGGTCGTCGCCGCGGGCCTCGGCCACCACGCGTAGCACCTCGGCCACCAGCGCGGGCTCGTTGCGCTTGCCGCGGTGGCCTTGGGGCGAGAGGAAGGGGCAGTCCGTCTCGACCAGCAGCCGGTCCTCGGGCACCGCGCAGGCCGCCGCGCGATTCGCGTCGTTCTTGGGATACGTGACGACGCCGGAGAACGAGATGTACAGGCCCGCCTCGAGGTAGGGCGCGAGTTCGTCCACACCCATCGTGTAGCAGTGCATCACGCCGCGCACGCCCGGGTGTTCGCGCACGAGTTGCACGGTGTCCTCGTGCGCGTCGCGGCAGTGGATGATCACCGGCTTGTCCAGCCGCTTGGCGAGCGCGAG
>TARA_R110002096_G_scaffold41903_4_pt1 | contig 26391 bp, 4 predicted proteins | sample TARA_R110002096 | Tara Oceans TARA_R110002096 (sample SAMEA4397295) | marine metagenome | biome: Polar Biome; feature: [DCM] deep chlorophyll maximum layer (ENVO:01000326); material: water (ENVO:00002006), including particulate matter (ENVO:01000060) such as... | depth 35 m
CCCTGCTACTGTTGTGAATCCTGCAATAGAGTCTTTTGTTTCTGCTAGCATAATTTTGTTTTTGTTTATATAATAATATAAACAATTTTTAGTTAAATATAAAATATATTACTTATAAAATTTAAAACTTATTTTATATAAAAATCATCATTAGTTAAATAAGAATCCCATTTCTGAATGCTATATACAATAGGGAATACATCTTTAAAGTTTTTATATATTTTAAGTTGACCTCTCTTTTTACCTTTTTGATATACTATTTCACTATCTCCATAAAAATAGTCTTCTTCTTTACCCCCTGCTTTAAGTCTTAAACCTTTGTAGCCAGTTGTTAATGTCATTCCTAGTAGTTCAGATAACTCACCAAAAGTTCTAGTAGCTGCCACCGGATTACCAAACTGTTGGAATACTTGCTTACCACCATCAGGAATTAGAGGCATAAATAACACCATCTCTTTGTAGATTCTGTTTACTTGATACTTTGTTAAGTTCTTCATTCTTCTTTCTAAGTCAGTATCATCTCCATCTCCAGCTAGTACTTCACTTAATATAGAGTTAATTAATAATGCACTTGTCATGATAGCTATCTCACCCATTGTTCTATAGAACCCAAACAGTTTGTTCTGTGCACGTTGATCTGCATTTCCACCTTTTCCATCATATCCTTTTTGTGCTTGCATAAAACCTTTACCATAGGTATTAAATTCTGTGTTACCTTTTCTAAGTTGTTGACCTGTATATCTTAAAAAGCTAAGAGCTGATCTATATCTACCTTCCATCCAACCTAAATTCTCATCAAAGTATTCTCTTTGGTATCTAGCTCTAATAGCTGGTGCCACCCACTTTTTAAATTGAACTGCAAGTTTACCTAATGTATGTTGTTGCATAACCATCCTATCTTCTCTAGCATAGTTACCATGAATTTGTTTATTTATTTCTCTAATCTTATTTCTTAGATCATATCTAAATTCATCAGTATAGTCTTGCTCACTTCCAGGAACTATTTTGTTATTCTTATCTACCTTAACAATCTTGGTAAAACCTTCTTTAATCTTATTTGTGTGTGACTTGGCATCATACATAAAGGCATCATATAAAGATAATGTTTCCCCAGTGTCTGGGTTAAGCATAGTAGTATCCATCAAGACAGCCATACCCATCTTAGTTTGTACATTGTATTCTGCTGCATCTTGCATTACATAACCCCATTCAGCTGCTCTTTCAAACCAAGTTTTACCCTCTGCAGTATCTGCTCCCTGTTCACGTAATTCAGACATCTTATCCATCATTCTGAACATATCTACAAATGCTTCATATTTACTATTAGCTCTTTTAGGATCATACTCACTTGATTTTAAACCTGGTATTTTACCAAATGTAATTACGTCAACTGCATCTGTCATTGCTGCACCTGTTCTTGAAACCATATCAGGCAAGGCTCTTTTATTAAACTCTCTTGTTGCTCTTAATTGTGCCTCTCTACTTACAAATCTACCTGCTAATAGTTCAATGTTATTGTTGACCCTACCAATTAAGTAGTTATTAAAGTTACCAAAAGGGTTAAAGGCTACATAAGATAAAGAAGATAGTTGAATAATTCCCTCAGCTATTTTATCACCCGCTCCCTTTGTAATATTTTCATTATCATAATACACTTGACTCATCCATTTCTGAGCTCTCTTCTTTGTATTTTCATTTTTAGCATACTTGCTTTTTGGTGTACCTGAAACCACACCTTTTATTTTATCAATGAAAGTTATACCTGATCCTTCAGAAGGTTGGTAACTTCTGTTTTCTATAACTGTCATCATTGCATTAAGTGTATCATCAATGGTTGCCATTGTCTCAAAGTTTTCTGCCATTGCACTAAACTTAATAAGACTGGTTGCTAAGTCAGTACTAATTTCTCCTACACTAGGTGTTGATCTTAACCTAGCCAACTTACCATTAATTGTAGCTATATCAATATTGTAATCATCTTCTGTATATGTAGTGCCATCTTGCTTCTTACCTGTTTTATATTGGTCTTGTAAAGCACGTTTCTCTTTTTCTACTTGTTCCATCTCACCATCAATCTTTGGCCTGCCTGTATAAAAGATAGGCATCTGATCTACAATATATCCAGTAACAGGATCTACCATAACTCCTTTTTGAGTTGAAGTACTATTAAACATATTCCATGTTTTACTCCTCACAGTTTTTGCATATAGTTGATTCCAGAAAGATGACTTCTTTTTCATAGTATTAATAGCAGCACCTTGAACTAATGGTATTCTACCAAGCATGTTATTTTTAACATTCTGTGGTAACTTTTCTAAAAGTTCATTTTCAAAATACTGTACAAACAATTCATAGAATTCTTTTTGTGCTATTCCTAATGCATCACTAGGATTCATAATGCTTCTATATTGTTCACTAGTCATATCTTGAGGTAAGCCATCTACTGGATTACTTCTTTCTAATGCTACTCTATACTTTACTTTTGGTGAGCGGTATGTTTGACCAGCTATTACAGCTCCAGTAGGTACTCCATCTATTCTTATTGCTTTAGTATACTCATTTACTTTAAAGTATCTAGCTTCATACTTTGCATATTGTACATCAGAAATACGTGGTTTTCTATACCAATTTCCAAAAGAACTACCATCTTTACCAGGCACATAGTATTCTACTCTATCTCTTGCATCTTTAAATTCTTTTGTGTATGTGTGATATTCACCATCATCATACTGTTCATCTGTAGTTCTTTCAGCTCTAAAGAATGCACTGAATGCAGATTTAGCATCTGCAAGATCTATATTATACTGTATTTTTGCACGTCCCTCTTTAGTTTTTTTAAGCTCTTCTATATCAGATGCTAAAATTTCTTCATACTGATATGGGTTATTATCATTATCATATAGCGGTGCTCTTAGTTCTTCTTGCTTTTTATAGTATTGTAGACCAATCTTTTTTACATAGTTACCTGTAAACTCACCATTCTCATCATATACTAACATAAAATTATATGCTGTATTACGTTTTGCATTGGGTGTAAGTTTAATTACTTGGTTACCTGCTGCTTTAATTACAGCTTCTCTTTCTCCAACTTTATCTAACAACTCTTGTTTTTTAGACTTATATATTTTATCCATCAAAGCTAAAATAACATCACCTTGTGTAGCTAAATCTCTGGTGTAAAGATCTGCACCAGATATGTCTCTAGCTTCTTTTAACAACAATTCTAGATCTGCTTCTGTAAAAAAGCTTCCTTCTTGACCATAAGCTCTATTAGATTTATTTCTAATAATTTCTTTAACATAATCATTAATGGCAGCATTTATTAAACCTTGCTGTGTTCCATCAGCACCGGTTAATTTATTAAGATCTGTCTTAAGAGACAAAATTAAAGATCTTTGCGTTGCATTTAAAGGTGCTAGATCAGTGATGCTTTGTAAACCCTGGAATGTTTTTATAAACTTATCAAAATTTAATACATAAGTAATATATTCAGATTTAGCAAAGTTCTTAGGATCTTGAACGTAGGCACTAAACTTTCTAACTTGTCTTAGTGAGTCTTGTAATAATTCTGAATAAGCAGAAGATCTAGCTATAGGCCCCTCACTCATTGCTATATTAATAAAAGCAATTGTAGAAGCTAATTGTTCTATTGCTTCATCTTTTGTTCTATCAATAAATATAGAAGCTTTGGCTAATTTCTTTGCCTCAAGTAAATCTATTTTATTTATTAATGATAGTTGATACTCTTTTAGTACACCAGAAATAGTATCATATACTGGATCTTCTGGAACTGGTGTAACCGTTTCTGCTGTTTTTTCATCTTCTTCTACTAAATCTGCAGGAACAACATCTGGATCAACTAGTTTATCCTCCATATCTTTAGTAAGCTCATCTAACTCTTCTTTTTTAGTTGTATCAGGATTGAGCGGCATAAGCATATTAACATAATTAATATTCTCAGATATAGGATGATCCACCCATTGATCAGACTTAATATTCCCATTGAACTTTTGGTTCTTTCCTTTCCCACTTATATCAGCAACTAAATGAAAAGTAGATGCAGCATAGTCTCCCATGTATACATCATATCCCATATTCTGAAACATCCTTCTATAAATGTTTACTTGTAGGTTATGTTGACCTCTAGTAGATAATTTATCAATTCCTTTTTGTTTCAATAAACTATCTTCATTTAGAGCCCATTCTTTATCATAATATACAGTTTGTTTTCTTCCTACCTTTGTATCTTCTGTAGTATAGGTTTTTAAAGAATTTTTTGTAGTCTTTAAATCTACAATTTTAATAAAACCATTTTTATCTACAATAACTAAATCAGCTGTACCAGCCATTTTTGTTGCTTTGTCAAATACTACAACTTGAGATAAAGCAATAGATCCTTCAGGCATTATATTAGTTAGTGTAGTTTGTAATGTATTATAAACAGTTTTAGCAGTCTCTAGATCTACAACTTTCATTTGATCAAATACATCCTCTACACTACGGTGTGTTACCAAAGCATCTAATAAAGCATCAACATCATTACCAATATCTAAATTAAGCTGAACATCTTCTAAGTTTTTAAGAGTGCCTTTGATTGCTGTAGTAACTGAGGTATATGGTTTCTGCTGAAGCTTATCTGTTATATCATAGTATGTGTGATTCTTCTCATTCAAAACAACAATGGTTTCTCCTGAGTCTCCTCTTTGCATTTCCTCTTCAGTTTTAAATCTGCTACCAGACAATGAATTAACTTCAACATCTGATGAGTTGGCTATATGAAATAAACTTTTTATTATTTCTGCCTGTACTCCATTAGCTTCAGACAAGGCTTGATCAACCTGTCTTTTCTTTTCTGGAGTTAAACTAAACCTTATCTTTCCATCAGCTCTACTCTCCAGTTTAAATTGTATTCTTTCTGTATTTAAAAGTTTAGCAATATCACTTAAGTTACCACTTGGGTTTATATCTTTTACAGATAAGGGTGTACCTGTTAAATACTCACTAAGGTTGTTTATAAGTTCCATAAACCAATCCATAAACTCATTTACTTTGTTTAGGAATCCTTGGCTAGGATTAGTTTCATATTCTTTCTTAAAGTGTCTTGATAAGGCTTGTGTTACTATTTCTAGATTTCTTTCAGTATCACTAAAGTTTCTGGTATTCTCATTATACTCAGCTTTTATCTGCTGAACCATTTCTGGAAAAGTCTTGCTGGCCTCTGCTAACAAACCATTAAATAATTCAGGGTTGTCTACTTTGATTGCATCTACTAAAGGGTGCAGCATCTCTTCTATTGCTGTCTCATCAGTTACTCTACCTTTTATTAAGTATGCTGTACCGTCTACATAAAAAGATTTTACATCTTTAAATTTAACATTACTCTTTTTCCATTCTGGAAACATAGAAAACATATCTGCAGCTTCAGTAACACTCAACATTTCTACATTAACTTGTGGAAACATTCTTTTTAGGTGCATAACAACCTCTCTAGATCTATTAGTATCCCATGACCTAGACTTTTCAAGTACATCTTTATTAGTAAATAAATCCTCATTTACAATTAGTCTATATGTCTTTGGTGTTCTTTGTAATGTAACTGTGTCAGCAGGTATATTGTTTATTCTTAAATATCTATATAGCTTTTTAACATTAGCATCTAAAAACATTGAGTCATATTCTCTTGTAACTGGATTGGAATTATTAATTAAAAATTGTCCCTGAAATGTATGACCTATATGTTCTCTACGTAAGTTATCTAATAAACTTAATGCAAATGATTTTTGTTTTAAAGCAAAAGCAACTTTCTGATCAGATACCATCTCATTAGCCTGAAAAGGTGTAGGAAATGCATCTGAGTTATTAATGTCTTGCCAAGTATTTATAACACTATTAGTTCTTACTTCTGTTTGAAATACATCTTGTAATGCTTTATACTCTGCAGTATTTTTATTTGGACATCTTGCCATAGCTTATATTATTTTATACCTAGACATTTTAGTTGATCTAAAAAAGCTTCTTGGTTTTCTTGTTCTGTTTCCTTCTCTTTAACAAAGTTATTATTATATTCACTAATCATATTACTAAAAGGAAATAATTTATTTTCCATCATAATACTTTTGTTAGATGGATTACTCATAATGTTAGCATAACCTTCAGACAACAAAGGAAACTGTGAAGCTTCTCCAAGTATATCTTCTGCAAGTATTGCATAATCACCTTGTTCATTCACATCTATTGTTGGTAATGCATTTTCTGTATCTTCTAGAGTATTAACTTCAGACTCTATATTTTCTATTGCAGCACTTTTTTCTAACCTGTTTTTCATCAAAGCATCTGTATCAGCCATATTTATACCATTAGCATCTACACTTTTGTTTGTAGCAACTATATCATTAGTTGTGTCATTCAATACATCTTGCTCTATAGCGGCAGCTTCTGACAATCCAAACTCTCCCATCTTATCCATTTTACTTTCCTCTGAAGTTTGATTATTTTTATTCTTTACATACTCTCTATTTTCAGCATATGTTGGTCTACTAAACTCTGGAGTATTAAACATAAAACCAATAGCTGTTTGTTGGTTAGACCCATAGGTTGGAACCTCAGAATATTTAATTGTTAAACTATCTTGTTCTGCATTTGCTTTATAAGTTTTATATATTGCTCCACCAAGTTCTGAAATATTTGCAATTCTTACATAATTTTTTATACTAGCATCATCTTTAAATTCAATAGTAAGTTTGTCACCTTTTAATTTAACAGGTTTAGGTAACATTGTAAGTTCACTTCGTACTAAGTTAGGTAGCAATGGTCCAGTTATGTTAGAAGTTAAGTATCCTACCTTAAACTCTTCTATCAATTCTTCTTGAGTAGAATTAAATGTAGTTCCAAATGTTACTTCACCTTCTAAAGTTTTTCTTACTGAGTCAACCTGGTCTAAGTAATCATTTAATACTTGTGGTGCAATTGCAGATAGTAAAGAACCATATCCTAATTGTAATCCATCTTTAACCATTATATAATTTACTATTGCTTGTGCATCATCTTTAGTTTGCACATTAGTATATAATTTATTAAAGTCATTTACAAGATCTAATTTTTGGACAGAATTAATTTGTCTAAATGTATTAGCCATAGCTAAATTTAAACCAGTTGTATTATCAATATTATCAGCTTTAGTAATGTCTAAAAAGTTCATAATAAAGAAATTATTTGGATCATTAACTTCTGCCCAATCAAATAATCTTTGTGCTGCATCTACAACAGATTCACTATCACGTGATGGATATAGTATTTGGTTATTTAATGTAGCAACCTTTCTGCTATTATTATTCATCATATGATTGTCATATGCTTTAATTGTCAAATAAGATAATAAATCTAATCTTACTTTTTCTTTTGTTTCTTCTGTAAATGATAGATCCTTTGTATTCATTTCTTTAAATACTTCATCAGCTAATACACTAAAGTCAGCACTTGCAGTTAAAAATGTTGTAGGCAAAAGCTTTTCTTTAATTTGATAGAATATCTTTAAGTATGTGTTCTGGAATGTCTTACCCTTATAAATATTAGATAAATCTATAGGGGCTTTAGGGTCCATTAACTTTTCAATACTTTCAGCTTTAGTATTTATATCTACTATACTTTTACCTAAACCTTTAGTAAGTCCAGTAACAGCACCCATGTTTCCAGTAAATGCAGTAAGATTTAAAACTTGTAAAAATAATTCTAAAATTTGTTTTTCATTTTCTGTGTTGCTATTATTAATTGCATCTAATAGCATTTCATCTGTAACCAAATCAGCAGAAACAAGTGTTGTATTATCTTTTAATTCAGCTTTTACTAAAGAAACAATACCAGCATCAAACATATCTGTTTTGTTTATAGCTTCTATATAAAGGTTTTGAATTTTTGGTACATTTATTAATAACACGGCAGTCTTAAGTGGAATACCCAATGCAACCATATTCATTAATACAGCTGACGCATTTCTATTTAAACCAAGCTTACCAACATTACGGTCTTTAGCATTGTCTGTTGCCATGGTAACTAAAGAAGAATTAACATCTTGCTTTCTATCACCATTCTCCATTACTGTAACACCATATTTAGAATAAGACTTACCGTTAACTGTAATTGGTTCTTTTAATTGAGATTTATATTCAGTCAATAAACTTAAATATAAATTAGGCAATACAAATGCACCAATTGATGCACCCTTATTAGCTTTAAAAGCAAGTATCTTACCATTTAAATTGTTAATATCTGATATATTCTCTTCTACTTTGTTTTTAAAATAATCTGACTCACCTGCTAATTCAGTTAACACATCTGTGATTATCTGTTGATCAGCGGATTGATAAGAAATAGGAATTCCAGTTTTACTTTCTGTTACACCAGTGTTAGATACCAATGCATATTTGTAATCTACAAGTTTATTATTCAATGGTGCTGCATAAGGAACACCAAACTTAGCCACATACAGTGCATACTGTGCTTTAGTAATAGGAAGACCTAATATCTTTAATGCTTGTAAACCCCTTTCACTCAGACCTGCATCTGTAACATTGTTTTCTTCTGCTAAAGTTATAGGAGTTTTAGATTCTGATTGTTCATCAACCCATAAATTAGCTGCTTCTGCATACATGCTGCCAGACTTAAGAACTTTTTCACTTATATATCTGAAGTATTCATCATAACTTCCTTCTTGACTATACTCTACAAACTTATTATCTTTTACATAAAACTCTTTAATTAATGCAAAAACTTTATCTATATCAAAATCTGCACCTGATATTTCTATTAGTTCTTGAGAAAACATTGCAGTAGACCCATAATAAGCAGGCATAAAGTCAACCATTTTTACAGCCATAGCAGAATGATTATCTTGAGTAGGTATTCTTACAGCAAACATCTTGCTTATAGATTCAGGCATTTCTATTGTACCTTCTTCAACTAAAGTCATAATGTCTTTATAGTGAGCTGGCATTATCATTTCTGAATACCTTTCTCCTGTAGCTGTAGACTTATCTTTAGGGTTGGTATATCCCATTAAACCGGTTCTTAATCTATCTAATACTACTACACCATTATGATCACCTTTTACCAATGAATCTAATTCAACTAAAGCTTCTGGATTTTTATTAAAAACATTTTCTCTAATTACTTCAGATCTTACTGGTACTCCATTTGCATCTACTTCATATACTCTTCTATATACTTTATTACCAAAATCAGAAACTAAAGTTAATGAAACTCCTGGTGCACGTTCTGATAAAGTACCCTTACTAAAGTAACTTAAAAATAACTGTTCAAATTTCTTTACTGTTATAGGATTGTTTAAATCATAATTCTGTACACCATTTGTAGATGAAAAGAAATCTAATAATGTTTCTGATGACTGAGAAGCATTTAAACTATTGACTGCATAATTTAAAAATGCTTGAAGATTTGGTGTAAGTTTTCCTTGTTCTTTTGATACAGCTAATTCATCATAAGATGTTCCTAAAGTAAATATTAAATTTCTTTTATCTTTAAATTTAAGTTCAACTCTTTGTGACACAGCCTGATTATATGCTGCTCTAATTTCTCCAACTGTCATATTTAAAGCAGCTACTAAAACACTATCATTTTGTTCAGATGATAAAATCTCTTTAATCTGAGTAGGATCAATTATGTCTAACTTGTTACTAGGATTTAAAACTTGTAAACCCATCATTCTAGCATCTAAATTTGTTACTCCCTCAGTAAATTCTCTTGTATTACCTAGCTGTTCTATGTTATTGATGTTTTGTTTCATCATCTTAGAAGCAGATTCAGGAGCAGCAATACCAAGTGTTTGTGCACCTTCTTTATTTTCTAAAGCTTCTAACTTAATTCTTAAATTATGTAGCTCAATTTTATTTGGTTTAGCAACCCACTTCCCTTGATCATCTAATGTTGAAGTATATTGTGGTGTTAATACAAATGCAGACATCTTTAAGAATGTCTTACCATCTCCATAAACTAATTTCTTAGAATTTAACATAGCTTGTTGATCTACTAATCCTATTGGAGATTGTTCATTACCAAATAATTCATTTGCTAAATCATAAGTTCCTAACGGTAAGGTCTGTCCACTTTCAATTGCATCAATTAATTTTGCTTGAGCTTCTGTAAGCTTACCAAAACCAAACCACATGTATCTAAATGCTTTAGTAGTTATATACATTTGAGCATCAGCTCTATCTATATCTTCTCCTGTAATAGATGATTGACCTTTTGGTTCTTCAAAAGTAATTAAAGAAATATCTTCTACATTATGATCTACTCCCAGTAGAGGTGCAGAGAAAGAACTATATGCACTATAGTATGCTGCATTTTGCATCTTAGCTCTCTTAACCTGATCAATAGGGTCTTTCAAAGACATAGCTTCATCTCCTAATAAAACTTGGTTTATAGATAATGTATTTATATAATCATTAATAAATATTTGTTTTAGATTGTGTTCTTCTAAATAATTTAAATTAAGAAGTCTGGCTGATTTTAATGTTTCTTTTCTAGATACTCCTTGTCCAACAGCTAATCCATCTTTAATGTATTTAGAGAACTGATCTCTTACATTTAATTCATCTAGTGTATCTTGGAATTTATTAAACTGACTTTCTAAACTTTTATTTATATCTTCTTTTAATGCACCAATACTTGTGTCTGCTGCAGACAAAGCATTTTGTAATGTGATTGTATTACCTTCTTTACCTTGTTCAATAGCAACTCTCTCCAGTCTTGTTCTTAATTCTTCAGAAAGAGCAAGTTTATTGTTGTTGATTTTAAAGGCTCTTCCATTTTCATTAACATTGTATCCTTTAATTAATTGTCTGCCTGCATCATTTAGTTGTTGTGCTTCTCTGTTTATTCTAGAAAACTCTGTAGCAATTTCATTAACAACAATATCAATAGCTGTATCAGTTATTTTAACGTCACCATTTACTGTCTCAACTGCTTTAATGACAGGTAGTCCAAGCATGTCTCCTGTATTAGAAGCTTCCATTACTCTGACAAGAACAGGGGCTATTCCTACTTCATTACCTTCTGCATCTAGCACTCTGTCTACTTTGTTACTCTTTATATTAAAAAATGCAGTGTAGTTATTAATCATTGTAATTGCAAACTCTTGGGGAGTAAATTCACCATATGTTTGAGTAGACTTAACACCACTTATAAATTCATTTAAATCTGCTTCAGTATTTAACTCTTGTCCAATCTTACTTCCAGCTATTCTAGAAATCTGCAGCTTTTGTTTATTAGACATATTTCTAAATGCTGTACTATTTAGCAAATAGTTATTAGTTAAGTATGGATCATTAGCTTTTAAACTATCTAATGTACTAATGTTATTTAAAGCTTTAACTTGTTTTAAATGATAAGTAGGCAACTGATGTGCAAATACTAAATCACCATTAGGATTTTTAAATACTGAAGCACCCACTGTCTCATCAAATGCAGCATTGTTTTGAGATAGCTCATATAACCTAGAAGCTATACCATCATTACCTTTACTAAAAATATCTGCATTACGTTGTATACCAAGCCTAAGTTCTTCTATAGTTGTAATATATTCATTAACTGTTTTGCTAGTTTGATTAAGACCCACCTCATTTATACTTAGTTGATCAATGTTATTTCTAACAAGACTAGCTTGAGATACATTTAATACAGATGATGGTTTTCCCTTTAGTGCACTAAATCGTATGTATAATGGACTTAGTTTTATTCCTACTAAATTAAATAGATCTATAGAATATTGTGATGCCTTAGCATTTAATAGTTTGTTTGTTATACTTTTATTAGATATTAATAAATCATTTAAGCCATCAAGTAATTCTTCTATTTGATTCTGAACCTTTTGATTATTAAATCTTTTTTTCTTGCTTATATATGCTTGATTCCATTTATCTAGTTGTGCATTAATATCATCTCTTTGTGCAGCAGAATATATTCTAATATTACCATACTCATCTCTTTCATTAAATATATAATTTACTCTATAGTTTTGGAAACCTTTAATTATTGACTGTAAAAATCCTGGATCTTTCATTACAAAGTTAACTGGCAAAGGATCTTTACTTAACAATGTCTCAGGACTAATACCTACTCTGTTTAAGATTCTATTTACTACAGCACCTGCATGCGGGTTATCTACCCCAAAGGCATACATCTGTTCTAAAATTTGTTTAGTGTCCTCTGTATTTTTAACAGCCTTTAGCAGTGCATTATAAGCATACTGTGCATCTACTGGAATAATAAGTGGTTGAGTTCCAATATTCTTATCACTACTTTCAAGTTCTGTATTACCATACAAATCCATAACAACACCCTGATCACTAGCAACTAAATTTGTTGTTGCTATAAAACCTCTTATAGATGAACTTAAAGAATTAAAACCTCCAATCAATGAAGCATCTTTATCATATTGAGAAGTTGTTCTTACTCCAGTAGAGTCTTCAAATTCATCTAAAGTAAATTGTTCATTCTCTACTTGTGTTCCTATTGTGTTTAATTGAGCTACAACAGCTTTAGTTATTTCTTCAGGATAGATATTAAATGCATCTTGTATACTACTTAATTCAGCAAGTTGTTCTTCTGTTAAAGATTCATTGGCTGGATTTAGTGGGTGATATAAAGTTTGAAAATCACTCATTAAAACTTCTAAGACAGATGCTGGATTATATGAACCATTTACTTTACTAACTCTGTTTAAAAACATTGCCGCCATACTACCAATTAATGGATTAGATATGTCACTGTTCAAATAAATAGTTCCTGATCTTATATTTCCTGATAAATCTTTCACCTGTTCATTACTATAAGGTAATAATGCATTAGCTACAATAGGACCTTCATTCATAGCAGCAGTAAATTCATTCTTAGCTACTTGAGCTTGTTGATATTTTCCTGTGTCAATGTTTTTAAATAAAGTTTGAAGCTCATCCTGTGCAACATTATTAAATAAAGACTTAAGCCATTCTATAAGTCTAGTGAAAAATGACTTAACTTCAGCATCCACATTAGAACTTTTGGGATCCATCTTAAACTTCTCAAATTCATCTGCAAGATATTCCTCGTAATATTCATTTTCTAATTCCTTCTCAGTCATATTAGTATAAGTACTAGCTGAGTTTCTGAATATTCCTAATTCTTTCTTAAAGCTTTTTCCTTCTGCTCTAAGTTTTTTTCTTACCTCTTTTCTTGCTATGTTACGGAACTTAACTATTTCCTCTTGAGATAGCAACATTCTAAATACACCATGAAATGCTTCATGATATTTAAATGGAGACAAAGCTTTTGTAAATATAGTTCCTTCTACACCATTACCTATACCACTCATGTTTAACATAAATGCACCTACACGTTCATTATTGCTCTGGAAGTTGTCTCTTAAATTTTCTAAAGTCTGAACAGAAATATAGTCAGGTAAATTAATATTAGCCCAATCTATAAACGTATCTATCTCTTCAATTTCTAATGGTGTTAGACTAGGTTTTAAAAGTTTGTTTGCAATTTTTGCAAGTTGTTTATAATTCTTTATCAAGCTCTGATATTGTTTGCTCTCTTTTAATGCTTTAGCGTGATCTTTAAAAGGCACACCTTCAAGTAATTCTTCTTTATATATATCTAGTTCTTGCTTAGCTCTTTGTAAAGGACTTTCTACAACCTTTGTTGCTTCTGCTTTACTACCTCTTCCCCCTTGATTTAAAACTAAAAGTTCTATTCTAGACTCTAAATATTTATATACATTTTCTTCACGTGCATTTAATTCTAATCCTCTTAGTATTTTATTAACTATAGCCTGTAAAGTTTGATTACTATATTCTTCAAATTCTCGTTCTAATTGTTCATCAAACAATTCATCTGATAATCCATTTATACCATCATCACCCAATTCTTCATTTGTAGGATTCTTTAATGGTTTAACCTCATCTGGTTTTAAAGGTCTAATAAATGCAACATCTTTAGAAGCCTGTATAGCTGCATCATCACCTGTCACTCTTAATTTCTGTTGCTCTATAACATTAGATAAAACATTGGTAGTACTTTTTTCTAGTATTGTTTCAACTGATGCACCATCAGGAAATGACTGTCTAAAATTAGCTGGTGAAAGTTTAACCCCTTCTCCTCTGACTGCTTCATCATTATTAAAGTCATCTATTAAAGTTTGCATTTCTTTTGCAGAACCTAGTTTTGCATCTCTTACTACATCTTTACTTATTTCTATTCTAGCTTTTTCTTCAAAATTATCTTTACCTAATTTTTTCTTTAATACAAATTGTGGTTGTCCAAATGGGCTAACTTCTAAATCAATAATATAACCAGGCTTATTACTTATAAACAACTCATTGTTTGTCTCTTCATTAAATTTTTCATTGAATAATACATCTCCTTTTTTATTATCTTTAAGTGTATCTTGAGCTCTAGAAATAATCCTAGTATACAAAGCAGTAACTTCCACCAATGTTTTCTTTCTAGATTTTAAATTAACTGGAGCATAGGTTCCATTAGGTAATTTGACAATAACATAGTATCTATCACTACCTGTGATCATGTCATTATATCTATCTCCTAAACCTTCTTTTACATCAGCTCTAAGTTTAGATTGTGCATCACCTTCTAAATTAGTTACTGTTTGTACAGTTCTTTTCCCTAAATCAGGATCATATTTAAAATCATATATAAGTATACCACCGTTTCCATCTGAATCATTATACAATAAATCACTTACAGGTCTTGGTATTTGTTTTCCTTTTTCTGCATAAGCAACTTTACCACCATCAACCTTAAGACCAAACTGACCAAAACCATTTATAAAAGATACTTCTCCACTCTCAGTTGTTAGTGCTAATTGATCTAACTCACTAACTATTAAAGAATTTAATGCAAAGTTATTATGAACTAAATTTAATAGTTCTTCATTAGACATATTTTCTACACCTCCTGGAAATATAGTGTTCAGCATTTGACTCTTTGACATACTGCGTGGATCTACTGGCTTACCTTGTAGATCTTCCATTACTATATATTGATTATTTAAAAATGCAAAAAAGTTACCTTCATTTGTATTTGGTGGGAGACCAAGCTTATTCAATGCATCCATTAATTTATTATTAACAGCTGCATCCTTAATTCTTATACCTATTTGATATTTACTTTTTACAAGTTTAATAAGTGGGTTAGGAGATAAATATTCTACACCATCTTTATCTGTCATACTAAATGGTCTTTCACTTACTTCACCACTATTTTTTGGAACTGAAATAACAAACTCAAGATTTGCTAATTCATCAGCAGATAACATGCCAACAATAAGATTATATCTAGCTTCTGCATGACCAAATTTACCACTACTTTCTCCTTGATTAACTGCCTTATATGGTGTAATAGGCTCATTAACATCTATACGTGCTACATTAGCATTAAACTTAGTAGTATCTAAATCTTGTTTTATATATACACCTTTAAATTGTCCTGGCTGTAAAGTGATAGTATTACTTTTTAGCTCTTTTTTGTTTGGTGTATTTAATGCAGCAGGAATTATTTTTAAATATCCATTGGCTGCTTCACCAGGATTACTTAAAATAATAAATGGTTCATTATCTTTGTATACAAGCATTCCTTGATTCAAGCCTTCTACCCCATCAAAAGGAAATATTGATGTGTCAGGTGCTGTTGCTTCTATTATCTTATATGCAGCTAGTGCTTTACCTAATGTAGTAAATGTTCCAAACCTATGTACTTGGTTTTTTTGATCTAAGAAATTTAATAGATTTTTAGATAAGTTGTTTCCGTTTAAATCTGTAATCTTATACTGAGAAACTCTATCTCCTGAATTTACATCAATTGTATCTATTTTTATAAGTGCTGCAGTAGATCCTTTCTCTATTACTTTTCTGTTTGCATCTCCTGGTATATTAGATCCTTTATCAGGAACTACATCTATATTTACAAATATATCAGATAGCTTTAATCCTAACTGATCTAATACTCTTCTTACTTGAGGGTTTTCTTGTGTCTCTCTAGATAGTGCCCATTGTTCAAAACCTTTTTCAGAAATAACTACCTCAGAACTTAATGGTCTAATATATTCTATTTCTTGTGTGCTAGGGTTATTGGACATTTTACCAGCAGCCCAAATCTTTTTTAATGCATTAAAACCATTTTGTAAATTTACACCTTCTTGGCTATCCCTCCATCTATCAAAAGATATTACTGGATCACCCATTATAGATGCTGTAGCCTGATACTTTCTATATTCTTTTTTTAGTAAAGCATTAAGCATTGGTGTATTATTTGGTTGATCTAATACTACATTAATACCCATATTACCTAATGTATCTTCTACATCAGCAGCAGCTTCATTTGATAACTCACTTTCTGTTTTTGGTTTAACTTCTGGTTGATCAGACACTTCTGTTTCTTGAATCCCAGCATGTGTTCTTAGCTTTGCTTTAATTTGTTCATGTAAAACTTTATCATTAACTATAATGTTTCCATCAACACCAACTCCTGATATTTGATTAGTATCAGTATAAAATGTTTTAAGATACTTAACATCATTTGTTTCTAAAAACAATTTTGCTTCTTCTGGATCAGAAAAAACAGAAGGGTTTAATGATGCAAGTTGATTCATCAACTGATTAGCTTCTTCAATACTTGTATATTTTTTTAAATTTTCTTCAAAGTTTTCTTTTATATTAGAAAAATATTGTTTGTTGTATTCAAGTTGTCTATTAAAAATTTCACTAAATCTTTCTGGGTTACCTAAATACTCTATAGCTTTATCATATACTTTAGCTCTTTCTTTTAAAGCAATATGATCTACTATATCTATTAATGCTTTATTAATATTATCCTCACTTACAAAAGAATCTTCTGTTCCTGCAAGATATTTTACATATGCTGTAAATGCAGGAGTTAATTTTTTAATATACCTTCTATCAAATGACCCTTTTCTTTTTCCACTTGACTTAGTAATATAATTACGGTTTGTTAAAACAGCTCTAATAGCTTCTAACTTTGCAATTCGTTCTGCTTTATCAGCAATTTGTTTAGTTTGTGGTGCTTGATCAGAATCTTGAAATACTTTTTTTTCATCTTTAAGCATCTTTATTTCTGCATCTATACTTTCTGCACTAAGAAGTACAGTAAGATCTTTAGCTGCCATTTTTTCAAAGATAGGTTCATTCTCTAATAAAGAGTAAATCTTATTTGATCTTTCTAATGCTTTTGTAAAACCATCTTGTGTAAACATATATAAGTATCTAGCATGGTTCCATGCATTTGCACTCAATACTGCTTCTTGAAACTCAGGAGTACCTTTTTTAAATTTAGAAGGATCAAAAGGTTGTGGAAATTTACCTATAGCATCTAGATAATTTTGTTCTTGCTTATCTATAGCTTCAACCATATTAGTTAAACGCTCTCTTATCTTTCCATTTTTAATATCAGATTTCTTTACTCCTGCTGATCCTGAATATGCTTCATATAATTCTTCATTAGTAAGCTTTAACATGTCAGTCAACTGACTCCTATAAATTTGTGATGTACCTTGTTGAAATATAGTATTCATTTGTTGAAACTTAGAAGCATCTTGGTCATCTTTAAAAGCAAACATATCTTGACCATTAGCTTCTTTCATGCTATCAGCAAGTTGCTTCTGCATAAAAAAATTAAATTTAGTTTCATCAAACAATGAAGTAGGATCATCAATCTGATTATTCCATACTGTATTATGTTGTTCTAATATATCTTTCAGAAATCCATCTCTTTCTTTTTTGTATTCAGCCCAAGCTTCATTTTGTCCTTTTGAACCAAACGCACCCCCGTCCATTCCTAAACCTGAAGCTGCTTGATTTGCCCCATATTTATATATAGAAGGAACACCTTGAAAAAATAATTTTTGTGGTAATTGTACTACACCACCCATTAAGAAACCAGACATAAACACACTAAATCCTTCTGAAGATAGCTGTGACCCTATACCATTAGCAATCATAGTGTTTCTTAGTTCCAATCCACCAGCCAATGGATCTTTCATAATTTCATTATAGTATCCTGTAGTTGCTGCAGATACTGCTTCTTGTGATACTTCTTGTACACCTTCTGCTATATTAGCAGCAGCATATCTTAACATGGCTGCTCCACCACTTCCTACTAAACCTTTCCATCCGCCTGCTTTCACTTTTTTAATAGTACCAAAAATATTTGCTCCTACATTTTCAAATACATTTTTGTTTAATACACCCTTAGCATTTCTTGTAGCTCCTGTTTTTACTATACTTTTAAAACCTTTTCTATAAGAATCATTAAATACTCTACCTAAAGTTCTATTAAATCCACCCATTGCATTCCCTAGTACAAACCAGTTACTAGCATATATTATAGGTGCGTTGGCCATAGTAGTATAAAATGAACCTTTACTTGCTGCTGATTCAATCTTTGCCATGTCATCAGGTGTAACAGGCCTACCTGTTTTTTCTTCATGTATCCTTATACCATCTCTTACAAGCTGATTGTAAACCATACCACCTTCCAACTTACTTTCTGCTAATGCTAAATTTATTGATCTTACATCTCTATAAAAACCACCAAATGTATTAGCTGCTTTTGCTATGTTAATACCATTTTGTGTTGCATTTTGTGCAGTCTTAAAATTCTTTAGAGCATATAGTGTATTAGGTGCAAATGCTTTTCCTAAAATTCTTCCACCTGCGTTAGCAGCAGTCCAAAAGTCTTTAGCTGCATCAGCACTTTTTAAAGTTCTATAAATATCTCTACCTGCATCCAGCCCTCTAAATACTGTAAAATATTGTTTTAATGCATTGACTCCTCTACCAATATTTACAGCTGTTCTTCCAAGCAACAATGCATCTGATGCTGGATTTAAAAAACCTTGTACTCCAGCTGCAGCAAACAATGCTAATTCTTCTACAGCAATAGATCCTATAATACCCATTGTATATGCAGAGTTTAGCAATAGATTATTAGTCCAAGCCATACCACCATCCCTTGAAGAATTACCAATTCTCATTGCATCTTCAAATTCCATTGCGGTAGAAATATCAGGTGCATATGCATAGTTGTCTCCATCAAAAAAATCTCCAATAGATCTATATACACTACTAAACCCTGAACCAGCTAAGCTTGTATATTGACCAAACATCCTAGCCATGTCATCATATACATCACTATTTTGATTATAGTATTCTTCTGTATTACTATAAGGAGTAAAACCTAAGCTATCAAATTTCCTGTTGTTAAAATATCTATCAAATTGTGAGCTTCTCATATTCACAAATCTAGGAGCAGCTATATCATTAGCCGGTCCCTCAGAAACATTTTCATTTAATATTTGTTGTATTTTACTGAAATCATTAGCAGGAGGATTCTGTTGAGCAACTGGATCATATGTACCAGTAGCTAAAGAAGGTCTAGCTACACCTAAACTAGCTAGAGCAGGTATGCCATATTGATCTAATTCATTTTTATATTTGTTGACACCTGAAATTATACTTGGATCTATAGCATTAGTATCTGCAATGCTAGTATAGGCATTCTCAAACATGTCTGTAACGGGTATAAAGTCTTGGCCTGGTGGCACTACACTAGCATGTGGTCTTTGTGCTGCTTGTATAGTACTAGCTAGAGACTGATCTTTTAGATTAGTGTCATTTTGATTCTCCATCTATTATTATTTTTGGCCGTTTTCAGCGTTATCTTGTTCCCTAGCTAATCTATTTTGTTCTCTCTTGCTTTCTAAAAATTTGTCAAAAGTAGAAATACGTTTATCTAAACCTCTTAATCCATACTGCATATCAATAGGTTGTGTTTCTGTTTTTGTAACATAAGAGCCACCAGGTACATATGTGTTAATAGAATAATGTAAGTTATATTGATTATTTCCTGCTTTAATTACTCTGTATTTACCAGTAGGAGATAATCCTTCTGGCATTTCAAATTCAGCATAACCATTACCATTAGCTAATATTGCAGTTTCTATATTAGAATAGTATAGGTTTTTCTGACTTTTTGTATTATTATCAAATTCATGAGGCACAATAAAACTTATACCTGCAGTACCTTGTACACCATCTGATTCACCACTAGCACCACTTAGACTATTTATTTCTTCCATAGTTAAAGCACCAAATTCTACACTACTACCACTAGCTGAATTAGAACCAAGCTTTTTACTTGCTAACCATTCTGGTCCAAAATTAACTCTATATATAGCATTTTCTTTATTTGGGTCATCTGACTTACCAGCCACAGGCATATACTGTATAGTAGCAACGGGAGCTATCTTATCAGTGTTTGATCTTTTAGGATTATTGTACCATGTGTTTAAATCTTCTTTATATAAGTTCCAAGCTTTTAATGCAGTAGGATCATTTTGTAAATAGCTACCTACATCATCAAACTCTAATCCAAAAAATTCTCTTGATGAATCTAGATCTCCTTGTATAACACCATATTTATTACCTGCATTATCTAATACATTTAGTTGATCTATTAGTTGAACCATCTCAGCTTCCGCTGCTGGGTTTGGTGAAAGGGGGTTTAACATATATTCATATGTTGGACTCATTACAACATCAATACCTTTTGCATCACTACGTCCATATGCTGTAGCATATAGATCTCCACTTGCAAAATCACCAGAAGTAAGTCCTATATTTAATCTGTTTCTTTGTTCTTTATAATATCTGTTAGCTTCATCTTTAACTGCTTTTTTATCAATCATCTTTGCTCTAGAACCATCCTTGTTATATACTGGTTGATTTCTAATAACATACGTATCATACACTGTATCAAATTCTCTTACCTCTTCAGTAGCATCAATCATGTAATCTTTATTACTAGTACCAGTATCCCAAGTCCAGTTTCCTAAATCTGGATTTGTAATATTACCAGATTCAATTCCTTTTACTACTAATTCTTCATACTCTTCAAAAGTCATTAAAGTATTATCTTCATTCATAATAGGAGGAAAACCTGCATCAGACATTTGTTTATAAATACTTTCACCATCATCACTTTCTAGTAACTGTCTAGATGTTACTTCATATACATCTCTATGATTTTGTAAAGCAGTTGTCATATATTGATCTAAACCAGCTTGTTTATTTAATGTACCATTAGCTCCAAATACTCTACCATATAAAGCATCATATTGATTTCTTTTATCAGAGCCCATAGTCAAAGATGGATCATCTAAAGTTCTTTGTCTTGTATCTTTAAACTTAGTAGATAAATCTGTAAACAAATTTTGTACAGCATTTCTCTGACTATATATTGATGGACCAGCACCTGTTCCTGACTCACTTACTTTAGCATTTGGATCTACTTCATTTTGACCACTTAATCTTTTTCTTATTTGTTCTATAGTACCTCTGTAATCTGTACCGTCTTGTAATTTAACACCATATGTTTGATCCTGACTAGAGTTATCTCCAGTTGGGTTTAACAATTGCATCATAGCTAAACTATCTTCTAGCTGAGAATTAAATACTTTATTATCTTCAGTTACATATTGTTCATTAGTTCTTAAAACAAGGTCAGTATTAGGATCTAACTCTCCATCTTCATCTGTTGCTCCGTCTATAGTAGCTCCATCTCCAAATATAACCCTAGCATCTGTAAGAGCATTACCTAATGGATTGTTTAATCCACCTAGCTCACCTTTCTTTTCTGCTAAATCTTCTGCTCTGTCAGCTTCGTATTTTTTTAAAGCCATATCATTTTCTGCATTAGCCCTAATCTTAGCCATATCATATCTAAACTTATCATCAACCAATTTTCTTTCATTAACTCTAAAAGTATGTTCTTGATCTCTGGCTCCATATGACACAGCAGCATTTACTAAATCTCTTTGTATATTAGCACCCATAAGCATTCTATATGCTTTATTTAAGTTGCCCTCTAAGTTATCTGTAGGTATCTGACCTTCTCTTCTAATATTCATTCTAGCATCTAAAGCAGCTTGTGTAGCTTCTGCAATAGACATTTGTTCTTCTAATGCTTTTTCCATATCAGAACCAGCAACAATACCATTTTGACCTTGATAGTTTTCCCAATTAGCTTTAATATTAATCTGTGCTGCTTGTTGAATTAAACCTGCTTTAATACCTTTCTCATTTCTCTCATTAGTTTGAGATATAATTTGATTAGCCCAAACACTTTGTCCTTCTTCAACAGAACTTACTAACCCTCTTTGCAATCCATCAGCAGCAAAATCCCTACTGGCAACAAATGCATCATCTGCATAAGCAGCTTGAACTCTTGGATCTGTCATTAAAGTTTGTTCTAATACTTGTAAAGCAGCTCCAGTAATAAGAGCACCATTTTGATTAGTAATTATAAAATTTCCATCTTCACTAAATTGATCCATCTTCATTTTTAAAGGAGGATCCATCTCACCTAATATCTCTTCAGACATTTTATATAAGTTTACATTCTGTACATACTTTGGATACTTCATAGCCAATGCTTTGTCTGCATCAGCATTAATAAAGTCATCCATTTGGTATTGTAAACTTTTTACACCCCTTGGTGAATATCTATCTAATGCTTTTTTAGTACCCATATCCAAAAATCTTTGGGCTTTCTTCTGTTCATTTCTATAATTAGAAGTATATACTATATCTTTAACAATTAAATCATCTTCATAAAAAGGAGCAAAAACACCTTTTGCATTATCTGCATTTTGTTGTAATGATAAATCCATACCAGATATTTTTTCAATAGCTGGTGCTATAGTACTTGCATACTGATCTCTTTTGTCTTTGTTATCCATTCTAGATAGATCTGCATATACCACCTTGTTATACAGTTCATTAGTTGCTTTGAAGTTAGCATCATACTTATCCGTTTTAGTTTGTAAAACTGCAGACAAAAATTTATAATCCGGTGTAAACGGTTTAATGTCTGGTAAATATGTATCTGCTCCTTTAATATATGTTGCCATAGTTCAAAATTAATATAATTTAATAAGTTTACAAAATGTAATAAATAAACTCTTTAAGTTTATACACCCATTGTACCACTGTAAAATGGCACTGCAAACCTTTTCATTTCTCTACCATTTCTGGATTTACGTGTTATCTGTACATTACTAGATGGATACCCAGGTAAACCATTAGCTGATGCCTCTTGTGCTCCTAATGTAGTATTTGGTGTTTGTTTATTACTACCTCCTATTTGACCCCAAACCTTTAACGCATCAGTCATATTAAGTTCTTGATCAGGAAATTGCCCTTGTATATCTGTATACCAATCTTTAAATGCCTCTGCTTGTGGTTGTTGAGAATCTTTATATAACTGTTTACCATCTTCTCCAAACTGTACTCTACCAGCTGCTTGTGGATTAATATCATAATAATCATATAAATCATTCATATTAGCAGTATTAGCTGCATTAGTTATTCCTGTGTTATATAATTCATTTGCTTTAGCTGTTTTCCAATTAGAAAAGTTTTGTGCATTTTGAAGGCTTGTTATAGTATCATCATATAACTTAGTATCCTTAGCAGCATTTCTAACATCTACCTGTAAATCTAATTGAGGTTGAAGTGTAGCTACTTGATTCATTGTCTTAACGTTATTGCTATTTACTTGATTGATAGTTTTAGCATTAGCATCTAAAGTTTTTCCAAATACATTACTTCTTTCTAAGGCTTGTGGTCCATAAGCTTTTAATGCATTAGACATAGTATTTAATGAAGCATTGTTAGCATTAACTCTACCTGTATAGTCATCTAGTACATAATCTACTTTTTGTTCTTCTAAAGTAGGTGCAAAAGGTAAAAAGAGTTCATCTTCAATACCCATTAATGTATTTAAGTTATTCTCATCTTGTTTCCACCATTCTGCTCTTGCTGGTCTTTTTTCAGGAAGGTCTACCTTTGGTGTTTCTTCTTCTTTTACCGGAACATCCATAAACTGTTCATCTTGTGATGTAAAGTCTACATCTAACCTAGGTGTGTTAAACGTATGCATACCTAGTGCTCCATCATATCCTTCTCCTTGCACATAACCTTCATCCCCTGGTTTCTTAAAATGTGGTACATATGGTATACCTAATTGTTCAGCTTCTTTCTTTCTAGTTTCTTCTGCTAATACCTGGAACTCTTTCCATTGAGGATCATTTGCAGGTTTGCTATAATCAAAACCTTCAATCTGTTTAGTAACATCTCCCCATCTATTCTCAAAGTCTGCCTTTCCTTCATCAGACTTAAGCTGTGCACTACCATATGCATATACACCAGAAGATGTATCTGCTGCTATACTTGGATCATATTTACCATCAACTACTTGATTGCTATATATAGTACCTTGTTTTGTAGGTCTATTACCACCTGAATAAATTCCAGGTCTATATGATCCAATAGGAGAGTTTTCTAGCACCTCACCTTGTGCTTGGTTTTCTTCAGATATAACAGATGTTTCACCTGTACCTATTCCTTCAATATCTTCAACTACTACTTTAGGTTGATCTTTAAATTTTGAGTCATATGGTTTATATGCTCTAATTTGTTTTTTACCATCTACAGTAACTACAGTTAATTCATATCCATTCTTTCTGTATTCTTCTAGTTTGTTGTAATTATCTGAACCTTTTTTATATGGATTCTTAGCTGTAGATAATTTTCCATCATCTACAGTTTCTTCTTTAAGATCTTTATCACCTCCCCCATCTTGTGTTGTAACAGGAACATTTTCAACCACCTCATCAGTAACTTCTACAGTTTCTTCTACAGTTTCTTCAACTGCTGCCGGATCATATCCAACTTTATACTCATCTGGAATATCCCCACCGTTGTTAACTTTGTTTGCCATTCTTAAAGCCTCCATCATACCCAACGTTCTGCCATCATCAAACTCCCATTTCTTACCATTCCATGTAGGATCTTGTGCACCTTCAGGCCATTGTTGACCTTTCTCTTTAGCAAAGTCAGATGCTTTCTGCCCTCCTTTTTGATAACTATCTAAGTTACCCCCAAATCTAGCTTCTAACATTAAATCACTATTAGCATCAGCCAATTGCATTTGTTCAAATGATCCTTGTGCTGGTGCTTGCTGTTGTTGTTGAGGTGCTTGCTGTTGTTCTTGTGCTTGAGCCATAAACTGTTGCAACATCATAATTTGTTGTTGTTGCTCAGGAGACAATGCTGCTATAGCTTCTCTTTTTGCTTGTTCTTCTGTAATCTGTTCTACTTGTGCTGTAAATTTTATAGGATCTTCTCCTATAGAAACTAAATAAGGATGAGCAGCTAATGGAACACCATCAGAAAAACTCTTCTTAGATTCTTGCATAAAAGCTAACTTAGATAAATCACTCATATTTTTTTTCAGCATTAACTCTGCACTTAAGGAAGATATGTTATCAGCATACTGTGAATCTAATTCACCATAGTAATCATTTAAACCAAATCTCTTAGATAATTTAGCTGGTGTTTTTCTATCTCCAGCAATATCTAATTCAGACATTTCTTCTTTCCCAAACTTTAATTTTGGTGTGTCAGAATAAATAAATGATTGTTCAGGTAAAAACATTGGTACACCACCTTTAGAGTGTCTAGGTCCTGTAATATCATAAAGTCCAAAGTTACCATCATCATTTAAATCTGTTAACACAGTTTCTCCACCTTCTGCTTCTACATTAGCATTATCTCTAGGTACACTAGAAAGACTATATCTAACACTATCATCTTTAGTATTATTAAAATTAGTACTTCCATAATATGTTTGTGGAGTTGTAACCAATCCATAATCAGCTTGGTCACCAGTTATCATGCCACCTTCTTGCATGCTTTTGCTTTCTTGAACTTTTCCATCTACTAATTCAAAACCCTTTGGTAATTTATTTATTTTAATTTTTGCCATAGTTATAACATTTCAATATCAGCTCCTGCTGCAATTAATTTTGCTAACATTGTTGAATCAACATTAACTGTTTCTCCTCCTTTTTGATTTTTTGGTATAGACATAAATGATACTTGATCCATAGTAAAAGGGCTGTTAGGTATAATATCAAAAATATTATTGTAATCTACATCACCTTCATATCCAGCCTCATACATTTTATTACTAAGTGCACGGTTTCTACTATTACCTCTAGCTGGAGAAGGAGCCCCACTACTAATAATAGTATCAGTTTCATTATTGAAACCATAATTATTAATCATATTTTGAATGATACTTTTTGTTTCTCTCTTACTAAAGTTACCACCTGCATTATTAAATGCTTCTTTATATTCTTTATTGCCATCTTGAGCTTTAGCCATTTCTCTTTTAATAACTCTATCTTTATTTGCAAGATATGCCTCTGCACCTTTAGCTCCACCATATGCCATATTA
>TARA_R110002096_G_scaffold94304_1_pt1 | contig 26335 bp, 36 predicted proteins | sample TARA_R110002096 | Tara Oceans TARA_R110002096 (sample SAMEA4397295) | marine metagenome | biome: Polar Biome; feature: [DCM] deep chlorophyll maximum layer (ENVO:01000326); material: water (ENVO:00002006), including particulate matter (ENVO:01000060) such as... | depth 35 m
ATGCTGTTTGCGATGTGCTTGACTTCTTTCTGGTTAGTCAACCTATTTTATGTCTTCATATACTCCTTGATTATTTCCACCGGTTCATTCCGGTTTGCTTTCCACAACTACAATCTAAGGGATCTATTCAATAAAGCAAGTATTTATTATTTAAATAATAGTTTCATTCAATATGAAACACTCTATTCATTCGATGTACAGGGGAAAAGAGAAAAGTGAATTAAAATGAATTATTTATTGTTTTACTCTGAGAGATCTGAATTGATAGCACCTAGTTTATCTATGGAATGATGATATGAGCTGATAAGAACGAAAGGGAGAAAGTGATGCGCAGCCAGAAGATAATTCAAATAGTTATATTCTGATAGCTTTCCTCTTGAATAATTCAAATAGTTAAAAAAGTATGTTTCCCAAATAGATAAGAGAACACACGCGAAAAAAAGAACACACACGCACGCACGCGCGCCCCCCCCATGCGGGGCCTATATATATGTATTACCCCCCTTCAAGAGTTTTGACCTTCTCAAATAATTCCCCCTTTTCTCCCATTTGCGCCAAAAGTTTACTGCAGTTAGTAAGAAGATTGTTTACAGATGAAAGAAAAGTGCGTCGTTACCTAGGGTATTGCTTCTGTATTATGACTATATTAGGATTAGGAAAAGGTATTGACAGGATGTAAAGTGTAATTACAGGGTTTTTAGTAGAACGTATAAAGATAAACCTGTTTATCTTTACTAGTTCGACCTAAAAACACAGAGTTTTACTAATCTCCGGACATAATCTGTCTCCAGTTGCAGTATTTGGTTGAACATCGATGTTTACGGGATACATTGTATATATAGTTTGTAAGAATGGAGGATAGAATGTTACATTTTGTAGATACAGAGACTACTGGATTGGATTGTTTTACTCATGAGATCATAGAGATTGCGATAATCACAGAGTTGGGTGATGGACGTATTGAACGTTGGTGTACTAAGATTAAACCAGAGCGTATTGAGGATGCTCATCCGAAAGCTTTAAAGGTTAATGGGTATACAGATGCTGAGTGGGAGGATGCTCCTTTGTTGAGTGATGTGATTGGTATTATCCAGGAGAAGTTACGTAAGGGTATTATAGTGGGTCACAACATACCGTTTGATATAGGCTTTATTAAGGAGGCGTATAAGAAGTGTGGGTTAGATCCTAACGAGAAGAAGGTTGGTATAGCTCGTTATCAGATAGATACGATGACATTAGCACACGAGCATTTGCAGCCATTGGGTATGTGGTTCTTGGGTTTGGATGCAATACGTAAGTTTTTAGGTTGGTCTACAGATAATGCACATACAGCATTGGTGGATGCAGAAGATTGTCGTAAGCTGTACTGGAGTTTGCTAAGGAAGAACTGGTCCCAGTTATGAAATGGTACTGGTATTGGATGAGGGTAGATAAGGAGACACGTATGATGCCTCCCGGTTGTCGTCGTCAGTTTTCATCTAGGGAAGAGGCTGTTCAGTATGGAATGAAGCAGTTTGTTGGTAAGCCGTTTGAGATAGAAGAAGAGCAGCTTGATAAACATCGTACATTACGTACTGTTTATGTTAGTAGAGAAGCAGAGATAGTGGCCAATGAAGGCCAACATAAAATGTTTTAGGGATAAGATGACAAGACGAAAGGTAGTATTTGAAGGTGAACCCACCACTTTTGGTGAGTGGCTTTTACTTCAGCTCACAGTATTAGACAAAACCAGGAAAGAGTTAGCAAGAGAGACTTGTAACTCTGAGGATTCAGTTGGGGCCTGGTGTAGAGATATGCGTGAGCCTGGTATACGCAACTTTCTTTGGACGTGTACGGTACTTGCTCTTTGGCGCAAAGAAGAGAAGATGACAGTGGTCTGTGAGGCCAGTGAGTTTTTTCAGTAAAAGGGAGCTGGCTGCCCGACACTACCAACTCCCTTACAGTATTTACTGTATGTAGAAGTTAGCCAGAAAAGAAGAATAGGGCAACATTGCCCTATCCAACACTCACAGTCAATCATATTAAAATAACCAAGCAACATTGCTTAGTTACAATTAATGTATGCTGTATTCAGTGTGAAAGCAAGAAAATTAAGGAACTGATTTTGCGCCTTTACATTTCCATTTTCTTCTTGATAACTCGTTAGGAGAATCCTTTTTGATTTTCTTAAACTTTGCTTTTAGTTTTTTCCGGATACCTAATGATCTAGCACAATACGCATCCCCTTTCTTTGTCCCAGCTCTGATCCGATCACCGCCGTCTTTTGCTTTTCCTTTTTGGCCAAAACTAACACATTTGTTGCCAACCTTTTTGACAAACCTCTTTCCCTCTGCTGGTGTACACGTTTTTTCAGCCATACTTACCTCTTCTTTCCTTTGTGCAACCCGTGCTTGGCATACTGTTTACCTTCAGAGGTTGCTTTTTTCTTTGTTCTTATTGCAGCAGCTAACTTTTTTCTTCCTGAAGCATTAGATTTTAAAGCCTTTATTGTCTTTGACGGCGCGTAAACCTCCCCGGTTTCAGCAGAAGGCTTCCCACTAGGTGTTCGCCAGTCTTGTTTTGTCCATTTATCCAAAGACTTTTGTGGTTTTTTCTTGGCCATTAGCTTGTATATCCTCCACCCTTGGCCTTATAGTCCTTGGCAACTTTTTGTGCCTTGCGAGCTGACCATTGCCCAGGCTTTCCACCTTTAGATCCAGCTTTTATTTTAGCTACAAGGCGTTTTCTCATTGAGGGTTTTGTGTAATTACCAGCTTCATTAACTCTTGATTTTTCTTTAGGCATAGTATCTCCAATACTCACAATATAGGGAAAGATAATGCTTTTGTCAATGGTGCTTAGACCTCATTTTCTTTTCCCAGTCTTCTTCTATTCTTGCTGGCCAAGGAAGCTTATATCGAGTGGACCATACTCTAGCACAGTTGATTACTCTTTCTGTTTCATCGTTAAAGTCATAGGCAATGTCACTCCAGGCTTCACCATCTAGATAAGCTTGGTAGTACATAAATCCTTTTGTGAGCGTAGGCACTGGCCAAGGAAGCTTATTCCTTTTGGCGTATCTATATGCACCACTACGTGCCCCTTCAATGCTGTTGTATTCTAGTCGTTCAGCAATTGTAACCCACGTTACTCTAGTACGTTGCCTCATTAAATAGCTACGCACACCTCTTGGTAATGATTCATCCATCCACGATGCCATATGCCCCCATTTATTGCCTGTGTATGGTATATTTGTATACTAATTCACAGATAATTCAACAGATTCATTCATAAGCTTGTTTAAAAGGTTAACTTTTTAATTCGACATAAACCAGGAGGCGCATATGTTGGTATTAATTTTTACCCTTTTAGGGTGTGGTGGATGTGTAATCAAAAACACAGACACTGGTGAACAGTCACCTAAAGAAGACACCGCAAAAGATACTGCATCTGATACAGCAGACAAGTAAAGTAAAGTCCCTCCCGTGTTCCCTCAGCACGATCTTGCAGCCCCTTAGCGGGGGTTGCTTTCTTTAAGGAGAAGTTGGTTCTATCCCTGTGTCAATGATCCATTCTAGTTTAGCTTCAGTCGACCCTCGTACCCAAACGTACCAAGCGTAGGCTACAAATCCCCCTTTCTTCTCACCTGTGTAGTTTGCTTTATACATTGACGGCCTTTTACCGCAGACGTAAACTCGATGGGGTATATGTTTCTTCCACAGCCCTCTTGCTCTTCCTTGGCTTTCGAGGAAGGACAGACGTAACAGCATTATTACTATTGGAGCTTGCGTTAGTGCGTGTGAGATAAACTCTTCAGCAAATGTGTACGGTGGATTTGTAATGATAGCATCCACCTTTTGCATATTGGCGTTGAGAAAATCTACACCCGACAATCCATAACCAAAGTTATACAAGTCGGTTGAGTGTACAGTGTACCCCTGAGTTGCCAGCTCTTTGGAAATGTTTCCACTTCCGCAAGCTGGCTCCCAAATAGTCATACTTGGATCAAGTACGTTTTGTACTGACAGAAAATCTTGTATTGTATCAGTAGGGGTAAAGTATGCGTCGTTTGGATCTCTATCTTTACTTCGCTGCATTTGGCTCTAACCTAGCAATAACATTCAATCCATTTTTGTTTACAAGGTCAATCAGTTTGTCTCTTTTAGCTTTGGCCATTGAAGATGGCTTCTTGAATCCCCGTGCAAACAGTGCGTCTTTAAGATCCTCGTACTTTATCTCTGAACTTAGTTTGGCGTGGAAAGCTGAACGCTCTTTATCTGTCCAGTTCTGGGGCATCTTATCCCATTTTTCTCTTGACATTTTTGGTTCTGGCATTGCTTGAACAGGTTGTTTTTTTACCGGCGTTCTATTGATACTTTTTTTTTGAGTTGGTTTGTTTGCATAGTTATTCTGGCGATTACCATCATCGTCTGGATCACCCACAACAAGATTTAACATTGCCACTGTGGCATATCTTTTAGCATACGTGATTGCAGAACCCCAAGCTTGACTGTCGTTGGTCTTCTTGATGAACATTGGGTACGTGCATTCTAGGAACCCTCCGCTCGTGTGGAAAATCTTGGTGGTTAAATAGTTACCATCGTGTGGTTCGTGCGTGATGAACAATCCATTCTTTGCTAGAAGAGGATTAATAATAATGTTGATGTCATCAATGTTAGCATATGGACCGTGGAAACTTTTGTTGTTCTTTGGGATCTCTGGGCATTCTGTATGAAAACCACAAAGTGCTTTTAGTAACTCATTGGTAATGTTTGTTTTTGGTTGTTCTATATATGGGGCGGTGGGTTCTATTGTTTCTTCTGACATTCTAACTCCTTTGGTAGTCTCTCTTACTGTAATACTTACAATATAGTATTGTCAACTATTTTGTTGTGATCGGACAAATAAAGGTTGACAGGGTGTAAGCATCACTGTAAGTATTAGTCAGGAGGTAACAATGAAAAATCCAACTACAGGAAAGATAACCCTTGGTCACTACTTGTTTACTGAGTGGAGTTGTGAGCGTGGCGCACAACAAGATAACCCCAGTAGACCTACATCAGCTTGTCTTGATGCTATTCGGCGTGAGCTGAACAGAAGATGTGGAGATATACCAAGGTATAGATTTATTAAAACGATTCACGGCATGTGGTTTTGGCTTGATAGTACACCATCACCTTGCAAACCTAGAATAGCGTATCGAAGAGGAATCAAAAGAATCACCGCCGGGTACGTACCGATTGACAGTTGGGACGTTGTTTATGATCCGGATAAGCTATGAGAAAAAGAGTATGCGGAAAATCGTGGGTTTTACTTGACACTATAATGATCCCTGGAGAGCCAATAGCAAAGGGTAGACCAAGGGTAACGTCTACACACACGTACACTCCGAAGAAGACGAAGGACGCACAAAGGCATATTGTGAAGCACATTAAAGAGAAGTGCGCTAACCGTAAGGATTGGCCATTTGAATATGCTAATCCTATATACTTAGAAATGTATTTTTATCACAAGCGACCGCAAAGACTTCTTCGAAAGAAGGACACTAGTTTGACAATACCAAAAGAAACAAAGCCAGACTTGGATAACCTGATCAAACTGATCAAGGATGCCCTTAATGATTCTGGATACTGGGCTGATGACAAACACAACACTACCATATTGGCTGACAAAATGTACGTCGCCAAAGGCGAAGAACCAAGAACAGACATATTCATTTACATACAGGAGGACTAATGTGGATGCCACTACCAAAAGAATACATATCTACACGAGAGGATTATACACTTGCAGCAAAACGAAGTGAGGCTTGGGCTTGGCTTTGGGAGCAAAGAATACTCCTTAAGAAGAAGCCATCTCAAAGAGAGATTGCTAAGACCCTTTGCTGGTCAAGACACGAAGTGAGGAAGCTACAAAAAGACTTTGAAGACTTTGCTGTAAAGTACTTCACCAAATGTTCACCAGAAGCCAACCAAGAACCAACCAAAAAGCGACCATTCGGAAGCGATGTTATCGAGGGTATAAGAAAAAAGCGCACCAAAAAGTCACCAAAACCCGACCAAAGCTCACCAAAAAACGACCAGTTGTCTCTTACAACACCGGTGGTTACGGCCACAGAGAAAGCTAGTAAAGGAACATTAAAAGAACAAGAACATCTTAATTTATTAATTGTCAAAACAGCAAAGGGAATAAAGAAGAAAGATATAACCAAAGACATTGTTGCTGTATACAATCATTGGCATCAATACAAACCTAGATCAACTACTTTACGCCAAGATCAACTTAAACTAATGAAGGGTGCTTTGTCTTTGCATACAGTGAGTGAGCTGCAAAGAGTTTTTGATTACGCATTTACTGCATCTGATAAACATCCCCACGTTAGCTTTTGGAGAGAGAAGGGCTACCTAGACATCTCTAATCTACTTAGCGGAAAGAATGTCCACAGGAATGTTGACCTCGCCCTTGAGTGGCGTAACGGGAAAGAGAAGAACACAACTACCACAACCCCAGAACCTAACCAGCCTAAGAGAACAGGCTACCTAAGAAAGAGAGGATAATATGACTTGGAGAAAAGAGCGAAACAAAAAATTAACAGACAGGCTTACTGTTCTACGAGAAGAAACTGCATGGATGTTAGCTGTAGATTTTTGCAAGACCAACGGATTCCCAATTTATCTTGATGGTGAAAGAAGTAGTTGGGCCAACAACTGTTATAATAAAACGCTTAATAAATACACAACAGATGAATTAGTTGTTCTGTTGACAAGATACGAAGAGCTTTTACAAACACAATCAGAAATAAAGAATCAAGTTGATGCAGTTGTGACGATAGGGCGGTCAACCCATGTGCTACCCAAATACTTGTTTGGCGATTTAACACCTAAGAACATAAAGTTATTTCGACAGTATTTCCTACGAGTTACATTAAAAGAATTTGCTAAGTATTTTGATGTTTCAGTCTACGCTGCAAAACAGTGGGAAAGTACACCTAGAAGCAACAATAATAAATATACTAAAATGCTTCTTGAACTAATGAATAACCCTTATCTTTTTCATGTTAAACTAGGGGGTCGGTAATGGCTAGTCAAAATGAGATTGAAGCATCATTAAACATTTTACTGCAAAACTTCATGTCTGGACGTAACGCCGAATACAAAGAAAAAATTAAATCAGATTTGTATGAACTATACGAAATGACTTTCCATCACACCCCAGATTCTTTTCTTTACGATGGGGTCTGTGAGTTTTGTAAGGTGAGCACGGATAACTATTACGGTAGTATTCCACCAGTGAATACAATCTATCAGTTTATCCAAAAGCATTATACACAATCTGATGAAATGCACAAAGAGAAAGAGTTGGCTGACTGTCCTGACTGTGAAAAGGGATTGCGTAAGTTGTGTCTTCATCTAAAAACTCCTGATGCTTTTGGTAACGAAATGGTCAGTGAACGTTTTTATGTGTTTGCTTGCGATGAATGTGAAGCTGGTAAAGAACAGTACAAGCAAGGTTTAAAGAATGAAAAACAAGTAGAAGAACAAATCAATAAACAAAAAAACATTGTTGCTTCTCATGTCAGTGACAGGTACTACGCGCACAAAGGTGAGCCTTTATTAGTTCCAGACGCTTTAATCAGTGACTGGAGAAGAGAGTGGATTGCGGATCAGAAGAAGAAAACAAATCGCCCCAACATTTACTTGTCTGCTTTAAAAAAGCTTGAACAGGGAATGATCGTTAGAGACAAGCTTAGAGCTGAACAAGGACTGGACCCGATATGAAACTTATGAATAAAAACAAAATAAAATCTTTAGTAAAAAGACTAGAAACACAAAAAACAAATACAATTATCCTTGAACCACGAGAAGTATTTAATCAAGGGATTATTGGATATGATGAAAGCCAAAACAAATTAATTTATTCCTATCACGAGATTGTTATTGCATTGGCAATTTCTTATTTAAAAGAAGAACCTGGATCAAGCTTTAGTTATCAATATGAAGCTGCAGAAGACTGGGTGCAATACAACACTTTGGGTACGTCTGTAACAGGCTACCCTATAATCAAAATGGGAGAAGAAGATGCTGAGTAGAAAACGTAATAACTTTGGTAGATGGATAAATTTTAAGCTACATACAATGGAAAAAACAAAGTCCTGGCTAGAACGCAAAGCCAAACTCAGTGATGGTTGTATCCAAAGATGGACAAGTGGTTCAACGCCCCATATGGATAATTATTTTAAGGTATGCACAGCGATTGCAAAAGCTACAAATGTTCATGTTGTAGATATAGTCAAGGATACATTAGAGTATATGCCGTACTTGGTTAGTTTTCAGATGGAACCTAAGAACTGTCCGACGTGTGGCCAGTCTCTTCATCTTCAGAAGAATCCTCAACCTCGTCAATGACATCATACTCAACATATTCTTTATAGTCTTCGTCTTTTGTTCCCCACTCATCGACATAAGAACCAGTCCCGTCAGACATTTTGTCGGTGACTACATTGTCGTTAATGTTTAACGGTACACCCACTATTCCTTCAATGGGAATTTCTCTGGTCCAAGCATCATTAATGATTCGACTGAACTGCGCTTTAAATAAAGATTCAATACTACCAACAAATTTCCAGTCAGTCATATAGCTACCTGACCACCAAGCCGGACAAAGTTTAGCAAGTAACTCAACACTACTTTGATAAATAGACATACAAGCTTGGCGATTAAACAATGGAAGTTTATGTTCGCAAAAAGCAGCTAGCTCTATAACATCACAAGCTGTGTCAGCATCTAATCCTAAAACTAAACTAAACAAAATACTGTGTTGAACAGTTGGTATGCGGGGGGATGCTAAATCAGCTTTGGTCCAATCAGGAGATACAGCTTTAGCAAAGTCACTCATTGATCTTTTGCGTCCACTTGCAGCACAATCCATTACCCTTTTAATTACCAGCTGGCGACAAATAAATCTGTATCGTTGATTAGCTTGGGCCAGTGGCTCCATTATGCTTTTTGGTGTAAGCCGATCTACTACCATCCTAGATATACTGTCAGACCATAGTATTATGCCAGGCTGCGACATTGAGTTTATGTACGGCACTTTATTACGTATACTGGCGTTGGCAAGTTTCCATATGCGCCCACCTCTACCCAAAAAAATCCACCGTTGATTTTGTACTACAAACAAATCGTGTTGTGTAAGTCCTATTTGTATTGGACCACATAAAAGTAATGGAAGATAATGTCTTCTGTTATCAAGAGATTTATGATACAACCCACAGCGCATACCCCAGTTACTCTGCTGTGCAGTGTTAACTATTCCTTCTGCGTATCTGCGGTATACAGAGATTTTATCTTCTTTCCAATTGGCATCATAGTCTTTTGCAATGGGCATTCATAGTCTCCAAAGCCGTGCATATCTTGTGGACTAAGCTCCTTATCCGATTTATCATATAGTATGACACGTAAAGAGTTTTGGTTTCGTTGGGGCTTAGTAATAGATTCTTTGGGTCTATCTTCTAAAGATTTGTCGGGCATATTGTGTTATCCAGTGTCGTCCTATCAGTATATTGTAAGCAATGGAAGTTTGCCCAATAAAAAAACTAGAAAGCAATGGTTAAACAAACTACAAATACCTATTGATATATTTGATGCTGACCTAGCAACTTTTGGAACATACCTGGAGAACAAATGTCAGAATACGCCCAACACGCCAAGAAATTACTTTCAGTCTGTACGAGACTTGAACGATGGTTTACCGGGGAAAAACTGTATGAAGCCGTGCAGTCCGAGAGCACTGATGGGAGCAAAGTATTCCGATGGAATTTTAGGTCAGGTAAGTTTGAATATATGGAAGAAGAATCAGACAGGTGGAAAAAAGTAGTACAAGCACATAACCCAGTTATTATGGCTGAGTTTATGACGGTCTTACCCCAACTGCACCAGCTTGCCAAAGATAGAAAAAATGTTGTAGCTGATACTTTATATGCTGCATCTGAAGCTGGAGAAGAATACCTTCAGCGTATATCAGGCTTTGTGATTGATGACCTTAGCGAACTGGAAACTGCGGATGATGAATAAAGTGCCAGTTGCATCAGTTACTTCCAATGCTGCTACTGCAAGATTTCTTTTTGTTACGTTTATTGAAAATCTTTTCATGTTGCTTTCGTCATTAAAAAACAAGCTTTCTTTACCGTTCCCAGTAAATAGTTGTATTTCATAAGTATATTTTGGATTTGCTGCTTTTGATCTTGTTGGTTGCTTTACCGCAGGCTTTGTTACAGTGCTAGATGGCTTAGTAGTAGTGCTCGTTGTTTTTCTGGGCATTTGTTTTCTCCTAGTTAATATACTATGATGATAATAATGTAGGAGATTAGATATGGCAATAGATAATAGATTCTCAATCGAAACGTACACAGGACAAAGAAAGACTTTACAAGACTTATTAGTTCGTTTTTTAAATGAAGAGATTGATCACGAAACAGTTAAAGGTTGTACCACTCTTATTAGAGAAGCACGGATGGTTATCCAGGCTGAATCTGTAGAAAGCAAAACCAGAGTTAACCCAGCTATGAAAGTAAAAAAAGACCTTACACCCAATGGTCCTTTCCCAAGATTAATTAAGCCGCTATAATGATCAGTCCAGAACATCCCGACTTTTGGAACCCTGAAAACTTTTTACCAATGTTACAAATCCGTACAAAAAGTGCGGGTCTGCAGCATTTCCACTTGTGGGATCATCAGCGTATACTAGCAGCAGCAGTTATGAGAGCCTATGCTGAGAAGAAATGGTTGGTACATATAAAGCCTCGCCAAGAAGGAAGTTCTACTTTTTTTACCGGCATAGCTTATCAGCACGCAGCTTTTAGAACTGGTTGTCAAGTAGCGATTATAGGTAATAAAAAACGTACCGCAAAGTCTTTAGCTGAGATTGCAAATAGATTTCACAAAAGTTGCCCAAAACATATAAGACCTGTACGCCACGGAAAAATCCAACGTACATTAGAGTTCCCAGAGTTAGATAGTAAACTAGACGTAGCATCAGTACAAGATGACGAGCCTCTTCGTGGTGAGACAGTACAGGTTGTACTTGGTACTGAGCTGAGTAGTTGGCAAGAGAATGGTGGCGATGAGGTTTGGGCATCTGTCCTTAATGCTGTACCAGAAGATGGTGGGTTTTTTATGGCTGAAAGCACACCCAAACATCACGGTGATCAACTGCACATGTTGTGTATGGATTCAGAAAAACCAGATAGCAAATGGATGAAGGTGTTTATCCCCTGGACAATGGTACAAGAATACCGTAAGCCTGTTCCTCCAAATTGGAAACCCAGCAAGGTCATCCAAGAATACTGGGATGAATACCCAATGATTTTACCTGAACAAGCTTATTGGATGCAAGTGTCCGGTTTGCAAAAGTGTAATCGTAAAATAGAAAAGTTTAAACAAGAATACCCAATCAATGAATATGACTGTTGGGCTTTAACAGGCGATGCTGTTTATGATCAAACAGTAATACGGCAATGGTTACAAGAAATAGATGGAGGGACTGGTCTTACAATCCAAACAGATCCTTGGGTGCAGTTCCAACAGCCTATTGCTGGCGATCAATACATTATGTTCTGCGACCCTGCATCTAGTTGGTCAGAGCGTGACCATTATGGTGTTGTTGTTTTGAACATAACAAAGTGTGAACAAGCAGCTGAATACCTTGGGCATATGTCTGCATATCAAATGGCAGGTAAACTTGCTGAGTGGGGTCGAGCATATAATGACGCAATGATTTACGTAGAGGCTAATGGAGTTGGTGAATCTGTATTATCTCATTTGGTGGATAATCCAAACATACAGTATCGGCGTGTGTTTCATCGTAGCCCAAATAGACACGGGAAAAGTAAACGGAAGATACCTGGTTGGTGGAGTAGCGTTAAAACAAAACGAGAAGCAGAAGGGTATATGCAACAACTGATTGAAGATGAATCAGTTACCATTCATAGCAGTCGTTCTCTTCGTCAGTTATTAAACTATCGTGGTCAATGGGCGCAAAGAAGTAGAGATGCAAGTGGAGGTCACTACGATTTAGCAACTTCTTGGGCTGGGGCAGCTTGGGCGTACATGAATCATCGTGGTTCTAGCTGGCGGCAAAAAAGGAAAAATCCACAAATAGTAGCAGCAGAGGCTTTTCGCAGGTTACAATCAAGAATAGATGGCCTAAGCCAACAAGAAAAGAACAGCCCGTGGGGAAATCATCGATGAAGTCTGAAAATGCAAAGCTTCTAAATAAAGCTAAAAAGATAATGGCTCATATTAACCATACTGAAGAGCACTATCGGAAAAACATTGCCTCTGATGATGCTCGTAATCTGGCTTATTGGCGAGGTAAGTTTTGGGGTGGAGATGGGAATAGTTCGTTTCCAGAACTGCGAGGATACAATGCAGAACAAAATGAAGTATTCCCAATATTAGATACTATTATTTCAGCTCTTGCTCTTGATTTGCCCCAATGTGAATGCTTAGACGCTCGTCAAAGATCACACGAAATCCCACAAAGATCAGAAGATCCTGCATTATCAGGACGTAGGATTGCATCAGTTTTAAACTGGATGGCAGAAGAAGACGACATGGATGAGATGGCTAGAGAATCTGTCCTTCACGCATTGCTGTTTAGTTCTGGTGCTATACGAAAGATCACTTGGAGTACAGAGTTGGGCCGTGTTATTTGGCGATTGAAGATGCCTTGGGAAGTGCAGTTTGATCCAGTAGCCAGAAGAATTTCAGATATATCGTGGGCATCTGAAAGATTTATACTACACGAAAGTACAGTGAGGTCTAGGATAGAAGAAGGCTATTATACGTTGTCGGAAAATAGAATGATCAAACCAGACACGTATCCACGATCTTTAATTTCTGATTATCAGAATGATGATAGTGAAAAGAAAGCACGAGATGAAGGCCTAAAAGAATACGTTGCTCTACATGAGTATTGGGATTTTCGTGAAGGCAAACTATACCACATACATATGGGAACCAAGCAGATTGTAATGGAAGCTGATGCTCCATACGGTAATCCATATGACCAGTTGTGTTTTCATCCAGGTGTTGGACGTATCAGAGGAATACCGGATGCTTCGTTGATAGCTCCTTTGCAACAAGACATCAATGAACTAGTATCAGCTCGGAAAGAGATTGTACGACGACTTCCTAGACGTATGTTCTACGACAAGGCGATGTTCCCTAATGAAGAAGACGCCGCTCGGTTTATGAACTCAGCAACGTGGGAACCAGTTCCAGTTGAAACTGATGGACAGAGTTTAGTTGGGGATATGATCTTCGTTACTCCAGAGATGCCAACAACGTTTGATTTTAATAATCATCTTAACCAAGCATCCGGACACATTAAAAACATTGCTGGTATGGCAGACTTCCAGCGTGGTGAAGTTAAAAATATTAGAACAGCAGCAGAAGCTAATATGATTCAGATGAGCATCCAAGGAAGAATGCAAGTCAGAACACGTTTACTGATTAAGTTTATCAAGCGTGGATTTGACAAGGGTTCTAACATTATGAGATGGGCTATAACTAATGAAGAAGCTTCTGGTGTAAGGATGAAAGAACTAACAAGTGTAACTCAAGTAGATGTAGAACCAGATGTTTTAAAGCGAGACTTTATTGACAATATGACTAAGTTTAGAGTGCTACCATTTAGCCCCTTAATGGAAGACCGGGTAGTGCGTAGAGAACAGTTGGTACAACTTCTTGGTAGTTTTGCTAGTACACCTAGTGGAGATGAGGTAGACTGGAGAGAAGTAGCCAAAGAGCTTGTTGAAATGTTTAACATAAGACCTTCGATTATGAAAGAAGATCAAAAAGAAGAAGAACCAATACTAGAACAACTTCCCCCTGCGATGGGTGGAATACCATTCCCTGGAGTTTAAAATGAAATACGGACATAATTCTCATAACAATCCACATAAAAAATCTAAAAAAGAAGCTTTATCTATTATTCTACTTGATGGTCCAGATAGAGAAACTGATAGTGATAATTACAATATGTCTTCTGAAGATTATGCAATGAGTATGATGGATGAAGATGAGAAGAAAGAAATGGATTCTGATAAAGATGAAATGGATATGCCATCTGAAGAACTACCTGTTAACGACATTATGGACAAACTAGGCGATATGAATTTGTCTGAATCACAAATGTCAATAATAGAAAAGCATCTAATGATGGCAGACAAGGAAATGTATTAATGCCTTGTTACTACTACAAATGCACAACCTGTGAATACATTGATGAGTACATTGTTGATGTAGAAAAAAGAAGTGAGGTACAAATCTGTGATGAGTGTGGTGGTTTAGCAAATCATTATCCGTATTTTAAGTTCAGGCATATTGGTCCAGTATTTAGTGACGCTATGGATTTAGAAGAACAAATCCTTAGTCGCAAAGAACGTGAGCAAGGTGTTAGGATTAGAGATCATAGAGACTTAAAAAAGTGGGAACGAGACAATAAGTTAGTGCGTTGTAGTGACAAAGAGGTTGCCCAAGGAGAAGAATACTCCGAAGATATAATGTCAATGCAAAAACGATGTATTACAAAAGGTGGTAGACAGCACTACTACGATGAAATAGATAAAATGGATATACAAGAAACAACAGGTTGGTCTGATGGCCAATATAGTCGTTGGAAAACAATGACAGATAAAGCACAAAGTGAGGCACAAAGTGGCGACACCGAACTTGGATAATCTTTCGTTAGAAGAACTTGAAAAAATTATGACTTCTCAGCAAGATGAGCTAGCGAAACTTGATGCTGAACTAGCCTTTATTGAACAAATGGAAACAAAAATGAATGAAGAAAAAGAAATGAATGCTCCAGCAGCAGATCCAGCAGCGGCTCCAGCAGCAGCCCCAGCAGCCCCAGTTATGCCAATGGATGAGTTTGGTATGGGAATGACACCTGAAAAGATCCAACAGGCTACAGCCAAGCTTGTTGAAGCCGGTATGTTTGATATGACTACTGGTGAAATGACACCTGACTTAGTTGCAGCTTTACAAAGTGTAGCAAACTTGCTGTCACCTGGCTTATACGATTTATCTCAACCCGACCAAATAGAGGAGTTTATCAATGGAATTAACGACGGAACAATCGCTCTCACCCCAGCAGCCCCAGCAGCCCCAGCAGCAGGAACCCCTGTTCCCGGAGCCGGACTTGCAGGAATCCCCGGAAGCGGAAGCCTTGCTCAACTCGGAGGAGCCATCCCTGGAGCCATCCCTGGAACTCCCCCCCCAATCATCTGATGATGAACAACAAGACGTTGCGCCAGAAGTAGAGGACACTACAGAACCTCTTGTGAATGAAAGTATTGAGTTTATTTTTGATGATTTAGATTCAATAGATATGGATTCTATACCAGAAAGTGCTCGTAGCTATGTTGCCCCAATCCTTGATCATGTAAAGCATTTAACTGATGGTATAGAAGCTGAGAGAGCTTCTTATGAAGAAGTCAAAGAGCAGTTTCAAACTTTAATGGAAACGATTGATGAAGCAGCAAAAGGAAACATTGAACCTATTGTGCAAGAGTACCAAGCAGTCCAAGGTGCGTTCACACAGATGTCCACAGAAAATGTAGACCTTGCACACAGGTTATTTAATTTAGAGTATCCTAATTACGAACAACAAGAAGCACATGTTAAAAAAGCATTTGCTGATGCTCTTGTTCATCCTCAGTTTAACGATAGATTTGATGGAGAAAATCTTTATGACAAAATGGTTGATGCCTATAAACTTACCCTTTACAGGGGTGGTGTATCATCGTCACCGAGACCTCAAAAACAACAGGTTGTTTTGGAAACAACTCCTCCTGTTAAAAAACCTCCATCAAGAAATGTTGTTAAACAAACTCTGGTATCAGGGGGCCAACTTGCTCCTAATATGCCATCAATCAATCTTGAAGAGATGTCATTTGACGACATCCTTTCACGAGGGGAACACCTCCTCGATAACTAACACTTAACAAGGATAAGAAAATGGGTTTGCTAGAATTTGCAAATTTTACGGTAGCTGATGTTGTTAAGAAGAGTACACCTTCGTTTTATTCGAAAGATCCTCTTCTTGAATCTTTACGTACCCGTAATAAAGTTATACGCTCTGGAGGTACTAACGTTCGTGTACCTCGGATTAAAAGCGGTCATTCGGACATTACTGAAATTAATGGGACTTCACTAGAAATTCCATTGTCAAAGAAAGAAACTTTTGATTTTGCTTTTGGCGATTGGGCGCGAATGGTCAAGCCGATCATTCTTCCTCATATCGACAGAGATCGTATGCAAAGCAATGCTGATAAAAAGCGTTGGGTAAACGACACAACAGCAGCAGTTATGCAATCTTTTCACAATGCGGTAAGTCGTCAGATTTACGTTGGTGATGTTGCTCAACTTACTGGTCTTGGTACTCTTAATGGTGGTAAATCAGGATTGTCATCGAGTGGTTTTGAACGTGGTGCTTTGGAATTTGCAATACCCTCTACTCAAAACACAAACGGTAATAGCTATATGAATCTTGCACGTCGTCAGGACACAACCAACGATGAAGATAATTATTACAATCAGTTTGCTGAACATGCTGGTTTTGCTAGTAGTTATCTTGACGTTGCAGAAGAACTTAAGATTACTGCTGACAGTTATGCAGAAGATGGCGAAGGTATTTCTTTGGCTGTTTGTTCAATCCCAGCTCACGTTGCTATTGGCAAGGCTATTAGAAATGTTGGTGGCACTACTGGAACAGGTCTTATGTATCGTCCTGAAGATTTAGAATCAGGAAAAGCTCATAAGGTTGTACACGTTGCAGGTGGTATTAAATACTTCTCCAATCGTTTTATGACTGATGCAAGAATGTTAGCTGCTGGAGCACCAAGTGGTGGTACTGGAGACTTTGTTTATCTTCTTAATCCAAATGGAATCCATTATTATGTAAATGCTAATAATGACTTCCGAGTTTCTAAATTCACCGATCATACAATGCACGGAAATATGGATGCTGATGTGGCTTATGTCTTCTTAGAAGTACAGCTGGCTGTTCACAATCTACTTATCCAAGCTTGTACTGCTGACTTAACATAATAGGAGTTTGAAATGAGTAATGTAATAAAAGCAAATCCTGAATACTCAGGAACAGATCAACCTGCTGTTATTGGTAAAATCTATGAACAACTGTTCACTGATTCTAGTGGTAATGAAATGGTTCGATATTTAAGATGTTTCAAGGCTGGATCAGCTGTAACGAAAGGACAATTATTAGGGTGTGAGGATGCCGCTGGTGAATCTGAAATGTACACGGTAGGAACTTCAATTCCAACTCCTGATGCTGCAATGCCTCTAGGCCGTATTTATGGTGTCGCGCTTGCTACTGTAGCAAGTGGATCGTATGGGTTTTGTGTTTGTCGAGGTGTTGTTGACATTTCGGCACATACAGATGTAAATGCTGAAGGAAAAACTTTAGCTACTTATACTACGGACGGTATGGTTCAAGATGATGTAGCTATTGCTGCTGGGGCATCTATTACTATAGTTGGTATATCGCTTGCTGCTGTTGGTAGCGGTAGTGTTTCAGCTTACATTAATGTTCTTTAATGTTCGGTAATTTAGCAGACATTAGAAATGAGCTAAGAGTTCGTCTGGGTCTTCCCGATAGGGGAGATTCAGGCGATACTCGCCTTAATACAATGATCAATATGGCACTCAGGCAGATGTGGTCTGAGCTGCCAAAAGCGTTACTGCAAAAAGATATACGCTTTATTATGCAACCAGCCTTAACAAATGCAACTGCTAAGTCAGGTCATGTACCATTAACTCAAGTTAATGAGGCACATTTTAGTCCTGACCACCCAAGAGTATTACATATAAAAAATATACATGTAAAAGCTAGTGCTTCTCAAACATCTGATTATGAAGGAGATACTTTACTAGCAACTGACAAAACTTGGAGTGGTCGAACCGTTGAGATAAACGTAAATGGTGAGTTCTATTATCGTAAGATCCAAGAGATATACGAAGATGAACCAGCAACGGTTAACGTTACTAACGCTTCAGATGGCGTTACGCATTCATTTAAAAAGTATCAACAATATATTGTAATGAATGATCCATTGCCATTTACAAGTGCGCAATTAGCTTTAACATATGCACAGGGTGGGTATCCATCACCGTATGGTTATCGTTTAATGTGCGAAGAGTATCCTTACCCGGAAGAAGTACAACAGGTTGTTGATGTTATTATCGATCCCGATAGTAATCCACACCCCATAGTCCAATCTACATTTCAATCAGAACTAACCAGTTATAGATCATCTATTGGTTTTAGAAGTGAAGGTCGGCCAGAAACTTATTGCCGTGGTAGTTTTTTTCAGTTGGAATCTCCCAACTATAAACCAAATGTTTTTCTAACCAAACGTAGTGAAAGAAACAATGACTGTTGGGGATTTATTGGATCAACAGAACAAAACATAGCAGTTTCTGGAGTAACTAGAAACGCTGGTCCTGCTGGGACTTTTCAATATATTGTTATGCACGTATGGGGAAGACGACCAGTTCATCATCAAAACTACAAAGCAACTAAAGCGGCTCTTAGTACAGCAACAGCTTTTAATGCTTTACAGTTAAGACCTTTTTATCAATCAGCACCGAGTAAAGATAGTGAGACCATAACTGTAAAGTGGGGTGGTCCAAGAGTTGAGATTACTACACCTAATTTAGATTATGTATATGGTTATGGAGAGATCCCAGCTTCGCAATCGTATAAACACTTTGGTTATGAAAAGTTTATTTTTCGAAAGCGTATAGCCACTGAAGACTTCGAACCTGTTACGGGTAAAGATCCAACTTTAGGTCCAGCTGCTGATGTACAACAAGTTGAAAACGATAGTATTTATTATTTACTAGCTATAACTCCTGGTTATCAAACAACATTTTACGATGATGGTACACACGATCCAGTAGACAGGCTATATTCTTTAGAAGCATTTAGTGGACATTTCCACGTTCGATTTGACAGACAACCAACAGAGGCAACGCCAGTCTTGATGAGAACCTTTTCTCGGCCTCCTCTGCTACGGTACGACACTGACACACCAAGAATACCACCAGAGTGCTATGACGCTCTTTATGCTTTAACAGCATCGTATATGGTGGGTGACAGGGACGGTGAACCAGCTAGGAAGAACTTGTACTTCAGTGAGTACAAAGAGCATTTAAAAAGAATGCGTAAAACATATAATGTTGCTGGACATCAAGTGGGTAGTTTTGGGAATGGTTTGTCAAACCGAAGACACTCTTCAGGCCCCCGACGGAACCGATCTATTACTGAGAAGTCGTAATGCCAGCTTGGAGGAATTACAGAGGTCAATCGATTGGTCTAGCTCGTATTATGGCTGACGTGCCATACAGTGATGGTAAAACTGCCCAGTTAATACGTAACTTTGTCTTGGACGAAAGGGGTCGTTTAGATTCTACATATAGAATTATGGAGTTAATACCTCCTCAACTAAACGGCGGTTTGCCTCCTTTTGCTTTCCAAGTAAATAAATACTGGACCCGTAAACGGTCAGGTGTTTTTGCCATGTGCCATACTCTTATGTATGGTGAGCATCCAGAAATTATATTTCTAACTCGGCGCGGTGTAATGAGATACACCCCGTGGAATAGACCAAATCTAGATCCTTCTTTATTTTTTGGTCCACTTACTATAGAGTATGGACTAGAAGAGCAGTATTATTATACAAGAGACAATAATAAGAAAAGTATAAGGCCCCAACAGAATCCTTTTTTTCCTCCGCAAATAATTGCTTATGGAAACAGAATGTACTTTTCCTTTTGTGATGGTGGAGGATTGTGGGTATGGGATGGTGAAAAAGTAAGGCCATTTGGGTACTCAATGCAAGCTTCACCTCCATTGGCTACTGGTCCTGAGCGATCCGGCACACTAGATACTGAAGCAAATAGTGGTGGGTTTTCTCATCGTGGTAGAATCGGTACAACAGAAAGCAGTTTTCAGACTTCTAACATTACTGGTGGATTAGTTGCTGGTGGTGTTGACAATAGTATTTATCGGTATGCTGTTCTCTTCGAAAATACAGATGGTGCTTATTCAATGAAGTCTACGGATGGGCCAAAGGTAAGTATTGAGTTCGAGGTTGCTGCTGTTGGAAAACCTGTAGAGCGTTTGCAGAAAAGATTTAGATTACATGACATTCCTGTTGGTCCACCAGGAACCGTAGCTCGTATTTTGCTAAGAACATACAACTTGCTAAGATTACCAAGCGGATCTACTGGTGAGTATAGATTCTTGCACCGTATAGCAAACAATGAAGCAAAAGAATATATTGATGACATACCAGATGGTGAGCTGGGATCAGAATGGAAAGACAGAGCACCTGTACCTATTGGTTGTTACTTGCTGCAAACCTTTAGTGGGTCATTGTTCTTATTAAGAAACGAAGCGTATCCTTATAGGGTATGGTGGTCAGAACAAGATACAGCGGGACCAATACCAGAATCATTTATGTCAACGCATTGGATGGATATATTTCCATCAACTGGACCTATTACAGGGTCAATCATTGGTAACCTTGCTGATACTCGTAAACAGTTTTTGATTGTATATAAAGAATCATCATCGCATTATATAACTGGTGACTATCCTCACTGGCAGACCGGTACGTTACACGCTCAAGCTGGATTAGCTGGTCCTAATTTAGTACAGACTTTACCCGATGGTACAATACTGTGGTATGGATCTGGTACTTTTTGGATGCTAGAAAATGGTTCTGTCGTAGACATAGGAAAAGGTATACGAAGGCGATTGTCAAAAGTTAACGAATCAAGATCACGGTATGGTGTATCTTGGGTTGATCGACAATATAGAGAAGGTGTATTTGTCTTACCAACTGAAGATAATGTACAACCCAATATGCAGTTCATATGGGACTATAAAAATAGAGGATGGAGAATACGAGAAGACATACACATTGACTGTGCATTAACGTTACCGAAAGAACGATGTACTTTGCTTGGTGGTATTACTACAGTTACAAGGCCAGCTGGTACGTGTGCATCAGTGTTTCTTGATTCAAATGGGGTAGTTCAACAGGTTAACAAATACCAAGATGAAAGAGATGTAGAAGTTGCAAGTGTATTTGTGTATCATCGATCATATCCATCTTATGGAATGCAGGAACGAACTAGTACTTATCAAAGTGGATGGTTATCTTTTAGTGGACTAGGACCTAAGTTACATTCGTCTGATAGAGCAACGCAGATTGTTATTACTGGGCAAGAAAGATCAAATGGTATTGCAACGGTTGAATCTTTTAAGGATTGGAACTTTGATTCTTCAGAACATACCCCTGTTGAAATTTCGTGTGCTTCTCCTGAAGATGATACAATAAGTTTTTTCGGTTCTTCAGTTTACAATAGTACAAATATGTATCGTAATGAACGTGTGTACACGGAAAAGGTTGCAATAGATATAGATACTCATTCAGTGCATTCCATAAAAATAGAGACAAAGAACCCAATGTCATTATACAATATAGATATATATGGTCCCAATGTTTCTGGTCCTGGATCAAGGACTTCAACTAACGACCCATAGGTGCAATATGATATTTATACCAAAGGGAGTAATCAACGGCGAGGTTGTAGACCCAAATACAATAAGCCGTGACTATAATGAAGCTTCAAAAATAAGTGAAGAGGTTAGTCATTATCAGTTTCGTGAAGGTGAATTCAGCAAAGAAACTAAGTTTGATAATAGCATTTGCAAAGTATTGTATACGTCTAAGGTTGCTCAACTAATGGTAACAAGAGGTAGTGGCCCAGTTTTACCAATATGGTTTGATTCGGAAGGTAGTGGAGCAACTGCATTCAGCATACCAAATGCTACGGGTGGTACTGCACTTGCTCCTACACCTGACAGTGATCTTTTTCAAATACCATACAATAAAGGTTTTCACGTAATAGATGACACTACTTTGTCTTGGGAATCAACTGTTCCAGAACTAGTCCATATAACGTTTTCATTTCAGTATTGTAGAGCTTACAACAAATGGTATCAAAGCGACACTGCTGATAACTATGGAGCACTGCCTGGAGATGCACTCTATAACAAAATCCACAAGAATAGATTACAAACAGCAATACGATTAGATGATGTAAACATAACAGGTAGTGGGCCTAACGGTGTTAATACAGGGGATAGTTACCGTGGTACTGCTTATACAGCAAGATCGTTATCAACCACTATCAATATAGTACAACTGTTACCAGCGGGAATACATAACGTTAGTGGTGTTGCTGCCCTAGCTCCAGCTACAAAGCTCGTAGACAATGAAGGTAATCAATCAAGGGCAACAATGTTTAGTAGGTTTACTGCTGCTTATGCCAGTGATCATACAACATTACTTACCGGTATAAGTATGGGTGAGAATTGCTGTATTGGTACTCGTAACATGTTAGTAGTTCGTTACGGACGTGGCAAACTTCTTCGAGGATAAAATGAGTATTGATACACCAGAATCTGGACAACAAATTTCATCGTCATCAATAACAGAAATGCACGATGGAGTGACAGAAAAGATAAATAACATTAAGTCTGACAACCTTGGCAGAGGATCTATTGGCCCCCAGCACTTAGGGAAAACAACTTCTGGTGTTAGTCAGAACAGTTTAGTAATGGGAAGTTCTGAGGTAACGTTGTCTAGTCCTGTGTATTTAGCAGGGTTGGTAGGCGCATATCATTCTTCAAATAGTACTAGGGGTTTAGATTACAATTCAACCATAATTAATGGTGGTGTAGGTTCATTGTATTATGAAGTCAACACAAACTGGACTACGTTATTAACCATTCCGATGGGAGCATTAACCTATGAAGTATCAAACAAAACTGAACAAGTTTTAATTATAAGTTTTGATTCTCGCATTGATCATTTTGCTGATACCGATAATTCCAATGCTAAATATCCAGCTGGCACACAGGGTATGGTTTGGTATGGGATTATAGTTGAGAAAACTAGAACAGCGGGTGGGTCAGGAAGTGTGTCAAACGAACATAACGTTATTGAAGAATCTGTTGTTGGGTGTCACCTACTAGATAGCAATAAGTTTATCAATGCAAGTAATGCCCAAACAGATCGTTATGGTGGAATAAATCAGTCTATATCTAACACTTGTATGTTTAAGCTAGAACACTTAAGTGCAGGTGATAAGCATACAATAACCAGTATAAAGTTGTGTGCAGCATTCACCACTGCGATTGCTGGTAATGTAGCATCTAGTGCTACAAGGTTTCGACCATTAATAAGAAATACTACATTAAGATACTACTCGCTTATACAAAGCAAACTTCCTCTCCTTTACTAAGGGATTTTAAATGCCAATCATACCACCATTAGCACAAGGTATCCTTCAAGGAAAGGTTGATGCAGATGTTATATATAAAGAAAGTGTGTATAACCCCAATCCTGGTGGAGCTACTGTACCACCTTTAACGTTTGAGTTATTAAATGGTGGATTAACTAGGCATAACTATACAGATTCAGATCATCAAATCGAAGCTCAAAAAGTACAGATTGGAACATTTGCACAAGGTTATTATCACGGTTTTAACCGCAATGATTTTATGTTAGCTGAACAATGTTTTGGAAAAACAACACTTACTGCTGGAGATGATGTTGCAACAGAGCGAAAGATCCATAGTAGTTTGTCTTGCAGTGTATATATACCATTCAAGCCATCGCTTATATTGTTTGGTTTCCAAGCTATGTTCTGTCACGATGCTGGGCATTGGGTGACTGGATCAACTGGATTAAATCAAGTACACGATTGGTGGGATTTAATGTTGCAAGCTGGAAACAACCCAGATCAAAACACACACAGCGTAAAGTATTATCAAAAACTACCTAACACAATGTACATCACAAAAGTAAAAGGATCAGTTGAGTATAATAACGACGATTATTACGCTTTTAGTGATGAAGATAGTTGGAGATATGTATCTCGTCAAGGTCAGCTTGATGGTGGTGCAGTAAGTGCAGGATACTTTACAGCAAGAGTGACTGTTGGCGCATTAAGCCGGAATGATGATATAAGAAAAGCAAAACTACAAACACCCAGTGGAGCAATCTGGGTTCTAGCATTGAGGTGATATATGGCGATTGATGACTTAAAAGATAAGTATGCTGGGTTAACTCCTGCACAAAAGGCAGCAGTTATAGCAGGAACAGCCATAGTTGCTGGTGGTACTGTTATTCCAGTATTAGGTTTTGGCGTTACAAAAGCAGCATCGGCTATATCAACAGCAGTTGGGTCGGGTAAACCTTTTTTATCAGCACAATCGCAAGCTTTAACAGATGCGATAGGAACAAAAGGCCGTGATTTTCTTGGTAAAGCAGCCCAAGCAGCCGCTGTATATGCACCCAATAGATTTGAACAACAATTTCGTAGACAAACTCTTGCAAACGCTCGAAGACTGGAGGGTGCTAGAAGTGGATTGACGAAAGGTCAAGAAGATGCAGCAATAGCAAAAGCCAATATGGTTATTCAGGCTACTCAACAAGAACGTCAAGCACAGTTAGCAAGATCAATGGGTGGAATGCAAACTGGTGCTTCTGGGGTTGGAGCAGAAGCTCAACGTCAACTGACTAAAGATACGATGGCACAACAACGAGCTGGAACTTCTGCTGTTCAAAGTGAAGGTATTAAGAAACTAGAACGAGATCAGAAACAAGCAATGGCAGATACATTACGGGCAAGTGCAATGGAACAACAGCGTAGAAAATTTGCTTCCGATGTATTTAAAGCAGAAGAATCATCTGATGAAGAACTAGCACAGAAGGCCTTGTCAAACATAAAGCCTGGCTCGACTGAAGCAAAAGATTTACTTAAGACATTAGGGGCGTAACAATGGCACTAACATTAAAACAACTGTACAATCTAGGGCTTGAAGAGCGACTTAGGGAATACAAACAACAAGACCTTTCAGCTATACAGAAGCGAGTTGCCGAACTTCAGAAAATGAGATTTGAATTAGTTAAGCAGAATACTATACTCAATGCTCAGAAAGTTAAATCCGGAGCTAATATAAAGACTGCGATTGAGCAACAAAACAAACAAATAGAGGTTGCTTTAATAAATTACGCAGCAGATACAGACTCAGCCAGGACAGAGGCCCAATCCCGTGCGATAGCAGCCAGGATGGCTCCATCCGTCAAATTATTTGGTGAAGCTGTTGGTGCTACACAAAAGACGACAGCTGTGGTCAATGCTGCAAGAGTAGCGTTAGAGGAGGATAAAGGAAAAATTACCGGTTCCATCAGAGAGAGTGTTGCATTAGCAGATACTGATCAAACGACTGAATCTTTGCTCACCTTAGAAGACGGCGGTTGGTTGATGACAGCAATAGGTGCACGAACAGAAGAGTACAATGAAAAATTAGTAGGTCTAGGTCCAGCTGAAAGATACAAAGCGCGTATAGATTTACAAACAGATCTAGAAACCGAACTAGTCCGGATGGTAATAGAGCACGGTAAAAATAAAAAAGGAGAAGTCGTCCTTGACCCACAAATATCAAGACAGATTATTAATCAAACATTAAAACAACAACGTGTTTTTAATCCAACATCAGCAGATAACGCAGCTGAAAAACGAGTGTATGAAGGTAATCTCCCTGACGCTCGTGACAAGTTAGAAAGAGCATTCAATGAAATAGACCCGGGTCGAAATCACAGTTCTATAATCAACGATATGGTCAATAAGGTAAGCAGTCCTTCTAAGACAATCAAAGAGTATATTGAAGGACTAGATAATATACCAATGGATAAGGCGGTCAAGGATCAACTTAAGATTTTTGATGATGATATAAAAGAACTAAAGGCTCCAATACAAACTGAGTTTGGTAAGTTCATTGAACTGTATAGAGATCACCCTAACAAAGATACCTTGAACAAAATCATTGGGGCAGAAAGTGATAAGACCGGAGCTTATATATATCACCATAACAAAGATGCTTTACAAACCGCACTTAGTGGGATTCAAACTACAAAGTTAGATTTAGAAGATCCTCAAATGATTATTGCTTTGCGAAAACAAATTGCAAATGATCTTGGTTTGATTACTTTAGGTAACGTAAATCCTATTCGGTTACGTCAAGCAATGGCTAGACGAGCACCATTAGAACTACCAAAGATTAAAAGGACTGATGAACCCCCAGAAGATTTACAGAGTGTTCCCAAAGAACAACAATCTGAAGAAGATAAAAGTATAGGTTCGGACATTGCTCAATCTCTTGCCGATGAATTTGATGAGGA
>TARA_R110002096_G_scaffold67332_8_pt1 | contig 26248 bp, 20 predicted proteins | sample TARA_R110002096 | Tara Oceans TARA_R110002096 (sample SAMEA4397295) | marine metagenome | biome: Polar Biome; feature: [DCM] deep chlorophyll maximum layer (ENVO:01000326); material: water (ENVO:00002006), including particulate matter (ENVO:01000060) such as... | depth 35 m
CGGAGAAGTGGTCTTCTGTTTGCGGTCGTTTTTGCCTCCATTGCCATTCTGGGAGTAGGAGGATGGTTGGCCTGGGAACGTTTCCATCCTCCCGGAGACGTGCAGAGCACAACCGCTCGCATCACCTATGCTGCCGATCCCCCGCCAAAGGTTGATCCCGTCGCCGGCTTCGTTCCGGGAAGCACTTCGCCAACGGCGATGAGGGATCTACGACAATCGGTTTCGACCACCTTTGCCACGATTCGCAGCGAAAGGGATCGGGCAGACGGCTATTGGATTGCCATTAACAAGGAAACCAGCACCGCTTCGGGGGGCAGGCTGACGGCACTTCGTAGCCAGGCCAGAAGCAATGTTGATGAAGTGGAAAGAATGACGAATCAAGCGTCAGCCAACATGGACCGAATGGACGAATTGTTGTCGATCTCCAAACGCCAGGGCGCCTCGGCTGAAGTTCATGCCGAAGCAAATCAATTGGCGGACGAAATGAGGAAGCACTCCAAGTCCGTGACCAAACTGAGCGACCGGGTTCGAAAAATTCGAATGGACGTAGCCAACGAATTGGCGTCGGTCGCCAAACCCGTAACTCCGCCTCCGGATGAGCCGAAAACCGAACCCGTCAAAGAAGATCACAGCGAAGCGGTCAAAAACTATGCGCTCGCCTATTTGAGCGCCGGCGACAGTGATTCGGGTCAGGACCAGCTTCGCTTTTTTGCGAACCGGGCGCGCTATTTTGACTACGGTTATCTCGGTCGAGATGAAATTGCCGAGAAGCTGAACGCGTACAATTCGAGGTGGACTCAAAGGACGCATGAAATTCTGAGTGAGCCCCATGTGAGCGAGATTCGGAGCGAGCGATATTCCGTTTCCTTGAAGGCCCGCTACTACGTTTCTGATGGGGCAACTCGCAAAATCATTACCGGAACCAATTACTTTGAGATCAAGTCGAGCCGAACTGATGATGCCGGGTTTATCCTTTCCGCCCGCATTGAAGACGCGGAAATTTCCTTCCCGGAGAATCCAACGCCGGTTCAGCAAAGTCCAGCCGTGTCCAATTATGAGGTGGTCTATGCGGGAAAAGAAGGTGTCACGGTCAGGGCGGCCGCTGACAGCGATGCGGCCAGTCTGGGCGCCGCGTTTCGACAGTTTTCGGTTCCTCTGGTCGCAACCGGGCGAACCGCAAACAATCGGTGGGTCGAAGTTCGAGTGAGAGGGTGGATGGTGGCCGAGGGGACCCAAACCACCTACATGAAGTCGACCGGCAACGGAACCTGGAGTGTCCAGTCAAGCGATGGGGTGCTTTCCATGCGCGCAGGCACGGACACGGGAAGTGACAAAATTGCTGAGGTGAACAACTACGTCTACGTCAAGCAACTGAGTGAACGGTATGTCGATGGGAAGCATTGGGTTTACGCCGAATTGGTCGGATGGATGGCGACGCGGCTTCAAAGCAGTGGTAAAATCTTGATGCGTCCCAAATGATGTTGGTTCCGCTCATGAGAATTCTGATGCTCACCGTTGGCATTGTAAGTCTGTCTTCGTCGGCAACTCGGGCCGCAGACTTGGTTTGCATCAATGACTTCATCCCCGGAATCATTGTGGAACTGCCGTATGCGACGGCCAACAACTTTTGTGGCAGACAATTTTACCCGGAGCATCGGGCCTACCTGCTTCGCCCGGTCGCGGAACGGTTGGCCAATGTTCAGGCTGAACTGGAAGACCAGGGACTTGGGTTGAAACTCTGGGACGGATATCGGCCTCTCGCCGTCCAGCGGGAGTTGTGGAAGGTCATGCCGAACCCCAAATTCGTGGCGAACCCGGCCAGAGGCTCACGACACAATCGAGGCGCGGCGGTTGATCTGACACTCGTCGATGCCATGGGCAGGGAGCTCGAAATGCCGACTGGCTACGACGTCTTTACGCCGCAAGCCCACGCCCAGTATCTCAAACTCAAAGGCCGCGTTCTCGAGAATCGAAAGACGCTTCAATCCGTCATGGTTCGCCATGGGTTCAAAATCATGAAGACGGAATGGTGGCACTTTGATGCGGTGGGGTGGGAGCAGTATCCGGTGTTGGATATTCCGATGGAAAGGCTCTATGGCAAAGCTCGCTCAAAAACCCCGATTCGGGCGACGGTCATCACCCGTTGAGGTGCGGTTTCGAGAGAGCTGCCGCCGTTAGAGAATTTTTCGCCAACGTTCGATCTGGAAGGCGACGTTTTCGGGGGATGGCGCACCGATTCCTTTTCGGGCTGCCAGGGCCTTTTCGACGTTGAAGAGATCGAACACGGAATCATCGAACGCGTCGCTGAATTGCCGGAATTGGTCGAGCGTGAGATCCGGGAAACCGCACTTCTCCTTGACGCAGTGGGCGGTGGCTTTCCCGACGATTTCGTGAGCCTGGCGAAACGGAATGCCTTTGAGAACCAGGTAATCGGCAATGTCCGTTGCCAGGAGCATTGGGTCGCTGGCCGCCTCGCGGGTCGTTTCCTCATTGATGCGCATTTCGGCGATCATTTCAGTGAAAACCTTGAGGACGAGTTTGGCGGTGTCGATGGAGTCGAAGAGCGGTTCCTTGTCCTCCTGAAGGTCGCGATTGTAGGTCATGGGAAGACCTTTCAGCGTAGTGATGAGGCTGACGAGATTGCCGACAAGCCGTCCCGACTTGCCGCGCGTCAATTCCGCGACGTCCGGGTTCTTCTTCTGCGGCATGAGACTGGAACCGGTGGTGTGGGCGTCGCTCAAGGTGACGAATCCGAACTCAGCGCTGGCCCAAAGCACGATGTCCTCGCTCAATCGGGACAGGTGAAGGCCGAGCAGGCTGAGGTCGAAGAGAATTTCGGCGATGAAATCGCGGTCGCTGACGGCGTCCATGCTGTTTTGACTGATCTTGGAGAAGCCGAGCTCTTTGGCGACCAGTTCTCGATCAAGGACGATGGTGGAACCCGCCAACGCGCCGGAACCGAGCGGCATGACGTCAATCCGGGTTTGTGCATCGGCAAGGCGATCGGCGTCCCGGCTGAACATCTCCACGTAGGCGAGCAAATGGTGGGCGAAGAGGACGGGTTGGCCGCGTTGCAGGTGGGTGTATCCCGGAACGACGGCTTTGGGGAAGCGTTCGGCGCAATCGAGCAAGGCGGTTTGGAGACCGGAGATCAGGTTCCCGATTTCGGCGACCTCATCCCGGCAATACATGCGTGAATCCAGCGCGACTTGATCGTTTCGGCTTCGCGCGGTGTGAAGCTTGGCCCCGGCATCGCCGATTCGAGCGGTCAATGCGGATTCAATATTCATGTGAACGTCCTCAAGCTCGATCTTGAACTCAAAATCGCCTTTCGCGATTTCGTCGCAGATTTCCAGCAGTCCCTTTTCAATGGCCGCTTGCTCCTCGCTGGTTAGAATGCCAGCATTCAGCAATGCCTTGGAGTGAGCGATCGATCCGCGGACATCATGACGATAGAGTCGCCAATCGAACGAGATCGATTCTCCCAGCTGTTGAACAAGATCAGAAGTTTCAGTTTCAAAACGGCCTTTCCACATAATCCCGGACCAAAGCGCGAACACCTTGCGGTGAAAACCTGTTTTTAGCGATTGGTTCACCAAATCTGCTGATGATTAAATTCCAACCATCTGCCTTCGTTATTCTGAAGCTCTGGATAGCCGCGTCAATCCTGGCGCAGGATTCACAACCTCCGTTGGAGGTCATGCGCGGACAGTATGAGGCGATGCTCGACATTGTTTGCGAACCTTTTGAGGATCGGGAGCGAACGCTCTTTGAGCAATATGCCGTCGCGGTTGAACGGTTGGGGCAGGCATTTGAAGAGAATGGCGATGTTGAGAATGCAACGTTGGCAAAAGCTGAAGCCAAGTTGGCCCGAATGCGGCAGGAAATTGGGAAAGGCGAATTTCCTGGCATTGGCCCCGTGCGGGAAAAACTCAGTCAGGAAGCTGCAAAAATCCAAGCCGCACGTGATGCCAAGCGGGAAACGATTCGTGTTCAGTATCTGGAACGGCTCAAAACATTGCGCAGTTCGCTGCTTTTAGCCGGAGAATCTGAAGCCGTGAACGCGGTGTTGGAAGAAGCCCGCCGCGTCAGTGCCGGCAGTTCCAAGGCAGGTGGATCGCGGGAACCCAAGTCCTGGGAACAGCGTGATTGGCCGGTTGATCGGGAGTCCTCGCTCGTTTTTGCCTGGAAATGTGGAATGGATGAAGAAGCCGAAATCGGAGGCCTTTCGCGAAACAAAGTGCGGCTCATGGCGCGAAACGAGGCGGTGTTTGACGATGAGGGGAGGATGCGACTCGTGGATGGGTCCTTTCTCGCTCGCCGGGCGAGCCGTCCCCTGACCTCCGCGATTGGCAGGGCAGGGGAGATGACCTTGGAAACCGTTTTTACCAGTTTCGATCTCGACCAGAGCGGCCCCGCTCGCATCATAACTTTCTCAACGGATGGAGATTTGCGGAACTTCACTCTTGGTCAGTCCAGAAATTCGCTGATTTTGAGGTTGCGGACGGTTGAGACGGGATTGAACGGCAGCCGCCCTGAAATCAAGCTCTGCCCCATTGAGGCCAATGTCTCGCACTACGTTTTGGTCACCTACCGGCCGGGAGAGTTGGTCACTTATCTGGATGGAGAAGAAGTGCTTCGCACCCAGGATGTGGAGGGCGATTTCAGCAATTGGGACGTGCAACAGGAACTCGTGTTTGGAGACGAGTACCTGGAAGGGCGAAATTGGAACGGAATGATCGAGGGAATCGCGATTTCCAGCCAATTCACGGAATCAGACGCGGCATACTCAAGTTATCAGGCCGCGTCCGGCCTCGAGTAGTCTACTGACCTTTCCGGTCGCATTTTCCGGTCTGTTGCAGTTGGTCGCAACTGGCCTCGACCCGAACGCCTTTGTTGGAGGGCGAAAAGCCCATCCGGCGGGCGATGCAGTCCTCCAGCACTTCAAGGTGCGTGTCCTCAAACTCGAACACATTTTGGCAATCGGTGCAGATCAGGTGGTTATGGTGCGGCGAATCGACGAAATTCGGGTCATAGCATTTCTGATCCCTGCCCAGATCAATTTCTCGAAGCAAGCCGCTTTCGACCAGAAGGGAGAGGGTACGATACAGGGTGGCTCGGGAGGTTGTTGAGTCGAGCTTGCGCGCCATTTCCCACAACTCCTCCGCAGTGAAATGGTCATGCGTGCCAAAAGCGGCTCGGATGATCACGTCCCTCTGGTTGGTACGGCGCAGCCCTTTGAGTTGAAGAAAGGCATCGACTTTTTCACTTACGGTCTTGTCCACGTTCTGAAACCCTAGCTTTACACGGCCAACCGTCAATGCCGGGTCTTTTCCCGATTCAGAAAATTTCGGAAGGCGCGGTCCCATCCAGCGACGGAACTTGAAATTTGATCGGGAACGGAGAGACTCCAATTTGTGGCCTTTGATTTGAACCAGCCTTCGCTCCCGCATCCATCCAAGATTGTTCCAAAGATCGTGATGCTCGTTTTTTTCCTGATGGCTTTTGGGAACCTGATTCGGCATTTGGCGATCAAGCCGGAGTATCCAAGTCCAAATCGGGTCGGATTGATTCTTACGGAAACGAAAGGTGAGGCGTTGGAGCTTCTCAGGACCGGGCTGGTGTTGCCGTCGCCGCTCGAGATGGCTCAAGTTCCGCGTGCGGCTCGGCTGGATCAACCACTGGGGAGTGAGCACGCGGCGATGACCTACAACGCGAGGCCATTTCGCGAAGTCGGGCATCTCGGCGAGGATTTGAACGGGATTGGAGGGGAAGACTCTGATCTGGGGGATCCCGTTTTTGCCGTAGGGAATGGGCGGGTGATGTATGCGGCAGAGGCGTCTGAAAAGTGGGGAAAAATCATCATTCTGCAGCATCGCGGAGCGGACGACCGCGTTTTCCAAACGGTCTACGCGCATTTGGACACCATGCGGGTCACCGTCGGTGATCTCGTGAATCGTGGGCAGCAGATTGGCACCGTTGGAACCGGAAATGGGAACTATCTGGCCCATCTCCACTTTGAAATGCGCCAATCCATGAATCTGGACGTTGGCGACGGCTACTCGCCGCTGGCGTTGAGTCGGCTTGCTGCGGAGCAGGTGATTCGCAAAGAACGCGGAGCAAGAGCGTCACTGCTCAATCTGTCTCTCGTTGAACTCACGGACGTTACCGATCCGGAGCGGGGAGTGGAGTTGGGGCGAAAAGCCGGCGCGTTTCAATTGAAGGGAGAAGAGGCTCCGTAAAAAAACACGGTGGGTTCGGGGAGAATTTTGGGGAAGAATTTCCGCCTTTCCCATGATCGGCTGCCGGCCGGGAGGATGAAAAATGCCTGCCAGAAAGCCACAGCAATGCAGGACATGCTACCGTTGCTCCCGTCAGGGCCTGGCGGGGTTCACAAACCGACAATCCATGGTCTCTGACAGACCCCTGAATATGAAACCGAAATTTTTGTCTAACAACCTGAATTTGTCCTCTGTTTTTAATAAAACAACGCAGGTCCCTTTTCGGGCCCTGTGGCGAGGTTCTGCGAAATCTAAAAAGAAAAAGCTAGGAAAACCCCCGACTTCCTAGTAGAACCTGCGACTTCACCGGAAATCGCCCTTTGAAACCCGAATTGAGAGCAATAAAAAATTGGGAGTACAGTTGCAAAAATTTTACGATTGTGTTTCAACTGGCCCTTCCTGTATTCTAAAGCGCCCTTAATCTCTCATCATTTACCTCTCTAAATAGTTATGGAACCTTGGAAAGTCCTCCTTCTCGTCGCTGCCATCCCGGCGCTGGCCTCTGTGTGGCTGTCATACGATAACGGCCAAGCCCTCAAAGCCCAGATCGCAGAGCGCGAAGCTCAGGAAGGTCGAGTTCAGCGAACCGAGGAGAATTTGGTCCGCAAGCGCGACGAACTCGCCAACACGCAGATGGAAATCCGGACTCTGGAACAGGATACCGAAGCGAAAACCACGCAGTTGGCCGCAACCGAGACCCAGGTTTCCGAAATGAATCTCCGCAAGCAGCAACTGAACGACGACATTGCCGCTGCCAACGACAAGATCGCCGGTTTCAACCAACTCAAGGAGATTGGAACTCAGATCGAGACCATTGATCGCCAAATCGCTGAGGTTGAGCAGGAAAGCCAAATGCTGCAGGACGATATCAACAACGCGAGTAATCTTTTGGCGGTTGCCAATGCGAAGCAGGAAGAGACGCAGCGGGAAATTGACCGCCGCGAGAGCGAAGCCAAGAATCGCAAGGCTGGCATCATGTCAAAGGATCTGAATTCCACGATCAAAGCTGCCTACAACGACTGGGGCTTTGTCGTGATCTCAGCGGGAGATGCCGATGGGCTGGTTCCGGCTGCGACCCTCGACGTTTCCCGGCAGGGAAAACCCATCTGCAAGCTTCTCGTGACCGAAATCGAGCCCACCCAAGCCGTTGCCGACATTATTCCAGGATCGCTTCTTCCCGGACAAATGGTTCAGGTTGGTGACTCCGTAACCAAGCTCGCTTCCGTCAAACTCCAGTAAAACCGTTCTTCACTTTCCCCCAAATTACTCAACTAACTTACCAGCCATATGATTAAGTTTCTCATGGCCATTTCAATGGCGGCCCTCATCGCGTCCGCAGTTGTTGCAGGCTTGAACAACAAAAAGCTCACCGGAGAGCGAGAGCTTTACGCCCAACTCACCGTCAAGCTCAACCAGTTGACTTCCGACCTTGATGAAGTGCAGCAGAATCTGGAAACAGCCGAGCAAGAGTTGATGGTCGCGAAAACTTCGAATGACCAGGCCAGTGCAAATCTTTCGCTGGCTCAGGAGTCGCTTCGCCGCGCCAACACCGAGGTTGAACGTTTGGTTGCTCAATTTGATAGCAAGAAAGCGGAATTGGAAGAGTTCGCGATGCTCGAGAAGAAGCTGATGGGCCGTCGCCCTGAAACGGTGCGTGCGGAATTCGAAGGTAAGAAGATGCGCCGGGATCAACAACGCCAGGAGTTGGATCAAGTGCGGGGGGAAATTGTTTCCACCAACAACAAGGTTGAAAAGAACGAGTCCCGGATTGGAGACCTCGTTCAGGAAGAGAAAGAGCGCCGGGAGAAGGTTGCTTTGAACGGGATGGAAGCGGACGTGATCGCCGTCAATCGAGAGTATGGCTTTGTGATTGTGAATGTCGGGTCAGACCTTGGTGTCTCGTCGGATGCTTCGCTTCTCGTTCAGCGTGGGGTCGACCGAATCGGTCGCCTGCGAATCGTTTCGGTGGAGCCCAAGGTGACCGTGGCTGACATTATTCCGGGAACGATTAGTCCCGGAGCCCAAATCATGGTGCGCGACAAGGTCATCTTCGAGAACACTCGCTGATTGTTCGAGTGCTGGAGCAGGGCGAATTTTGCTTTCGCTCTTTAAGAGTCGTGATAGGATCCGTTGAATTCTAACCTACCCCAACCCATGAACGTTCGTTCCATCATCATTTCACTTGCAGCTGGAGCTGCCTTATTTCTCGCTAGTTGTTCGAGTGGTCCCAAGCCCTACGATGACAATGTGAGCAATCTTCCTCAAAACAGTCCTCAAGGCTGGGAAGGATCTGCTGCGATGGGAAGCTTTTTTCCGCAGACTCAGTAGCAACCCGCTAACACTTTTTTCAAAGGCCGAGCGTGAGAAATTCTCCGCTCGGCTTTTTTTGTGCTTCTTTTCCGGTCAGACCTCCACGTTCTTTTTCTCAAACCAACGGAGCAAGGGGCCGAAATGGGATTCGTAGCCTTTCAGCTTGTCGCCTTGAATCCGCAATCCAATCAGACTCTTCTCTGACGAGCGGCGATTCGAAGTCAGCCACCTTCCACCGCGGATGACGACTTGTGTTTTCATCAATGTCTTGGAACGGTCAAGCGTCACGTCTTCGAGGAGTGGATCGTCTTCGGCAAGCGTCCAAAGAATCTGAAACCGGTTGTAGTCATCCAGTTCGAGCCCCTCTCGAACTTCCACTACGATGAGTCGCTTCTCTGATCCAACCAGCCAGCGATGGATCTTCGAATTCCCGAGGCCGGGCAACCGGATGGATGCCAGCGCTGAAGGTTCGGACTCGTCCTCTGCCCCGATCTTCGCGTAGATAAAGCTGGGGAACTCTTCCCGGTCCAGGATGCGTGGCAGCGCCATAATCAACTGAGGATGGAGCGTCTGCTCGGGGGATTCGGGATCAAGGAGTCGGCCCAACCGTTCCGCATAAGCCTTGAACAGCTGTCCTTCAAGAGCTGGGCGGTCGCGGCGAAAATACTCAGCCGCTTCGCGAATGGCCCAAAGCCCCTGCAAGTCTTCCGGCCGAACTTCCGTCTCCAACCGCATCAGATCCTCAAAATAGACCGGAACCAGAGGGTTCTCAGGATCCAAATCGGGAAAATCGAAAAACATCGGAGGTCGTTCGACAAGATCATCGATCACTTCGTCGCGGAGTTCGGGGGCGAACTCGGCTGAGACCTGACATTCGAGCAGCTTCTCCCTCATCTCGGGAGGCGGCATTTCCTTGACCGCAGACAGGAAGGCCCCCAACGACGCCAACGCGCTGCCCAAATCACGTTCAGATACGGTCTGGGAACCTCCATCCAGCACTTTGAGCGGCATGCCGAGACGTTCGCTGGCGCCGGCGGACCACGCGGCGACGCGATCGTGTCTGCGGCCATGGACGTGGTGGCGGAAAAACCGTTCCAGCCGTTCCACAATCTGACGCCGTTGCTCAGCAGTGAGTGCTTCCTGCTTCACAAAGGTCTGGGGCTTGGGGCTGCGCCCGGATGCAAGGCAGCGGTAGAGAAATACCCGGTCGTAACTATTTCGCAGCGGGAGATTCCCAATCTCACAGAGTGCCTGCTGCAAGGTCTCGCGAGAGAGTGGAAACTGGTAAACCATCTCGGTGAGCTCGAGGCCGTAGACCCAGTTGGGATCGCGATAACGAAAATTTTCGTCAAACGTCATCGCGGTTTCGTTGGCGATGATCCGGATCGCTTCGCCGGTAAGCTTCAGTGAGTAGCGGTCGATGTATTGCTGCGAAATTTTCTGGCCGGTTCGCCGCACAATCTCGGAGCCCAACATCCAGGTGCCCGTCAGCACCGGGTTGGCAAAGCCGAGCACCATGCGGCCGAGATTCCACGTGTAACTGGCATAGGGGAGATAGGGGCTCACCGACTTGTAGGCGTCGTAAACGCGAGCCCCGGTCCGAATGTGCTCGTAAGCCTTCGCCAAACTGTAATCCTTCACGTTCAAGGGCAGTTGCTCCAACTGGAAGAGCAGTTGGAGGGAAATGTGGTTCAGCGACTTGAGCAGCTTTTCGACACTGGTTTCCAAAAGCGGTTCTTTGGCATCTGGCTGGTAAACCCGGGCAATGTCGGTCACGAAAAGCAGCACCTCATCGGTCAGGAGCCGGGGAACAAACTGGCCATCCTTGCTGTAGCGGTCTTTGCGAAAGCCTTCGAAAATCGAGTCTGCGGCTTCCTGGACGAGCGCGAGGACCTCTTTATCCCGGGCATCAATCTCATCGTTCACCTCCTCGGCCTTGGAGATCTCCTCCATGTTGGGGAACTCGAGCCATTCGTGATAGGTCATCAGCCGGTCCTCGAATTTTTGCCGACGTCGCTCGAAGGCCAAGGCTTCCGTCTCCAACTCGCTCTTCAGTCCCTTAAGCTGTTCATGCTCAACGTCTCGCTGTCGAATGGCCTCGATCGCTTCGTGATGTTCTTTCGACAAGCTGACCCGGAAAAAAGCGGCAGCCCCTGCGCTGAGGAGCCCACCCAGCAGCAAACACACAAACATCGGCCAGTTTCCTGCCGCCGCCTGAAACCCCGCCACGGTCCACGCCAACACTGCTCCCGTCCCGGACATTGCCACGGGAATCCAAAAGAATCGGGTCGTCTTTTGGTTAGGGTCAGACACGAGGTACGTTAGCCATACTTCTCGCGTTCGTATAGGTCAAATTCGACTTCTGGGAGAGTCAAATGGAGCGGTGACGGCGAAATCTATCCAAACAGGGAAGCCAACGGCTTTCCTTTGTCTGCCACCGTAAACGGGCGCATGGATGGGGAATACAACACATGATCCAGCGGGAGCCCGAGCGCATAGGCGATCGTCGCGTTGAAATCCGGAATCGTAATCTTTCCATCGACGATTTTGCTCCCTGTTTGGTCGGTTTGGCCCCAAACCTGCCCCCCCCGAATACCGCCACCTGCCAACAGGCAGGAAAACGCCTGAGGATGGTGATCCCGGCCTTCATTGGAGTTGATTTCCGGGGTTCGGCCGAATTCGGTCGCGAGGACAACGAGGGTTGAATCGAGCATGCCACGCCGCTCGAGATCGACCAGCAACGCGGACAACGCCTGATCGAGTTCTTCCGCTTTTTCGGGCAGGTTCACGAAGTTGGCATTGTGGGTGTCCCATCCGCCCAAGGAAACTTCGACGAACCGAACGCCATTCTCCGCCAATCGGCGCGCGAGCAGCATTCCCTGGCCGAATCGATCCTTGCCGTAGCGTTCCCGAAGGCCTTCCGGCTCCTGCTTGATGTCAAAGGCGGCCAAATCCTTACTCTGCATCAACTTCAACGCATCGTCATACATGTCGCTGTAGGCGCGGACATTCTTTTGATCGTATTTTTGGACGAATCCGGCATCGAGTTTCTCCGCCATGCTGATCTGGCGGGTGAACGTCTCCTCATCCAGCCGTTTGATGCGTTGGCTGTTCTTCAAGCCTCCCTCCGGATCGCTGATCATCAACGGATTGAGCCGCGACTCAAAGAACCCGGCGCCCGGGTGCTGGCTGTCGTTTCCAATCATGATATTGCCGGGAAGCGCGGGATTGTCGTTCTTCTGGAACTTCAGCATCCAGGCTCCCATGGCGGGGTGCCGGATCGAGCTGCGCAGCTCGTAACTGGTGTGCATCATGTAGTTACCCTGTTTGTGGGCACCCTGTGTGGAGCTGAGGGAACGAATGATGGCCAGTTTCTCGGACAGTCGCGCCAGTCGCGGAAGATATTCGCTAATCTGGATGCCGTCCGTTTTGGTCTTGATCGCGCGGGTCGGCCCCATCACTTCCTGGCCCGGTTTCGGGTCAAAGGTGTCGAGATGGCTCATCCCACCGCTCAGGTAGACGTAAATGACGCGTTTCGCGGTTTGGACCTGCTTGAGTGCCGAAGCGCCTTTGCCTGCCGCCAGAACCGAGTTCCCGAACATCATGCTTGCCGGGAGGGTGGAAACTCCGAGCAGGGTTTTGGCTGCGTTGGAGACGAAACGGCGACGAGTGAGTTCTCCGGAGTTGGATAGCAGGGCTTTCATCGATGATAATGTACAGCCAATCACACGGGGCGAACTTGGCATATTCTTCAATGATATACGCGGCCGGCGAAAAACGGAATGCAGAAATTAAGGCAGCGCGGCGGCGAACTGAAGTTCGGCCCGGGCCTGGTGAAAATCCCGCAAACTTTCGACCGCAATTTTTTCCAGATTGAGAGCCCGTTCCTGAGCCTGACGAAGGCGGAAAAAGTCGACCTTGCCGATTTGCCACGCTTCGTTCACTTCGCTGACGTGGCGTCGTGCCAATTGCAGCGTTTCTCCGCTGGCTTGTTGCCAGATCCGGTGACGCTCGGCCGCGATTTGGTTGGCGGTCGCGATTTCATTGCGAATTTGAGCCGCCAACGCCGCGGTGGTGGCTTTGGCCATTGCTAGTTCGCCGCGCGGTTCCGCCGTCAACCGATCAACCGGTGTGCGAAGCGGAAGTTGAAACGACAAGCCGATTCCCAAAAAGGTGTTGCGCTCCAAACCGTCGGGCTCGTCGACGCCGGCTTCACGCTCCATGAACAATTTTACGGCAACGTCCTGCCAGCGCTGGGATTTGGCCAGGGCAATTGCCGCTTCGGCTCGTCCCTCCTTCAGCATGTGCAGCTGCAAATCCGGTCGGCGCGAAAGCACCTCATCGGTGATCGTAATCGGAACAAACCTGGAGGAAATGCCCAAACGCCCCGCCATGTTGACGGTCGCATCAGGAGGCAAACTCATGTGACTGCGGAGCTTGCCGTTGGCTTCAATTTCCTGAGCCCGCAGTCGCCGGGACTCGTCAATCTGGCTTCTCAGTTCCAATTCCGAGTCGGTGACGTCGAGTTGGGAGGCTTCGGCCGCTTGAAACGCTTGTTTGATGGCGCTGGCCACTTCCTCGGCTCCCGCTCGAAGCTGCTCCTGCAAATCGGCCTTGGTTTTGATGGCCAGGGCGTCGATCGCGTCGCGCCGGACGATCGCCGCAAATTCCCATTCCTTCATCCGCACTTCGGCTTGGGCGAGGGCCAGATCCGCAGCGGAAAGATCGCGTTCCCGTGCCAACCGGTGGGTCAGGGGAAACTCCTGCGCGATGGCGACTTCCCAGACGCTTTCGTCGTCGTTCAATCCAAACTGATCAATGCTCCCGCCAATCTCAATCTCCGGATCCGCCAATCTACCCGACCATTTAAGGTTTGATTCCGCGATCGCGATTCGTTGCCGAGCAGCTTGAAGCTCCAGATTGTGGGAGACGGCAAATTCAACGTCGGAATCGACCGTGAAAGACCGGACCTCAGCCTGAAGGGATGCGCAGATCCAGAAAGGAGCGGAGAAAAAGAGGCAACGCCCAAAAAAGCGATGGATTCGAGAATTAATACCACTAAGAAGTAAACATATCCTAACAAAAGTCAACTTCCGTGGGAGATGACCCGGGTAAGTTCTTCCTCAAGGAAGTTGATGATGTCGTTATGTCCCGCCCCGGGGACGGACTGAAACTTCACCACCGCCGAAAAATTCTGGCTGAGCTGTTTGCCCATCTCAAACGGAACGATTTGGTCGCGATCGCCGTGAAACATCAAGACCTGTGCCGTTCCTTTCTCGTGGAGGGAGCGAAGGGAACTGAGGTTGTCATAGCGATGGGTTAACAAATTCGACAAAACCGGTCCGACCGTTCGCGACGCCATCGCTTTCATTGTGGTGAATGGCGAAATCGCGACCACCAACTGAAGGTCAAAACGCGCCGCCATTTCCAGGGCAACCGCCGCCCCGAGTGAATGGCCCAGTGTCGCGGATTTCTGCAGCAACAGTTCCTCGGAAAGGTTCAAGCGTTTTGCGACCACCGGAATAAGGCGATCAATCGAACGCCGAATGGAAGAGGGATTGGGACGGCCTTCACAAATGCCGTAACCGGGATAATCGACCATGACAAAGATGACTCCGGGAGCATTGACCGCTTCAATTTGATCAAGCCAATCGAGCGCGAGCGAGCCATTCCCGCCGAAAACCCACCAAACTCTCTCAATCGGCTCATGACCCTTGTTGATGAGAAACGCGGTCTGGGATTTGCCGCGATTCTCGAACTTCAAATGCTCAACGCGCCGCAGATAGGTTCCGTAGTTGCCGTAGGTCCGGGGAAAATAAATCAATTTGGCCTGCACCAGGTAAATGAGAAGCGGAACAACGACGAGCAGGACCAGGATGATCCGAAACACCGGCTTGAGAAATTCCATGGGGCCAAACTAACACAGGCCTCTACCCAAACGTGAGTAGAGACCTGTGATTCGTGGATAAAGGTTGGAAGCGCGTTTTCTAGTCCTTCAGTCGGACCGCGAGAATGGTGCTTGCCCCTTGCGAACTAACTCGCAGGAGTAAGACGGACCCTTCAAATTGAAGCCGCGCCTTCATGGCGTCGTTTACAGACGATACGGCAATCTGGTTCACTTCAAGGATCACCTGACCTTCACGCAGTCCCGACTCGGCAGCGACGGAGTTGGGATCCACGCTTTGGACGAGAACGCCTTCGATGTCGTCCGCGATGTCGTTCGCCGCGCGGTTTTCCTCGTTGAGATCCGCAATCTCAACCCCTTCGATGATTTCTTCGATTCCCGGGCCGCGTCCGATTCCCATGACGGAGGCGGGATCTTCGGGAAGCTCTGCGAGAGTGACTTTGACTTCCATTTCCTTGCCTTTGCGGAAAATGCCGAACGTCACCTCTTTGTTGGGGGGCGTGTTGCTGATTCGCAGCCGGAGAGAGTCGAGCGAACGAGCCTGTTCACCTTCGAAGTTCGTGATGATGTCGCTGGCTTCCAATCCTGCGATCGCGGCCGGCGTTTCCGGACCGACTTGGGAAATCAGGACGCCATAACGCTTTTTCCAGTCGAGTCCCGTCGCCAGATCACGATCCAGCGGCTGCAAGCTCACTCCGAGGAAGCCGCGTCGAACCTTGCCGCCGCCCTCGAGCAGTCGATTCACGATATCGAGCGCCATGTTGGAGGGAATCGCGAAACCAATTCCGACATTGCCCCCATTCATCCCGCCTTGAATCGCGGTGTTGATGCCGACCAATCGGCCCTGGGCATCGACCAGCGCTCCACCCGAGTTTCCCCGGTTGATGGCGGCATCGGTCTGAATCAGATTCGCATATTCCAGGATGCTGACGTCACTACTGCTTCGACCCAGCGCGCTCACGATTCCCATGGTCACGGTTTGAGCGAGCCCAAACGGGTTGCCGATCGCGAAGGTCACGTCGCCCACCCGGAGCTTCTTGCTATCGCCGATGGGCATGACTTTCAGGTCCTTCGCGCCTTCCAGCTTGATCAGCGCCACATCCGATTTCGGATCCGCCGCGATCAGTTTGGCATCGTATTCTTCATTCGTTGCATCGAGATGAACCCGGAGTTCCTCGGAAAGCTCAACGACATGGTTATTGGTCAAAATATAGCCGTCCGAGGTGATGACCACGCCTGCGCCCGTCACCGGAATGTTCGGCATCTGATCCGGGAAGAGCCGCTTGAACAACGGATCATCCATCATCTCGTCCATTCGCGGGTCTTTGCCCCGCTTGGAAAAAATCGTGACCACGGAAGGGGTGATTTTCTCCAGCATGTCCGCGTAGCTGCTCTGTGGCCCCATCGGCTTGATCGGGGAGGGGTCAAACGTCAGCATCGGCTCCAATTCCTCATACTTGAGTTCGACCTTCGCTTCTTGAGCGTGGACCGAAAGGAATCCGGTGACCATGACGGCCAGACCGAACATCCATCGAGGTTTCCAAAATGTGGTGGTAGTAAGCATATACGTCATTACGGTTGCGAAAAGCTGGACGCAACCTGACTGATTGAAAAGCCCAACGATGTCTTTTTCTCCCCTCATCCCGACCGAAAAAAGCGAAGCGGTTGACCTGTCATCCCGCGAGTTGGAACGCTACGCGCGACACATCACGATCCCGGATTTTGGCGTTGAGGCTCAAAAACGGCTTCGGGCCGCTTCGGTTCTCTGCATCGGCCTTGGCGGACTGGGGAGCCCGGCGTCCCTCTACCTGGCCGCTGCGGGGGTTGGAAAGTTGGGCTTGGTCGAGTTTGACCACGTGGATCGCTCCAATCTGCAACGTCAGATCGTTCATGGCGAAAGCGACATTGGCCGGTCCAAGCTGGAATCGGCGAAGGAGACCTTGCGGGAGATCAATCCGCATCTCGAACTCGTCGGTTTTGAGGAACGCCTTACCGGCGAGAACGCCAAATCGATCGCCGAACCCTTCGACCTCATTCTCGATGGAACCGACAATTTCGCGACGCGCTATCTCAGCAATGATTTGGCGGTTTTGACCGGGAAACCGAACGTCTACGGCTCCATTTTCCGATTCGAAGGCCAGGTTTCCGTTTTTGCCCCGAATTTGGGAGGGCCATGCTACCGCTGTCTTTTCCCGAACCCACCGGATCCGGGCTCCGTTCCGTCCTGTGCCGAAGGCGGCGTTCTCGGCGTGCTGCCCGGCATCATTGGCTCGATGCAGGCGCTGGAAGCGATCAAGCTCATCACCGGAATCGGGGATCCACTGGTCGGGCGACTCGTTCATTTTGACGCGCTCCAGTTCAAGTTTCGCGAAATCCGGTTGCGCCGCGACGAACAATGTCCTGTTTGTGGGCCCAACCGCTCGATTCATGAATTGATCGATTACGACCAATTCTGCAGTGGCCCCGATCCGTCCCCTGACTCCATGCACTCCTCATCACCACTTCCTGAAATCACCGTATCTGAGCTGAAAGAGCGCATGGACCAAGGTGAAATCACCTTGATCGACGTCCGCGAGCATTCCGAATACCAGATTTGCCGGATTCCGGGCAGCACTCTCATTCCGCTTGGTGAAATCGCCGATCGCCTCGATGAAATCCCGCGCGATCGCGAGATCTACATTCACTGCAAAATGGGCGGACGCAGCGCAAAGGCGGTAAAACTCATGCACGAAGCCGGCATTGATCGCAGCATCAACATTGCTGGTGGGATCACCGCCTGGGCCGAGGAAGTGGATCCGTCGATGCCGAAATATTGAGGCGGCCTAAAGCCTGGGCGACGTTCAAAAAGGCATCCAGACGCCAAAATACACGGAGGTAATTTGTCCAAAAAGCGTGGCATTGGCCTTCTTGCCTTGCAGATGCGGAATTCGCGCCTGTTTATCCATCCTCAAATCATGAATCCACGAAACCCCTTTCTTGCCTTCTGTTCCCTGCTCGTTGCAGGAATTTCGATTTCGATCCTCAAGGCGGAAGAGCCGATCAGCATTTCCGGTGTTTACCCGCATTTGACGATGCGAAATCTGGAAGGGGAATGCGGCACGGGGGCGATTGTTCCCTGGCAGGGGAGTCTCTGGGCGATCACCTACGCGCCTCATGCACCGAAGGGCTCGAGCGACAAGCTTTATGAAATTGGCGAAGACCTGACCCAGACGATCTTTGAGGGAAGCGTGGGAGGAACGCCGGCAAATCGACTGATTCACCAGGAATCGAATCAGCTGCTGATCGGTCCCTATTTGATTGATGCCGAGAAAAACATCCGGGTGATTCCATCCACGCAGATGTTGGGGCGGTTGACTGGCAATGCGAGGCATCTCACGGATCCGGAAAACAAGGTCTATTACGCCACGATGGAGGAGGGGCTCTACGAAGTCGATGTTCATTCGTTAGGTGTGAAGAACCTGATTCTGGACGGGCATGCCGCGAAGGGAAGCGAGGGAATCGCGAGCACGTTGCCTGGCTATCATGGGAAGGGACTTTATTCCGGGCAAGGCCGGCTCATGTATTCCAACAACGGTGAAGTTGGAACTGCGGCCAAGACGGATCCAACGAGTTCATCGGGCGCGTTGGCGCAATGGTTTGGCGAGGGAGATTGGCAATTGGTCCGCCGGAATCAATTCACGGAATTGACCGGCCCGGGCGGAATTGAGGGAAACGCCAATCCTGAGAAGGACCCGGTTTGGGCAATGGGTTGGGATTCGCGGTCGTTGTTGCTCGGGTTGTTGGAGGGCGGCGAATGGCATTTTTACCGGCTGCCCAAGGCGAGTCACAGTTACGATGGCGCCCATGGTTGGAACACGGAGTGGCCGCGGATTCGCGAGATTGGCGAAGATGATCTGCTCGCGACGATGCACGGAACGTTTTGGCGCTTTCCAGTAGAGTTTTCGCGCGAAAATTCAGCTGGGATCGCGCCACGTTCGAACTACCTCAAGGTGATCGGCGATTTCTGCAAATGGGGCGATCGGCTCGTGCTGGGTTGCGATGATTCCGCGAAATCGGAGTTCCTCAATACGCGGCACTTCAAGGCTGCGCATGCCTCGCCCAAGCAATCGAACTCCAACCTCTGGTTCATCGACGCGGCTCAACTCGATGCCTTTGGTCCGGCGATTGGCCGTGGCTCGGTCTGGCTTCGCGAAGACCTCGAAGCCCAGCAAACGAGCGATCCGTTTCTGTTCTCCGGCTATGATTTCCGCCAGATTCACCTGACCCATCAATCGGAATCCGCAGTGACGTTTCAGTTGGAAGTGGACCGGGCGGGGAACAACGATTGGGAAACGCTTCGCGAGATTACCGTTCCCGCGAACGGAGTGGAATCGGTGGTGTTCAGCGAAAGCGAAGCCGGGGCGTGGATTCGCCTGACCAGTCAACAAGCAGCAAAGGCGGTTACCGCCAATTTCCAGTTTCGCGATCGCGATGAACGCGATAATGAGAACGCGGCTGAGTTTGCCGGGATTGCCACGCCGGATGAACCTGCCAAGTCCTTTGGCTTGATGCGCAGTCTCGCCTTCGACCGTCTCGGGTTGGTCGCGGCTTCTTCTCCGGACGGCAGCGATGCCGCCTACTACGAGCTGAGCCAGAAAATGGAACTGGTTTCGGTGGACGAGCCCGCCGCAATTTCTGAGATCGTCTCGGCGGTAAGGCAACCGCTTCGTTCGGTTCAGGTTGATGCCGCTTCCGTCATTGTGGAGGAAGATGGGCAACGTTACCGGCTTCCGAAGAACGAACGCTACCAGGCATCGGTTCAAGGAGAGCCCCGAAAAACGTTGGCGGATTTCCTTTCCGAAAGTCTGGCGATTGGAGCCGCCGTCACGGCGAGTTCTACCCACCTGACCTACGACGCGGCCAATGCCGTTGATGGAAGCGTCGCAGAGGACGATCGTTGGATCAGCCAAAACACGGAGATTGCTTCGATCGAACTGGATCTGGGCGAGCAGAAATCCTTCCGCAGCCTGTGGGTGGTTTCCGGTTGGAACGACGATCCGCAATACGCGATGTCTGACTTTGATGTTGAGATTCGGAATGGTGGCGAATGGCAGCTTGTTCCCGGCGGGGAGGTTCGGGGGAATTCTTCAGTGAAACGGCGACTCCTTTTCGACGAGCCGGTTTCAGCTCAGCACCTTCGGATTTCAGCGAAGAAAACCGGGTATTCGCGAGTTTACGAAATCGCCCTGTTTGAGCAGGTATTGGAGATTGCGCCTCCGACGGACGGTTTTGGCGTCGCTCGCATTTGCCGGGAAGTCGCGACCGAGCGGGATCTCCTCAATCTTCACGGCAGTTTTTACGAACTTCCGGCCCGGAACGCGCAAGGTCTTGCCAAGATCCGGCCAATCTCGACCCACAATCTCGCGATTCACGACTTCTGTTCCCACAACGGCTTGCTGCTGTTTACCGGACTTGATGACGATACCAAGAGCGAGCATGTCTTCCGCAGCGCCGATGGCAAAGCCGCGATTTGGGCGGGCGTGGTCGATGACCTCTGGAAGCTTGGAAAGCCCCGGGGATCCGGCGGGCCGTGGTTCGATTCTGAAGTTGAAGCCGACGTTCCCTCAGATCCCTATCTGATGACGGCCTACGATCAAAAATCGGTCGAGCTTTCGTCCCGTAGCAACGCTCAAATTCAGCTCGAAGTGGACATCGACGGAACCGGGCTCTGGATTCCGTATCGCTCGTTCGCGCTGGAAGCCGGGAAATCCATCCAACACACCTTTCCGGAAGGATTCAGCGCTTACTGGGTGAGGGCCGTCAGCGATTCCGCGACCACAGCCACGGTGCAGTTTCGCTACGACTGATTTGGCGAATGTGAGGAACGGCCCAGAAATTTTGCAAGCCGTCGCAAGCCGGTCGTCTCTAACCGCTCAACCCAATCGACATCGTCCTGCGCGGCAATGTCAGGAAGAATATTGATCCTATGAAATCACTACCCAAATCCATTGTTGCTGTCTGTGTCGTCTCCATGTTCATGGTGACGAGTGGTTACTCCAATCCCAAGCGTGGGGCGATTAAAGGCGGACTGAGCGGAGCCGCGATCGGCGCGCTTGTTGCTGGAGACGGAAGGCGCGGCAAAGGTGCTCTCATTGGTGGAACGATTGGTGCGGTATCCGGAGCCGCCCTCGGCAGCCGCAACAGCCGCTCCTATCGATACAAGCCCCAATCCTACAGCAAGCAGCAGAGAATCCATGCCAAGAATCAAAAGCGTTTTGTGAAGCAGCAGCAAAAGTTTGCGAAAAAGCTTTCTCGGAACAGCTATCGTACCGTCGGTTATCGGAGGTAGTCATCGAAGGTGAAGCTCCGATTCGGTTGCCGGTCATCTCTCCCGGCTTGCCGGAAATTTGGGGAAATTCTCCGGTGCATTCGTCCCTGCCCAAGGCTTGAATGGGGCGAATTATGGATACTGATCCTGAAAGCCGCCAGCCCCTTGTCGCCAGCGTTTGCGGCACCTTTCTCAAGCCGGAGATGCAGAGCATCTACCGCCAAATCGTGGGATTGAAGCGATTTCGGACGATTGTGTTCACAGAGGAACACAAAAATCCGGAGCAATTTCCTTTCGAACCGGTGGAGGTGATGACGAAGTTGTTGCGGCCCAAACCACGGGGGAATTTTGCGCTGCGGTTTTACTACAAATATGTGGTGAAACAATGGCCGCCTCCGGTTCGGATCGAAAAGGATGTGAAGCCGTATTATCCGTTCGATCTTCTGCCGCGTCTTGACGCGCACCGGCCGGATCTGATCCACGTTTACTACGGCCACAAGGCGGTGACGTATCGGAACATCCTGCTGAAGACGAAAATCCCCTTCGTCGTTTCGTTTCACGGTGTTGATGTGGCGCATTTCGCAAAAGGGGATCGGACGGAAGAGTTCGAGAGCGTGCTCGACCGTGCTCAAATCGTCCTGGCGCGGAGTGAGTCTCTGCTCGATGAACTGGCGAATCTGGGCGTGCCGCGGGAAAAGCTCCGTTCGAATCGAACGCCGATCCCGTTGGAGGGAATTGCCCCCAAGGTTCGCCGTGCACCGGAGGACGGTGCCTGGAGGTTGGTCCAAGCGTGCCGGTTGATCCCGAAGAAAGGAATCCTGACGGCGATTGAAGCGCTGAAGCCGGTCGTGGAACGCTGGCCGAATTTGAAATACATCCTTTGCGGCACGGGGCCGCAGGAGGATGAAATTCGTCAGGCTGCCCGCGAAGCAGGACTCGAGGCGAACGTCGAATTGCGGGGCTGGATGGATCAAACCCAGCTTCGGGCTGAGTTCGAACGGGCACACGTTTTTCTCCATCCCAGCGAGCTGACGGCCTCAAGCGACCAGGAAGGCGTCCCCAATTCCATGCTCGAGGCCATGGCCGCAGGCTTACCGGTGGTCGCCACCTTGCACGGTGGAATTCCGGAAGCGGTCGAGAACGAAGTGGACGGCGTGCTCGTTCCCGAAAAGTCACCTCGCGAGTTAGGCGACGCGATTTCACGTTTGCTGGGTTCGCCGGATTTGCTGGAATCCTGGTCGCGCCAAGCGCGGGAGTCCGTCGTCAAAAAATATGGGGAAGCGCAATCAATCGCCGCGCTCGAGGATGCCTATGCCGATGCGATCGAACGTTCGAAGCATCAGTCCTGAGTGGGTGGGAGTCAGTAGGCGCGAAGACCCGCGTTAGAGACCTTCTGGCGCCGGTTGCTGGTATTGCTGCAAGCGCTTCGCGATGTCTTCATTGTCCGGGGCAAGCTTGGTCGCTTTCTCCAGATATTCGATCGCCTTTTCCTTCTGTCCCATTTCGAAATAGGTCTGCGCGATGTGATCGTAGATGACCGGGTCTTCCGCATCGCCCATGAGACGGTCGGCGCGCAGGAGTTCGCGTAGCGCGGCTTTGTAATTCTTCTTTTTGAAGTGCCACCACCCGAGACTGTCGGCGTAGGCGTCGGAATCGGGAACGAGGTTGTTGGCCTGCACGATGAAGGTGCCGGCTTCGTCGAGGTTCTTGTCCAAATCGAGCCACATGTAGCCGAGATAATTCATCGGCATGGCGGCGCGTTGCGGATCGGTGACCGGAACGCGTTCGATTGCCTTGCGAAAATTTTTCTCCGCCAGATCATACTTCTTGAGGCGTTCGGCAGCGGCCCCGTAGGAGAAGTAGAAGGAGTCGTTGGTGATGGTGGGATTGGTCTGGCCAACGCGGATTTCGAGGCGCTCAAACGTCTCAAGCGCGAGTTCAAACTGCTCGGTCGCGTTGTAGGCGATTCCGAGGTCCGCTTTAATCGGCAAGCTGTCCGGATGTTCTTTCTCGCCTTCTTTGAGAAGCTCAACAGCTTCGTCAGCGCGATTTTCGATCAACAAAAGTTGGGAGACGAGTCGAAATTCCTGTGACGTGCCGGGAGAAAGCTCGAAGGCTTTGAGGAACGTCTCGATGGCTTTGGGGAGATCCTGGTTTTGCAGGTGAACCTGGGCTTCCTCGCGGAGCTTCTCGGCTTCTTCGATTTGCGAGAAGGCGATGGACCCGGCGAACTGCAGGACGCAGGCGGAGAGAAGGATTCGAATTGGAAAAGATGACGCTGGGAAGAGCGATCGGCGAAAAGTGGGAGTCATGGGGGTAGGATGGGTTGGTTCGGGCCCCGGCGAAAGGAATTTTTTTACGCCGAAGGTGATTCGTCGCCGTTAGACTTCGCCCTTGGGAAACGCGAGGTAGAAGCGATTGGTGGCCGAGAGCGGCTTGCACCACGATCGTCCGCCGTGGGCTTCCGCGACGGCTTCCACGATCGAGAGGCCAAGGCCGGTTCCGGGGGCCTTTGGCGATTCCCGGTCGCCGCTTGCTCGAAAGAAGCGTCGAAACACGTCTCGGGTTTGATCCGGGGCGATTGGCGTTCCGGTGTTTTCCACGCTCAACCAGATTTCGTCGCCATTCTCTTCGAGTTTGATGCTGATTCGACCGTTTTCCGGAAGGTTGAACTTTTCGGCGTTGCTGATGAGGTTGCCAAGCGCTTGGCGAAGCAGGCCGGGGTCGCCACGAAGCTTCAGCTCGGGAGCGATATCGGATTCCACGGTGATTCCTGATTCGGAGAGCGCAGATTCGAAATCCTGAACCACGTCGCTCGCCAGCTTCGAAAGATCCAGCTCGTCCGATCCGATCGCCAATTTCCCAGCGTCAGAACGCGAAAGCAGCAGGAGCCCATTGATGATCCCGCGGAGTCGCTCGGTCTGGTCGAGAAGGCCGGCCAACTCGACGGCGTGGTCTCCCTCCGCTTTTTGCAGCGCTTGTTCGAGTTGGCCGCGGAGGATTGTGAGTGGCGTGCGCAATTCGTGAGAAGCATCGGACGAAAAACGGTTGGCCTGACGAAAACTGGATTGAAGCCGGCGCGTCATCTCATTAAAAATCCGGGAGAGACGATCAATCAGGTCTCTCGCGTGCGTCAATTCGAGCCGCTCAGTGAGATCTCCGTCGGCCACGCTCTCCATGGCCGTTGCCAACGTGTCGAGCGGTTTGACAATTCGTCTCGCCGTCCACCAGCCGCCGATTCCCACGAAGAGAAGGGTCAGGGGAAGGGCAGAGAGGAAGGTTTTGCACATGCGCCAGACCTCCCGACGAATCTCGTAAAGGTCCATCGCGAGGAGAATGCCGTGATCACCGTGCGTTTTGGCGGCGTAGGTTCGCCAGACGTCGAGACCATTCCACACCGTGCGCTTCTTTTTTTTGAGCCAGTCTTCGTCCTGAATCCAGTCGATCTTCCACTTCGAATCTTTGGTCGTCCAATCCATGTCCGGGCTGGTGTAGCGAACGAGTCTGACTTCGGCGAGTTCAGCGTTCAGTGGCGCGCTGAACTTGTCGTTCTTCAGGTCCTTGGTCGAAGGTGCTTTCGCATCGAATTGGGTGATGAGGGTTTCGCTTCGTTCCGCCAAAACAAAATCGGCCTCTTCCATCATATTGTCGAAGACGATTGCCGCGGAGGCGATGATGAAGATCAGCAGCACCAGGCCGGACAGAAGGGCGGCCGTCATGCCAATGCGCACGCCAAATGGGAGACGAGCAGGCCAGTGGACGAAGGGATGCCGGATCTTCGCCACGACGGTTATCCAGAGAAGGGACGCTCGGTTGACCGGGTAGCAACCAGCGCCAGGCGAAATACGCGACGCTCGGCACTCGAACCGCCTCGATCATCACTTTGCCAGGAGTCGTTGCTCCGATTCTCATGCTGGGCCGGCAGGCGATAGTATTCGCTTCTTCCAATCAGTCCTTTCGCGCGATGGACCTGGGTCAGCCAGTTCGCGAAGTCCATGGCCTCATCTTTTGTCACGCGAGCGTAGCTTCCGGGGACCATGGCTCGGCTTTTGGCGCTGGCGTATGGTCGAAAGTAACTCGTCGAAATCTGGCGGGTGGAAAGAAACACGGGATCTTGAGCAACCGGAATGAGCAACGCGAACCTGGCTTCTCCAATTCGGCGCTGACGCGGGATGGGGCGGTCCTGCGGGATTGGAAGCGGAGGCTGCATTCTCGGATCAGCCGGTTCGACGGAGGCGACGGCTGGTTCTTGGGGCCGCTCGGGAATGGACGCGACTTCGGGTGGCTCCTCGGGCGCCGGTTCTTCGGAAATCGGAGGTATTTCCGGAGGCTGAGGTAACGGTTCCGGCTCGGTTCGAGCAATTTCCGGTGGTTCCGCGTTCGGCTCAAACTGGGAGTCTGTAGGCGGCGAATCCTCTACACTGGGGAGCACAATCGTGGTCGGCAATTCGCGAGGGACGGTGGGGATATAAGCGCTGTGATTTGGCTCGACCTTGACCTCCGGTTTTTCGATTTTTGCGAGGTGAGAGTCGTTTCGCGCGGCGCTTCTTGAAGCCTTGATGAAGGTGACGACGATCCCAAGGCAAAGCAGTCCGCCGAGAAAAAGGATCGGCAGGGGGCCCATCCCCCGGCGCTTGCGCTGATTGCCGGTCTTCCAGGTCAAACCGGTATCCCCGAGATCGAAATCGGAAGTCGAAAAGGATGGATCTTCAAAGGGAGAGGGCATGCAAAAGCATTTTAACTTAGACGGAAAGACTCCGCCAATCACGCAACTTGCGGTTCAACTTCTAACTTTGTGCTCAAACATCAGACTGTTCCATGTGCATGAAGCTCAAATCCTCGTTGATCCGTACGTTTCCGTGTCTGTCATCGCCCGGTTCCCGAACTGACCAGATCAACGCCCTTTTGCGACTTCAATCATCCCGAGAACGTTTTCCCAGCGTCGAATCGTTACGTCGACAAGGAGAACGCCGAGAAAAATGCCCATCAGATACGGCCAAATTTCGACGTAGCGGGAAACATCGGTTCCGGTGAGCGCAAGCTTGTCATCGGCTGATTCGAGAAGCTGACCGCCAGTCGTTTCGGCCGCAGTTTTGAGTAGCTCGCGATTGATCTGGCCGGTCGCGACTTCGCTGGAGGGGTTGTGAACGTGACCGGCGGAAACCATTTGGGCTCCCGTCTTCGCCCGCACCAGATAAACGCCGGCGTCGGTGGGGCGGAAACTGGTGGAATACAACCCCGGTCCTTCCTGTTCGAGCTGTTTCGTGGCGACCGGTTTCATGCTCGAACCCAGAGCATTGGCCGGGACGAAGAAGATGTCGCAATCGACATCAGCGTTGTTTTTCCGCGTTCCGGCGTCTTCCAGCAAATCGACCACGATTTCCATTTCCTCACCTTTGGCCTCAAGGCGCAAATCCATGTTGCGCCCCTGAGGCGGGCGCGCGG
>TARA_R110002096_G_scaffold136556_8_pt1 | contig 26224 bp, 24 predicted proteins | sample TARA_R110002096 | Tara Oceans TARA_R110002096 (sample SAMEA4397295) | marine metagenome | biome: Polar Biome; feature: [DCM] deep chlorophyll maximum layer (ENVO:01000326); material: water (ENVO:00002006), including particulate matter (ENVO:01000060) such as... | depth 35 m
GAATGAAACTAAAAACAATAGCATATAGAATAGTAGAAGCAGATGTTAAAAAAAGAAGACTACTTAGAAAAGTAGAAGATGTATTTGGTTGTGAACCCTTATTGGAGGATTCAATGGCAGAATTAGTATGGGAGATGTTAGGAATTAAAAAACATACAACTATTGGTGTGTATAATAAAATAATTAATGCTTCAGAGCTTCTCGAAGAATATTATGGGGATGAACATTTGACAGAGATGTATTATGGTTGTGGTGGTGTTATAGATGGTGGTACTACAATTAGTGAATACATAGATGAAATCTTACGACTCAAGGAGATGATGGAAAGTGAGAAAAAAGAATGAAGAAGAAAATAATACTAAACTCTCTCTATAAGTTATACTTTAATGAAACTTTACAAAAGTTAAATTGGCATCGAAAGTTTAATAAATGGATTAAGCATGTAGAGAAATTTAATAATAGGCGTTCAGCTATGAGCTATGACGAATTAAAAAATGCTGTAGAATCTAATGTTAAAATCAATAGTATGAAGGATTTATTTAATGGGTAGAATATCATCAAAGAAAATGAGGAAGCTTATTAAAGAACAAGGACCTAAGAAAATGAGTGAATCTAAAAGACAAAAACTTATTAAAGGGGTAGAGAGCATGATGAAAAAAGGTGTAAAAGATAAAGGAAGGACTAATAAATCTTCTATGACTAAATATTGTGGGAGAGTATTTAAGGTTAAGCCATGAATTGTTCAAGCTGTAGATATCATAAAGCAGAGGGTTCAACCTTATTTGGAGCTTGTACATATTTTGAACAAAAAGGTAAAGAAGTTAAAGATATTACAGATGGGGCTATATATGAGAATGGTTGTCGGTTTTTCTTAGATAAGATGGTCTGTTTTGAGTGTAATAATGAGGTAACATTTGAAGACTCTGACCCAGCATCAGCTGTAAGAGGAGATATGGATAGGTGTTGTAAACCATGTCTTGATAAAATAATCCAAGATACTATTAAAAGTGTAAAAGGAATAAGGGGTATTGTTAAAGTGACTAACGATATAAAAGAATGAAAACATATTCATATAGCCAATTGAATGCATTTAAATCTTGTGGTGAGAAATATAAAATAATATATATAGATAACAAGAAGAATGCAAAAGAGGGCATAGAAGCCTTTATGGGGAAAAGAGTTCACGATACATTAGAGTGGATTTATAAATATTCAGAAAGAGTATTATTTAAAGATATTGAAGAGTTTTATGATGATAACTGGGCTAAAAACTGGCATAAAGAAATATATGCAGTTAAAGATATATCAAGTGATGAGTATTATAAAACAGGTAAGCATTGTTTAGCTAATTATTATTATAAATATGGACCTGAGTTTAATCAAAATTCTTATGCTACAGAGATGATGATTAATTTTAATCTTGATGAGTTTTCATTCAGGGGTATAATTGATAGATTAGATTGTGATAGTGATGGTAATTGGATTATACATGATTATAAAGCTGGTAAGAGAATATTGTCCGTTCCAGCTTCAAAGAAAGATGGGCAATTAGCTTTATACCAAATGGCTATTATGCAAGAGCCGTCTATAAAGAACATAAAGTCTATAGAATTAAGGTGGCATTTCTTACAGCAAGGAATAGAAAGAAGTGTTATTCATACAGAGGAAAGTTTAAATAAGATAAAAGAGAATTTAAAAGGTATGGTCCATAATATAATAGATTCCAATGAGTTTGAACCTAAAGAAACAATGCTTTGTAATTGGTGTCATTATTGGGAGGATTGTTCGGCTAAAGAAACGACAAACCCAGCAAGGCAAGCGTGATGGTTATGAAAAAGTGTACGCAATGCAAGCAGGGTAAGGATATAAATAGCTTTCATAATTGTAAATATGCAAAGGACAGGCATAAATCGGAATGTAAAAAATGTTCGGGTAAAAGGGTGTTGGAATATTATAAAAGAACAGGTTATAGATATAAGGCAGAAAGAAAAAATGTGGCAGAAACAAACATTTGTTGTGATTGTAAAATAATTAAAAATTCTTCTGAATTTCACAAGTGTTCTTACTCTAAGTCTGGTCTGAAGTATATGTGTAAAGATTGTACAAGAAATAAATATAACCAACATGCCCGTAAAGGCATTAAATGTAAAGAATGTGATAAAGTTATAACAAGAAAATTTTCTACAGTTTTTTGCAGTAAAAATTGTAAACTGATGGAACAGGCTAAAAGATTACACCCTAAAACACAATACAATCTTAATGAAATTGAGAAAAAAAATTCTATAAGATTACAGAACTGTGAAGGTTGTGATTTTGAAATGACTATTAAAATAAATTCATATACGAAAAAATATTGTAATTATTGCTTAGAAAAAAGACTTATCAATAGAGAGTTAGTTAGAAACAGTAGTTTAACTTATGATGAGATTCCAAAAGAGCTTATAGAAGCTAAAATGCTCGAACTGCAAATAAAGAAAATAATAAAAGGAGAAGAAGATGGACAAAACAAAGGACTTTAATGATTTTGATGAAATGGTATCAGCACATCGTGTTGTGTTAAAATCGTTAATTGATAAAGATGGGTATTATAAGAATGCTGAGGCAAGTGAAATAAACAATGGTTTTGGAAAACAATTAAATGTTATGAAGCTGAAGCTTGAAGCATATAAAGTATTAAAAGAAGTACCAGATAGAGAGGAATTATTTTTATCAAAAAAAACAAAAAAGGAAAAGAATGGATAAAAAATATACAATAAGTAGGGTGGCTAATGGCTTTGTGGTCACACCAGATTATAAGGAGAATCTTAATAGACAGGATTTAAATGTCTTCAATGAGTTTAATGATATGGTGTCTTTCTTAGAGCAAAGATTTAATATAGACTCAACTGAATCCTATGCCGATAAAATGGCAGATGATATTACAGAAGAGGACCATGAGAAGCTTAGAAAAGCAAAAGAAAATTATGATTGGAGAGATGACAAAATCTTTAAACTTAATCTCAGCACAAGAGCACATAACAGCCTACAAATGTATGGCATTGAAACTATACGGGAGATTAACGATAAAACTGACTTTCAGCTATACAGAATTAAAAATATGGGTAGAAAATCAGTATCAGAAATGAGAGAAAAGATTGAACAATATCGCATAAAAATGGAGGAAGAATGAAAGAGTATAATATATCTGCAGAGGAAGTATGGACCAAGATATTAAAAGTTAATGCTTCATTAGGTATGATAAAAGATTTAATAAAGGATATAGAAGAGGAGTTAACTTCTATGAAAAAAATAGCTTACGAATTAAAGGAGATAGAAGAGCATGAAGATAGCAAGAGTTAAAATAGACGAAAGGAATAGGATAACACTTCCTCAGAATTTCATAGATGGAAATAACCTAAATGACAGAACCCATGTACTTATGAAGAGTTCTACTAGTGATAGTGATGAGTTAATTTTAAAATTTATAAAGGTAAAAAAAAATGAATCACGAAATAACGATACTAGGAAATCCTAGACCTCAAATAAGACATAAGTATACTAGAAAGGGTAACTTTATTAGCACTTACGACCCATCTTCTTATGATAAAAAGAAGTTTAAGAAGAAAGTACTGAAATTTGCTCCAAAAGAGCCCCTTAAAGCGAATATCTCTCTTGTATTGATATTTCATATGAAAAGACCACAAGCCCACTTTAAAACGAAAGATGGGAAGTTAACTTTCAAGTTGAAGGATTGGGCAGAAAAGATAAGATATTCTGCTTGTAAAAAAGATATTGATAATCTTGCAAAGTTCGTTCTTGATGCTTGTAATGAAGTTTTATGGTATGATGATAAATATGTTGTCGAGCTTCAATGTAGGAGAGTATATACACGAGAAGATGAGAAGCCAAGGACAGAAATGGAGTTTTGGCTTGTTGAAGATTGAAGAGGGTAAAGATTTTATTAAGTATGTTTCTACTTATGGATGTTTAGTTTGTGGACTGCCTAATCCCGATTGCGACCATTTAAATGCTGTCGGGATGGGTGGAAACAGAGATAAGTTCTTATGGGAGGACTTTTCTGTGATTCCTTTATGTAGGAAGCATCATACTGAAAGACATTCAAATATGAAAAAGTTTGAAGAACACAATAGAATCAATTGTTGGAAAGAACTCGATAAAATAAAAGAGAGGTGGCATAGATATGAGCGAAATTAAAACAGACTCCTTTTTAGGATATATGGATGGTAAGAAGTTGGTTCTTAATACTGAAGATAAAATGAAAGAGTTTATATCTGAATTGTCTGGCGAGGTAATGATAACTATAGAGGAAGTTAGAAATAGGACTCAAAAGCAAAATAACTATTATAGAAAAATTATAAGAGAAATGGCTAAAAGACATCCGTTTGATGGTTATCATGCAGATGAACTACACGAAGCAATGAAACAGAGGTTTGAAATAGCATCTACTAAAGATTTAAATAAAGAGGAGTTTAGCCTATATATTGATAAAGTAATTAAGTTAGCAAGTGAGCATGAAGTACAGCTAAGAGTTACCGACTAGACCTTGAGCGACTTCGAGAACTTCTTCTACCACTACTACCTCCGGATGAACTTTTTCCTTTTCGCTCATAACTCTTAATACTATCTATCTCTCTTTCGTACATCCTTAACATTCTTTTTTCAGATGCAGATAAATTAGCCTGTTGTTTATATCTTGTTATGGCTCTTTTTAGCTCCATCTTTCTGCCTCTCATTCCACTACTTAAAGGACTACCATAGTAGATAAACTTACCAACTACAGGAACATATTGTGGAAGTCTTAATCCATATGTCATGCTTTCCTTATCTGTCAGAGTTCCAGAGAACCATTTTTTTATTAATATAGCATCTTTAGTTAGATTCTCGCCTATTCCAATAAGAGGAACTTCACTAACGCTATCCCAAAAAGTGCTAAACTCTCCTTTAAACATTTTTTCAGAACTATATTTAGATAAGAATATTAAACGAAGAAGGCTCTCATAAACATTATCGCTAAAGTTACTAGGCTTACCTAATAAGAAATCTTTTATTTCATCAACTGTAGCACCAGCCATTGTTAGAACAAGACCTAATTGTACAGCTTTTTTATATCCAGACCTTCTAAGTTTTTTTGCTGCTGCTATATTTCCCTCTTTCTCAAGTCTATTAGCAGCTACATTATTACCTTGTATATCCTCTACAAAAATATTCATAGTCTTTATGGACCAAGTTTTTAACTGATAGAATATTCTCGCCTGGGGGTTATCATGGTATCCAGCAGGAAGCTCTGTCGGTGAAGTTGGTTGATGGTCTAATAATACATTATGAGCTAATGTTATAGTATTAGGTGTAAACTCACCGGCAAGTAATTCTTTTATAACAGCATCAAATTCAGATGCATTAAATGATTCTGACATCTTTAGTTCAAACTCTAAAGCTTTTGTTGACCAAAAATCTTTATCTAAACCCTTCTGTTTATTGTAAATCTTAGCATCTTTTCTAAATTTCATTACCTGACTATTGATTAATGTTTCTTTACCAATCATATCAAGCTTTTTTAAACCTGTTATAGTAAATATACTATCAAGGGTTTTCATCATACCTTCTGCTGTTCTCATCTCTGCAGATATATCTTCTATATATACATCTCTTGCTGAAATATCACTTTTATTTCTTGCAGCTTTAATAAACGAAGTTCCAACATCTAAAGGATTCGTAGCTAGTGAACGACCTAATGCTAATGCAGTATCACCAAGTTGAGTTAATGTATTTATTACATCAGCCATCGTTCCTAAATAACCCCAAGCTTTAATATCATTAATATACTTTGGAGTTTTTTTAGCTTCCATTAAAGTGGAGAATATTTCAACTATCTCTCTTTGCTGGTCAGGTGTGTAATTTTCTTTTGCTAATAACTTATCTGCATACAGACCACCTATTGTGCCTTCATAGTCTTCTTCAAATTCTAATGTGTCGGGATTTATGCCTCTACCGAAAAGCTTTTGTTTTGCTACACCTTGATTTAGATTATTAATATAATTTATCAAAGATGTTGAAGAATCAGAATAAAATGGTGCTATTTGACTCCAGAACTTTATATCATCGCTCTCTATAGTTCTTGACTTCTTAAATCCTGAACCTTTTTTAGATTTAAGCCTACCCATTATTACTTGATTTATAACTTTAGATGTTTCACTCGTTGTAAGCTGTTCTACCGTCATTTCTTTTTTCTTAGCATATTCATACAATGCATTATCTATAATACCATTGGCTTCTTTTTCACCAAATTTCTCTACTAGCATTCCCTTTAATTTTGTCCTTAGCCCATCAAGGTCATGTACTTCTTTAGGAAAATATCCTATCTTCCCTGTCTCTTCTTCAATAAAACCCAAACCACCAAATGCTTCATCACCCTTGAACCACATATCCAATAGTAAATCTTTATTAGCGTCAAATGCTTTCTTTAAATCTACCTTTACAAGCTTCTTATTAACTTTAACTTCTACATCAGGATATTGACTAATTATTTCATTAATCATTTCTGCATCTCTTGCGAGTATAGCAATATCAAGCTTTCTCGAAGTATTTGGAGCATCTTCTTTAAGTTTTTTAAGAACGGCTAGAAGTGGTTCTGCCCTCTCCATATCTTCTTTTACATTCTTTTCCAAACCTCTTTGGTAATCACGAAGAACTTTCTTAACCTCAACACCAACTTTCTTAGCTCTAACACTAAGAACCTCTCCTATATAACTAATTACTCCTGTAATACTATGAGGATTTTTAGGTTTTTTCCCAGTATTACTATCTTCGGTTATTTGACTTTGAGACTCTTCATTGACTTCACTATACTTATTATCCATATCTTGTGATAGTGATGCTTCGTCATATATAGGTTTTCCTGCATAGCCTTTATACCATCGCTTCATATAGCTAAATGTCTTTTTATACCAAGCTTTTGTATTCTTAGCTAAACTACCTAAGTTTTCTGCAGCCTTAGAAAAACCATCAATAAAATTATCTGAAGTTATACCTAGAATTTTACCTTGTTTTTTTATCTTTTCGGGTAGCATTCCATGAGAGAACCTTTTAGGTTTAATAATAGAATCAAGCATACCTTTTATTGAAGCCTGTGTTAATCCTATACCACCTTGTAAATACACTAAACCTTCAATTTCATTATTTAGAATATCGTCCCTATGTTTTATAGCATCAGCATATTCTTTAAATTCTTGAATATCTTCAGGATTAAATTCTCCATTAAAATCAGGGTCATAAACAAATGCATATACATCTGGCTTGCCATTATTCCATTCTTTGAAACTTTCATAGTTCCATCCTTCTGGTTTATAATCAGGATTGAATGGAGTTTTAGATACAGGTTTAAATCCTGCACCTGCATATATATCTGTAAGATAAACATTGAAAGCATCAAGCTTCCTACCACCTGCTTGAACAGCCATTGTTAATAATGAGTGTGTAACTTTCTTATTAGGACTGGATGGTGAATTAAAAACAGCAGAAATATCTCCACCTGGTTTAATTATAAATCCTGCTTTAGCATCAGCTGTTAAATAAACTTTTGAGCCTTTAGGAATTTCACTCGGTATTTCAACACTTGCACCAAAATCACCAAGCTCGTTCACAGCATTATTTATAGCATTTAAGAATACTTTGTTTGTGTTTTTTCCTGTAAGCTTATTCCATACAGGAGAAGAGCCACCATTCTCTTCTATTTGTGAGGTAAACTGTTTCCCAGGAGTATGGGAAGCATGTCTAGTTTCTAACTGATTTGTTCGAGGAAGTCCAGTTTTTCTTTTGAAATCCCCGGAGCTGTCGAAGCCATCAATCTTCTGTATAGAGATTTTTCTTTTTGATTCTCTTGAGGTTTTTTGGAGACTTCTTTTGTCTCTTTGTTTTTGGATTCTTTGTTTTTCATTTTCTTCATTTGTCAGTTTCTTAAATTTAATACTTTTAGAGGGTTTGAAAAATTGTTTTATTGAGTCTCCAGTTATTCCAAAGCCTCCTTGCATATATGCTACACCGTCATCAGTATCCAAAATAGCATCTGATGAATTTTCTGTTAACGGCTTGGGTGCATCCTGCCCCCAATACTCTATTTCACCCCTTACATAAGCTAACCTATCAAAAATAGTTACTTCAGATGCACTTTTTACTGCCCTACCATCATCAGCTCTTACAAATAAATGCTCCCTCATTGGGTTAAACTTAACTAAAACACCTGAAAAGTTAGGTTCTGTATGCTTTATACCTCCGTTTACGGAAGCCATATTGTATTTATTTGTTATTTTATTATATATATTGTCTCTTGCTTTTTGATATACAGCAAATGTAGCATTTGTAACTGTTACTACTGCATCATAACCGAGAGCTTTTCCATTATAATTCTTCCTGTGGATTGTTTGTACTCGCTTATTACCCACTTTACCATGTAAATTTAATCTAACTCCAACAAGTGTTCCCTCTTTTAAGTCTCTGTTTTTAAATAATAAAGGTGTTATGTTTTTAGGCAACTTTGCATCTATTATCTCTTTATCAGAAGGTACTCCTTTTAAGGTTTCTTTTTCAAATTCTCTTTGATGATGGAGGTTCTCCAGTCGAGTAGCAGATTCCCTAATATTTTTGGATTTTCTTTTAAGACCTGTTTCAATAACAACTCTTTCTGTTTTTTCGAGCTTGTTGATTCTTTTTTCATATTTAGTTCCCTTTAATATGTCTTTAAATATTGGAATTTGCAATAACTGAGCAAAGTCTGGTGTACCAGCAATAACTTCATCAGTAATCACACCCTTCTCAACCATTTTAGGAATAGTATCTGTATCTTTAGTTCTCGCTTCTAACACTGCTTTTGCCCACGACCATACAGTTTCTTGGACCTCTGCTGGTGTCCATGTGATTCCCTGCTCTTTAAATACCTTCATATTATTTAAAGTTTTAGCAGCCTTTCTTACAGCTGCACTCATTGCTAAATACCCACCACTTTTCCTACCAATTTCACTTTCTTTTCCGGTAAGTAAATCTGTATTTTTTTTTGTTTTTGAAGCCTTAAAACTATCCTGAGTAACGCCACCCTCTCCAGTAAAAGAAAGGTTTGCCATCCAAGCATCATTAGTAACTTCCATATCATTACCAATTAAGTTTTGGAAGAAACTTTGGACTTTAGGACCAGATATCTGAATATCTTTTGGATTCTCAGCATTAAAAGCTCTAAAGCTATTATTTCTCCATGCCCCTAAAACACTTTTAATTCCCTTGTCTCCTTCAACACTTTCACCCATAATTTTAAGTATCTTAGATATAGCATCTGTCCCGGAAGGTCTACCAGCTTTATCCCAATTAACCCAAACATTTAAAGCATTTTTTAGATTAGACTCAACACTTGTTTGTGGTGACATAGCAGACAATAAAGCAGCGAATCTGTAACCATCCTCAGTACCAAATACATCAACAATAGCTTTTGCACTACCTTTATACCATCCTTTTTTTACAATACCAGCCATAGCCATGTAAGGTAAATTCTTAACAACATTATCTTCTTCAAGTTTATTAAATATAGAAACTAAGGCATCAGCCTTCCCAGGGGTTAATTCAGAAACTTCTTCTTTAGTTAGATGCTTTAAAAGATTGAAAGCTTCCGGATTTAAGAATTTAATTTGATATCTTTTAGGCTTTTCAGAGAACCACTTTTTAATACCTTTATTTAAAACTTTATTAAAGAAAGCATTTTGTTTTTTATCTAATCCTTGAACTTCTGTAAAGCTTCCTTTCCCTTTTCCAGTTATCTGACCAAATAGGTCTACAAAGTTTTCTTCTGTAATCCCTTTTTTCTCGGCTTCATCTTGTAATGCTTTAGGTAGATTAGTGAATTTAAATTTACCTGGCTTTACAATCTTACCAAAAATATCTTGAATGCTTTGTTTTGTTAATCCAAATCCTGCATTAAGTAAAGCAACACTCTCACTATCTGTTATGTTTTCTGCTACTTCAACAGATTTTAATCCTTGTTCAGCATCATACTTATCAACACCTTCGGCAATTAAGTCACCTTTAGAATAAGCATTAAATGTTCCGTCTTCATTTTCAATAACCCCATCTTGAATATCAGTATCCTGAGTTTCTACAGGACCTTCGGTAACTTCAGGCTCTAATTCGCTTTCTAAGCTCGTATCTTTTCCGGTTACTTGGGTTTCTACTCTATCTTCAGCAAATTTTAATCTTTCATTCAACTCTTCTTTTAAATCAACGGCTTTTTGTAAAGTCTGTATGTGCTTATAATAATCTGGAGTATTAACATTTTTAGCTATCTTGTCTTCTATTCCAATAATAACTTTATCAAGTTCATTTATTTGTTCATTAATATGAGACGATACTTTGCTAGAACTTCTCTTACCAGTTCTCTTAGGTAATGATATTTGTTCCGATTCAGAAAGGACCTCTTTTGATAGGTCATCAATTTGACTATCGTGAAGGTCGCTAACGATTACTTCTCCATTAGATTCATAAACATCCTTTTTAACCTCATTAGATTCTTTTACGACTTGACCATCAGGTACAGCTTCACCATCAACATCGGTAACACCACCATTTGCAGTAAGCCTTTTTTCTATCTCTAATTTTTGTTTAGAAGCATACTCATCAGCTTCTTTTTTATTAAAAAACTTTTTAGCGTTTAGTATCTCTCCGTTTTTATTAACACTTTTAACAGTATATATTTCAGCACTTAAATCGCCTACAGCAGTTTTTGTCTCCTTACCTAAGTCAGGTCGATAATGTTTCTTTTCAACAATAACATTATTAGCTAGGCTTGGGTTTGATGATGAAAATTCTGTTTCACTATCAACTTCTCCGTGATTTGTTATTGAACCAATTATTCCACCACTAAAGAATCCAGCAAGCCTACCAGCTTGCATTGCGTATGCATCTTCATCTGTAAAATCTCTATAACCAACCCCTTCTACAGTCATACCATAAAGAGGTATATCTCCTTTAACAGATGCCCATACTTGTAAAAACTCTTCCATCTTTTCTGTTTCACCCTCAACAAAGGCTGGGTAAAAAGATTTTAAAACCTTACCTTTTAATTGTTTTGGAAGTTTTTTTAGAATAGCATCAAAACCGATTCTATTTAAAACAGCAGTAGCAGCACCAACTATATGAACAGATTGTTGTTTTTGAAAAGGAGTAAGCTTTACATTGTTTTCTTTTTCATATCTAATATTTGCTTCAGCAACAGAACCTCCACCTAAAGCCATAGCATGAGCTAATGCTACATTTGGTACGAAATAAGCCTCTAAAGCCATCGCAGCCATAGTTCCAGAGTTCATTGCTAAGATATCAGGTATTCTTAAAGGATTCATCCAATCCATCCAGTCTTCTGCAGGTTTTGCAAGTGTACCCGTGGCTTCTTTTCCAGGAAACTGTTCATCTGCCCATTTATGAACAGATTGACTCATTCCATAGAACTTATCCTCAACAGCTTTATACATACTCTCTTGAGTATTCTTTCTCCTTAAAGTTTCATCTTTAAAATCTTTTTCTGCTTTTGTTCTTAAAGTATTTGCCCCTTTAATGTCTCCATCTTGCTCTAATTTATCAGCATTTTTAAGCTGTTGTTTTTTCCATAAATCTTCACTCATATTTATAGATATATTTAGAGGAGCTTGTTCAGTTAAAGATTTATGAATAACAGGAACATAATTTAAAGCTGTTCCAAAAAGCTGTTGAACTAAATTTCTTGGTATACCTGCTCCCCAATCACCTTTTTCTGCCATGAAAGCTGCTGGGTCTTCTGCAAGTATATTCCACCATCTTCTATTTTCATCTTCTTCTAAATTATATTCATCAACATGTTTTTTGAAATTTATCTTATCTTGTGCATGTCTTTCAGGGTTAATATACTTTGAACCTTGAAGCATATCATGTATATTCCTTGAAGATTTTTTTTGCTCTAACTTAAATGCTGCATTAGAATCACCTGTAGTTGCTTTTTGAACAAGCTCTAAATCATCAGTCGTTAGTTCGCCACCAGACATTAAATCAACGACTAATCCATTAACAGAGGATTGTCTCCTTGTAGCCATATCTTGTTTAATTATCTTATTTCTAGCTATTTGACCTTGCTCTGTTATAAATGGAGATGATTCTTGATTTATATTATCTTCATTGTTCATCATAAACATAGCGTATTCACGAGGATTATTTAAAGATTGTGGAGTTCCGTCTTCGGAGTTAAAGTCATCACCATAAGTAAACGATTTTAAAGATTCTTTTGTTTTATCGTGGAGTTTATCGTACTCGCTTAAATAAGTATTGTAGTTATCATATTCCTTTTTAGGAGGTTCAATTGGAGGTTCTGGCTCTACTACTTCATTTTTAATTAACTGTTTCCAATAAGGAATTTCTTTTGGAGCTTCCGGTTCATCCTGTCTCTTAATTAACTCTTTCCAATAAGGTTCAGCCATTATAGCCCTAAATACTTTATTGCATCGTCTACCTCAGAATCAGTAAATGATTTATTTCTATGAATCATTTCATTCATAATTTCTACATAAACTTCTTGTTGGGTTTCATTCCATTTTCCTACAACTCCAGGATTTGCCTCAAGAGATTTTAATATTTTTGCTTTCTTTAAGAAAACTTTATGGTTTGGAGTATCAGGGATTTCTTTAATTAACTGGCTTAGTGCTTTAGACCTTAACTCATCACCTTGTATAGCATTCCATTCGTCTTCTTCAAATACTAATTCACTTCCCCTTGCACCAAATGTAATTCCAGCAAAAAAGCCTGATGGTCCTTGTTCTAGTTCTATTACTTCATCCTCTGGTTGGTCTCCCGAAGCCCAGCTTTCTTTCCCTGCGAATGACGAATAATTATTATACCAGACTTCTTGGAAATCTTGTGTTGTAAATAAATCTAAATTTCTTGTTAATGCCTCTGCTATATATTTAGACTTCTCTTTATTTATAGCCTTCACATTAGAATCTCTTGCTCGATATTCATTTTCATTTCTTGGGTCTTTAGAAGTACCAAACATAGGGTCTTCAAGATTAAATCTATCGTTTACACTTAATTGATGTTCTAAATTAAAAATAAGACCCATAAGCTTATCGTCATCCATTAAAGTCGGGTCTGTTTCCATTTCTAGTTGTAACTTCTCATAACTAAGCTCTTGATTAGGTTTTGTTATAGTATACCATTGCTCAAGCTTATCTTTATCCCAACCTCTTTTTGTTGCAGTATCTATTAAGCCTTGTTTATAACTCGCATTAGCTCTTTCTATCTTCTGTACTTTGGCAGCTCTAGCTTCAGAATCATATTTATTCCAATACCCTTTTTGGGTAGCTTCTAAGTCAATATCAACTCCATTTTCAGCCATCATATTAACAATAATAGGGATAGCTTCTTTGGCTTCGTTCTCATCTATAACCTGATTACCATTTGCATCCCAAGTTGTATATCCTGTTATTTCATTATCAGCATCAAGTACAGGTTTCCCTCTATTCCATAACTCCCTATTTGTATCTCCAGAAGAAAGACCTATTGATATATTTTCACCAAAGTCAAAACTTCTCTGCTTAGATTCAATCTTACCTATTTCTGTTGTTATATCTGCTGATTCTTGCAGGATAGAATCCAATTGTGTAGTAATATTATCTAATGTATAAGAACCAACTTTTTTATTTAAATCTATAGCATTCCCAGAATTATACTCAGAATCCATATCTTTAAGAAGAGATGCATCTGCAGTAAAAAGAGTTTCAAACTTCTCTTTATAGTCGCTTTTTAATTGAGTTACTTTTGCTTGACGATTAGTCAGTTCATCTAAAGTATGTTCCCATATGCGTTTTTCTTTATACTCATCTGTTTCTATCTGTTTTTTAGCAGCATACGATGGTTGGATAAGTTGATTAATTTGTCCGATTGCTGTTGATAATCCTTGCCAGTCTACTTTAGCCATATTTTATCCTATTGTTAAGTCTGTATTTACATTTTCCGTGTCAAAATCTTTTAATGCTGGATTCGGTTTATATATATAATTACTTGCTATGCTTTTTCTCTCTAAACCACCAAGAGATGTGTTTGCTTGACTTATAATAGTTGATGCCTCTCCTTGTATTCTATCAAGCTCATTTTGTAATTCTGTTTCAGCACCAAGTTTCTTCTTATCCATTTCAATATCTTGAGCACCCATCTTCATACCAAGGTCTGCATAAACGGCTCTACCTTTTGTTAGTATTGATTTAGCTAAGTCTTCTCTTGCTCTTCCTGTTGTACCAGACCCGGCAAATCCTGTTTGTGCTGTTTGAGATTCAATTGCTTTCGTTTGACTTGTTGTATTCTCTCTTATTGCTTCAGATTTTCTATCTGCTTCGGTTAAGAAACTATCTTCCTCAACTCCAGCTGCTTTAGAATCTAAATCCATTTGCTTTTGATAAGTACTTTTCTCATCTCCTGTACCAGCAGACCTATTAAATTGACTAAGAAGAGTCTTTAAATAACCATCAGCACTTTCTTTTATTTGAAGTGCTTCTTTATCAGTACCTGCACCTTTATCTCTTCTTTCCTTACCAGCTTCAGAGCCAGAATGTGTACCTACCCATCCATACATACCTTCTGATGGCTTCCAAGGGTCGCCACTTGAATTTCTTCCCATTATAGTTTGTACTCCATTTTATAAGCTACAGGTTTAAAACCGAATCTTCTTTCCCATAATTTTGAGTCTCTCTGTGTTATGAACTGAATTTTTTTACATCCATAATCTTTAGCAAGTTGTATAATTTCTGCCCATCTTTTAATAGTATCTTTCTCTGAATAAGCTGTTTCTATCCAAAATATATCGTCTATTACACTATACTCACACCAAGTCTCGTCTTTAAATTCACGATAAAAACTTTTGTAATTTGGTTCAAGAAACTCTTCCTTAGTGTCAAGAGACTTCTCACAATATCTATCCATTTTTTCTTCCATTAAAGGAGTTCGTTTTACCATACCCTATCGCCTTCCTCTTTTCGGCTTACTAGTTACACCACCAAGTATACTTAATCCTGTCCCTATTCCTCCTAAAATACCACTTGCTGCAGTTCCTACACCAGGTAAAAAAGCCGTAACTCCTGATGCCATATCAAATACTCCCCCCATTTTTCCAAGTGCATTATCAGAGGTTGCAATCTGATGAGCTCCTGTTGCGATACCAACTCCTGGTGCAAGTTTACCAACCCATTTTGCACCTGCTTTTGTACCTTCTTTAGCAACAACTTTACCTGCTTCTTTTGTAGCTGCTTTAGTAAGTTCTTCGGCAGCTTTCTTTTTAGCTATTTTTTCTGCAATTTTCTTAACACCTTTAACACCAGCTCTAATTCCTCTTTCCCCTTGTTCTGCTAAATTATAAATAGCAACACCTTTATCAGTTGCACTTGAGTCTTTATTCTCTAATGTACTTACTGAGCCCAATGCAGAAGAAGCTTCACCATAAGCTTTTTTTCCTGATTTCATTACATCTGTTACAGGAGAAAGTTTTTTATCTAATGCTTCACCTTTAAGCTTAAAAGCTTCTTTTTTACTTATCTCTTTTATTTCAGGCATTTCTACAGGCTTGAGCTGGTCCATTATGCTTTCCGGTTTGCGAAACTCTAAGGGATTTGATTCTTCTGTATCAAATATAGAACCACCATTTGTATATTGCTTAACCCTACCACCATTTTTCATAGTTTCAGGTATTGGTTCTACACCTGGTCCAAGTAATGCTGTTTTACCTTTTTCAAATATTGCCTGGGGTTGCATTGAAAATGGAAGGTCTTTTAAGGAAGTTTCATCAAAAAAGTCATCCGTTTTAACTTGGTATTTGCCAGTTGCAAGTTTATTTATCTCTATAGTGTCGTTAATTTTTTTAAATGTGTTTGCCGAGGCTAGGATTGCATTTAGCACGCCAACATTTCTTTCACCTAATGGTGATTTATAGTCTCGCTCATCTTGTTTTCGGTGATAGTCTTGCATATATGGCTTTAACCAATCGCTAAACATTCCGGAAGCATGACCTGGTGTGTAGTTCTTTCCCATATTTTACCTATTTCTTTGTATTATAAAATAACGCTTGTTTATAGTATCATCTTATTAGTATTTAAATGCTTATTCAATGTATTTTAATCTAATGGGTCAGTAATATTTAATTTTAATACTACTGTTATCATAACATCATCAGCGACATTTGCAGGGTCAAAAGAGAAAGTAATTACCTCTCCCTCATTAAAAGTATATGTTCTTTCACTCTTAAACTCAAATACATAAGGTGTATCGTCAGTTGCCATATTAACAGTAACAGTTTGTCTTGAACCACCAGATGGAAATGTTGTGCCTGTAGTCGAGTTGTCCCAACCAATTACTGTGCTTCCACAGACTGATTCACTCCTTGCTATAACTTTATCAACATAACCACTATAAGGAGCTATAAAGCAATGTTTTCCCCCAATAGTAGTAGAATCTGATACTGAACCATTTAATGGTATATATACTAAAGTTCCTGCTGATTCAGTATAATCAAATGAACTTATAATCATATGCATTTTATATACTGAAGAATGATGAGATGTTTGTAAGTCATACCCATCTATTTTTGTTTGATTCTGCTTTGAAAAAGCCCAATTTCCTGATGAATCAGTACCATCAATAGCTCCACCTCCAAGTAAATCTGATAACATCAAAGTTGTTGTAGTTGGAACAGATGTCACATAATAATTAGTACCTGTATTATACCGAGCTGCACCACCACCATCAGTTGTTGCTTGAACTATATCACCTAAGACTAATCCATGAGTAGAACTTGTTGTCCATAATTTACCAGTTCTGGCATGAGTCCAATTAGTGCCCACAGAAACAAGTTTATTCTTAAAAGTAGTGTCACCTTCACAATATATATCAGAATCACCTTCCATATATAATTGTGCATTAACTGTTGCTGCTGTAGGTTGAGGTCTCAATCGAATATGAGAAGCTTGGTCTATTGTATAACCTCCAGGATTTTGAATATTTAATTTTCCATATATAGCTGTTATTTGGGTGACATCAGCTGCTGTTGTTACACCAGGGAAAAACCCTAATGAAGTATAAGTATTTTGTGCAGAAGAGGCATTATTATTTAAAGTAGATAAACAAGCTACTGTTAAACTTGAGCCAGCAGCAGTAAAAGTTTGGTCATGGTCAAAACTTATACCCTGATTAGTATTTATATTACTTTGATTTCCAACTGCTAAAACATTATCTATATCTAAAGTACCTGAGATAATACCACCTGCTTTAGGCAGAGCATTAGTAGCCAATGTTCCTTGTGCAGAAGTAGCGTAATCAGAGGCATCAAAGGCTTTAACTTCTGCAAGATTTGTAACTTCTGAGTCCATCAACGCACCAGAAGAAGTTACATTAGTTGTATCAGTTACATCTGCACTTGCCTCTATTCCATCTAACTTAGTGCCATCTGTAGCTACATCTCTACTATCAATGGTAGAGTTAGTTGTTAAAGCTGCAGTTAATGCTAAAGCATTAGCTTCTACATATGCATGAGCTTCAGCTGTTGTTGGTGCTGCAATATAAGTTTTTACTTGAGATAAAGCTATTTTCCCAGTAGAATCTTCAGTTCCATCTGCATCACCGGAGGATACAGAGACATCATCTAATAATAATAAGTCAGTATCAACAAGTGTTACTCCTGTTAAATCTTTAGTACCTCTAATTTTAACATCACAACCTTCTACTAATTTAAAATCAGAAGCATCATCCCTTGTAATTGTTCCTATAAATTTTGGCATTTAAGTTACTGTAACCTCCAAAGATACTCCTGTATTATCACTCACATATACATTATAGACTTCCATATAGCCATTAGAACTAGCATTAGGATAAGTTGAAGTGCTTCCAAAAGTTTGGACAGTTCTAAAGTCACCTGAAATATCAGTCCCTGAACTATCTCTTATAGTTGAAGCAGTTCCACCTTGGTCAGGATATGCAAAAAAGATGTATTCACTACCACTATCAGCTGTTATTTGTCTTGAACCAAAATCACTATGATATTGACTATTAGAAAAACTACCTCCTGAAAGTGTAGGTAAAGCATAACCCTTTCCTCCTGTAGCATTTAATCCAGCTGAAAAAGATTCTAAAAATTCAGCTGCTGTTGGACCAGTGGTAGCTGCACAAGACCCCCATACCATACCATTCACAAAGTAATATCTTTCTGAAGTGTCAGAATCTGATACAGTATCATCTACAGAAGTTACTGTAACTGATATATAATCTCCACTTGCACAATGTCTTGAAAAAGCACCATCAGAAGAAGAGTCTGAGGCATTGTCAGTCTGAGGAACAACAAAAGCTGTTGAAGAAGTATGGGTATTTGAAGTAACACTTGTGCCTAAATGACCAGTACCAACATCTGTTTGAGAGCCATTTCTTTTATATGAAATCACAGGATTGCTATCTAAAGTTCCATCACAATTATTATAATTAACATCAAGATACATATTGGTTGCAGTCCCTACAAGTATTGCATTGGCTGTTTCACTACCACCTGAAGAAGCTGTTCTGAAAGTTGAATCAGATATAGAGAATATAAGAGACACTTCTGTCATTTGCTCATAAGCCATAGTATTTGAGTCTACTTTATGATAAAGCCTATTGCTTGAAGTACCATATATAAAATCTACTGAATCAAATTCACTTATCGCAGCAGGATTTCCAGATTGAACTGTTATGCCACCACCACCACCTCCAGTTAAGTCATAAGCTGTACCATCATCAGATTTAAAATAAGGCTTATCTGAATTTACATAAAATACTCCAAAACCAGAAGAAGGAGTACTTGGAGCTGTTGTATCAGTCATAGTGATAGCACCTGTCATAACACCACCTGCAAGAGGGAGGCAATGGCTTAATGAATGAGTTCCTGTTGAATTTTTAAATTTAAGTATATGGTCTGTTCCTGAAGAGGCTTTTTCTACAAATATTCCTGGTTTATCATCTGTTATAGTTGGGTTTGTTCCGTTTGCAGAACCTAGCATTTGATATAATGCACCTTCATCCGTATCTTCACTTTTTCTAATGTGGGAAAGTTCATGAGTAGTAAAGCCAGTAGTAGTTCTTATTTTTAATTGAGTATAATAAGTTGAGCTATTACTTACACCAGCATAAATTTGAAGTCCATTAGTTGAGGGAGTACCGATGTCACTTCCTGCTGATATTGATGGTAGATTTCCACTTCCTTTTCCAAGAACAAGATGACCAGCATTTGTACTATCTCCTACTGTCAAAGTACCTGATGTTGCAGTAGCTCCTGATTTTGCTTTCTTACTACCAAGTGTTAGCTTACCTGGACTACCGTAGTTTAACTCAAATACTTCACTTGCATCAATTAATGAATAAGCTTTAGCATCAGGATTCCAACCAAATAACTGCATGGTTCTACCCGGATTAGACATACCTATCTCTGCTGGACCATCAAATAGAGTTCTTGCATACCATTTATTGTTGTACTTTACAAATAAAAATATACCTTTACCTTTTAGATTACGGATAGTTATATCACCGTCAGAACCTTCTCTTTTTGATGGTTCGCCAACACCTGTAGTTACACGGGAAGCCTTCTTATTATGAAGGAGTCTATCCATGTCACCAAGTCTCATCTTGTGCCTTTCATACGATAAATAATAGTAATATCTTCTATCTCGAAATGAGCTGGTACTCCTGCACCATTTTCGAGTTTTAATTGAAATGAATTAACATTTCTTATACTATCTGTAGGGATAAGTTCACTTATATAAGATTTTGTTTTAGGAAATATATATAAAGTAGCCCCTGAAGCATGAGCAGCTACACCACTTTGATATGGTCTAAAAAGCTTAACTATCTTGTCTTGTTCATTAAACGGGTTTAAAAGCATTCTCTCACTACCGGTTGTAGTTTTTATCATTCCGGCATCACCTCTTTTAATATTATCAATAGAATCTACTGTTACTCTATTAGATTTAAAGGTAAATGTTTGATTGTCATTATCAGCTGTTGCAGCATTATTTATATTAAAAAAAGTTACTGCACCTTCTTCACTTACTGAAGTTACATATGTATCATCGGGAATGCCAGTACCTGATACACTTTGAGGAACTGCTATTGAATCTGATTCATCGCAGTTTATTGTTTTACTATTATACATTCTATCATTATTTGCTATAGCAACTTCTATTCCACCACTACAAGTTATATGAGTGGCATCTGATGCTGTTACAGTACCTATAGTTACTCCATCACTATTTACAAGTAAAGAACCTACAGGAAACTCTGTGACAGCATTAGGACTTGGAGCACCACCACCTCCATCTGCAGCATCGAAAGTCATTTGGCTTGTTATACCTACTGCGTATGCAGCTGTAGAAGTTACATCTGTAGCTGCATGGTCTGTATCACAAGTAGTATCTGTAAATCCGTCTATTGGGTCATTACGCAAAGCATCGCTTATAGTAGTTGTTTTAATATCGCTTGTATCTTCATGCCATACCAAACCATCTGCATCATAGTTTAAACTTTTAGTAGTATTGAATGTTCTTCCATGTCCGGTTTGTTCGAGATTTTCTCCATCTATACCAAAAAATGCTTTAACATAAGTTTTAGACATATCATCTTCATGGTCTTTTACTCGCCATCTAACATAAACCTTATATATATTTTTCATCAATCCAGGTTGATTGAAGTCTAAATCTTTAAATATAGCTTGAAAAGTTCCTGCATTATCTATATTATTATTAGTAAACTTTCTTACTGCTCTTGCTGCCGATGGAACAGATGAAAGTCCAAAAGGCGTACCATCTGCTGCACCTGTTATTGTGAAATAATTTATATTAGTAGTTCCGTTACCTACGCCATCTGCTATACCTGAATCTGTTACTGCTCCAAATGTTAAGCTATTGAGGGATGAATTACCAGCCAGCATAGACCTTAGTTGCGTTGCAAGCTGTGCGTTTGTATCTAAAGTATCAGCTACAGAAGAGTCAAATCCACCATTTTCCGAATAATCAAAATTATCTTCATCTGCAAAGTTTTGTCCTGCAGTAAAATTAGATGATATTGTATTTTCAATAATCCCATTAGAACCTGCTTGGTAAAGATTTGTATTTATATTAAATTCATATCCAGAAAGATTTGCTCCACTTGACCCTGGCATATTCTTAACTGCAAATTCGGTTATTTGTCGCTTTAGAGGTGTTCCTTGCGAAGTTAAAGGTGTATGCATATGACTTTCTAAAGTAAATATTTCTCTTTTATTCGTATTACTACCATCTGCTGTTGTAAGGATTGGAAATACGAAGCCACCACCAGTCGTACTCTCACCACCATATAATTTATATGCTTTCTCAGTACCTTCCATTGTAGATGTAAAAAGTAGAACTATTCGCTTTTGAGATGGAGATATAGCATCTAAATTCCCACTTGAACCAATAGATGTACCAGCTAAAGAACTACCCCAATTAGCACCATCTCCAGTATATTCTAAACTAAGACTATCGTTTGTAGTGCTTGCTGCTCTCCAATATGTTGATGATGTTAAACTATTTATTTGCTGTTGAAGATAAGTGGTAAAATTTCTATGTGGTGTACCGAGTCTTAATGCTCTCCATTCTTGAAAAGGAAGCACATTTGTAATAGCATCTGCTGTATTATCTACTAAACCTCCACCACCTAAAGATGTTAATGCTAAACTTGCATTAGAATCTACATCTTCACCATTAGTTTTTGATATTACATACCTTATTTTTGTTATTCTTTCAGAATATAATAAATAGTCACCAAATCTATAAAAATCTGCCATATTTCTATGCTCCCGAGCCTGATACACCTGTTTTTGATGGAACTGAATCACCAAATTGTTCAGGACAATTAAATGCTAATGAGGCAGTAGGAGTAACACCGATAGACCCTTCTTGTGCATTATTTGAATATCCTGGAGATACCAAACCTGCATAAACAGAACTACTACTTTCGTTCACATACTCTCCCCATATAAGATTTCCAAACTTATCATTCGTCATATTAGTTTTCATTACATAACTTAAAAGACTATTCCCAAAGGTCCAACTTGTCGTTGTAAAGTCATATATATAACAACTTCCATCTGCTTGACCAGGGTCTTTAACTACAATTATTTGTTTCTTGTCAGGGATATAACCAACCATACCACTAACAGTTAAAAAATCTTTCCATGTATTGACATTAATTTTACTATCTATTAAGTTTTTAATTTGCTTACCATCATAGATATAACACCCACGAGGATTAGTCCATACAACACCTATTTCTGTTTTAGTTACAGCAGAATAATGGTCTATTCCCATGAAATTATGTTCAGATTCTAAAAACTCTACATCTTGAGAGATGTTAATAATAAACATTTTATTCTTTTTGAATTGCAAAAGTCTATCTGCGAATGTTTCCAGTCTTACTATTTCATCACCGTCATTAACAGTAACATCTAAAAAGTTACCTTCAGGAAAAGTATCAAACTTATTTACAGGACTTTTTATTATTCTATCATTAAACTTCTCTATAATATTATTAGCTACTCCCGAGGTATCTAATCTTGCCACATTACCAATATAACACCTTCTATTTGCTATTACAGCTGTTTTATATTTAAAGATTGTCTCTTCATCAGAGTCATATCCATTTAATGATTGATATGTTAATACTTTAGGAGGGTGTAAGAAATGGAACGAAGTAGCTTGAGTTGTTGTGTCTGTTAAAGAATCTTCGGGACATTCGACAATCGAACCAGCAGTTGTTACTGCCCAATCTGTATAATTTAGTTCATCATACTTTTTAACACCTTTTTCAAAGTCTATTTCTAAAAGTTGATAATACAAACCATCAGCATCGTCAGCATCACTATAATAAATCCTTGCTCCAGTCACTCTTTCATTAAAAAGATAAACATTCTTAGTGGTATCATAATATTTTACAGATACTGCACAAGCTAAAGCAACATCACTTGCTGTATTTGTGGTTGAACCAAGAGCTAATAAACCAGACTCTTGTTTAGATTTATCATACAGATAACTTACATAGAATTTAAAAGTACCTGTCCATGTACCATTTGTAGCTGAAGCTACGAGCTGGTCATCTCCAAAAACAAATTTTAAACCATCAGTAGATAATCCTTCATTATTTAAATCTGGATATGCACTTGTACTTGCACTATCTTCTTGAGCAGAAGTAGCCTTACCTGGATGGTAGTTTAGTTTTCTTGCAAATGTTAATGCTATTTCGTCACCATTTGCAAATGCTTTTTTACTTAATTCAAAAGAAGAAACATTACTCCCCTCTGTACCTGTATTTATTGATGCTACTACTGTATCTGGGAAAACACCTGTTCCCGATACATAACTACCAACATAAATAACATCACCGAATACATCATCTAAAGTTACCGTAGCATCTCTAATTGCTGTGTCACATGCTTCAGCTGCTGATGATATATGAGATGTACCTGTAGGTTTATAAAGTTTTTGGTCTCCAGCATACCAAGTTCTCCATATAGCATTTCCAGTCGTATCTGCAAAAAATGTTTTATTTAATATACCATACCATTTAGATATATGGTTTGAATTACTAAAATTAGCATCAGATAATCTTAATATACCATCTGCTATATAAAATATAGGCTGTGTGTCCTTACTTCTAAATGATGTAGTAGGAAAATTTGTATCGTCTATATTAATAACACCATGAGTCTGAGTTCCAGACGGCTGACCAAGAGCTTCTTTTCTCCAAATATTATTTGTTGTATCTCTTAAATATGTAGCATTCTGATTTTGAAACGCTATATAAGAAGAGTTTCGCATAGAAGGAACTTCCATTAAGCTGAAATAAGTAAGACGAACACCACCATCTGCACTACCATTTAGTAAAGTAACTCCGATAGCACCATTACTATTTGATTTAACTTCAAAATATTCTGTATAATATCCATCGGTTGTTTGTGGAGTACCAATATCAGTACCAGTAACTAAATTTATTCCAGCATGACACCATGCTCTTACAGTTGAAGTATCTGCTAAAATATTTACTTGATAAGAAACTTTATAGCATTTACCGGGTTCTACCTTAACTACATATGCAGTTCTTGAACGGTTTCCTCCAGATGTATCTCCTACAATATAACCAGAATCATAAGAGAACCAACCGTCATTATTATCACTATTAACACCATTGTCTTTTTGTAATACCCATCTTAATGATGATATATTCGGTGATGTACCTCCTGCTACACCATCAGTTCCATTATTATCGTATAAATAAACATTAGTACCTGTATGGGTAGCTATTATCAGAACTGCTGTATTTGTCGTGCCTGCGTGTGGGTCTGTAAAAGTTATTTCTTCATCTACAACATACCCAGTACCACCAGCTGTTATTGTAAAAGTAAGTGTATTGCCACCACCCGAAGTAACGATTTTACACTTCAATCCAGTTCCACTACCAGTAGTGCCTGTTTGTTCTACATTAACATGTGTTTGCCCATCTTCCCAAGCTCCACCATCTGCATTTGGAGTTAAATCATCTACGCTATTATGCGAATAGTCTAAAGCTGCACCTGCATCATCAGATAAAAAACCTGTAGTTAATGCAGCTGTTGAATTTAGGGATTTCTCTACATAGGGTAAGACATTATCAAAATCAGATTGGAATACAAACATTCCATATCCAGGAGCAGTAACACCTGGTACTTCACCTAAACCAGCATCCTGCTGTGAACCAACAAGCCTTATTCTTCCTGGTTTATCAACCATAACATTATCTGCTTTAACTAATGTATTGTCTGGAATGTCCTGCTGAGAAAACTGGTCGTTTATGCCACCGTCAAACCTATTTAATACTTGAGTCTGCTTTGCCACACTATAGCCCTAATCGACCTTCTACCTTAGATAGACGATGAGTATACTCCATAGGTTTTATATTTAATGTTTCGATGTTAGAGACTCTTTTATTTAAGTCATTTAGCTTTATACTTATACTTTTAAGTTGAGATAAGATAATTCCAGCTATTTCTTCACCTTTAGGTTCTTCTTTTATCGGTGTTTTCTTTTCAATCTTTTTTACAGTTGTAGTTTTTTTACTTGGCATCTTCTTCTCCTAAGTGACTCATAATAGCACCCTTAAAAGCTGGCTCAAAAGCATTATACATCATATTAAGCATTTCTTTTTCATCCTTTTCACTTGCAAATGGGATGTCTATTTTTTTATTAGCAATAGCTATTACGCTTTCTTGCAATTTATCATTATTAAACACATAGGTATTTAACATGTTTCTAATAATTTTTAAAAATATTTTCTTCACTTATCATTCTCCTTTAATATTGATTCCATTGCATTAACTTTAAACTCAAGGTCTTTAACCTTTTTCTCTAATTTTTGCTGCTCCTGAAATAAGTCTGTTAATTTATCTACAAGAGGGAACTTTTTTCCAATAGTATCATCAATAGCATTTAAAGCTATTTTAACAATCTTATTTTTTAAACTTTCACCTATCATTTATACTATCCTATATTTTTGCTCACGACATTGATGTCGGTAGCAGTAAGGGTAGGGCTCGAACCTACAAAAGTTTTCTATATGTCGGGAAGAATGAGAACCCAACTAAAGCTCACTACCTAAACAGGATAGCGTGTCTGCCAATTCCACCACCTTACTATAATAAACCCTCTAACTTCATAGCTCTTGCCATTCTATTAACTCCTATCCCTGCACCAAATCTTGGGAAAAAATCTAAAGCAAGATACTCTTCTAACTCTTCCATAACCCTCTCTTTAGTAAACTTACTAAATAAAAGTTTGGCATATTCTCCATCACTTATATTATGAAAGTTTGCTCTCATATCATTTGGATTACAACTTCTTTCAGCTGAACCTATAGTTTCTTGCCCATGTAATATAACATCTACTTTATTATACATACTCTTTTCTTTATCATTCTGCTTCATATTCCAAAAAGGATGACTCCTTTGAGGAAAGAACTTTAGAAATAATTTATCGCTAATATCTTTACTCATCATTGTTTCGTGTTCTGCTTCAAGATGTTCTACACCATATCTCACGCATATCCCATCATAAGTACAATGAACAGAATCTTTAGTAAAACCTAAGTATTCTAAAAGCTCTTCTTCCATATGAATCAATTC
>TARA_R110002096_G_scaffold4501_25_pt1 | contig 26177 bp, 23 predicted proteins | sample TARA_R110002096 | Tara Oceans TARA_R110002096 (sample SAMEA4397295) | marine metagenome | biome: Polar Biome; feature: [DCM] deep chlorophyll maximum layer (ENVO:01000326); material: water (ENVO:00002006), including particulate matter (ENVO:01000060) such as... | depth 35 m
TTCGAACATGGTATGGCGTTGAATCCGCAGAAATAATCCCTACCTTCTCCCGCATCAATCCCTGAACCCGATTCCGCACTCCGTCCCGTGGAATTCAACTTTCACTCGATGAAACAACCGGCGGTGAAGCACGTGTATCCTTTTCATGAAGCACTTCCCTAATCTTCCAGCCCTCTTTTTGGCGGTGTTTGTCAGCCTGACTCCGATGGTGCTTGCCAAAGAGAAGGCGGACATCATTCAAAAAAACGACTCTCAGACGGGGAAGTATCGCGTCGTCTGGACATCGGACCCGACCACCACCGCCACGATTGCCTGGGATCAAAAAGAGGGTGACCCGGCCAAGGTTCACTATGGAAAGAAGGATTTTCAGCGGCGAGCGGGGAAATACCCTCACTCGATCAAGCCACAGCGGGTGCAAGAGTACGATGGAATGGTCAACTGCTTTGCCCGGCTCCGGGGCTTGGAACCCGATACGGAATACTTTTTCTGCCTGGTCGATGCGTCTGGAACCGGGCCCCGGTTCAAGTTTCGGACCGCGCCGCGTCAACCGAAAGCGTTCACCTTCATTGCCGGTGGCGATTCCCGCAATTATCGGGATGTGCGGGTGGAGGGCAACCAGCTTTGCGAAAAGCTGCGGCCCCTGTTTGTCGCGTTCACGGGAGACATGATCAATCAAGACGTTGCCGAAGAGTGGGACGCTTGGCTTGACGACTGGCAAGAAACCATTGGGGAAGACGGAACCATGATTCCGATTGTTCCTCACCGTGGAAATCATGAGCGTCGCCCGGAAACGATAACCAACTATTTTGATACGCCCGAAGATGCCTACTTCGCGTTCAGTATCGGAGGGAAACTGTTTCGCTACTACGCATTGAACAGCGAGATCCCGGCTATCGGTGACCAGGAAAAATGGTTGGAGAAGGACCTCGCCAAATCTGGGAAAAAGGTGATTCACCTGGTTGCCGGATATCACAAGCCGATGCGCCCGCATGTGAGCAAGAAAAGCGAAGGGACCAATCCCATGGCGTGGGCGGACAACTTCTACGAGCACGGCTTTGATCTTGCGCTGGAGTCCGACTCCCATGTGATGAAACGGACGCTGCCCCTGAAACCGGATCCCGATGGTCCCGAAGGATTTCGCGCCGCCCCGAACGATCCCAACGCGACGGTTTACATCGGCGAAGGCTGCTGGGGAGCCCCGCTGCGTCCCGCCGATGATGCCAAACCATGGACGCTGGATACGGAATCCTTCAACGGCTTTGAATGGATTCGGGTGAGCCCGGAATCGATCGAAGTCAAAACGGTTCGGATCAAGAACGCCGCTGGAGTTGAGCCCGTCGATCCATCAGACCCCTACCGAACACCTGATGGCCTGAATCTCTGGGAGGCTGAAGGAGGGACGGTTCTGACGGTGCCAGCGGATTGATGATGAGACTGTCCCGGTGGTTGGAGGTTCTTGGTACGAAGTGGCTGTTCCTTCTCCAACTGACTGTCAGCATCACGTTGGCGGCGCGCGGATGGCTGACCTGGAAGTGGGACAGTCCGATGCGGAGTCTGGTCTGGCAGGAAGACTGGTGGTCAGGCCCTTTGGAGAAACTCGTTGGCATTCCCTGGCGATCATTCGCGGAACACTCCGAACCAGCACTAACCAACGTGCTGGAAAACGTGGGCATTGGCTTGATGGCGTGTGCCGTCGTTCCATGGCTCGTCACCCTTGAGAGGCTGCGTTGGACGAGATGGCTCCTCGTTCCCGCGGGCATCCTGTTGGCGCTCGATGCCCTGGGACGGTGGGTCACGGTCGATTGGGAACTCGGCATGGCGGTGGAGCATTCGCTCCAGGTCGTGACCCCATTTGCGCTTCTGATCGCCCTGCGCACCGGTCCCGGCAGAGCCTGGAGGTTAACCCTCGCCGTTGCGACTTCGCTCACCTTCATCGGGCACGGACTTTACGCGATGGGGTTTCATGCCGTGCCGTTGATTTTCAAGACGATGACGATGCGGATCCTGAGTTGCGACCTGGAAACGGCAATGATGTTTCTCCGAATTGCCGGATGGCTGGACCTGATCGCGGTACTGTTTCTGTGGATGGCTCCCCTCAGGCGATGGGCGCTTTTCTACATGATCCTGTGGGGTTTTGCCACGGCGTTGGCTCGTGTCTGGGCTTATTTCCCAGGCACGCTCGATCCCTGGGTCGCGGAAACCCTGGTGCGAACATCCCACTGGCTGCTCCCGCTTCTGCTCCTGGCCTGCAGGCCCGTTCTTCCCCCAAAAAGAAGCCCTTGAAAACCACTTCCAAAGTCGAGCAACCTCGCTAGACTCGCGCCATGCGTTTCCCATCTCCGTGGTTTCGCTCGATTTTCAGCATCCTATGAAATCCCAAATCTTCGCCTTCCTTGGAATCACCATTCTTCTCAACACTGCGCTTGCGGACGACACGCCGCTTTGGGACCTGGCCAGCGATCCCATTCCGGCAGAACTACAGTCGGGCGCGATCAGCCAGGCAGACGGCAAGGTCATCCTCAAGGACGGGGCCGCTTTCGCCGTTCCAGCCACGGCGTTTCCCGACCAGAAGAACTTCACCGTTCAGGTCACGGTCGAGATTTCCGAGCTGATTGAGCATTCGCTGCTCACGGTGATGAGCAAGCAAAGCAGCGGCGAAACCGATGATGGCTTCACCATCGACATGAACTACCGAAAGGAGCCCTACTACGCCCGTCGCATTGGCGCCTACGTCAACAACATCTTCATGAAGGCTTCGGGCATCGGCGGAAAAGCCGGGCCGCAAATCAATACGCCCTACACCTTCACCATCGCCGTCCGTGACGGATACGCCTCGTTTTACCTCAACAACGGACTGCTCAAACGCTGCTACATGGCGATGATTCCCAACGACGAGCCGATGTGGATCGGGCGCAATCTGAATCAGTCCGTTCAATCCATGCCCGCGGTGATCAGCAGCGTGAAAGTCTACGGTCCGTCATACAACTATGTGTCCGGGAGAGAAGGCCAAAGCGACAATCCCCGGGGTGCCGTGGCTGGCAAGGGCTGGGCTCTGGATGTGCCGAAAATCGAGCACCCGGAATGGCCCAAAATCCTGATCTACGGCGACTCCATTTCCATGGGCTATCGGGGCTCATTCATTCCTGAAATGTTGAAACATCAGGCCTATGTTTTCCACTGCGTTCACTTCGTCGGGGGCGATGTGCCCAAAGCCGCCCTGACCGAAATGGCCAGCCGTTACAAGTTCGACGCCATCGTGTTTAACAACGGCCTGCACTCCCTGCATTGGACTCCCGAACAGGTTTCGGACGAGGTCGTTCACAACCGGATGCGCGACCTGGCGCAATGCTTCAAGACCGGGGCGCCCCAGGCCAAACTCTTCTATCTCATGACCACGCCGCATACGGCCCCGAAGCCCGCAAAAGACCAACCGGTCGATCAATTCGGCGCAAAGAATGACGTGGTGGTCCGGCTCAACACGATTTCCGAACACGTCATGCAGGAGGAAGGCATCGAAGTCATTGATGCCTATTCCCTCCTGGCCGGGAAGCTCGAGTTGGCCAACGGCGACGGCTATCATTGGATCAGAGCCGCCTACGAAATCCTGACCCGCGAAATTTCCGATCGCGTGGTTCCCGTGCTCGAGAAGTAAAACCCTCGACCGGTCACAATAACCCAGAGCGGGATCCGAGAATTTCGTACGCTTGAGTGCGCACGTTTTCGGATTTGGTTGCCCGCCTTGATGCTGGACAGGAACCGCTGGTTTTTGGAAAATGGGGCGTTGTGAAACCGAAACCCCAACGCGGCATTCATGAACTCTATGCCGAAGACTCAGAACGTGCGGATGAACTGGTGTGGGGGCGACAGACGAATCCAACGACCCGCCGGGGCTTTCTGAGCCGCGCGGCCTGGATGACGATGTCGGCCGCGGTAGGTGGAAGGATCATTTTTGGCGAGCACTTTCCGGCCGGGATGATTCCCGCGGCGCTGGCGCAGTCGGATGAACCGTTCCAGTTGGAGGGAAAAGAAGGGCTCACCGTCCTGAACGATCGGCCGATCAACGCGGAAACCCCGGCCCATTTGCTGGATGACGAGGTGACGCCGGACAATCGGCTCTTCGTCCGCAACAACGGAATTCCCCCGGCCATGGACGGCATCGATCCGGCCCAGTGGTCGTTGGAGATCGGCGGCGAATCCATCGAAACTCCGAAGACGTTCACGCTTCCCGAACTGAAAGAGACGTTCAAGCATTACACCTATCAACTGACGATCGAGTGCGGCGGCAACGGTCGAAGTGAATTCAACCCTCCCGCCACCGGCAACCAGTGGACCGTGGGCGCGGTCGGCTGCCCGATGTGGACGGGTGTCCGGCTCGGTGATGTGCTGAAGGCCTGCGGAATCAAGGACGATGCGGTTTACACCGGCTACTATGGCCGGGACACGCACTTGAGCGGAGACCCGACCAAGGTCGCCATTTCGCGCGGGGTGCCCATCGCCAAGGCGCTGGAAGACGAGTCGCTCATCGCCTTTGCCATGAACGGGGCGGACATCCCCTACCTGAATGGTTACCCCCTTCGCATCGTGACCTCGGGGTGGCCCGCGTCGACCAGCGGCAAGTGGCTCAAGAAGATCGTGGTGCGCAACCAAGTCCATGACGGATCCAAGATGACCGGAAAATCCTACCGGGTGCCCAAGCATCCCGTGGCGCCGGGATCGGAAGTGCCGGACGAGGACATGAAGATCATCGAGGCCATGCCGGTGAAGTCCCTGGTTACCCATCCCAAGTCCGGAATCGAGCATCCGCAGGGCGAGCCGTTCTCCTGCCGCGGTCATGCCTGGGTGGGCGATGCCAGGGTGAAGGAGGTTTCCGTGTCGATCGACTTCGGCGCGACGTGGCGGAAAGCCAAGCTTGAGAAGCCGGTCAACCGCCTGGCGTGGCAGCACTGGTCACTGGGCGGAATCAACTTCCCCCTCAAGGGTTACTACGAGGTCTGGTCCCGGGCCGTGGATGAGAACGGAATCAGCCAGCCCATGATTCTGCCCGGGTGGAATCCGAAAGGGTACTTGAACAATGCCTGTCATCGAATCGCGGTCCAGGCCGTTTGAACCGGCACCAACATGAAGGAGACCTGATGGAACTGAAATCCAAACCCGTTTCCCTGATCCTGATCGCCACTGGCCTGATCTGGTTGATGCTGGCCGGGATCGTGCGAGCACAAGACTCCGGAGACGAAGCGGTGGAACGGGATCCGCTCACCGGAATGATCATCGCCGAGAACTGGGAGTTGACCCGGGCCAACTGCATCATCTGTCATTCTCCCCAGCAATTCCTGCGCCAGCGCGGAACCCGCAGCACCTGGCAATCGGTGGTCGACTGGATGCAGAAGGATCACGGGCTCATCTGGCTGGTGGATCCGAAGCTGGAAGACAAGATCGTCACCTACCTGGCCGAGAATTATCCCCCCATCGAAGGCGCCTATCGCCGGGCGCCCATTCCCGCAACGCTCCTCCCTCCGAATCCCTACACCAGCCAACTCCGCAGGGAATACGAGGAGAAGAAGGCCAAGGGGTTGATTCCAGAGAAGCCGGAAATCCCGTAAACCCGCCCGTCACGGCTTCTTGAAGATCAGAATTCGGCGGTATGCTCCGTTCAAGAGGCTGGGTTGATCATCGACGATTTGACCGGACAACCCCTCGAGCATGGGCTCCAGACTCCGATTGATATCCGTTCCGAAAGGTTTGGTGAGGAACGTGTTCAGCAATCTTCTCGCGAAGGATGGCTTGCGGCCCTGCTCAATGAATTTGTCGAAGACCACGGCTCGCCCACCAGGCCGCAGAACTCGTAGGGTTTCCCGCATGGCCGTCTTTCCATCACCGACCACACTGAGGATCAGGATGAGAATCGCAGCATCGAACGATTCGTCTGGAAACGGAAGGTTCTCGGCGTTGGCCCGCTGAACAACCACCTCTTTTCCCTTCAACGGCAATTTTTCCCGAGCCTTTTCGAGCATCGCTTCGCTGAGATCGATCCCGGTGGCACGGATTCCCTCCGGAAGGAACTTGAAGTCAGGCCCGGTGCCAACCCCGACCAACAAAACCTCTTCGCCCGCCTGCAAATTCAGCATGCCCAAGGCGTGTTCCCGCGCCGTCGCGAAGAAACTCCGATCTACAAACCAATCATAAACCGGAGCCCAGAGCGCATAGATGAATTGATTCCAACGGTTGCGGTCCCACATGGCTCCAACCCGATCGCTGAAACCCCTATCTCCTTCAAATCAAACGCGGGAGAACTTCAACGTGCTCGTCTTCGCGAAAAGGGAAACGCACTTGGACCCACCTCCAAAGCCTGAGCTACTTTTTCCCTGCTTTGGCATCCTTCCCCCAGGGCGCCTTCAAATCGATGTCAAAAGAGATCGGGCCGCGCGGCTGATACTCGGCCACGATCTTCTCCAAAGCGGCTTCGAAATTGCTGACCACCCGATCCCAAGACTGCCCCGAGGCAGAATCGACCGCCGCAGCCCGCAGCTCGGGGGCAGCGGGATTCTCGATCGCCCGGAGACAAGCCGCGATAAATGCTTCCTTGTCGCCCATCGGGCAGAGGTGGCCATTCTTGCCATCCTCGATGAATTTGGCCGGCGCCGCATAATCGAACGCCACCACCTGAAGGCCACTCGCAAGAGCCTCAACCACGACATTGCCGTACGTCTCCGAGGTGCTTGGAAACGGGAATAGATCTGCCGAGGCATAGCAGGCCGCGAGTTCCTCATCCCGTTTCACCCCTTCAAAAATCACCTCCGGGTGGGCGTCCTTCAAATTTCCGAGCAGCGGGCCATCCCCAACGACAACGACTTTCAACGCCGGCACTTTCTCCCGCATGGCATCGCAGGCCTTGAAAAAGAGATCCAGGTTCTTTTCCGCTGCGATTCGCCCCACGTAAAGGACCACGGGATCGTCCGGTGAGACTCCCCAGGATTCCCGCAACGCCTTAGATCGTCTCTTCTCCGGATTGAAGAGCGCCGTATCGACCCCTCGCCCCAAGACCTGGACATTCTTAAATCCTTCCTTCCGAAGCTCCTCCGCCACATCCTCGACCGGCACAAAGGTCGCGTCCGTCTCGTTATGCACCCGGCGCAGATAATCCGTCGCCATATCCTCCAGGAAGGGAAGACTGTAGTCCTTGGAATACGAGTGAAAATTCGTGTGGAAACCGGAAGCGACCGGTATTTCGCGCTTCCGGGCAACCCGGAGAGCCGTAACGCCCATGGCCGTTTCCGTCGCGACATAAATGATGTCCGGACGATTGTCCTTCCAAATCTTCCTCAGCTTCCTCGACGTCGGCACTCCAAGTCTCAGTCCGGAATAACCGGGGAGAGGAACTCGGTCGGTCCGGTAACGATAAAAGCCCGAAAACCCGGTCAAGGAATCGCCGGCCGCCTTAACCGGAGAGATGAGATGCACCCCATGCCCTCGCTCCAAAAGCCCCCTGCTGAATCGCTCCAGGGTCATGGCGACCCCGTTGAGATTGGGAGAGAAAGTATCGGTGACGATCGAAATCCGCATGGTTATCCGCCCCCCATCATCGTCAGATGGGAACGGGACTGCAAGCAAATCTGCGCGCCATCCAATCGGGGGACTTCCGACGGCTTGTTGAAGCCTTCCCTCAGGAACCGGTTCCCCCCATGTTCCGTAGCGGAATTGGCCACAATTCCGAACCGGGGGCATCAACGCCCGTGAAGCGCCTCCAAGCTTTCAGACCTTGAGCCAGTCGCAGGTTTCCACCACATCCGCCAGAGTGTGGAGCCCACAGCCTTCCAATTCGTTCCCGATGTAAAGAAAGTCCGATGACGGATTCCCCGGCTGCCGGTTTGCGCCCAGCCAGTCCAGCATCTGTTGAAGAGTCGCCCGCGAGTCCGGATCGACTTCGTAAATCCGGTTGAACGGCGCCATCTTCTCTCGTGCCCACGCATGGGGTCGCCCCTCTGAAATCAGGAAACGCGCGGCAACGAACGGTTGATCCTGAAGCGGAGAGATCTCGAGTTGCTCTCGAACGGATGGCATGTGCGTCCACTGATTGTAGATGTGGGCAACCCCATGACGGCTGAGCATTTCGAAGTAGGCGGGATGCAGCAGGTTCCGATTGCGCACTTCAACTCCGAATTGCCATCCGTCGGGCATCTCCTGGAAGAATCGATCGAGGGCATCGACGAAATCGCGTCCCCGCTCGAAGTCATCGTGACCGAAGTGGGAGAACTCAAAGGCGATCAGTCCCACCTGATCGCGGATCGGCTCCAACATGCGCAGGAACCCATACCGGGCCATGGCCACATCCAGAAAATCGTGGTTGGGCTTTCCCGCCCGACCGCCAAACGCCTTCAGTTCCGGATACGTCTTGATGGTGATATCGTCCGGCACTTTGAACGACAGCTTGAAGCCCGCGGGAACTTGTTCGGCGAGCCCGTGCAGGTAGGACTCCTTGGGATAGCGATAGTAGGTCGCATCCACGCAAACGCTGCGAAACGTCTGGGCATACTCGCGGAGACACTCCCGCTCAAACCGTGCCTTGGAAAAACGGCGATTGTGAAGATAATTCTCCTCATCGTAGAGCAGGCCGCACCAATCGGGATATTTCCAGGACGAGGTTCCAAGGTAAATCCCATGCTTGTCCGCAAGCCGGTTCATCGTTTGGCGCACATGGTCCCGCTGAAAGAGCATCGCCAAATCCTAGCATACTTCTCATCGCGGACACCAGCCGAATGGCGAGGCCAGTCAGAATGGTTGCCGACTTGTGACCGGTCAGCGGCGTCCAGTGCCCGCCATTGACGTCAAACGGAAGCATCTTTGGCGCTTCTGTTGGGTGGAAAATCGCCAGAATGTCTCTAGAGTTGAACCAACATGAAAAATCCCCTACCCCTGATCCTTTGCATTTTCTGCGCGTTATCCCCCGCCCTGGCCCAAGAAGGAAAGGAAACGCAAAACGAACCTGAAAACTGGATTCAGCTCTTCAACGGGAAAGACCTGACCGGCTGGACGCCCAAGATTCGCTACGAGGCGTTTGGGGAAGACAAGCGCAACACGTTCCGGGTTGTCGATGGGGTCATCCAGGTAAACTACGAGAACTACGAAGAGTTCAACGAGACCTTCGGGCATCTCTTCTTCCAGACTCCCTACTCCCGGTATCGCCTTCGCGTGGAATACCGGTTCCTTGGCGAACAATTGAAGGGTGGCCCGGGTTGGGCATTTCGGAACAGCGGACTGATGCTGCACGGGCAGGATCCCAAATCGATGAAGGTCGACCAGGATTTCCCCGACTCCATCGAAGTCCAGTTGCTCGGTGGCAAGGGCGAAGGGGAACGCACGACCCTGAACCTGTGCACGCCCGGGACCGACGTGATCATGGACGGAAAGCCGCTGAAAAAACACTGCATCACGTCCAACTCAAAGACCTACCATGGCGACCAGTGGGTGACTGCGGAAGTCGTGGTCGATGGCTCGATGAGTTTCAAGCACATCATCGAGGGAGAGGTCGTCCTGGAATACCAGGGGCCCCACTTGGACGATGGAACCATCCTCGAAGGGGGAACGATTTCCCTGCAGAGCGAGAGCCATCCCTGCGAATTCCGCAAGGTGGAGTTGCTGCCGCTGGATTGAGCAGCGCCCACGGAGTCCCAGAGCAAGGGTAGCACCGGCGTCCCGCCGGTGTTTCGTTTCGCTGGCTTCGGGAATCACCGGCGAGACGCCGGAGCTACGTGCTTTCGCAGTGCGGCCCTGAAATCGAACCCGCGTTCCGTCCCGGCACTGGCGATGCGGTCACCGATTCTGGCCCTCTCGATCACAGGCCCGGGCCATCGGCCACAAAATGCTGCTCAAGCCGGAACACCTTTTTCCCCGCCAAAGACACGTTTAACTCGGCTTGCGCGGACTCGCCGTCCGCCACCGGGATTTGGAAGGCCACGATGCCCTAACGCTGTACCGCGTCGCAGGAATTCAAGCGCAAAGTACGCGCCGCTCCGCCCTCAACACCGTTGTCCTAACCGCCCGGGTCCCCCGGGCCGCTCGTCCCTCGCTCGTTCCAGACGCGCTGGCGCCCAAGGGCTACGCCTGTTCCTTTCCTGTAGCGAATGTTAGCGAGACCGGAATGGGCGAAAACCCAGGTGGCTGCCCCAGATGCCCGGGACGTTCCAGTCGCGGGAAGCCGACCGGCAGTTGGACGCGTCGAAGGCCCAGCAGCCACCCCGGAACCCTCGGAACTTGGCCTGTTCCTTAGGACCCGTAGGAACCGATACATCCTGCTTAGGGCACTCGCCATACCAATCCTCGCACCACTCCCAGACGTTGCCGTGCATGTCATAGAGGCCCCAGGCGTTCGGCTTCTTCTCGCCCACCGGGTGGGTGGTTTTCCCGCTGTTCTCAAAATACCAGCCCAGTTCGTCCAGAGAGGCACCCTCGACATTGTAGTCGCCGGTGGTTCCGGCGCGGCAGGCGTATTCCCATTCGGCTTCTGTCGGGAGGCGCAAGCCCTCAAACTTGGCGCAGAATTCCTGAGCTTCGTTCCAACTCACTTGCTCCACCGGGGCGCGGTCTCCTCCATCCTTGAAGTGGCTCGGATTGCTCCCCATGATTGCGGTCCATTCGCCTTGGTTCACAGGATACTTCGCCATCCAGAAATCCTTGGTCAAAGTGACGGTGAAGCCTTCACGTTCGAAGCTCCCGGCGGGAATGTAGCAGAACGGCATCTGGACGCCGTTGCCGAGATCGAAAATCTGCTCGAAGGGTAACTTCATCGCGGCCCTAACCACGGGGCAGTCGCCTTCCCACTCGGTCAACAAATCGGTTTCCCCGTCCCAATCCTGGGGAAACGCCACCTCCCAGTGCCGGCACAGGCTCTGCAGAGCTTCGCGGATCTCCTCGAAACTAAGATGCGGGTTCTGGCGCAATTCCTGGAATTGCTCGAACTGTTCACCCCAGGATTGCTGCCGTTCGGCAAGGCGCTGCTGGCGCAGGACTTCCTCCTCGGCCCGTTGCTGCGCCTTGGCCGCGTAATTCTGAAGTGGGTTCGCGGCAACGGGTTCCGGCTGCGGCAAAGGTGGAGTGACAACCGAAGTCGGTTCCGCCTCGCTCTTGCCCACCAGCCCCTTGAGGAGCAGCGGCAGCAGGCTGTCCATCGTGTCCGGCTCGAAGCTCTGGCCATTGCAGTAGTGAAATTGCTGGAGACGTTCCGGCAAATCGTCCAGTCCCGGCATGGTCCCGCCCAGCAGGAGCGGTACCACCGTTTTCTTCAATTCCAATCCCAGGCGGATCTCAAGCTGAACCATGTCATTGGGATCGTCGCCCTTCTGGTCAAGAAGCGCTTGCCACCGGTCGCCGATCAGTACCAGCACCACATCCGAGGCCCGGACCGCCTTGTCGATCTCATCCCGGTAATTCGATCCTGGAGGAATCGTCCAGGTGTCGCGATCCACAAAAACTTCCTCGAAACCGCATTCTTCGCACATCTTTCCGATGCGTTTGACCTGCCAGTTGGGGAGCGGATCAGCCCGCCGGTAGCTGAGAAACACCTTCGCCATGGCCGGCGAGTTTAAAAAGCCGTCCCGGTTTGTAAAGATTCATCCCGACGAAATTGGGTCGCTTTTTCACGCAAACTAATGCCCGCTGTCCACGGTCCACCTCCTCCAAGGATCAACTGGATGGATGGACCAAATCCAATCTAATTAGTGAATCTAAGATTGTCGGAAGTCTTCGCGAAAGAATAGACCATTACTTCCGCAACCTACCCTGACGCTCCCTTTCGATAGACACCCTTAAAAAATTGCCGGTTCCTCACTCTGTTCCCGCTCCAGAAGTAGAATAGCAAAAAAGGTGTAAATCGGTTTGCGAAGTGGAAAGGCAAAAACAAACCCGACAAAGATTTTTGGGATAAACCAGGGAATTTCAGAGTCCCATCTCTCACCGCACCCCCCACCGCTTCGTAACCTCCTAATTACCAGCTACCGACGGCGGGACTCGAACCCGCACGATCCGAAGATCAACGGATTTTAAGTCCGTTGCGTCTACCAATTCCGCCACGTCGGCTTGGTGCTGATTTTGGCCAGGATGGAATGCATAGCCCATCTCTTGGCCGATGAAAGGGACTTCTTTGGGGCGCGGCCAAAAATTTTGCCGGTTTTTCCCCGTTGCAGGGGGCCGGTGCCGTTTTTTCGGTGAACGCCAAGGGCGGTCTTGCGGTCCATGCTCCGGGTTTGTTAAGGTGGCCGGAATTGCTGCTTTGCGCTGATCTAATTCGCCAAAAAGAAGGTGAAAGTTGTCAGGATCGGCACTAGCAAACCCCACTACTTTTGTGAATCCGCTGGAGCTGCCAACCGAACCGCTTTCGGGCCCGAGAGTCCCGACGATCGAGCAACTCGACGAAATCCTGACCCAGTATGAGGTCACCGATTTTGTGGGGCGCGGTGGCATGGGTGCGGTGTTTAAAGCGGTGCAAACGGCGCTGGATCGCGATGTGGCGGTGAAGATTCTGCCGATCGGGCTGGCGGAGGAGGCGCACGATCTGCAGTTTGTGGATCGCTTCAAGCAGGAGGCGAAGGCGATGGCGAAGCTGGATCATCCGTCGATTGTGCATGTGCACGATTCGGGCGAGGTGGCGGCGACGGGGGGACGGCTGCTGTATTTTGTGATGGAGTTCATCGAGGGGTCCGACGTGCGGCAGTATTTGAAGGAGAAGGGGGGAAAGTTGCGGCCCGATGAGGCGCATTCGATCATTTCCCAGGTGCTGGATGCCCTGAGTTCGGCGCATGAGCGGGGCATTATCCACCGCGACATCAAGCCGGCGAATATTCTGCTGGATCGGCGGGGACGGGTGAAGGTGGCGGATTTTGGGGTGGCGAAGGCGTTGGGGGCGGGCGGAAACATCGACACGAAGCCGCACCTCATGATTGGGACGCCGGATTACGTGGCGCCGGAGGCGCTCGATTTGGGTTGTGCGGTGGATGGGCGCGCGGATTTGTTTGCGGTGGGGGCGATGTTTTACCAGTTGCTGACGGGGAAACTTCCTCGCGGCGCGTTTCGAGGTCCCGCGGACGGGGCGCCGGACATTGATCCGCGCTACAACGACATCGTCCTCCAGGCGCTGCAGCCTGATCCGGAGGATCGCTACCAGTCGGCGGAGGATTTTCAGGAGGATATGGAGCACATTTTGCGCAATCCGATGATGGCGCCGACGGAGATTGTGCTGAGCGGGCAGGAGCGGGAGTCGAAGCCGGAAACGTCGTCGAATCGGCAAGCGCCGCCTTCGAAGGGCGGCACGTTTTTGCTGCGATCGACGGTTGCGGCGTTGTTTGCCGCGTTGGCCGGGCCGTTGTTTCTTTCTGCGGATGTCGGTTGGCTGAAGCTGACGATGGGTTCGACCTTGGCCGTCGCAGGCGTCGCGGCCATGATTGGCCGGCCGCGTTGGCTGACCATGTCGCTGATTTTGCTGAGTCTCGTCCCGCTCGGATGGCTCACCGTGGTGGATTGGAAGGCGAGTTCCGGGATTTCGGCCCTTGGGCCACTTTTGCTCCCCGTCCTGGTGCCGATTGGCTTTTTGATGGCGACGATGACCCATTGGAAGACTGCGGGCTGGACCTTTCTTCGCCTGGCGCTCGTTTTTGGCTTTGCGATTTACGGCGCGATGATGCTCGGCCTAGATTCGAAGTTTTCGCTCCCCGTGCTGGGCGAGCTTCCCTTCGGCAAACCCCAGTTCAATGCCGCGAAGAGTTACGCAATGGCGTTGTATCCCGATTTCGACAAGGACACCTATCCCCTGCTGCTTCGTTCGCTGGGAATCGCGACCCTGGTGGGATGCGCCGGCATCTGGAGCCGGTTCACGGTTGGCTTCTCGGCCCTTCTGCTGAGTCTACTCAGCGTGCTCGGCCTGACGGCGGCGGTGTTGAAATGGGGCATCGGTTCGTTTCTGGAATGGTGGCCGGATTTCCTGATTCACCTGACCCTGCCGGTGCTGGCGGTCGCCGTCTGGCGATTGGTGAACGCCGAGTTTTCCCTTCGCAAGGAGCGCGAGCGTCCGGCTCTCTCCAGTCTCCCGACCGTTTCGCGGGATTCCGGTCGCAAGTCGTAGGATTCCGAGTTCCCCGGTTACCGCACCGCCGTGAGGTAGGCGAGCAGGTCGAGAATTTCGTCGCGATGAAAGGCGTTCAAGAGCCCCATCGGCATGGGTGAAACGGTCGATGGCTCCAAGGCGACAATCTCGGACTTGGCGACCGTGGTCAGTTGAGTCGGCGCAAACGGATTGACCGAAATCATCAGCTGCGATTTCCGGATATCCTCGCGGATCAATCGCCCGAGGAGCGTCGAACCATCTGCTTTCTGGATGAGCAGGTTCTGGTGTGCTTCAGAGACGACGGACGACGGGTCAAGAATCGACTCGAGGAGATCGACCGGCGCAAACCGGCGGCTCACCATGGTGAGATCCGGTCCCACCGGCGTGCCAATCTTCCCAAACTGATGACAGCGGCTGCATTGGGCCGCGTGAAACAGCTTGACGCCGCGTTCCCGATTTCGCCCGTCGAGATCGAGTGGGACAAGGTCGCGACGTTGCCAGTTCTTGACGAACTCGCGCGGTTCACGCTCAACGACGGGAGCGGGTTCCGGCTGGTCCTGCAACAACGCAGCGAACGCTGCGCGTTGCGCTTCCGGCACGTTCTCCAGGGCGCGATTCTCGATTTCGAGGAGAAAGCCCGGGAGATTGCGATCGCCATTCGAGAACCGCTTGGCATGGAGCAGCGCCCGAAAATAGGTCTCGCGCTGCTCCGGTTTCCATCCGGATTTCAGGGCGCTCAGTTGCTCCAGAATGTGGAGACGGTCGGGCTGGGAATTCGCCTCGCCGAGCCACTGCAGCGAAGGCGCGATGGCATCCGGGTTTTGAAGGCGAACCAGGGTCTTGCCGATCTCGCGATTGAGGCCGGCATCAGCGCCCGGATAATGCGGGAGAAGCTGATCCGCGATCTCCGGCCAGGTGACGCCGGCGATTTCGTAGGAACGCAGCAACGACAGTTTGTCATGGCGAGCAGGGAGCCCGGACAACGCGACCTTGGCCCAGGATCGCGGGATCTCCCGGCCCAACCGGGTTTGAAGCAGCAGCAGGGCGACCTGCTCGGATAGGGATCGCGCTGCCGGGAGACTCCGAGGTTCGGATTCGAGAATGCGCTCGAGCGCAAACCGCGCCGCGCCACGAATCCAGGGATCGGCTGAGGTCAGGTGCGGTTGAAGCTGGTCCGGAGTCGCCTCGCCCGATTCCAAAACCCGGCGCAGCTCTCTCCGTTTCGCCGAGAACCCGCTGCGCGCCCTGGATTGCGCGGTTGGCTCCGCTTCTTCCGCAGGCTCGCCGACGTAGCGAATGCGATAGAGTGCCGCCTGGGTTTTCCTGCCTCCGGTGATGAGAAACATCGAACCATCTTTCCCAAACTCGAGGTCCGTGACATTGAGCGGACGGCCGCGGAGAAAGGTCTTCGCGCTGGCATGATAACTGGCCCCCCGCGGGATCAACTGAACCGCAATGACGCGGCCATAGGCCCAGTCGAGAACAAACAACGACTCGCGAAATTGCGCCGGAAAGTTGCTCCGCGTCCCGAATTTCACCGCGGTTGGCGATCCCCGCCCCAAATCGAGCGTCGTCGGCCAGCCGTCCGGTGCATACACCGGCCAGCTCCAGGTATCGTCGGCTTGTCGCCAGCCGTAATTTGCTCCGGGAACGAGGTGATTAACCCGCGCCGGGCGATAGAGCGGCAGCCCAATGTCGCCTTCGTTGTCGGCATCATAGGTGAACATCTCGCCATCCGGATGGAAGGCGATGCCGTAGGGATTCCGCAATCCACGCGCCACGATTTCCCAGTTGATTCCGTCAGGATCAAACGTCACAACATAACCCTGCGGTTTCACGGCTTCGTCTTCCTTTGCAGTTCTCCAGTTTACCCCCTCGGGTGGTTTGACCGAATCTCCGTGAATCGCGTAGAGCCTACCGTCCGGGCCCTGCGCGAGGTCATTGCGACCATGCCCCACCCCACCCTCCGTCGATTTCAAAAGTTGAATCTCATCAAACTGGTCATCACCATTGGTATCGCGTAATCGATAAAGCCCCTTCGAATTGTTCGCGTTGGCATACAGGGAATCGTGCGCCCACAGCAATCCTCGACACTCCTTCAGGTCCTCGTTCACAACTTCAACGCTGATCCCGGAATCACCCGACTCCGGCAATGTCAGGCGAAGGATCCCCGCTTTCTCCCTCCCGATGAGAAGCCTTCCTTTCGGGTCAAGTTCCAGACTCACCCAGCTTCCTTCCTCGGGTTCGGCGAGTCGCAGCAGCTCCGCTTCAAACCCGGGAGGAAGCCCGGTGAGTTTGGCACCCACTGCTGAATCGCCGGCACTGGCTTCCTTCCATTGGTTGTACTCATCCAGCGGACTGATCTCGGCAAACACGTTCGATTCAAAGCGCCCGGGGCGCGTTTCGCCGAAACTGATGGCAGACTCCCAACCGCTTCCTGAAAGGAGGAGTGTCTTCCCATTCACCGTCAATCTCGCCGCGATGGCGGACGGTCCCTCAACGCCTTCCGCGTGAAACGTGAGACGATTTTCGCCACGCGAAAGGAAGTCTGCGACGTCCAGGCTCAACGGAGGATCATAGGCTTCCGCGTTGGCGACGACCCTGCCATTGATCCGAATCTGCAACGACGCGAAATCCGCGGTCGCCGTGAGATTGGCCGATTTCGGTTTCTCCTTGAGATCAACGACCTGGGCAAACTCCACCGTCCCCGTCCCGTCACGTTCCGCACGGTTCCAAATCCAATTCGGCAACGCCGCCGAGAGCGATGCCACGACAAGAAGGGTCAAGGGGTTCATCCCAAGACTCAAGCAACACCGGTTTCAAACGCAAGCTTACTTGGCCGTTGTTCGCGCCGCCTTTTTCGTGGCCTTTCGCTTCGGAGTCGTCGGCAGGACGTTATTCGTCAGCTGCCGGAGATCCGCGCCGCTCGGGGTCTGGAAAATCCGCAGATCGAATTCCGGGGCGATCGCGATGAGGTGATCGAAGATATCGCTCTGAACATCCTCGTAGTTCACCCAGCGTTTGTCGGAGCTGAAACAATAGATTTCAATCGGCAACCCATGTTCGCCGGGCGCGAGTTGACGAACCAAGAGCGTCATCTCCTGATTGATGACCGGGTGATTCTTGAGGTAGGCGAGGATGTAGGCACGAAACGTTCCCAGATTCGTAAGCCGCCGCGAATTCACCACATCGTCAGGATCGACCACGTGAGTCTTGTTCCACTCCGCGATTTCCTGGTTCTTCTCCTCCATGTAATCCTCGATGTATTCGATGCGGGATAGGCGCTCCAACATGGGTTCACTGCAGAGTTTCACCGTGTTCATGTCGATGAAGAGCGAACGCTTGATCCGCCGTCCGCGCGATTCATCCATCCCGCGCCAGTTCTTGAAGGAATCGCTGATCAGCGAATAGGTCGGAAGCGTCGTAATGGTCTTGTCCCAGTTTTGAACTTTAACGGTGGTGAGACCCACCGCGATGACGTTTCCATCGGCGCCATGCTTCGGCATCTCGATCCAATCGCCCGGGCGGATCATCCGGTTGGCGGCGAGTTGAATCCCTGCGACCAGCCCGAGAATGGCATCCTTGAAGACGAGCATCAAGACGGCGGCGAACGCGCCCATTCCGGCGAGGATCTTGAGAATGTCGCGCCCGGTGAGGGTCGCGACGGTGACGAGAATCGCGGTGACGAACAACAACAGTTTCGACACCTGGACGAGGCTATCCAGCGGGATGTCGTCCCCCACTTTGGACTTTCGCGTGATCAAGCCGAGACCGTTCAGAAACGCATTGATCACGAGCACGCCGACCACGATCAGGTAGAGCTTGGCGGCGGATTGCACGAAGGCAGCGAGTTGGGGAAACGGATCGGTGAGGAGGATCTGTCCCAGGATCAGCACGACCAGCGCCGGCAACAGATGCGCGAGCCATTTCAGGGCGCGGCTTCGGACAAAGGCGTCGTCCCAGGTGATTTCGGACTTCTTGATGAGCCAGACGAACCCCCGCGTCAGGGTGGTGCGGGCGGCGAAGTGGACCGCCAATGCAACGAGCGCGATTCCGATGACCAGAATCGCCCGGGTCAGTGGATCGATCACGCTTTCCGTGAAGCCGAGGTCACACAGCTTGTCCGCAATGTTCCCGGGAACGCCTTTGAGTTCGTGAAGCGACTCGATGACCGGCGGAAGCAAGGGCTCCGTGGTTTCCGGCGCCACGGTAGGCGATGCGTCTGGCGAAGTGGACTGGGCAAGAACAGGCATGAACACAATGTTAGAGTCAGCGCAAGCCTTACCCAGTGCACGCCGTGCGCAACTGAAAGTCGAACCGAATCGACTAACGAAACACCCAAAGGCGAGCCCCCAGATCCTGAACCGTGGCCCACCAGACCTGCCCGAATTCCAACCAGCCTACCGTGGGAGATGCCATGACGAATAGCGCCGCGAGAATCAAGACGTTGACGAGGGCAATGAAGGTGAGGGAGAAGAATCGACCGTTGTAATGAAGATCGGGCTGACTGCGCACCAGCATCCAAAACGTAAAGGTGATGTGGAAACCCCAGCTGAATCCGGTCAATCCATAAAACCATCGCTCAAAGTCCGTCCCAAGCTCGAAGAACGCGCCCAACACCAGGTAAAGGATTCCCAACAACACGGAGTAAAAGGGAACAAAGTAGGGCGATAGCGAGATGATCAGGTTGTTCTTCGTCGTGACCACTTCGCCGCCACTCGGCGTGATGACCGGTTTGCGGAGCAGTTTCCCACCGCAAAGGATCGCAAAACAAGCGTGGGTCCATTCATGCCCAAAGACGTAGGCAAACATCATGAACGGACCGCGGAAACCGATGTAAAAGAGGGTCCAAAGCGCGATCCCCATGTGGAAGAACCAGAACTGGGGCGTCTTCCAAAAGGAATGCTGCACCGTGACCGTCGCCACGGCGTGCCAAACGGTTGAGAGCGTGACCCAAACCAGAGGGATCAAGACGATCCCGAGGAGCAGGTTCAGAGGATTGAACTCGATTTGCCCGGGCCGGGTCCGGGCGATGGCCCCATCCACGTAGGCGTGCAAGGATTGGGAATCAGCAGGCTTTCGGCGGGGCATCTCAGCTCGGCATCGGTCAGATTCGACCGACGTATTTCTTGTCTTCGGTGCTGATTTTCAGGATGTCCCCTTCCTTGATGAAGAGAGGAACCTGAATTTCGAGACCGGTTTCCACCTTTGCCGGTTTCGTCGGATTGTTGGCGGTATCGCCCTTCAACCCTTCGGCAGCTTCGATCACCTTGAGTTCAACGTTGGATGGCAATTCCACACTGACCGGGTTCTCATCGAGAAAGAGAACTTCACATTCCAGGTTTTCCTTGAGGAGCAACTCGCTTCCTTCCAACAAGCTCGCATCCAAGGTCACCATTTCATAGGTGTTCGGATCCATGAAGTGATAGCCTTCCTGATCGTTGTAGTTGAACTCCAACTTCTGGCGGTCGGCATTGACGAGATCCACCTTGTCACCGGACGCGAAGCGAATGTCCTTGGTCTTGCCGCTCGTAAAGGAACGGACCGTCGCCATGATGAGGGCGTTTCCCTTGCCTGGCGTGCGGTGTTCCAGATTCAAGACGATGCCTTTTTCGCCTTTGTAGTCGATGCATTGGCCTTTTTTGAGGTTGGTTGCGACGATTGCCATTTGTTCAGGTAAATTAAATGTTAGTAAATAAAAAGTAAACGCGTAATTTTGAAGACTGACATCTTGCGCCGGTTTTTGCGATCCGAAACCGCTAAAATTGGGAATGTCCAGAATTCCACGATTTTACGCTGATAACAAAATTTATCAGAACACCCTATCACCCCGCCAATGGGCGTTCAGGCAGCTTCCACGGTCAAAGAACGCTTCGGTGCCTTTGGCTTCGTCCGTTCGGCTGCCGGTTGGGAAGATGCCACCAACTTCCGTGCCTCGCTGGAAAGCAGTGTCCGCGGCAGGGTTAAGAATCCACGAATGGGACTGACATCAGCACCCATGAGCGCCTCCCGATACCAGGACGCCAGATCACTGGGCAGCTCGATCGACGTTGGTCCCAAGGCGACCCTCACCTTCCCAGATTTTTGCCTGAGAAGGACTTTCGTTTTCGGCAACACCAGGCGCTGAATGGCATAACAGATGGCGTTTTCAGACGCAGGATTGGCGACACCGGCTTCGTTGAGCCAATAATTCATCTTGTCGATGTCTTCCTGATTAATGCGAATCGGAACGTGGCAAAGGGGACGGCCTTGAGTGAGGGGTTTCATGAATCGGACTTGGGAGGTAGGGTAGTTAGAGTCCTCAATTCGCTTCACTTGCGCTATTGCGAAGTTTTGCAGATATCCTGCTTGTAGTTAGGAGTAGACGGGATAGGGAATTTCCGTACGAGCCTTAATCGAGAATCAGAGTGGGTTTCTCCAATCCGCCTACCGGCAACCACTTCGACTCCTGTCCTGACACACAGCTTACAAACTCACTCAAGACTGCTACTTTCGGCTCCTTCCTCAGGCTCGGGCTGGGGAAAGAACCACTCCAGATCTTCCTCCTCGCCGTTCTCCAATTTGATGCCGGTTTTTTCAGAATCGTCCTCATGATAGGACTTCAGGTGGCTTCCGACCAAAATCCGGTCGTAGAGCAAAAAGCCCTTCGTCCCGACTCCCAACTGGCTGCCATCCGGCAACGAAGTCTCCATCAAGAGATCCTGCGCAACGCTCCACGCCGCCTCGGCAATGAACTCCTTGGCTTCTTCGGTGTAGTTCCGCAAGCCCGGGACATGAACGAGAAACGCCGCAGAATCTTCGTTCAGCTGACAGAAGGTGAGGAATTGGTTGCCGCTCAACGAGACCGTCGAGTCTTTGCCGTCGATCGCCAATTCGCGGATCGCCTTCATTCGCGTCGCAAACGTTGTCGCGATCGCCCCGGCTTCCTCGGTATTGCCGAACCCGATCTCTCCATCGGATGAGGAGGAAATCTTGCTCTCCGCCTTGTCGAAAGCGGTCTCCACGATGGGCTCGGCATTGATCGCGATCAGGAGGAACGAGACTCCCATCGCCAGGGACGCGAGGCCGAGCACGGTCCCGATGATCGCCTTCACCTTTCCGACCAGGATTCCACCTGATCCCGAAATCTTGACCAACGCCACGATTCCGAAGATGACCGCAAGCAGGCTCGGAACGCCAAACGTGCACCCAACAGAGAGCAATCCCAAAATCCCAAGAATCAGAGACCAGGTCGCCAGTGAACTCGATCTCTCGACCACCGTCGATGGCGCATGACCTGATGGCGTCGGAACGTTGAAATATTGGCCGGGATCGGTCGCCGGCCCCGCTGCCGCAACCCCTCCCGCCGCCGCTGCTGGCGGACCTGCCGGCGGGGAAACCGGTTCCGATGGGGCCAGATTTTCCGGAAATTGAAATTGAGTCGAGCAAATTGGACATTGCACGGTGATTCCCAAAAACGTCTCGTCGCCCGAAACATATTGCCCACATTGCGGACAAGCTACCTTGTACTCAGCCATGTTAGGATGTAATGAAGGTTTCCCAGCCTTTGCAAGCCAAATTCCGTCAAGGGAACCGCGATCAGCTTGCTTGATGTCTTAAAGATGCTAACAAACACACCATGTGCACCCTGACATGGTGGGATACTGCGAAAGAAGGCTACGAAGTCTTCTTCAATCGCGATGAGCGCAAGACTCGCCTCGCGGCCCTTCCCCCTCAGGTTCACGAAGCCTCGAATGGGCTTTCCTTTGTCGCCGCGACCGATGCCAATGCCGGCGGAACCTGGCTCCTGGCGAACCAAGCCGGCTTGACGGTCGCCATCCTCAATTACTACGAGAAAGAGGCGCCGGAGGAGGTGCGCGGGAAGTTCCGGAGTCGAGGACTCCTGGTCACCGATCTGGCGGCTTGCGCGACGTTGGAGGAAGTGGATCACGCTCTCCATCAGCTGAACCTCTCCACCTATCGCGCCTTCACCTTGATGGCGTTTTCCCATCAGCCGCGATTTCGCGCGTGGCTTTGGCAATTTGACGGGATTCAAATGACGGGCCCCGACCACAATCCCGAGATTCCGGTATGTTCGTCCTCCTTTTTGACAAAAGAAGTCGTGGCGGAACGTCAAACCCTTCTCATCGACATGCTCTCCCGTGCCCATCCCACTGCCGAGGTTCTCAACGCCTATCATCACGATGATCAGGATGGGCATCCCAGCGCACATACCGTCAAAATGAATCGTCCGGACGCGCAAACCTGGAGCATCAGCCGAATCTCAGTTCGCCCTGACTCGGTCACCTTTACCTATGAGTCGCTGCCGATGGATCACCTCGGCAACAGCGAACTCACCAGCGTCATCCTCAACAGGAGCCATCCCGAAACCGAATGACTCCTCCTTCCTCAGCCAGGCTCAGGCCGCGACCCTTCAGCAAGCGCCTGCTCTGGTCTTTGGTTTTTTTGCTCGGCGCATTCGGCTTATCCGGTTGTAGCCAACTCGCCGGTGGACTGGACAACGTGGAATCGGTTTCGCCCTGGCTCGTTGGTCCGCTCATCGCCCTCGCCACCCTCACCAGCGAAGACCTCACCTGCGTCACTGCCGGAGTCCTGGCCAGCGAGGGAACCATCACCTTCGCGGCAGCGGTCTTCTGGTGTTGGATTGGCATCCTCGGCGGCGACATCGGCCTTTACCTCATCGGACGCTTTCTCGGAGAACGCGCCGGCAAACTCAAGATCCTGCGATTGGTGCTTTCGCCCAAGCGGTTGAAACGCGGCGAACACCTCTTCAATGAGCATGGAGGCTGGGTCCTCTTCACATCGCGGTTCCTACCGGGAACCCGCGTCCCAGCCTACGTGGCCGCCGGGGTGGTTCGGTATTCCCTTTGGAAGTTCAGCCTCTTTCTCGCCCTCGCCGGAGGCCTCTGGACGCCCGTCATCGTTTGGTTGGCCAAAGAGTGGGGCGAAGCTGTGCAGGAATGGATGTCCGGTTATGAGAAGTACATCTGGCCTGCCCTGATCGGCGCCATCATCGTGGCCTGGTTGGCGATCGAATTCATCGTCCCCTTGCTGAGCCACAAAGGCAGGCGCCGGCTTCTCGGCCGATGGCGCCGATTTACGGAATGGGAGTTCTGGCCCATGTGGCGCTTCTATCCGCCGGTCGTCCTCTACATCCTCTGGCTCGGGATCAAGCATCGCGGGTTGACGGTTTTCACCGCTGCCAACCCGGCGATTCCCCACAGCGGCATGGCGCTCGAATCCAAAAGCCAGATTCTCACGGGATTGGCGGGCGAGAAAGCCATGGAACCCCGCATCGCGCGGTGGACCTTGATTCACGCCGCCGAGGAACCGGCCCGGCGACTGGAGAAACTCACGACCTGGATGGAAGCCGAGAACCTGAGTTACCCGATCGTCCTGAAACCGGACATTGGCGAACGCGGCCAGGGCGTCGGCATCGTTCGCGGCGAACTCACCGCGTTACGCTTTCTCCTCGATTGCCGGGGCGACCTCATCGCCCAGGAATACGTCGACGGCCTCGAGTTCGGCGTGTTCTACTGGCGCATGCCGGGCGCCGAACGCGGCGAGATCTTCTCGATCAACCGCAAGCAACTGACCAGCGTGACCGGCAATGGTAAGCACAATCTCGAGCGCCTGATCCTCGACGATCCACGCGCAATGCGAATGGCCAAGTTCTTCCTCCGAAAACACGAGGACCGCATCGACTGGATTCCGGACGACGGCGAGCACGTTACGCTTACCGAAGTGGGCACCCATTGCCGGGGCGCGCTCTTTACCGACGCGCGGGATCTCCTCACCGAACCATTGCTCGATGCCATCGACGACCTCACCCGGCAATTCGACGGATTCTACTTTGGCCGCTACGACCTGCGCGTGCCCAGCATCGAGGCGCTCCAGGAAGGCCGCGATTTCAAGGTGCTCGAGCTCAACGGCGTCAGCGCGGAGGCGACCCACATTTATCAACCCGGCTTCAATCTCTTGCGAGCCTATCGCGACCTCGCGCGACAATGGCGCATCGCCTTCGAAATTGGCGCCGCCAACGTGAAAAACGGGGCGAAGACCACCTCCATTCTTGAGTTCTGGCGCCTCCTCCGTCAGCACAGCAAAACGACCTGGTTTGAGGCGCCCGTTTCGCAAGGGGATTGAGTTTGAGCAGAATTCGCGATACTTTCGTCGAATTCCATCGTGAGCCCTCGAAAATCCAGCTTACTCCTCCTGCTTTCCATCGGCGTGGTCGTCGTGCTCCTCTTTGCCGCGAAGCTCCGGAATCCCCCCCGGCCAACCGCAGCCGCTCCCGAGACGCCGGTCACGATTCATCCACCTCACAAGATTCGCGTTCAGTCTGACGACCAACCCGACGCCCGCCCGCCCTCGCAAACTGACCAACCTGCCTCAACGGTCTCCTCACCGGGCGAAACCCGTCCCCGTCCGCGGGAAGCCGTTGCCACCTCCATCTCGCCCAACGCCGTTCCGGTCGCCTCCATCTCCCGCCTCGAACTCGCCCTCGATGACCTGGAAGAACGCCTCGCCTCGTCCAACACCGACGGCTCCCGCGATCCCGATCCCAACGCCGACCGCTTCGGCATTCCACCCTCCCCCATCGAAAAAGAGGACAACGTCCAGGCCGGCATAGTCTTCACCGTCGACAAGGACACCAAGAAAGTGAAGGTCGAGAAGAACACCTTTCGGAGAATCGCCGACGCCATCAAGGCCAAAGCCGACGCCGCCGAATGAAGGCGCTCCTCACGCTCTGCCTTCTCAGTTTCGGCTTCCTCGCCACCGTCCATGCCGAGCCCAGATCCATCCGCGTCTTCGTCGCGCTCTGCGATAACGAAACCCAGGGCATCATTCCTGTCGGAGCCCGAATCGGGAATGGCAACGACCCGGACAACAATCTCTACTGGGGCTGCTCCGATGGATTCGCCCTCTATTTTCAGAACAGCAGGAACTGGAAAAGAACCGCCTCGGAGAAGGACGTCACTCCGACCATTCTGCGCCGCCTCACCTTCCACCACGTCGCCGCCGATCTGAAGATCACCGCCGACGCCTATCGCGGCTCCGAGATGAAACAATGCCTCCTCGATTTCGAAGCCGCCAGCACCAGCGGCACCCACGACCTCGTCGCCTTCATCGGCCACAACGGACTCATGGATTTCCAGCTCCCGGCGCCCAGGGCCAACCCCGGCAGTCCAACCGACGTCATCGTTCTCAGTTGCCTCAGCGAACGCTACTTTGGCGACCGGCTTCGCAACGCCGGCTGCCGCACCATCCTCACCACCCGCCAACTCATGTATCCCGGAGCCTTCCTGCTCCACGACGTCATCGAATCCTGGCGACGCGGCGGAAGTTTCGCCGATCATCGCATCGCGGCCGGAAAAGCCTACGCCAGGAATCAGGGAATCTCCGCCAAGGCCGGAGCCGGGATTTTCGCGCAGCTCGAGGAATAAGGGAAGCTGGGTTTCAACAACTCATCGCGCTCGATTCGCAACGTTGCGTTTTTCGCGCGCAAAAAGTCTGGTCAACCGGTGAGGAACCCGATTGAATTCCGGGATGCATAAATCCCTTTTTCTCCTCTGCGTTCTCAGCTTGATGGTGAGTTGCTCGCCGGAAAGCTCCAAACCTGAAACCCTGGTCAACTCTTATGATGAGGCGGAAATGGATGCGGCGGTGGAGAAGGCGCGATCCACGGTCGACGAATTCATCACGGAGCTGAAGAGCCGGAGCGCGGATTCCTTTTCCGTGAAGGCGCCGATCACGGATGACAACGGGACGGAGCATTTCTGGATTACCGACGTCGAGTACAGTGCGGGGCAATTCAGCGGGCTGATCGGGAATGATCCCGGAATCGTCAAGAACGTAAAATTCGGCGATCCATGGAAACTAAGCCGGGACGAGATCAGTGACTGGATGTACCTGCGCGGCGAACGGATTCACGGCGGGTTCACGATTGACCCACTGCTGGGTTCCTACCCGGAAGACCAGGCCGAGGCGCTTCGTGCCAAACTGGTTCGTTAGCGCCTCACGGTGAAGCTCGAGATTAGAGTTCCGTCAGCCGCAGGTTCCGGAACTTGACCCAACCGGCGTGGCC
>TARA_R110002096_G_scaffold12992_4_pt1 | contig 26071 bp, 27 predicted proteins | sample TARA_R110002096 | Tara Oceans TARA_R110002096 (sample SAMEA4397295) | marine metagenome | biome: Polar Biome; feature: [DCM] deep chlorophyll maximum layer (ENVO:01000326); material: water (ENVO:00002006), including particulate matter (ENVO:01000060) such as... | depth 35 m
CGCCGCTGCTAGCATGCCGACGTCGGCAATTTAACCCACAATCGCTAATCCGAAAAACAAGATTTATTTCGTGCGGGACATCAAAAGATTTGCCCAAAATGGGACGATCAGAATTAATTTTCTATGAATTTCGCAATTCACCGCACGACTCGTTCGACTCGTCACGAGTCGCCGCTCTCCGATTCGCCAGAGTCGAAACCCTCTGCTAGCCGGTCAGTGGGGATCACGAACAAGTGGCGGGTCATGCACAAACAAAACACCAAGCAAGGGCTTAAGGCCCGGCTGGACCATATGTTTACCGATCGCGAATTTTTCATGCGGTCGCACGGACAGGTCCGATTTCTTACATTGTCTGCAACATTACAGAAGCGCGTATTTTATTCCGTGGCGGCAGCGCTGGTTGCCTGGATGCTGATCACGCTGGTGATGATGGTCAATCAACTGACCGTGTCCGGCGAACGCATGGCGCTCGCCCAGAAAGAAGCCCAGGTAAACAGCACCGAAAGCCGGGTGGCCAGTTACAAGGCCTCGATCGAAGACGTTGCCGCCGACCTCAAGCAGCGCCAGGATGTGCTCGACGCGATGACCGAGCAATTTGTCGGCGAGCAGCCAGCCGCCGCTGGTGCAACAGCACAAAAGCAGAATGATGAACAAATATCCGAGAATACCCGGAAAATCAGCGCGGCATTTCCGGAGGCAACCCAGCTGGCCGAACTCGAAGCGCGGCAGATCCTTTTTGCGCGGCGCCTGACGATGGCAGCCAATCAACGCACCGATCAAGCCGCCGCCGCGATCCGCAAATTCGGCCTGAACCCGGACAAGCTGTCGAAAAACTCCATGGAGTCAATGGGCGGTCCGTTCATTCCCTTCTTCAAGGACCGCAACGAACAGATGCATCCCACGCTGGAGCGGCTCAACCTTGCGCTGCAACGGATGGATGCGCTTGAAAAAACGCTGATTGCGATCCCGTCCGGCCAGCCTTCCAGTACCGGCATGGTGTCGAGCAGCTATGGCTACCGCCGCGACCCCTTCACCGGCGGTGGCGCAATGCACAGCGGTATCGATTTCAAGGGACCCCGCGGCCAGCCCATTCTTGCGGCGGCCGGCGGCAAGGTCACCCATGCGGGGTGGAAATCCGGCTATGGCAAGACGGTTGAAATCACGCACGGTAACGGATTATTGACTCGCTATGCGCATTTGTCGCGAATTGGTGTGACCAATGGCCAGAAAATTGAACAGGGAATACAATTGGGGGCTATGGGGAGCACGGGACGCTCGACCGGATCGCATTTGCACTTTGAAGTGCGACTGAACGGCGTCGCAATCAACCCCCGTCCATTTTTGGAGGCGAACACAGATGTTCTCAAGATCAAAGCCATCGCACGACAACGTGCCAAATCGCCAAAGCGCGCCGAGTCAGGCACCAGCCGTGGCTAGAAGCAATGGCAGCAGCGGATCCAGTTTCTCGATCATCGGCGACGGAATCATCATTACCGGCAATATCGAATCGAAGGTCGATCTGCATATCGACGGCGAAGTGATCGGCGACGTAAAATGCCTGTCTCTGGTCCAGGGCCCGTCGAGCAAGATCCAGGGCGCGATTGTCGCTCAGAACGCAAGCCTGTCGGGCAGTGTCGAAGGCTCGATTGATGCCGGTGATCTCGCGATCGCCTCCACCGCCCGTATTTCCGGTGACGTTTCCTATGAAAATGTCACGATCGAACAGGGCGGCCATGTCGACGGAAAATTCAAGCATCGCAGCAGCACATCGCCTAATCTCGCCAAATCAACGGTGAACAAGAGCGAATTGTCGATGCCGCTCGAACTGACCTCAGGCGACAAAGCCGCCTGATCCGAGCCTGGCAGATTGATCAATTGCGCGGAGCCTGTCTCCTGTAGCTGAGCGCTTCCGCGACATGGATGCGGCCGATTTTCTCAACGCCTGCGAGATCCGCGATCGTGCGGGAAACCCTGAGCACCCGCGTATAGCCGCGCGCCGACAATCGAATCGCCTGCGCCGCCTGCGTCAACAGAGCCCGGCCCGGTTCGTCGGGCGTGGCATGTTTTTCTAGTTCATCACCGTCGATTTCACTATTGGTCCGCGCTTCCAGGCCGGCATAGCGCTGACGCTGTGTTGACCGGGCGGCGGCCACCCGCTCGGCCACCGCGCCGGAACCTTCAGCGGGCGGCGGCATGGTAAGATCGGCGGCGGACAAAGCCTCTACCTCTATATGAAGGTCGATGCGGTCGAGCAGCGGCCCCGAAACCTTTGCCTGATAATCCGCCGCACAGCGCGGCGCCCGCGAACAAGCCAGGGCGGCGTCACCCAGATGCCCGCAACGGCATGGATTCATCGCTGCGATCATCTGCACCCGTGCCGGGAAAGTGACGTGCGCATTGGCCCGGGCCACGCTGACCTCCCCGGTTTCCAGCGGCTGGCGCAGCGAATCGAGCACCGCTCGCTGGAACTCGGGCAATTCGTCGAGAAACAACACCCCGAGATGGGCCATGCTGACCTCGCCCGGGCGGACCTTAAGCCCGCCGCCGACCAGCGCGGCCATCGAGGCGCTGTGATGCGGTGCGCGAAATGGTCTCTGGCGCGACATCTGGCCGCCCTCGAGCGTGCCGGCGACCGAAGCGACCATCGACACTTCCAGCGCTTCGGATGGCGATAGCGGCGGCAATATTCCTGGCAAACAGGAAGCCAACAGCGATTTCCCCGATCCCGGAGGACCATTCATCAGCAGATTATGGCCGCCAGCCGCAGCGATCTCCAGGGCTCGTTTCGCGGTTTCCTGGCCCTTTACATCTTTCAGGTCCGGCCCGTAATCCGGTTCCGGTGCAGGTCCCGTATCCGGCGGCGTCAATATCGACTGTCCCTTGAAATGATTGAGCAGTGCCAGCAGGTTGGCCGGTGCCAATACCTCTACATCGCCCGCCCAGGCGGCCTCCGATCCCTGCAAGGCGGGACAGATCAGACCGAGATTTTCGGCCGATGCATGGAGCGCGGCCAGCAGAACGCCGGGTGTGACGGCCAGCCTGCCATCCAGCGACAGCTCTCCCACCACGATGTAACTCGCCAAGGTCTCCGCGTCGACGATGCCCATTGCGCCCAGCAACGCGAGCGCGATCGGCAAATCATAATGGGAGCCGGCCTTGGGCAGGTCGGCGGGCGAGAGATTTACCGTAATCCGCTTGGGCGGAAGCGAAAGCCCCATCGCGGCAATCGCGGCGCGCACTCTCTCGCGGCTCTCGGCGACGGCCTTGTCGGGCAGGCCGACAACATTGAACGCAGGCAATCCCGGCGCGACCTGGCATTGCACTTCGACGCCGCGTGCTTCCAGTCCGAGAAAGGCCACCGTCTGAACCAGGGCCACCATCATTGCCATCCCGATATCATGCAGCAAACACTGGCCGCGACCGGTAATGGAGTCGAGCATCAACAGCCACTTGGCCGCAACCGTCAAAACCGGCAGAAATCCGGCGAGGGAACGGGTTAATTTTCTTGCAACCACACGCCCTTACGCTTTGGCAAGCGCTTTGCCCGCAAATGCAGCCTTATGGCATCGGGCAATGATTCAGATATCGTGGACGACGGGAACGCTTCGGGTAGCATGAGCGGCGGCTTCTTTGTCGCCGCCTTCGTTCTGGCCACGCTTCTGTTCAGCCCCGTCCAGCCAGCCAACAGCGCCAGCAGCTATGTGGTTACCGAGACGGTCGAGACGCTGGAATATGACATATTCGAGCCAGCAGCGCCGACCGAATCGGTTCAAAGTTCCTTTGGCCAATATGGTCCGTTTCGAGTGATTACGCCGGACGTGGCCGTGATGACCGGCACAGTGGACAGCTATACACCCGCTATTTTTCGCCAGATGCTGGACCGGTATCCCGGCATTCGCCAGATTGAAATGCGCGACTGCGACGGTTCGGTCGACGAAGAAGCCAATCTCGCCCTAGCCCGGATGATTCGCCACGCGGGGATCAGCACACATGTGCCGGCCCGTGGTTCGGTTCGCTCCGGCGCTGTCGAGCTTTTTCTGGCCGGCGTGCGCCGGACCGCCCATCCCGATGCCGAATTTATCGTGCACAGTTGGATGGACGAAGACGGACGGGAAGCCAGTGACTATCCCGACAGCGATCCGGTCCATGCAGAATATCTCGATTATTACCAGGAGATGGGCGTGTCAGCGCCCACGGCAAAGGCGTTTTACGCCTTGACCAACAGCGTGCCTTTCTCCGGGCAATTGCGACTGTCGCGCAACGACATGGCCCGTTTCCAACTCGTCCACTAGTCACACTCCCGCGAGTCCCGTTCACGCCTCATCCATCTTCAGGAACCATAATCCGGTCTGTGCGCTATAACTGTAGCGGCCTTACTTGCGTGTTGGGCTTCGAAGCACCAATTGGAATATGATGAACGAGAAAAAGAACAGGAAGCGGTGGAAATATACCTCGGGATCGCGATTCGCGCTCGCGGTACTCGGTTTCACGCTGATTCTTATTTCACCGATCATCGGCGCAATCCCCGGCCCCGGCTTCATCATCGTGTTTCCGATCGGACTTGCTCTGGTTCTGCAAAACTCGCGCTGGGCCAAGAAACGCTATGTCGATTTCAAGCGGCGATTCCCCAATTATGGCAGATGGACCGACTGGGCGATGCGCAGGAGGCATCACAAGTCCCTTCCTGACGATTTTGAACTACCGCTTTTCGGCAAGGTAAAAACCGGCAATCGGGACAAGAAAGTATAGCGCAAACGCTTGACTTTCCGCGCCTGCCTGCCTAATCGCAGCCACAACGTACCGGCCGCAGCTTTTGGCGGCCCTTTTTTATCGAAATTTTGACGTAGGATAATCGCGATGAAGCGCACATTTCAACCAAGCCGACTGGTCCGCAAACGGCGCCATGGTTTCCGCGCCCGCAAAGCCACCGTTGGAGGCCGCAAAGTGCTGTCTGCCCGCCGTGCCCGTGGCCGCAAAAAGCTCTCTGCCTAATTCCAGCGCGACTGTCAGTGCTGCGCCCGCCGCTGCACCTTCATCGCTAGACAATCTGGATTCGGAGCATCCTGCTACCGATTCGGCCTCTGCCGATTCTAGTCGGACAGTCGAGGTGATTCGCAAACGCGCGGATTTTCTCGCTGCCAATCGCGGCAAGCGATTCGTCACCCCCAATTTTGTTCTGCTCGCGCACCGCCGCCGCAGCGACCACCCGATTCCGGCAGAGACGATCCGCCGGGGCATCACGGTCACCAAGAAAATCGGTAATGCCGTTGCCCGCAACCGGATGAAACGCCGCTTTCGGGCCTTGCTCGCAGCGACCCTTCCACGCGACGGCATAGCCGGCGTCGATCACGTCATGATTGGCCGCAAAGCCAATACCGAGGCGGATTTTGAGACGATGAAGGCAGAGCTCGAAAAGGGCCTGAAATATCTGGCGAAAAAGCTCGGCTAGAGATGTTCAGGGCGATCCTCATCTTCTTCGTGCGCTGCTGGCAATGGGGCCCGTCGCGGATATTGCCTCCGACTTGCCGCTACCAGCCGACCTGCAGCAGTTACGCGATTGAAGCGATCGAGAAACATGGTGCAATTAGGGGTGGCTGGTTAGGGGCTAAACGGCTATTGCGCTGCCATCCTTGGGGAAGCTCGGGTTACGACCCGGTGCCTTGATAGCCTCATACACCAGATCTATTTGCAACAAATGGCCGAAAGCAGGACGACATAGTGGACGATAAACGCAATATAATCATGGCGGTGCTGCTCACCGGAATCATCCTTTTTGGCTGGCCGATGCTGATGGAACAGTTTTTCCCGGACATGGCCAACAAGAACGAGATCGTGGAACAGGCTGACGTTCCGGCGACCGATCAGGTCCCGGGCGAGTCAATGACCCCTGTGGTCGGCTCTGACACTGGCAGCAGCGACATTAGCACCGGCGCTGTTTCGGACAAGATCCGGCCTCTGGCTACAATATTGCGGGAAAATCCGCGCGTCCTGATAGATACTCCGCGGCTCCAGGGCTCTATCAACCTCAAAGGCGGGCGGATCGATGATCTCACGCTGACCGATCACACGGTGGATATGAGCAAGGATAGCGCATCGGTCCGGCTCTTTTCGCCTTCCGGGACCCAGGACGCCTATTTCAGCCGCTTCGGCTGGGCGGGCGGCGGCGTTGCTGTCCCCGACGACAATACAATCTGGTCGACCGACCAGAGCAAATTGACTCCCGAAACGCCGGTAACCCTGAGCTGGTCCAACGAGACCGGTCAGACCTATGCGATCAAGCTTTCAATCGACACGGATTATCTGATCACCGCAGAACAGAACGTCACCAATCGCGGCGAAAATGCAATTGCGCTCAAGCCCTATGGCCTGATCAACCGCAAACGGGATCTCAATAATATTCCTGCCAACGAAGCCAGTACATGGACCATCCACTCCGGTCCGGTCGGCGTCTATGAAGGCGCGGCCAATTACGACGTGGACTATGAAAATCTCGCCGGTGAAGAGCCTGGCTTCTTCTCGCGGATGTTCGGTACATCTGCGGTTGCCGGAACCAATGCCTATGACACAGAGGTCAGCTGGCTGGGCTTTACCGACAAATATTGGCTGGGCGCCCTGATCCCCGACAATATTTCGCAAGTCGACGCAAAATTCCGCTCTGGCGGCGGTGACATTTTCCAGGCCGAGATTGCGAAGAAAAGCGCGCAGATCATCGAGCCTGGCAAACAGTTGAGCACCACCACCCGTCTGTTCGCCGGTGCCAAGGAAAACGCGATTCTCGAAAGATACGAATCAGAATATAATATCAAGAATCTCGACCGGGCGATTGACTGGGGCTGGTTCTACTGGTTCGAAAAGCCGCTTTTCTACCTGCTCAACTGGCTGTTCCAGCTGGTCGGCAACTTCGGCGTGGCGATCATCCTGATGACCTTTGTCGTCCGCGGGATCATGTTCCCGATCGCGCAGAAGCAATTCAAATCGATGGCCCAGATGCGCGCTGTCCAGCCGAAGATGAAGGCGCTCCAGGAAAAATTCAAGGACGACAAGCAACAGCAGCAGCAGGAAATCATGAAGCTGTACAAGGACGAGAAGGTCAATCCGCTCGCGGGCTGCCTTCCCATATTCCTGCAGATTCCGATCTTCTTCGCGCTCTACAAGGTGCTGATGCTGTCGATCGAAATGCGTCACCAGCCGTTCATCCTGTGGATCAAGGATCTGAGCGCGCCCGATCCGTTGACCCCGGTCAATCTGTTCGGTCTGTTGCCGTTCGATCCGCCGACCTTCCTGGCCGTCGGCATATTGCCGATCCTGATGGGCATCACCATGCACTTCCAGTTCAAGCTGAACCCGGCACCAATGGATCCTATGCAGAAACAGATATTCAGCATCATGCCGTGGATATTGGTATTCATCATGGCACCATTTGCCGCCGGTCTGCAGCTCTACTGGACCGTGTCCAATATTCTCACCATCGCCCAGCAAAGCTGGCTCTATTCCCGTCATCCCCAGATGAAGGAGATGATGGCGAAGGAAGCCGAAGAAAAAGCCAAAAAGGCCGCCGCCGACAAGGCCGGGGCATGAATCTGGCCGCGGCCCTTCCAGCGGAAGCGAGAAGCGCTCGCTGCAGTATTTCGCATGCTGTTGCGATGGCGGCTGCCGTGCAGCCTTCTGATCGTCAGGATGACAAATAAATGACTGCCCCACTCCACCCGAAGCTGTTCTCCGGCCCGATCAGCTTCCTGAAAAGCGCGCCGCAACTGCAATTTCTGCCGGACCCGAAGGTCCCGGAGATCGCATTTGCCGGCCGGTCCAATGTCGGCAAGTCGTCGCTGATCAATGCGATGACCAATCGCAACGGTCTCGCGCGCACGTCCAATACGCCGGGACGGACCCAGGAGCTGAATTTCTTCGATATCGGCGATCCGCTGATCTTTCGCATCTGCGACATGCCGGGCTATGGCTATGCCAAGGCACCGCCCAAGGTCGTCCAGAAATGGCGATTCCTGATCAACGACTATCTGCGCGGTCGCGCGGTGCTGAAACGCACATTCGTGCTCATCGATTCGCGGCACGGCATCAAGCCGGTCGACGAGGAAGTGATGGAGATGCTCGACAAGGCTGCGGTCAGCTATCGTGTGGTGCTGACCAAGGCCGACAAGGTAAAGCAGGAAGAACTGGATGTCACAGCGGCGAAAGTCGCGGAGATTTCCAAGAAACATCCTGCCGCGCATCCCGACCTGCTGCTGACCTCTTCGGAAAAGAAACAGGGTATCGACGAGCTGCGGCTTGCCGTGCTTGAGGCTGTGCAGAGCTAGACCCGCCCGACGACGCTTTTCTATACACAGCGCACCATATTTGGTTATGGGATAGAATATGAAACTGATAATCGGAAACAAAGCCTATTCCAGCTGGTCGATGCGCGGCTGGCTCGCCTGCAAACAGTCGGGCCTGTCCTTCGAAGAGCTCATCGTGCCATTATTCGGAGACGACTGGGACCATGTCCGCGAGAGCGAGAATTTCGCGCCGTCCGGTGGTAAGGTTCCGATATTGTGGGATGGCGAGACCGTCGTCTGGGACAGTCTGGCGATTATCGACTGGCTGGCAGACAAAACTCACCGCGACCGTTTCTGGCCCAAGGACGAGACCGCACGCGGCATGGCGCGCTCAATGGCCGCCGAGATGCATTCCAGTTTCATGGCGCTGCGCCGCCAATGTCCGATGAACACGCGCAAGATTTACGAAGGCCTGTCTTTCGGTGACGACGTCAAGGCAGACGCCGCCCGGATCATCGAACTCTGGGCGCAGGCCCGCGCGCGGTTCGGCAGCGGCGGACCGTTTCTTTTCGGCACTTATGGCGCGGCAGATATCATGTACGCTCCGATCGTTTCCCGATTCCAGACCTATGGGTTCCGCCTGCCGGGCTTTGCCACCAGCTATATGCAGACCATTCTCGACCATGAATGGACCGCCCAGTGGATGGAAGCAGCCGAGGACGAGCCATGGGTGATCGAACGCCTCGAACAACCGGAAACCGCAAAAAACTGATCGGCCGCCAATGACCCGTGCTACGATACTCGACTATGCCAAGAGACTGATCGCCCAGCCCAGTATCACTCCGGCTACCGGAAGCGTGTTTGACGAGATGGAAGCGATGCTCGCACCGCTCGGCTTCGAGATTTCGCGGTTCATTGCTGGCGATTCGCCCGAAGATGCCGAGCTTGGCGGACCGGTAGAGAATCTCTTTGCCATTCGCCACGGTGCCCCCGGTTCGCGACACTTTTCCTATGCCGGTCATCTCGACGTCGTCCCGCCCGGCCAGGGCTGGCAGACCGATCCGTTCGTTCCTGAACAGCGTGGTGACCTGCTCTACGGTCGCGGCGCCGTCGATATGAAGGGCAGCATCGCGGCCTTTGTCGGCGCGCTCCATCACCTGCCCGACGATCTCGGCACGATCAGCCTGATCATAACCGGTGATGAAGAGGGGCCCGCGCGTTTCGGCACGGTCGCGATCATGGATCTGATGGCCGAGCGCGGCATCACGCCCGATCTCTGCCTGGTCGGCGAGCCTACATCGGTCAACCGGCTGGGCGACATGATGAAAATCGGCCGACGCGGTTCGGTCAATATGTGGATCACGGTGAACGGCATGCAGGGTCATGTCGCCTATCCGCACAATGCCGACAATCCGATCACCAAGCTCGGCAAGATACTCAGCGAGATTGATTCGCTTCAGCTCGACGAGGGGACCGACTGGTTCCAGCCGAGCAATATCGAATTTACCGACCTGCATGTCGGCAATCCGGCGCATAATGTCATCCCGGCCAGGGCCGAGGGACGCCTTTCGATCCGGTTCAACGACCGCCACAGCGGCGAAAGCCTGAGCGCGATGGTCAAGGAAATCGTCGAGCGGCACGGTGGCGAACTGAAGCCGATCATCTCCGGCGAACCGTTCCTGACCCCGCCAGGCGAATTTTCCGACATCGTCGCCGGCGCGATTCGCGAAGTCACCGGCGTCGACCCCGAATTGTCCACGTCGGGCGGGACCTCCGACGCGCGTTTTCTCGCCAAGATCATGCCGGTGGTGGAATTTGGTCTGTGCAATGCGACCATGCACAAGCTCGACGAAGCGGTGGCGATTGATGATCTGGAAAAGCTGGGCGAGATCTTTGCGCTGATCGTCGAGCGAGCGCTACGCTGATCCGGCGCTGACCGACCCGGTCGCCGCGATCTTCAGCGCGGCCGTCGCAAAATTATATAAAGCGCGCCGGCGCCACCGTGGCGAGGATGGGCACGGCGGACGGCGGCTATGCGCGATGCATGGCGGGAGGCTGCAAGCCAGTCCGATATCGCTGCACGGATCGCTCCGCGGCCGCCTTCGCGATGCCGCTCATCCGCGCTCCGCGCCTTTCCGGTGATCAGCAATATCGCGCGATGACCTGCGGCAATACTGAGTTCCAGCGCGCTATCGAGCCGCCCGTGGGCCGATGACAGAGTATAGCCATGGAGATCGATCGTGACATCCGGCTGCACGACGCCCTTCGCCAGGCGCCGGTCCCATTGCCCGTCGAGCCCGTGCTTCTGGGGAACCGCTGTCTGCTCTCTCAGCGGGATCGCCTTGCCCGGAGGCCCGCCAAAACTCTGCGCGGTGATCGGACCGTTTCGCTCGGGCAGCCGCTTGGCGACAGGCAGTGCGTCCACCCGGCTGACCCGCTTGTGATCCAGCGGTTTGACCGTCTCGATAAATTTCTGCCAGAGCGCCTTTTCACCAGCAGTAAGCGGTCGATCGGACATTTTCTATTCGCTGGGGCTGGTCCGGCGCGCGCGCAATCTGCTGACGCTGCCTTTCGGGAGGAAGACCAACGCCTGCCCCCGTGAAGACATGCCGCCGGCTATCTGCGCCGCCTCTTCGCCCGCACCCCAGAATGTATCAAAGCGGTTGGGACCCTTGATGGCCCCGCCACTGTCCTGCGCTACCCACAGGCCATCGGCAATATTATGTTCCATGTCGAGAAAGACGGGGGCTCCCAGAGGCACGAACATCCGGTCTGCAGCCACCGATGTCCGCGCCACCACAGGATGGCCCATCGCGCCGAGCGGGCCGGGGCCAGTCAGTTCGGTGAAGAAGACATAGCTTTTATTCTCGCGCATGATCCGCATGCCTTCTGCAGGATTGGCGCGCAGCCATTCGACAATCCCCTGCATATTGGTCTTGCCGTCGGCCAGCAGTCCGCGTTCGCGCATCACCCGCCCGATACCGGTATAGTCATGACCATTTTGACCGGCATAGCCGATCCGCATCACCGATCCGTCCGGCAGGGCCAGTCGGCCGCTACCCTGAATCTGGAGAAAGAAGAATTCGATATAGTCCCGCGCCCAGGCGATCTCGAGCCCCTGTCCGGCAAGGGCACCGTCATCAATCGCCGCCCGGTCTTCAAACGGCACCAATTTGGTCCCGTCTATCTTGCCACGAACCCGTTTGTCTTTCAGTTCTTCCGAGAACAGGCCAAGGTCGACGTCGATCAGATTGGCGGGGCGCCGGTAGACCGGAACCTGATAGTCCCTGCCGCTGACTTTGGAGCCAAGAATTTGCGGTTCGAAATAGCCGGTGGCAAAGGCCGAACCGTCGGCGACCTGAACGGTCTCGAAATAGCTGGTGAAAAATCGCAAGGCGTCGTTCGCCGGCCAGTTTTTGGCGGCATCGCAGGACAATTTCCAGTCCGCGCCCTGGGTCAGTCCGCTATTATCCTCGCGGCGGACAAGGGAGGAACAGCTGGTCCGATAGGATTGCAGGGCGGCGACCGCTTTGGCCCCCGGGATGTTGAGCATGGCGATGTCGGGGCCTGCCGCAACACCGACGCCCAGCGCGCGCGTCGTGTCGGTGCCGACCTTGATCAACTGGGCAGGGTCGACCGGTTGTAGCGTACGGGCCGGATATTGCGAACCGGCGGGCTGCGCAACCGGGACATCAGCACTTCCGCCTGCTACCCACTCACCCTCCTGCTGGGTCGCATTGCCCCTGGCAGCGCCTTGCGGAATGATCGACATGGAACAGGCGCCGAGCAGCGCCACTGCGCCGAAAAGCGTCCCGGTTTTCATGATTTTTTTCCCAAACGGCCGGGGTTCAGGCCTCATCGGTTTCGTCGAGCAGCCAGTTGGGGTTGGCGCTGGAAAGATCCCGGCTAAAGGTCCAGACATCGTGGGTTTCCGCTGCGTCGGATAGCGATCCGCCGATCAGCTCTCCCTTTTTGTCCCTGACCACCGAGGCGATATCCGCGTCGAACTGCACGGTAATGCGTGCGACAGGCCGACGATATTCCGCTTCGGAGATACGCGCATTGTCGATCCGCACCAGCTGGTTCTCGAGCACTTCGCCACGCTTTTCGCGCGCGTCGATGACTTCGACGAAACTCTCGTACACATCATCGTCGCACAGAAGCTTCAATTCTTCCTTGTCGCCTTTCCAGAAGGCTTCGAGGATCATGCCATAGGCTGCTTGCGCGCCTTCGACGAACCGGCCGACATCGAAATTGCGGTCGGCGCTGAGAATTTCGCGCATTCCGGCTTCGGCGCTGCTGTCATACACCATCGCAGGCGTAGCGGCTTGCGCGGGCACGATGTCGGGAATATGCGGCTTGGCATCTTCCAGCGGCCGCCGTTCGTTCGCGCGCGGCTCGATGCTCCTTGGCGTATGTTCCTGCTCGTGACCGGTACGTTTACCGAGCACAGAGTAAAGGCGCAGGCCGAGAAAGGCTGCTACCATTGCCAATATTACGATTTCGATGGTCACTTTAAAATCCAATCTTTCCGAATGCCCTATACATAGGCAGAAAAAGGGCCGGTTTCAAACGGCATTAAAGAAAAAGCGGCGGTACCGCAATCGGCCAATGGGTTATACCGGCCATATTGTGAACCAACACTGACAAAAGTCATCGGGTAATCGAGCGCCGCAGCTCTGCATTACTCTTTATATTGCCCTCGGTTCCGTCCCCTGCTAGGCGCGCTGCGAACGGCGCGGCAATATGCGCCTATGGACATGTTTGACTGATTTTCCGAAAGGACAGGCCCGATGGCTGACGAGAATGACACGAGTGAATCCGAAGCAAATCCTGCCGGAAATGTGACGACGCCCGATCCGCTGGCCAATGGCGCGGATACCCAGCCACAAATCGGTGTTATCTCGCAATATATAAAGGACCTGTCGGTCGAGAATCCGAATGCGCCGGACGTCTACCAATGGAACGCCCAGCCACAGATCGACGTCCAGTTCAATATCGGCTCGTCACAAGTATCTGACGAAGTCCACGAAGTCGAATTGAAGATCGAAGTCACCGCAAAGGCCGACGAAGGCGTCGCCTTCGCCGTGGAACTGCTCTATTGCGGCCTCCTCGGGCTGCGCAATGTGTCCGAAGAACAGGCTCATCCGTTTCTCTTCGCGGAAGCGCCGCGGCTGCTGTTCCCCTTCGCCCGCGCCATCATTGCCGACGCCGTGCGCGATGCCGGATTCCAGCCGCTTTTGCTCGAGCCAATCGATTTCACCGCGCTCTATATCCAGCAGCGCGAGCAAATGGCGGCAGGGCAGGCTGGTGAACAACCGGTTGGGAATGCTTAGGCCCCCTTTGCTAGGATAGCAGGAATGAACCTGCTGAAATCGACCGGAACAATCGCCGGGCTGACGCTGGTGAGCCGTGTATTCGGCTTCGTCCGCGACATTCTTCTCGCCCGGATTCTCGGCGCCGGCGCAGCTGCTGACGCTTGGCAACTGGCGTTCCAGCTCCCCAATATATTCCGGCGCCTGTTTGCAGAAGGCGCGTTTTCTGCGGCCTTCGTTCCTCTGTTCAACCGCAAGATGGAGGCCGATGAACAGCGCACGGCAGCGCAGAATTTCGTGATTGACGTGCTGTCGGTTTTCGTACCGATCCTGCTGGTTTTCACCGCCGTGATGATGATAGCCATGCCCGGCCTGCTCTGGCTGATCGATGATTTCGGACGCGGTGGGCGGTCGGATAGCTTTGCCCTGACGCTCGCGCGGCTGACCTTCCCCTACCTCGGCCTGATCAGTATCACGACGCTATTCGCTGCGATACTCAACTCGCTCAGCCGCTTTGCAGCAGCAGCAGCAGCGCCGATCATGCTCAATCTCTGCATGATCACTGCATTGCTCGCGGCCCAACTGGTGAACGGCGGAGACGACCCGCGCCAGACCGCCTATTTTCTGGCGATTGCCGTTTCGACGGCCGGACTGGTGCAAATGCTCTGGCTCTATTACTGGGCGCGGAAGACCGGATTTCGCTTTCCGATCAGAATGCCCAAATTCAATGCCGATGTAAAAGAATTGGGTGTGCTGATCCTCCCGGCAGTATTCGGTGCCGGCATCTATCAGATCAGCCGTTTCCTTGACCTCTTCTTCCTCGGACGACTGCCGGAAGGCTCTTTCGTCTATCTGGCCATGGCCGACCGCCTGAATCAATTGCCCCTCGGCATTATCGGTATCGCGCTCGGGACCGCGATATTGCCCGCCCTGTCCCGCTTCATCGCCAAGGATGATCTCGGCGGCGCCCAGAGGCTGCAAAGCAATGCGGTGGAACTGGCCATGCTGATCACCATCCCGGCCGCCATAGCCTTGTTCTTCGCCGCCGGCCCCCTGGTCACTTCCTTCTATGTCGGCGGCAAATTTACCGCTGGCGACGGCGAGACCACCTCCGCTGTCGTATCGGCTCTTGTCGTCGGCCTGCCCGCTTATGTGCTGGTGAAGGTCCTGATCCCTGGTTTCTTTGCGCGGAGAGATACCAAGACACCGGTCTATACCGCGGGACTTTCCCTGCTCATCAACGTCGTGCTCAACCTGGTTTTGATACCTATATATGGTATCAAGGGGCTCGCTTTTGCAGGCGCCATGGCTGCCTGGTGCAATTGCGCGATGCTCTATTTCATGCTCCACCGGCGCGGCCATTTCCATCTCGAATGGTCGCTCTTGCTCCGGATCGGGCGGATTACATTGTCGGCCGCGGGCATGGCCGCAGTGCTGATCTATGCCGCCCCGATCGGCGAAGCTCTCTATATTGGCTCGATCTGGGAGCGGGCCGGGTCGATCACTGCTCTGGTCAGCGTCGGCGGCCTGGTTTATGCGGCACTGGCGTGGTTGACCGGAGCGGTAGACCGTAACAAGATAACCATGTTGACCAGGAAGAAAGCGGCGGAAGACGCTGCAAGCGAAGGAAGCTTATAATATGCGGACGGTATCGGGCATCCAGCCAACGGGAAATCTCCATCTCGGCAATTATCTGGGCGCGATCAAGAACTGGGTGAAGATGCAGGATGAAGGCGAATGCCTGTTTTTTCTGGCCGATCTCCACGCCATCACCGTCCACAATGATCCCGTTGAACTCGCCACGAACTGTCGCGAAATGGTCGCGGCGCTGGTTGCTGCCGGGGTCGATCCGGAAAAATCGATCCTGTTCAATCAGGCACGCGTACCCGCCCATCCTGAACTGGCATGGATGCTGATCTGCAACACTCCGATGGGCTGGCTGGACCGGATGACCCAGTTCAAGGAAAAATCCGGCAAGCACAAGCAGCGCTCCTCTTTGGGCCTGCTGGGCTATCCCGTGCTGCAGGCAGCAGACGTACTTCTCTATCAGACTACCCACGTTCCGGTGGGGGACGACCAGAAGCAGCATCTCGAACTGGCCCGCGACATCGCGACGAAATTCAACAGCGATACCGGTACCGAAACATTCGTCCTGCCCGAACCGTTTATCGGCAAGACCGCTGCCCGGATCATGAGTCTGCGCGACGGCAATGCGAAAATGAGCAAGTCCGACCCGTCCGATCTCAGCCGGATCAATATGACCGACGACGATGAGACGATCGCACGAAAGCTGAAGAAAGCCAAAACCGATCCAGAGCCATTGCCCGACAATCTGGATGAGCTCGCCGAACGGCCGGAAGCGAAGAACCTGATTGGCATATATGCTGCCCTGGCAGATCAGTCGCAGGACGCCGTGCTCGCCGAATATGCGGGTCAAGGTTTTGGTGCCTTCAAACCGGCGCTGGCCGATCTGGCGGTAAGCAAATTGTCACCGATCCGCCAGCGGTTCGAGGAATTGCGCAAGGACGAGACCGCGATCGACACGATTTTACGCGACGGTTCGGAAAAGGCCTCGGCAATGGCACGTCCAACGGTGGAAGCTGCCTATGCCGCGCTCGGGCTGTTGCGAAACTAGCGCGTTTTGCTGCAATGTCGAGGTGCGAGCGGCGCAATAGACTTGCCTGCATCACCATTTCCGGTAAATGCTAGAACATGGATATTATCTCGATACGCGGCGGCAATCGGCTGTCTGGCACCATTCCCATCTCCGGCGCAAAAAACAGCGCATTGACCCTGCTGCCTTGCGCGCTGCTGACCGATGAACCGGTCACGCTGCGCAACCTGCCGCGATTGGCCGATGTCGACAGTTTTGGCCATTTGCTGAACCAGCTCGGCGTTTCGACCACGATCGAAGGGGCACGGCCGGAAGATTTCGGCCGGGTCATGACGCTCAAGGCGGGCCGGATCACCTCGACCGAGGCGCCTTATGATATCGTCCGCAAGATGCGGGCCTCGATACTGGTTCTCGGCCCCTTGCTGGCGCGCGCCGGCGAATGCCGCGTCTCGCTGCCCGGCGGCTGCGCCATTGGCAACCGCCCGATCGACCTTCATCTCAAGGCGATCGAAGCGCTCGGTGCCACGATCGAGACAACCAGCGGCTATGTGATCGCCCGCGTGCCCGACGGCGGCCTGCCCGGCGGAGATTTCACCTTCCCGGTCGTCTCGGTCGGCGCCACGGAAAATGCCTTGATGGCAGCCGTGCTGGCAAACGGCACCAGCACCCTCAAAAACGCTGCACGCGAACCGGAGATTGTCGACCTGTGCAACATGCTGATCGCGATGGGCGCAGAGATTGAAGGGATCGGCTCTTCGACTCTGACGATTACCGGCGTCGACCGGCTGCACGGCTGCACCTATCGAGTGATGTCGGACCGGATCGAAGCGGGAAGCTACGCCTGCGCTGTCGGTATCGCCGGTGGCGAGGTCGATCTGCTGGCAGCCAAGGCCGACGAAATGGAAGCGACGCTGGACGCGCTGCGCCTCGCGGGGCTGCAAATCGATATCCATGCCAAGGGAATCAGGGTCTCGTCCGACGGCAAGCTCAAGCCACTCACCCTGTCCACCGCCCCCTATCCAGGCCTGGCCACGGACATGCAGGCCCAGCTGATGGCGATGCTATGTCTCGCCGATGGTGCCAGCGTGCTCACCGAGACGATTTTCGAGAACCGCTACATGCATGTTCCCGAACTCAACCGGATGGGCGCGGATATCGAAACCAAGGGTCGCACGGCCGTTGTGCGGGGCGTCACAAAACTCACCGGCGCCCCGGTGATGGCGACCGACCTGCGCGCCTCGATGAGTCTGGCGATTGCCGGACTGGCAGCGGAAGGTGAAACCCGGCTCCAGCGCATATACCATCTTGATCGCGGCTATGAACGTCTCGAGGAAAAGCTGGCTGCGGTTGGCGCAGATATCGAACGGATCGGCGGCGACTAGCCACACGTCACCCGCTCTCACGGGTGGGCGAGGATTGTCGCCAGTCTTGCAAAAAAAAGGTGACCCGATGGGCCACCTCTCGATGCCGGACAGTTTGAAATGCGAAATCCGGCGTTATTTTTGGAACCTAGCGACCGTTGCTGGCGACAATGTCGACAGCCGTCCCGCCACCGCTACGTTTGTTCAGCGTGATCACATAGGCGCCGTCATCGCTGCCCCTGGTACCGCCAAGAACATGTTCACCGCCGCGCAGCAAATATTCGGCGCTAAACCCGCCGCGCTTGGCCTGGGTATAATAATAATCGACAACGCTCTTCATCGGCGTTGCGGTGGTGAAGCTGACCACGCGAATATCGCAGAGGCCGCCTTCAACGCCAGCCGCTTCCTGGACATTGGCTTTCGGATAGACCGGAAATTCCGGTGGCATCCGGTTGGCCCAGCCCATGTCGTAGCTTAGCTTCTGGTCGCAAGTGCCTTTGCCGCGCTTCGCACTCTGCTGTTCTGCTTTTGCGCCCAGCGTCATGCCTTCGCTGCCGGCGCAGCTTGTACATTCATCATCCGATGTCATCTGCCGGGGCTTGGGGGCGCGCAGCATTTTTCCACCCAGCGCCGCAGTCGCTGCGGCCTTGCCACCTTCGCCCGCTCCGGCATAAGTGGCACCGGGAGGGACTGATCCGTCCGCCGGACCATTGGCTCCGCGAATGGCATTGCGGTTCGCCTGATCGGTGAGATCCGGATCGACGAGGATCGCATCCTCCAGCGCGTCATTCATTGCCGGATCGGATGTCAGATTGGCATCAAGATTGGCCAGCTCTTCTTCGCTGGCTTCGTTGCTACCACAAGCGGCAAGCGACAACGGCAGCGCAAAAGCTGCGGCCGACAGCAGAAGAGAACGGGAAAGATAAGACATGCGATTTGCTCCTGAATTTGGCAAAATACATGCATCGAAAAGCGTTAATTTTCCGTTAGGGAATCTGGTTAATCCGGTGACTATTCGTTAACCCCTTGTCCCATTTCGGGATTTCAGCCGAACGTGTCGGGCCCATCAATTTCACCGAATCGGATCAGGCGGGACGTCAGGACGGCAGCCTGGCGATTGAACACCGCCTTCTTATATTCGGGATCGGTGACCATCTCCATGAACGCACCGCTGTTGGGGTAACGCGCGATGAAGGCCGAATCCCAGTGCTTGTCATCGGGCCCGATCACCATCGCTTCCATCTTCCCGCGCCAGATAACCGTCCCGCCAACACGCTTGAAAATCGGTCCGCTGGTTTTGCCATATTCCTCATAGGCGCGCAGCCCGCTCCAGCCGAGCGCAGCATTCGGATGGCCTTCTGCATATTGCGCATGTTCGTGAAAACGCAACAGATTGAGCATGTTGATCGGCACATCGCGCGGCAGCGCCTTGAACGCGTCAAAGGCTTCCCTTGTCGGGTCAAGATAGCGATCTTCGGACATGGCTTGCTCTCCTACTGGAACTGTTTTCTGTTCTCTTGCCATTGTTCGCTGGATTGTCCCCAGTCGTCAACCCGCGCATCCTGATATGGCTCCGGCAATTTAGTCGGCCCGCGATTGGTCGAGCCTACCCGTTCGGCCAATTTGATCGAGGCGATATTCTCGGGATCAATTGTGTGGCAGATATCACTCCAGCCGAGCGTATCGACGGCATAGTTCATGCTCGCCACCGCCGCTTCCAGGGCATAGCCCTTGCCGGCATATTCGGGCGCCACGCCCCATCCCACTTCCGTTCCCGGCCAACTGTCAGGATACCAGGGACCGATGCGACCAATCCATTTATCACCGTCTTTCAGGATCAGGGAAAACATCGCATAGCCGCGCACATGCCAGGCGCCGATCATGGAGCATAAATCCCGCCAGCTTTCGGCGCGGCTTTTGACCCCGCCAATGAAAGTCATTGTAGCTTCATCGGATTGAAACTTCGCCCATTCCTCGAAATCATCGCCATTGGGCGGTCGCAGGATCAACCGTTCGGTTTCGATTCTGATATTCTCGATCGCCATGATGTTCCTCCCGCTAGCGAAAAGTCTACTATGCAACCACTGCTTTGGAAATACTTGATATGGCGATGCATCAATCTTACAATATAGCCATGGCAAATCTGATCTCGATCTTCATCGGCGGCATCGCACTCATCCTTTCCTTCATCGGTCTGGTTCCCCTGCTTGGCTGGACCAACTGGCTGATCCTGCCGATCGCCGGAATCGGGGCGTTTTTCGGCCTGATCTCGTCCCGGACCAGCGGCATGTATTTCTGCCTCATTGTCATGTGCATTTGCGCCTTCCGGCTGTGGATCGGCGGCGGGATTATCTGACCTACGCGCGGGTTTCTCCCGCGATAGCATTTCTTGATTGCCCGCGGGAACCGGTCAGCTTAAGCGCTGAACCATGTCCACTGTGCCAGCCACCAGCCGAATCGGCCTCGTTCAGGCGCTGATCGCTTGTGTGTTTTGGGGCCTGATGCCCGTCTATTTCAAGCTGCTGCAAAGCGTCGACGCACTGGAAGTCGTCGCCCACCGGATCATCTGGTCGGTACCGCTGCTGCTTGTCATTCTCTATTTCCGAAAAAATCTAGCCGGTCTGGCCGTAGCCTTTGCGAATCGCAAATTGCGCTGGGCGATGCTGGCCAGTTCCTGCCTGATCGCCGCAAACTGGCTGATCTATGTCTGGGCGGTGCACGGGGATCATATTCTTGCCGCCAGCCTCGGCTATTTCATCAGCCCCTTGCTCAGCGTCTTCCTCGGCCGGATATTCCTCAAGGAGCAGATGTCCCGCAACAAGTGGATTGCCATTGCTATCGCTGCTGCGGGGGTTTCGGTGCTGGCGGTGCAGGCGCTCGACACGCTCTGGATCAGCCTGGCTCTGGCGAGCTCCTGGGGCCTCTACGGACTGGTCCGCAAGGTGGCGGACATCGGACCTATTGTAGGGCTGACGGCCGAGACCGGAATCCTGTTCGTGCCGTTCATCCTGTTTCTGGTCTGGCTGACGGTTGGCGCGTCGCCATCCACCGCGAGCGTGCATTTCACCGACGACCGGATGATCGATCTGCTGCTGGTCGGCGGTTCGATCGTTACCGCAATCCCGCTGCTGCTATTCGCTTCGGCGGTCAAGAAAATGACCCTCGGCGCGATCGGACTGCTGAACTATCTCGCGCCAACGATCCAGTTTCTGGTCGGCGTGTTCATTTACAACGAGACGCTGACGCCGTCGCATCTCATATGCTTCCTGTTGATCTGGACCAGTCTGGCGCTCTATTCGACCGACACCATCCTGACGGGCAGGACCGCCCGGAAAGCGAGTGCCGGTCAGGCCTGAACGACCCGCCAGCCCAGTTCGGAACCGGCATGAAAGGGAACCAGAGCGGACCCGACAGCCTCGAGACTGTTTGGAACCGTCAGGCTGGTCCGCTCCAGGGTCACCCGTTCTTCGTTGAGCGGCAGACCGTAGAAATTCGGACCGTGCACGGACGCAAAAGCCTCCATCCGGTCGAGCGCCGCTTCTTCGTCGAACACTGCCGCATAGCTTTCCAGCGCGTAGGGCGCGTTGAAAATTCCGGCGCAGCCACAGGCGGATTCCTTGGCGTGGACTTCATGCGGGGCGCTGTCGGTACCCAGGAAATATTTCGCAGATCCCGAGGTCGCCGCCTTGCGCAGGGCCAGCCTGTGCAATTCCCGCTTTGCCACCGGCAGACAATAAGCATGGGGGCGAATGCCACCGCTGAACATTGCATTGCGATTGATGTGCAGATGATGCGGCGTGATCGTTGCCCCGACATTGGGACCGCAGCTGTCGACAAACTGGACCGCTTGCTCGGTGGTAATATGCTCGAACACAATCTTCAGGTCAGGCAAGGCGCGGATCAGTCCATCCATGATCCGCTCGATGAACACCGCTTCGCGATCAAATATGTCGATCTCGCTATCGGTCACCTCGCCATGCACCAGCAGCGGCATCCCGATATCCTGCATCCGCTCGAGCACCGGCATGATATGTGCCACGTCCGTAACCCCGTGCGCGCTGTTGGTCGTGGCGTTGGCGGGATAGAGTTTTGCAGCGGTAAAAATGCCGTCCGCATGCCCCTTTGCAATATCGTCCGCATCGGCATCGTCGGTGAGATAACAGGTCATCAGGGGCGTAAATGCGGAACCGCCGGGCAAGGCAGCCATGATGCGCTCCCGATAGACAGCCGCGCTGGCAGCACTGGTCACCGGCGGCGACAGATTGGGCATGATGATGGCCCGGGCAAATTGCCGGGCGGTAAATGGAGCAACCGCTTCCAGCATTGCGCCATCGCGAAGATGTACGTGCCAGTCATCCGGACGGCGAATAGTAATCGTATCGGTCATATAGCTCCGCGCAAGGCTTGGTTTTTCGTTTCGCACACCCTACCTAAATGCCATGACCGAAACCAGACTTAATGAACGCGCCATCATCCGTCTCTCGGCAACGGACGGGTCCGAAGACATCCGGCAGTTTCTGCAAGGGCTGGTAACGCAGGACACCACCGCTGTCGCGACAGGCGCGCCCCAATGGGCTGCGCTGCTCTCCGCCCAGGGAAAACTGCTGTTCGATTTCTTTCTCTGGGCCGACGGCAACGACATATTGATCGACTGCGAGAAGGAGCATGCCGAGGGACTTGTCCGTCGCCTGAAACTCTATCGGTTACGCCGGAAGATCGAGATCGCTCTGGATGGTTCACTGCAAGTACACTGGGCTTTGGCAGCCGAAAACAGGCCCGTCGATCCCCGACTGGCCGCGTTGGGATACCGCTGGCTGGACGACCCAAGCAATGGTGAAAGCGCGGACGAAGAATATCGAAAGCACCGCCTGTCGCTCGGCGTGACCGAGGGAATTAATGAGCTTGGCAGCGACAAGACCCTGTGGCTCGAATGCAATGCAGCGGAACTGAACGGCGTCAGCTTTACGAAGGGCTGCTATGTCGGACAGGAAAATACCGCGCGGATGAATTACCGGCAAAAGGTCAACCGGCGGATGGTGGTAGTGCCGATCGAATCGGCCGATGAAAAGCGGCAGCGTATCGCTTACCCGGCCTATGGCCTGTCGGTCGAACATCGGCGCGTCGACGATCTGCAGGCGCTCGATCTTCCCGATTGGCTAAAAGCAGCTATCTAGAACCGCAATCGCCCGAACCGGAAATCGGTCGGATCATTTCAGAATATGCGACGAGCGCCAGCCTTGGCTGGCATGCCCGCCGCTATTATCCTGGAACCGCCCGGATTTAGGCGATATCGCCTTCTTGAACCGGTTGTGGCTTGGGCACCCGCTTCTTGCGCGCCGGTTTCTTTTCGACTTCGACCTCGGCCGAGCGCGAAATCGCTGGTGGCAAGGCACTGGCATCCAGACCGTTGCTTTCACCGTTCTTTTCCGTTGCGTCGCTGCGGGCTGCTACATTTTCAACCTTACGGGGACGCCGGCTGCGCACCGGTTTTTTCTCTTCAGCCGCTTCACTGGTGACAGCGTCGTCACGATCGGCATGATCGTTGCGATCATCCCGCTGTGGCCGGTTTTGTTGCGATTGCTGTGGCCGACCACGACTATTGTCGCCGTCATTGTCGCCGGAATCGTCCTGATTATTGTTGTTGTTGCGATTGTCGGGGCGCGATTCCTCGCGAGCGATCCGCTGTTCTTCGCGGCGCGCGATCGTATCGGCGTTCACCCGGAAATAATGGTCCGCAAATTGGTGATAATATTCGGCCTGGACGCGATCGCCGTTGACCTGCGCGTCCTGCGCCATTTTCTTGAACTTTTCGAGCATCTGCGCTGCATTGCCACGCGCACGGCTGTCGATCCGGTTATCGCGGTCTGATCCACCGCTGCGATTGCCCTGAGGGCGGTTATTATTATTGGTGTTCCGGCCGCGCCCACGGCGGCCAGGTTGACGATTGTTCATCAAAGTTAAGGTATCCTTATACCGTTAATAAACTTGGTCTTTCTCAAGTTATAGCCACGCTCTGGTGACGATTGCGCTGCAGACAACCCGTTTGCAGCGGCCCATACAAGACAAAACTCGCCGCGAACCAGCAATATTATCAAGTTGGGGGCAGGCCAGCGATTTAGGGAAAAAGCCAGAAATCATCTGGGCCTGAGCGAGTCTTAGCGACTCGTCCCGTCAAAACCAAGCCCTTTTTACCGGCGCAAGATTAACAAACGGTCATTGCCGCCTAAATCCTGCTTTAATTCAACGTGATAGCCATTTGCCGTCGCTATTTCCGAAACCGGATTTGCCTGATCAAATCCAATTTCAAGCAATGCCAATCCCGTCGGGGAAAGCAGCTTTGCGAGCGCAGGCATGATGATCCGGTAGTCTGCCAGCCCGTCTTTGCCGGCGAACAGCGCCTGATGGGGTTCGAACCCGGCGACATCCCTGGACAGAATGGCGTCGGTCGAGACATAAGGCGGGTTGGCGAGGATCAGGTCGAAACCGGACCCGGGGGAATCGGTCCAGTCCGGCGTTTTCCAGTCGATCAACAGGAACCGGGTCCGGTCGGCCAGTCCCAGCGCATCGGCATTATTATGGGCAATTTGCAGTGCAGCAGCACTCGCATCGATACCGACACCGCTGGCCCCGGGAAATTCGCTCAACGCCGCAAGGACCAGCGCACCGCTACCCGTACCGAGATCCAATATCTTTTGTGGCTGCCGCGCTGCAAAGGCACGAACCGCCTCCTCGATCAGCAATTCGCTATCGGGACGGGGGATCAGCACGTCCGGCGTGACCTGAAAGTCGAGTCCCCAGAATTCCTTCTTGCCGATGATATGGGCAACCGGCTCGGATTGCCGGCGCCGCTCGACCAGTGCGGAAAATGCGGCCGGGGCAGTCAATTCGGGCAGTTTGAGCAGCAGGTCAGCCCGCTCGATCTGCAGCGCGTGCGCCAACAGCAATTCTGCATCAAGCCTGGGGCTGTCGGAAGTTTCGCCAAGTGCCTGCGTTGCTTCGCGCAAAGCTGCCGCAGCATCACCCATCCAGATTGGCCAGGCGGCTTGCCTCATCCTCGGCGATCAACGCATCGATCAGCTCGCCCAGCGCGCTGCCCTCGATGATCTCGGGAAGCTTGTGCAGCGTCACGTTGATCCGGTGGTCGGTAACCCGCCCTTGCGGATAGTTATAGGTGCGTATCCGTTCCGAACGGTCGCCCGAACCGACCATCGACTTGCGCGCTTCCGCTTCCTCGCTCTGGACCGCCGCGCGTTCCTGCTCGTAGAGCCGCGCCGCCAGCACCTTCAGCGCCTGCGCCTTGTTCTTGTGCTGCGACTTGCCGTCCTGGCACTGCACGACAAGACCGGTCGGCAAGTGGGTGATGCGGATCGCGCTGTCGGTCTTGTTGACATGCTGTCCGCCGGCGCCGCTCGCCCGATAGGTGTCGATCCGCAGGTCTTCGGTGCGAATCTTGATGTCGACCTCTTCCGGCTCGGGCAGGATCGCCACCGTCGCCGCGGAAGTATGGATCCGCCCGCCGCTTTCGGTTTCCGGCACCCGCTGGACCCGGTGGACACCGGATTCGAACTTCAGCTTGGCGAACACGCCCTTGCCCTGGATATTGGCGACAACTTCCTTGAATCCGCCGACTTCCGAAGCATTGGCGGAGATCAAGTCGACCTTCCAGCCCTGCAGCTCGGCATAGCGGCTATACATGCGGTACAGGTCGCCCGCGAACAAAGCCGCTTCGTCGCCGCCGGTGCCGGCCCGGATCTCGATCATCGCCGGCCGGTCGTCAGCCGAATCCTTTGGCAACAGCTGCAGCGCCAGGGCATGTTCAGCCTTTTCCATTGCCTTCTTGACGCCATCCACCTCGTCGGCGGCCATCGCCCGCATCTCGGCATCGTCCCCCGCGAGCATTTCGGCCAGTTCCTGCTGCTCGTCGCGCAGTGCCTTGACCCGTGCCGCAGCTTCTGCGACCGGCTCGATCTCGGCATATTCCTTGGAGACCGCGACGAACTTTTCGCTGTCGAGATCGCCCGAAGCCATCATCGCCTGCAACTCGGCAAAGCGCGCCTCGATCTGGGCGATCCTCTGGGGAGTGATGGTGGTCAATCGTTCTCTCCCGCTGCCGGCACGTCTTGCTCCAGCGTCAGAAGTTCGGAGTCGAGATCGTCCAGATCGTCGGAAAATCTCAGCTCCCACATTTTTTCGATAATTTCCGGGACATCAAGTGCGGTCTGCTCGCCGCTCGCCAGATTCTTGAACTGCAGCTTGCCGGACGCCAGTTCGTCTTCGCCGATGATGATCGCCGCCAGAGCGCCGACCTGATTGGCCCGCGCCATGCGTTTCTTGAATTTTCCGCTTCCGAAGATATCGGCCGAAAATCCGGTCTTGCGCATCTGGTTGGCCACCGACAGCGCCTTGACCGTGGCCTCGTCCCCCATCGGTACGATCGCTATCTCCATCGAAGCTTCGGGCACTTCGGTGAGCAGCATCCCCAGCCGCTCGATTCCGGCGGCCCAGCCGACC
>TARA_R110002096_G_scaffold11289_5_pt1 | contig 26049 bp, 29 predicted proteins | sample TARA_R110002096 | Tara Oceans TARA_R110002096 (sample SAMEA4397295) | marine metagenome | biome: Polar Biome; feature: [DCM] deep chlorophyll maximum layer (ENVO:01000326); material: water (ENVO:00002006), including particulate matter (ENVO:01000060) such as... | depth 35 m
TAAAGGTTTAAATGTGATGGATGGTACTACAATGAAAGCTACTTTTGGTACTAATATGCATTTAAATTCAGGAGATGTATTTATTGGAGCAACAGGTTCAGAGCATGTAAAGATTTCTTCAACAGGTGTGGAGTTAAAAGATAGTGGGACTGTATATGGTACATTTGCAGCAACCACAACAATCGGTACTGGTGATGATAAAGTAGTATTGGCAGCCGATGGTGTAAAAGTATATGGTGGCGATGCTGCTACATATACATGGATGAAAGATGCTAGTTTAGATATTATAAATGATGGTGATAATGTAGCATCATATGGTGCCACTGCACGAATTGGATTAGATGCTACTAATAAAACTGCGTTAAGAGTTGGTTCATCAGGTGAAGTAACAATTGGTACATCAAATAAAACTAATTTTCATGTCTCACAAAGTGGTGAGGTAATTGCAACATCATTAGAGACAGCAAATACAGCAATGGTCCCTTCAATCACACAAGGATTTATTAATCCAGGATATGGTACAGGTGCTTATAATAGTGGTGTATTATATGTTCAACAAGTGGCAACAAATGTTGGTGGTACAATGGTTTCACCAATAAGAAGATTTTTGGATATTTCAGGAGATGCATCATACATCGCACCACTTTTTGCAAGAGGAGCTAACTTCGTAAGAATGGGAAATGGTACTTTGTTTGATAATAAAGTACTTACTGATATTAGATATAAAAAATATGCCACAGGGCATGAAGGGGACAATTACAGAGTAGCACAAATTATGTTAGAGGGTGCAGAAGGTGAACCATATATTACGGATGCTAATGATTATTCAGCTGATGTCTGGGTAAAACAAGCTACAAGTTTAACTGCAATATCAGGTACTTGGACGAATCAAGGTGGCATCTTAGATAATAATGCAATTAATAGAGACCCCGATGATTTATGGAATCCAGCATTTGTAACACAGACGGTTGGTAGTGATGGTAGTCGAGCAGCATTTAAATTAACAAGTGGTAATAGAATCTTCTTGGTTGGTAATGGATTAGATTTTAAATTAGTAGCTGCAAATTCATTTGATGTTATGAGGCCAAACTTTGCAGGTGGTTTAAATGTTGGAGGCACTGGTGGTACATATGCTGATTACACCTATGCAGGTGCTTATGAATTATATGTGGATGGTGATATTGGAGCAACTGGTAATGTTACAGCATATGCTGATTATGTATGTGATGATTGTGGTTGGCATTCTGCAGCGGAAAAGAAAATATGTCCTTCGTGTGGAAGTAAAGAAGTTCATTATCACGATGATGTTCAATTGTTAAAACAGATTATTGATGTAAGTGCTGCTTATCCAGATGATGTGGAGAAACAATACCAGGCGTATCAGAAATTAGCACATTTAGGTGTGATTGATGTACATATGCCTGGTTCAGTTGGTAAGGATGGTTTGAGAGAAAAAGATTTATCAATTACTCATAATTTACACGCATTAAATAACTATTTAATATCAGGTTTGGTACAAGAAAGAAAACGAAGTGAGGGATTAGAAGAAAGAATTGATAAGATGGAAACAATTGTTGAGGCTTTTGGACATGAACCATACAAAGGAATACCACACAAAAATGATGGTATATTGGCAGAGAACTCCACACAAGGTTTAGGTTATCATAGAAAGAATCAACCATTTAAAGGTGATTATCATAAAGAAAAAGATTTAAGAACAATTAACTTAGAAAAATCTAAGGGATTAAAAATATATAATACATCAAATGAAGAAGGCCCAATGTCTAAAGTTAAAAATATATTTAAGAAAAAACTACATAGTTGGGGAATGTTTAAAAAAGAGGATAAAAAGTAATGGCATTTAAAATAGAATATACACCACACGTAATGATGACTATAAAAGCTGATACTATCACGAAGTTACGAGTTGATTATAGATTAAATCAATCACAATCACATTATTTTGAAGAAAAACTTTGGCAAAGTGGTAATGTAAGTTATGACACAAATTTAAATTATAATACACAAACATCCGATACTTTATATGATTGGGCGTGTAAACCATTATCAGGCTCTTTATTACCAACCTTTATAACTGATAAATTAGGTAAAACACATTCATCAATATCGGTTACAACAGGTTCATTTACCGATAGTGAGTATTGGGGTGAAAATGAATCTCTTAATAATATGCCTACTATGTCTTTTACACCATATACTGGAATGTATGGATTTAGTTGGACTAGCAAATACAAAGCAGTAATTGAGGTAGAGGAATAATGGCACGAGCTAGTGGAGACACATTAGGGTTAGGACAGTTGGGGTATGCAACAGGTACTACTGCTAACGTCACAACACAAACAAGTTTAGGTACAATAACGGGTGGAACTTCAATCGTTACGATGGATGATTACGGAATTGATAATGTTACCAGTATTACTATATCAGATGATACTCCAGATGAGGGAAGTACATATCCCGTCACTACTATTTTTTCTAATGCAGGTAGTAAGTTTCTTGCAAGTATAGGAGCACAAACACGAAACTTTACATGGAGTGTTACAAGTGCTCCAGAAGGAAGTTATGCAAGTGCAGATTATGTATCACAATGGACAGCCCCGACAGTTTCAAGTAATTCAGCAAGAACTCTACGTATGGTTTATTCAGATTCATTTAATGACCATGCAGATTTTTATGGAGCAAATAGAGACGAAGCAGTAGTTGTTCAAGAAACTGGTGGTGGTAGTGGTGGTGCGTGTTTTACTGCTGGAACGGAAGTATTACTAAGTAATGATACTTGGAAACGAATCGAAACCATAACCTTAGATGATATTGTTAAATCAGTTCAAATTCCAACATTACCAGATAGTGACCATTATCCAGATTATGCATCCTGGCAAGCAACCACACTTGATAATATGGTTAGTTCATCTGCAGAGGTAGTGATGAATCAAGGGGATTATTTTTATGACCATTATGAAATAATAGATTCAGATAATAATGTTATGAAAGTAACTTGGGAACATCCACTATTAATTCAAAGATATCACGATGAAGTGGATAGAGATGGTACAAGTAGAATGATTTATAGATGGGTAAGGGTTGAGGAATTAATGGCAAGTGATAAATTAATAACATTAGATGGAACACCAATAGTTATACATACTATTAACAAAGTTGTTGGTGAGGAAATTTTTTATACAATGAATGTAGAGGTAACAGATTCATATATTGTTAAGTGGGGAGACCAAAAAGTAATTGTACATAATGAAGAAGATGGAAAGTAAGAGGTTGTAATGAAGGAAGAGTATGATGTATATTATAGTACAGGTGGTGCACAATTAGTAGGTGGTGGTGCGGATGTTTGGGTAAATAACTGGATAGAAGAAGTTGCAACAAAACTAAAAGTAAAACCAAAACTATTAATTCATAGAACAAGAAGGGGTTTAGCTGAAATTACTGAACACACGAAAACATTTGAAAACAATGTAAAAGCTGGTAGAGGTGGAAATGAAGGCCGAGAAGTAATTAAAAAAATAAAAAAGAATTATAAAGAAGTATTAAACACGGAGTTAGAACATCTCTGGCAAGGAGATGACCCACAAAAATTTAGAGAATTACTAAAGGGTGCACGAAGAATAAATATTTTACATGGATACTATGCACCACATAAATTCATCGTGGAAAATAAAGAAAAAATACATAGTAATGTTATTCATGTTTCAGTACGAGATTGTTTAAAAGCCTCGATGGTGTTGGACTTAGATAGGTCATTACACACTCTGATGGAACAAACATGGGAAGATGAATTATGTGAAGTTGCAACACATCCTATATGGATTGGGGTAGAAGAATCTAAATTAAAATACCCAACCGAGCATCTACCAAATTATTATGAATTTAAAAATAACCTTGATGTAACTGATAGTAATCGAATTGGATATGCTTCCAGAATGGAAACCCGAAAATGTCCACATTTCTTAGAGGGATTAGATTCAATGGTTTTTACTAATTTAAGACATATTAAATGGTGGGAACAAAATTTAAATACGGATACGAGTAGTTGGAAAAAGTTTGGGTTTACTTATAAGTTTTTAGATAACTTTATGAGAAAAGATTGGGGTATATCACATTCGGCACATATATTTGAACCATTTGGATATAGTATATTTCAAGCAGTTGATTATGGTAAGATTCCAATATTAGCACCAGATTGGATACCGAGTTATGATTATCCATTTAGAGCAGCATCACCAGAAGAATTTCGTGAGCAATATAAAAAGATATGTGAATTATCAGTAGATGGTAGAAGAGATTATGTATTTCCGTTAAGGGAATATTTAAATAAAACATATGGAGATAAAGATGTGTGGAGAGAAAAAATGTTAAGAATATACAACGATTGATATTTATTAGTATGAGTACAGCAACAAAACAAAACTTATCATTAGGAAAATTAGGAAGAGCTGTAAGTGGTTCTCGTTCTAATTATACAACCGAAACTTCAATGGGTTCGGTAGCAGGAACGAGAGCGGTAAACTCAAACATTAATTTTTCTGATTTCTCTATCTCAGCAGTAGATAGTATGACAGGATATGCATACTTATGGGAACAAACTTCAGAAGATTATTTACTAACCTTTTCTAATAGAGGTACACGATTCGATACTAAGGTAGCAAAGGTTGCTGGTAATTTTACTTGGAGTATAAATGCAGCAGGAGCAACAATTACAAACAACGGAGCAACTGGCTCGGTAGCAGCAGCTGCAATATCAAACGCAAATACTGGTACGGGTGCAGATGATGATTGGTTTGCAGCAGGAACAAATAATCTCAGTAGAACACTAAGTGCAACGTTTCACGAAGATGGTCAATCAGATGGATATAATGACCACTCAACAAATTATAATACTGCACGAACAAAAGCTATTACTATTGTAGACTCTTATGGTGGTAGTAATCCAAGTTGTTTATTAGAGGGCACACCAATTGATATGGCAGATGGTACTACAAAGAAAGTGGAAGATTTAATTATTGGTGATTGGATTATGTCAATGAATATGCCTGGTCAATTAGATGAAGATAATGAAGAATGGCGAGGTTGTAGATTTGCTGATGAAAAAACAGAAACATTCACACAACACTCCGCAAGTGTTCAAGATATCAATTTCGATTTTGTACAGAACTATTGGAATATAAATAATGGTGAAGAAACAATTACAGGTGACCACGAGATGTTATACAAACCAGTAGGAGAAAATACTTGGATGTGGAACTTAGTTCCAAATATGTTAGTTGGTGGAAATTTAATGGATAAGAATGGGGAAGAGGTTTTGATAACCCAATTAGAAAATGTGGTAAGTGAAGATGGATTTGAAGTAGTTCAGATTGATGTAGAACCATTGGATGTATATTTTGGTAGAACATTCTTAGTACATAACAAAGGAAGTAACGACGACCCATTTGCATAATATTTGATTTTGGTTATTTTGGGTGATATTTATTTAAAAGGTTATGAAAAATACAATATTAAATTATGAGTATATAAAAGAGTTTATTACTACTAATGATGGGGAAGATGTACCTTATCGTTGGTCTCATGGAGCAAGTGATAAACATCTCGGTGATGGATTAATCATCTACACTTTAATTAATTTCTTTAAATTAAAAACATTAGTTTGTTTAGGAAGTGGTGGCGGATATATTCCACGAGTTATGACTCAAGCACGCTATGATTTATCAGAAGAGGGATTCTATGAAGAAGTAAGTATGGAATGGGGAGATAACGGAAGTACTTATATTGTGGATGCGTGTAATGGTTTTAATGGTGAGGTGAATTGGTCAGAAGAGGATAGTTTCTTTCGTACTACATTCCATCCAAAATTTATAAAAGAAACTACAGAAGAAGCATATTACAATTATTTTGTAAAACAAGATATAAAGATAGATTTATTACATATAGATGCCAATCATACTTTAGAAGGAGTAAAATTGGATTTTGATTTATATTCAAAGATTATGAACACTGGAGGTATCATTACAATTCACGATACAGATAAAGATTACATAGATAATCTTTTGGAGTTGGATGGACATGCGAATGATGATTTAAAAGGCCCAAGTGAATTTATAAAAACAATTGATACTAAAAAATTTGAAGTGATTAATTTTTTCAATCACGAAAATATAAAAGATAAACCAAGTTCGACAGGACTTACGATTGTGAGGAAGAAGTGAAACCAATAGAAAACTTGGTGACAGTTTGTGGACATAATACAATAATGTTACATCATATGTTAGCACATTATCAATACAATGTCAAGGAAATTTTTGTAATAATTTACGCACACCATAAGAATGACCCGGTCATTGAAGAAGCAACAAGTATTTTAGAAAAGTTTAATCTAAAACCGCATAAGATTGCAATAGAAGAACCTTTTAATTGGCATAGAGTAACAGAACTTTATAATGAAACCACATCATTAAAGCCAGATGACTGGTGGTTTATTTCAGATGATGATGAATTACAATTATATTCTAAACCAACATATCAAATTATAGATGAATGTGAAGATAATGGTTGGGAATTTGTAACTGGTGGATTTCTTGATAGAATAGGAGAAGATGGTGAGTTCTCTAAGATAACAGAACATTCAAATGTATGGAAAGAAATGCCAAATGCTGGATTCTTTCGTTACCCATTAAGTAAAGCAGAAGCAAATAAGGTTACATTATTAAAGGGTAAACATAATGTAGTACCAGGTCAACACTTTATACAATTTGATGATGGTAGTACATCGTGGGGAAAAACTCACCCACTAAGATATCCAGTAAAAAAGAATTTTACACAAGTACATCATTTTAAATGGGATTATTCAGTATTACAAAGATTAAAACAAGTAAGTACTTCTACTGCAAATGAATCTTTTGCAAAGGAGTATAAGATTATGTTGGATGCAATTGTAGATAGGGATTACAATCTTGATTTGACTAATCGAGAATTTATGTTTGAACGAGTAGATGTACCAAATTATAATCAATATAGAAAGTGGAAAGCATTAACTGAAAATATATTGAATATTCGGGATTTATGATTATATTTATATATGTTATAACAATTTTAATTAAACTAACTCAATGAGGTTATTATATGGCTAGTACAGCAAAAACAAACGAGCAAATCATATTAGAGGAACGTAAGGTAAAGGCATTAGAAAAAATTGCTAATGTTTTAGATGCGTTAACAATATGGTTTGAAGATGTCGATAAATCAGAGTGGAGTGAAAGACTCCAATGGTATTTATTCGAATTTCACAGCAAAATTGTGGGTGAAAAAGAAGAAACAACAGAGAATAAATAAATGAAACTTGGAGTTATCGTTCCATATCGTGGACTAGATATCTTTAGGATGACTCATCTTAGAAAATTCAAAGAATCTATAACAGGTTACCTTGATAAATCTAATATTTCATATCATTTAATTGTAGTTGAACAAAATGATGATTTGCCATTTAATCGTGGTAAGTTATTGAATATAGGATTTCAACAAGCGTTAAAGAAACGATGTGATTATGTAGTATTCCACGATGTTGATATGTTACCACTTAGTGTGGATTACTCACCTTCAGAAGTACCCGTTCATTTAGCAACTAATTTTAAAGGTGGAAACCAAGAAGTATTTGACACTTATTTTGGTGGTGTTACTATATTTCCTATCGATGCATTTAAAAGGATAAATGGATACTCAAATGAATTTTGGGGATGGGGATTTGAAGATGATGATTTACTTTTACGCCTAACCGAACAAAGACTCGGTACTGATTTTGAAGTGTATCAAACAGAAAAGGAATTTAATTCTGGTTTATACTTACACGGAGACCAAAGTTACTTACAATGTTTTAATACAATTGATTTGGAAGAAAGTTTTACAATCAGTTGTACTTTTAAACCAGATGATATTGTAATAGATTATAATAAAACCCACGATGAATATTGTGTGTTTAGTATTCCAGGTTGGGACACCACCATTAGTTATAATTCTTTCAATCGATATAAATTTGAAACGTGGGATACAGCTAAAGAATGTTATTCCATAACATCAAAACATTCACCACCAAAACTTACAAGAATAACAATTACTTATGATAAGCATAATAGATGGTTGATTATGTATCAAGATGGTAAAGAAGTTGGTAGAACAAGTCTTAAAAGAAAAATATATAATCCAAGTACACAATTTTTTTATATTGGTACGGGTGTACCCAAACGAGAGGGTGATATAAAAAGTTATCGAGGGTTGATAAAAGATTTTTGTTATTGGAATAAAGCATTGGCTGGGAATGAGATACACGAGATTCATAATAATTTTGGTATAAATTATTTAGCATCACAAGGACAATATAGTTCTGCAGAAAATTTAAAAATATATTATGATTTTAAAAATATAATACTTGACCATGACTATGATTATTCACACGGAAAGATTATTGATTTAGCTAACCCTAAAGAACAGAGGATGTATGCAAAATCTTTTGAGTGTATTCCAAAATCAGAAATGGAATTAGAAAATAAAAAAATTATAAAACCATATAGAAGAAAATGTACTTTTCAATTATTAGAACACGAATCCACTGGATTTAAAGGTGGTACATGGGCAAGTGATTCTACAAGATTAAATCAAATAAAATATTATAATAATATTACAAATAATAAAACTAACTTAGAACTTGATGGATTAACTACTTTACACTTTGAAGAGATAAGTGAAAAAACAACAAGGAACATTACAGACTTAAAGGTTACATTGTGAAGTTAGGAATTTGTATTCCATATAGAGATACAGGTGATGGGGTAAGGAAAGGACACTTAGATACTTTAGTTCCTTATTTAGAAGAGTTTTTTAAAGAACGAAATATTGATTTTAGAATTTACATTGGACATCAAGTAGATAAGAAACAATTTAATAGAAGTGGGACAAAGAATGTAGCATTCCTTGCTGCTAAAGAAGATGGGTGTGATTATGTAGCATTCCATGATGTTGATATGTTACCCGCAGACGATGTTGATTATTCTTATCCAGGAGAAACACCAAAACAAATTGCAACATATCTATCTCAATGGGATTATACATTACGAGATGTAGAATACTTTGGTGGAGTTGTGTTATTCACAATAGAACAATTCGAAGCAGTTAATGGATACCATACCAATTATTGGGGTTGGGGTATGGAAGATGATGATTTGTTTTGGAGATGTTATTTAAAGGGATATTTTAAACCAGAGTTAGTTCCAGGTCCTGGTCATAAAAAAGTTTTAGAATTTGATGGACATACAACATATATTGAAATACCACCGAGTACTACTTTAAATGAAGTACCAACAAAATCCTTTAAGGTAGAGATGTTGGTAAAGGGTGAGGTAAAAACAGATGAGGAAGAATATCTAATTGGTGGAGATAATTCACAATTTATAAAGTATCCTATATTATGTAAACAAGGTTGGGATTTTGATATTGCTTATAATAACTCACGAGCATATTCATCATCTTTATGGAGTTGGAAAAATGAACATATGTATAGTTGGGTAAAAAGATATTCTGATTTGTGGAGTAAGGTGAATTTGGAAGTTAATGTTAGGAAAGGATATAGAAAGTTATATATTAATGATGTGGAGTATGGTGAAAAGTTTGGTATTCAACAAACAGAACAACCACTTGTTGATAGATTGAAACGATATCCACCCAAACCATTTTATATTGGTAGGAACGCACCAAACTCATGGGGGAGTATGAGAAACTTCTTTAAAGGTGAGTTGGCATACATAAAGATTTATAATCATCAGAGTAAATTAGTTTTACATTATGATTTTGATAAATCATACAAGGGAAATAAAGTATTAGATTTAAGTGGGTATGATAATCATGGAAAGTTATTTTTATATGAGGGTAAGGTTAAGAAAGTAGATATATCACAATTGATGAATACTCTTGTGCCAGATAGACGATATGGAACAATGGAATGTATGCCTCACGAAGATGAAGGTATAGTTGATAATAAGTTTACTGATATAAAATCAACTGCAAGAAATGAAATGATATATAGAAAGCATATGCAAAAAGGTGAGATAGATGTTGATAAAGATGAATATGGATTACACCAGATGAAGTGTGAAATAGTTAATAAAGATGATATTTATAATAGGCATCAAATAGTAAATGTGAGGTTTTAAATGGGTGGATATGACGACCAAGTGAGAGAAAATCCAGTCTTTCAAGAAACAAAAGATAAATTAGATAATGTAGGATGTGGAATGTGTTTAGCAAAATGGACACAAGTAACTCTACAATTACAAACGGGACATAATCATTCCTGTCACCACCCACGAACACATAAAATTTCAGCAGCAGAGATAAAAAGAAATCCAAGTGCTCTACACAACACTGCATATAAAAAGAAAAGAAGAAGAGAGATGTTAACAGGTGGTAGACCTAAAGAATGTGATTATTGTTGGAATGTAGAAGATAATTCAGATAGATTTAGTGATAGAATTTTTAAATCAAATGAAACTTGGTCTAAACCACACTTCGATGAAATTGTAAAATCAGATTGGAGAGAAGATTTCAATCCGAGATACGTAGAGGTTGCGTTCTCAAATGCTTGTAATTTCAAATGTAGTTATTGTGGCCCAGCATATTCATCTACATGGATGAACGAAGTAAAAGAACACGGCGGTTATCCTACGAGTGATGGTTTTAATGACCCCGCAGGTGCAATTGCAGAAGATAAAGTTCCTATTAATCATAGAGATTATAATCCATATGTAGAAGCATTTTGGAAATGGTGGCCAGAATTATATCGTGATTTACATACTTTTAGAATTACGGGTGGTGAACCATTGTTGTCAAAAGATACTTGGAAAGTATTGGATTTCATCATTGAAGAAAAGAATCCAAATAAAAATTTACAATTTGCTGTAAATACTAATTTGGGTGTACCCGATGAATTGATTGACAAGTTTATTGAAAAGATTCAAAGGATTGAGGATGAACATAGAGTAAAAGAATTTATTATCTTTACATCAGTTGATACTTGGGGTAAACAAGCAGAGTATATACGTAATGGATTAGAGTTTAATCGTTTTTGGGATAATATGAATAAGATATTAGAAAGTTGTCCAAGAGTAAATCTAACAATTATGTCAACATACAATGCATTATCAGTTCCTAACTATGATAAGTTACTATATGGTATCTATGATTTAAAAAGAACTTATGGTTCTACTGATAGGTATTGGAACTCGGCAGTATTTTTAGATTCAAGTTATTTAAGATATCCTGCTCATCAATCTGTACAAGTTCTACCTAATCAGTTTGCAAACACCATTTATAGACAAACACAATTAGCTGAATATATGGCAACACCTAATTTTGAAACAAGGTTGATTGGATATTCTGATATTGAAGTTCAAAAAATAAAAAGAATACACGATTGGTTATTATCAAGAGATGAAGAAAAAATGTTAGAACAACGAAGAAACTTTTACAGGATGTTTTCAGAACACGATAAAAGAAGAGGTACAAACTTTGTAGAAACATTTCCTGAGTTAGAAAAGTTTTGGTTTATGTGTAAGGAGATGGCTGAAAAGGGGAGAATAATTAGATGAGTGAATTAAAAATAAGAGAAACTGCTCCATTTTATGTGTTACCTACTCAACGATATGATTTAACCACTAAACCACCAAGTAAATCAATGCAAAAAAACTTTACTTTCTTTATGAGTTTTAAAGTGGATAAAATAATTAATACAAAAAAACCATGTTCATTGATGATGAGACCTGGTATGCATTATGGGTTATGTTATCAACAAGACCCAGAAGCAATTAACTTTGAATATTGGTATGAACACGAAGGTGAAAATAAATTTGGGTTTATATCAATTAACCTACACACCGAATATCCAGTACACGATTTACATAATATTTGGTTTGTTATAGTTAAACATAATGTAAACGCAAAAACATTTACATTATCAGTATATAATGAAGATGGCAATTTAAGAACCACTACGGGCTCATATGATGGAGAGTTAGTGGATTATTCACAAACACCATATAACTTTGGGTGTGGGAATTATTTTAAACAAGTTGATGATTCACATTATTTCTTTTCAGATTACACAATGTTTAATACTGGTTTGATAGAAACCATACACTATACAGATAAAGATATACAGAAATTTATAAAAGTTAATAGAAAATCTACAGATAAATTAGTAACATCTACTGAATTAAATAATATGGTATTTTATTTTAATTTTAATGCACAAAACTTATATAAAGTTTGGGATTTATCAGACCATTGTAATTTTTTAATGAGAAATATGGATGTATTTAAATGATACACATATCTCATAGGGGAAATATATTTGGAAGAGTTAAGGAAAGTGAGAACGACCCAATATATATCCAACAAGCACTTGATAAAGGTTTTGATGTTGAAGTAGATGTTTGGCATATTGATAATCAATTTTGGTTAGGACATGATAACCCACAATATAAAGTTACAGAGGGATTTTTGGAACAACATAATTTGTGGTGTCATGCAAAAAATATTGATGCGTTGTATGTTATGAATACAAATTATCATATCCATTGTTTTTGGCATCAAGAAGATGATGTAACATTGACATCGAGGGGATATTTGTGGACATATCCAGGTAAACAATTAACAAGTAATTCTATTGCAGTACTACCAGATGGAAAAGTACCTGATAATATTGTAGGAATTTGTTCAGACTTTATTGGGAATTTTAGAGATGATATTTGATAGTAATAAAAAGGGTACTATTATAGTATCTCATTATCGTTCTGGGGGTACACAATTAATGCAAACTCTTTGGTTGAGTATTGGTGAAAAATACACAACAAATCTAAATGAATATAACCCAAAAGTAGATGGGGATATATGTGAATATTTAGAATCTGCTGAAAAATATAGATTATTATTAATAAATGATTCTGAAGCTATTACAGAACTTAACAACATGGGTACATTCGATAAATTAAAAGAAGATTATATCATAGTGGTACTTGAAAGAAAGAATAAAGTTAATTGTTTATTATCAATGGCATTGTGGGAAAGATTTATTGCTACTGGTTATTTTAAAACTGGACAAAAATCGTGGACAGATGAGGTTATGTTAGAGTTTCATAAACAATGTAAAAAAGATTTAATGAAACCAAACGACGTTACTGTCAACAGAGAAATCCCAAAAGGTGAGCATACTCCTGACCAAGTTTTAGAATATACATTAAAAACTTTTGTTGATGAAGTAAACCAACTTCGTGATATAATTGATAAGTATGGGTTTTTTACATTATATTATGAAGATTTTGAATATGACAATGAGTATTTAGCTAAACTGATTACACCTAAAGGTAGTATCCACTCAAGTAGGGAATCTCGTACAAAACTAAGTTGTAAGTCTATGAATAAAAAGATACCATATATATCAAAAGATTATTTAGTGTATTATGTTTCAGAAGTTACTGATGCAGTAAAGAGGTGGAAAATAAATGAGTTATAAGATAATACTATGTGAAGGTGATAGTTGGACTGCGGGGGATTTACTTGACCCTAAGTTAAAAGCGGATGGAATTACTTATATTAATAACTCCAAAAATGATTCGTATAGATTACCTAAAGTTTGGCCACATATGTTAGGTGAGTTATCAAATTTAAAAATTAAAAATACAGCTGTTGCTGGTAGTTCTAATGATGGCATTGTTAGAAGAACTTTAGGTGAAGTTGTGAACTTATTAGAAGAATACAAACCAGAAGAGATTTTAGTTGTTATTGGATGGACATCACCAGAAAGAAAAGATTTTTATGGAGGGCCTGGAAATCAATGGGAAACGATGTTACCTGCAGAATTATATCAAACACATATATATCCAGACTTACAAAAATTTTATGAATTATACGTAAAACACTTTTGGAGTGTGGATGAGTTTTCAAACAGATATATTGAACAATGTTTTTTGATAAGTAATTTTTTAACAGGGTTTGGTATAAAACATTATTTTTTCAATGCTTTCTATGAAAGTTCAATTGAGGGATATACAAGTTTATATGAAAAATATTTTGTAAATAAAATACGAGGAATACCGGATAAGCGCACACTTGAATTTTATGAAGAACTTTCAAACATAACGACTGGTACAAAACACGAGGAATTAATCTTTGAGGAATATAAGAAATTATATCATTCACATTTTATAAGAATTTCATTTAAAAATTTTTGTGATATGATTGAAGCTGATAGATTGGTAAAATTTGATGCTAATCATCCAGCTTATAAAATGCATCAAGAGTGGTCAAAGTACTTACATAAACAATTGTTAACACCAGAAGGGTATTTTGGAAGTGATTAAACTAATTATATGTGATGGGGATAGTTGGACTGCTGGTGATATTGTAGACCCAGAACTTTTCGGTGATAATTTATCGGAAGTAGACCATCCAGATAATGACCAATATAGGTTACCAAGAGTCTGGCCTCATAAGTTAGGAAACTCATTAGGTATTGATGTGTTGAATACAAGTTATTCTGGTTCATCTAACGATTCAATTGTTAGGAGAGTTTTAAGAAATACATTGGAACAATTAGAAACTTATAATTCCGAAGAATTATTTGTAATAGTTGGTTGGTCATCACCAGAGAGAAAAGATTTTTTTTATGAAGGTGAATTTAAATGTTTTTATCCTATGGAGTTTGGTGATTTAAAAGGCAAAACAGATATTGATAAGTTTAAAAAATTATATTTAAAACATTTTTGGGAAGATGGAGAGTACGTAACGAGATATGTACAACAAAATTTATTATTACATACCTTTCTTGAAAATCGAGGAATCAAACATTATTTCTTTGATGCATTTTATGAAAAGAAACGGATAGAATCAAACAAGGATGGTGGTATGTATAGTAATGTAGAGCTAGAGAATGAGATTGATATTACAAATCCAACATTTGAATATTATCTTAAAATCAGACCTCTTTTTACAAAAGATAAATCTTTTCGTAGTTTTTTGATGGTTGATGAAGAAAACTTTGATGATGAGTTGTGGGATTGGTATCATCCAAGTGAAAAAGCCCACGAGTTATGGGCAGAGGAATTATATAAAGATTTAAATGAGAAGTTTGGAATCTAAAAAACACAGGTGAGTTATGATTAAATTAATTATATTTGATTTAGATGGTGTATTAGTAGATGCACGAGAGTTACATTACAATGCTTTAAATAAAGCACTTGAATCCATTGATAAAAAATATACCATTCCACGCGAGGAACATCTATCAACATACGATGGGTTATCCACTACTAAAAAATTAAATCTATTATCAGAGAATAAGAAGTTACCTACAGAACTTCACGATAGTGTTTGGAGATTGAAACAAGAAAAGACACGACAGATAATAGATGGGTTTAGTATTGATGGTAGAATACAAGGTATATTAAGGAGTTTAAAATCTGAGGGATATGTAATTGCTTGTGCTACTAATTCAATTAGAGAAACTGCAAAATTACAATTAATCAGAAAAGGATTTTTTGAGTATATTGATTTTATGTATTCAAATCAAGATGTAACTAATCCAAAACCAAACTCAGAAATATATTTAAGGTGTATGTTAAGAGCACAAGTTAATCCAAATGAAACATTAATCATTGAGGATTCACATATAGGTAGAAAAGGTGCAATGGCGAGTGGTGGGATATTGTGTGGAGTAAAGGATACACAAGATGTTACTTATGATAGAGTTAAAAAATACATACACGAATCTAATAATGAGATAAACCCAAAATGGCAAGGTGGTAACATGAATGTATTAATACCAATGGCTGGAGCAGGTTCAAGATTTGAACAAGCAGGATATACTTTTCCAAAACCAATGATTGATGTGAATGGTAAACCAATGATACAAGTTGTTGTGGATAGTTTAAACATTGATGCAACATATATTTATGTAGTTCAAAAGAAACATTATGAAAAATATAATTTGAATCACTTTCTAAGATTGATAACACCAAAGTGCGAAATAGTTCAGATAGATGAACTGACGGATGGTGCAGCGTGTACCACATTATTAGCAAAACAATATATTGATAATGATGAACCTTTATTGATTGCTAATTCAGACCAGTATATTGAGTGGGATAGTAATGAGTTTATGTACTCAATGGTTGCAGATGATATAGATGGTGGTATATTAACTTTTACTGCATCACATCCTAAGTGGAGTTTTGCAAAATTAAACAAAGAGGGTTTTGTAGAACGAGTTGCAGAAAAAGAACCTATTAGTAATATAGCGACTGTGGGTATTTACTTTTATAGTAAGGGTAGTGATTATGTAAAATATACCGAACAGATGATTGAGAAAGATATCAGAACCAATAATGAATTTTATGTTTGCCCAGTTTTTAATGAAGCCATTAAAGATGGTAAGAAGATAAAAATTTATCATATTGATAAGGAACAAATGTGGGGAATGGGAACACCAGAAGATTTAAAAAGGTTTATTGATGAAAAAATTTAAAAACATATACATAAATGGTTGTAGTTTTACAGCTGGGCATCATTTAAAAGAAAAGGATACTTGGCCTGAATTATTAAGTAAAAAATTAAATTTACAAAAAATTAATAAAGCAATAAATGGTCAATCTTTTGATTCTATCTTTACAAATACAATTGCTCACCTAAGTAACTTAGATTCCAATGATACTCTTGTAGTGATTGGAAAAACTTGGTCATCGAGATATTCAATACCATTTCAAAATTTAAATGTAAACATTACACCAGCAGATATATGGTCAGATTACACTAAAACAAATTTTCAAGATAAAATAGGTATTGACAGATTGGTATCACCATATGATATGAATTTAGATGTGAAGATTCGAAAACAATATTTAGATGATAAGGGAGAAAGTACAAATCTTAAAAAAGGTTTAGATGAAGTTTGTATGTCATTTGTTAACTTTTATAAAAATTTAATTAAATATGATGATAATTGGGAAAAAAATCAAAAACTATATTTTCATTCAAAAATTTTAGCATTAAAATCTTTTTTAGAAGTAAATAAATTTAATTATAGGATTGTAGATTTTGTTGTACCGAAAGAAACATCTGAAGTGTTTGATATGGATAAAATTTTTAGTGATGATAACTTTATGTATTTTGGTTCGGAGTGGCACGACAAGTATAATAACGGACACCCAACAGAAGAAGGTTGTATAAATATAAGTGAGGTTTTATATGATAGCTTTAATAGATAGATTTAATCAAGTAAGTTTACACGACCCACCACCAGATATTGCAGATATATATAAGGATGTCTCTGAAATAAATGAAATTGATAATCGTGGGTTTCCAATTTGTAGACCATTATTTAGTCATTCGAGTTTACCAGATGAGTTGGGGTTGAATATTGTTAAAAGAGCAGAGTTTGATTTTAAATCAGAGTTTAGTTACTATGTACACGTTCACCACAATCAGAAGTTATGGTCAAAACATATAAATTTAATTCCAAAAGAAGTATTAGATGGTGTGCGAGATGGTAATGGTTGGTTAATATTTGATAATACATTAGAAGGTCATAGAATTGATGGCGAAGAATTATTAATACCATTGTATATCAGTATTAATAGATTACAATTACCACACGATAAGATTGTATTTATAACAAATGATTTAGAAGCAGAGGATACACATAAAGAATTAGAAATACCAGATAAGATAAAGGTAATTTCATTCATGTGGAATGTTCACGATGTTAAGCGATTAGTTAAACATAAATTCTTACGGAGAAAAGTTAATATAAAACAAGAACTACAATATAAAGAAAAGCATATTAAAAAAATTAAACCTTTTCTAAAAGTTAATAGAACCAATAGAGAAGAACGAGATTTATTTATGTTATTTATCGAACACGAGGATTTATACAAAAAATTTAAAATTAGTTTTCCACAATTTACAGAAGAAATATATAATTTAGCATTTAAAAAATATACTTCGATTAAAAATATTAAAGGGTTGATTGCTAAGATGCCATTTGATATTGATAAAACTGATAAAACAAATCACGGAAACCCAGGTTATGCTGTAGGTCAATTTAATGCAGATTTACCATTCCAACCTATGCATTATAAAAATACTTTTGTTAGTATTGTTATGTGTGCATTTCCACATACAGAAAAATGTTGTCATCTACATAGTTCTACTTTTAATCCAATTTATAGTGGTCATCCAATTATACAATTTGGTCCTTATAAATCATTAGAGAGAATGAGGAAACTTGGGTTTAAAACATTTGGAAATTGGTGGGATGAGAGTTATGATGATGAACCAATTGCTTGGAAAAGATTGCAAATGATTATGGATTTAACTTTAAAATTAAGTAAACTTGATAATACTGAATGGATGGGAATATTATGGGATATGAGTAAGATTTTACAACATAATGTTGAGTTAATTAATAATTATAATATAGAGACTGGGTTATACGATAGGATATATAAATGAACGACAATTGGTTAAATAATAAATTTAATATAATTAAAGTTAGTAATTTTAAAACAAAGTGGAAACTACTACCTATAAATTATACAATACATACGGATACACTAACTAAATCTGCATTTAATATCAGACAATATGAACTTGAAAATGATGAAGTTTTTAGTGGTAATTTTATTTTAAATAAATTAGTAACTGATAGTTGGATAGAAAAAGTATCAAAACTACCATTAGATGATAATAGTATTTATGTTAATAATTTTCTTAATTCAAATCACGCCAGTAAATGTAGTGTTGATGAAAGAATAATGTATTGTGGTTCTTTTGTATTGTGGTTGTTATCAAATTTTAGTAGAACCGAACATTCGTTGTATGCTAATTTGAGGAGACATAGAATAACATTAAAACGAATAGGAGATTATGTATGAAAAATTATGATACAATAGTTGGTGTTGGTTGTAGTTTTATGAATGGTGATGCCATATCAGATAAAGATGGAGTTGCACTGACACCTTTACATAAAATGAGACCGGCAATATTTTTATCTGAAAAATTAAATTGCAATGAAGTAAATCTTGCAGCTACAGGTTCATCCAACGATGGTATGTTTCGTAGAATATATAATTGGGTAGAAGATAATAAAAATAAAAAAACATTAATGATTATTGGACTAAGTGGTACGGCCCGTTATCCAATATGGAATAGGTGGAGAAACCGATGGTTTGAAATACATCCTGCACATATAAATTCTTATGATGATACAGCATTAACTAAAGTAAATAAAGATATAACAAATGGTCTTGGTGAAGTTAACGAATTAAGAAACTGGCAAAAGTATTATATTAAATGGATTTATAATCAAGAACAAGAAGATAGTAAATTACAAAGAAATGTTATGATGTTACATTATTACCTTAAAGGAAATAATATTGATTATTATATATTTAATTCTTTAGAAGATAGTTTGGGTGATATCAAAGATAAGATAAATTACATTTCATTTAAAAAGCCTGAGATTGATTCGTGGTATAGGTATTTACGATATGAAATGCAAGAGGTAGATAATAATAACTTTAGGGAATCTGATAAATATAGAAGCCCTAAACCACCATATGGTAGACAATTTTGTAATGGGCATCCATCACCAAGAGCACAAGAAAAATTAGCAGAACGGATTTATAAGGAATTAGATAAATGAGAATGGCAGTTTTATTAAGTGGTCAATTAAGACAATGGGAGTTGGCTGTAGATAATCAGAAGTGGTTTTGGGAATCTGCAGAACAAAATGGTGTAACTGAAATAGATTATTTTATACACACTTGGAGTTATAGTGCTGATAGAGCAGGAGTATCACACGAGTATGAATGGAAAGATATTGATAAGGAAGAATTTCAGAAAATATGTGATGCATATGAAGTTAAAGATTCTATGTATGATACAAAACCACAATCTTGGTTTTATGATTACGACCATTGGAGTGCTTTATTTTATAGTTTTTCTCAATCAGTAATGATGAAGCGTAAATATGAATTGAAACATAATTTTGAATATGATATTGTAATAAAATCACGACCAGACGTAGTTTTTAATCCAAAGCGAACTGCGTGGTTAGAAACACCATTGTGGGATAATCATTTGTATTCTACACACGGCGGAGAAATGGGACATGAATTTGGAATGTTCAATATAGATGATTGTGTATTTTATTCTAATTCGTACACTATGGATATTATGAGTAATATGTATCAGTACAGACAAAAGAATCTTGATTGTAGATATAATAAAGAGGGATTGCCTGATAAAGAAACATTATGTACCCAACAACTTGGGCCTGGAGTTTTAATGCACGAGTATTGTAGGGATTATGGGATAACACCAATAATAACTTCATCTCATAGGTCACACTTTCAACCTACTTTATTAAAACTTGGTTGCCCAACAGATTTAGATTTATTTAAAGTACGACAATTTAATAAAATGGAAAAGTACTTTAGGGAGTTTTACACTAAATGAAAATAGCATTCTTTGTTTGTTCTAACGGGTATGGGCATTTCCATCGAATTTTGCAGGTCTGTGCACACTTTATTCATCACGAGGTGGATATCTATTGCGAACGATACCAGTACAATAGATTTAAACCTAAGCAACCAAACTTAAATTTTATTTTTTATGAAACATCCAATATACGATGGGATAGAAAGGAAATTGGTTCACTTAATGTAGGAGATTTAGATAAATACGATAAAGTAATTACTGATAATTTAGTAGAAGTATTGAAATATAGACCAGATGCAATCTTTAGTGGTTCTTTTTTATGGAGTGATGTGTGGAGAGATAGATTTGGTGATAATGAATTTTCAAACAAACAAGATAAACTATTTAATGATATAAAACCAAAGGTTATTTGTAATGGAGATGTTGTTTTTGGACAATTAGTAGATTATGAAAATAAAATTGATATTGGTTGGGGTTGTACAGATAAAAGTGAGTACGATTATACTTTAGATACTTTAGTTTGTGTTACACCATCTTTAAATTATACTGATGCATATACTGATAAGTTTTTAGAAATACGAAATGATTATCAAAATGATGTTGATTTTAGTTTTAATATTAATCATACAAAAAATTCAATGTTTATAATACGACCTGGGTTGGGAATGATAACCACTTGTGTATCACATAGAATACCAATAGTGGCATTGTGGGATGAAGATGACTCAATTGAAATACAACACTTAGCACATAAAGTAGAGGAGTTAGGAATAGGAATCTCATTAAATGTTAAGGATGATTTCATATTACCAACAGATGTTACAAAATTCAGAGAATCATTTAAAAAATTAAATTTGAATGGGTATTTAAAATTTGCGGGTATGATATATGCAGTTGGAGATAGTAATGGTTAATTATTGGTTTAATACATTTAAACATTTAAATTCGTTTGATATAGTTTCTTATCAAGATATGATAGATTTATATTTAAAAAATCAATCTTTATTAGAGCAGAGTGGTAAAGAAAAACTTGGTGGGGAGAATGAACGACCAGTTAATTCAGATGTAGAAGAAGTTGACCATGAAGGATTTTGGTTGGGATATAATCCACGATATTATAATATTAATCCATATGGGGATAAAGTTACACAGGCAAAGGCAGATGTAGTATCTATGGATATGGTAGGGTTAAATAAATCATGGAAAGATTTTATCTATTTAGAAATACCAAGTTGGTTGTTTAATAAATACCAAACTGCAGTTCATTCGAATCGTGATGTAACTTATTTTAGAGAGTTTATGACTGAAGTTGATACTACGGATTTATCACGAGATGTGGTTTTAAATTTAGTTGATGAATATGATACGAAATATAAAAATGTTGGAAAGTATATTGATTATTTTGGAGATTGGGCTGACCCGGCTTGGAGATTAGATTTAGATGTTGGTCAATACATTTCAATAAAAGAAAATGGCTTAATCTATCCTATAATGTTTAATAGTAGAACACACGCATTTAGTAGAGGAACACATAGAGCATTATTTCTTGCTCATACTAAAAGTAATGTTCCTTTTATTCTACAACACCCAAAAAATAAAAGAAAATGGGAAGTTGAGTTAGCAGAAAATTTTGATGAGAAGAATATAACTATGAGAATAAATTTAGATAAAAAATCTTTGAAGTTTTATAGAGAGGGAAAAAAATTAGTATGAGTACCCGATATTTAAAACAAGATAAATCTATATTGGTTGGAGTTGCAAAGAATGGTAGTCAATCAATAAAACAAATTTATTTAAGATACGATGGATTCCAACTTAGAGAACAACAAGGACGGGATTGGAATGCAGATAATTTTATAGATTGGAATGATAGTGATTTACAAATACTAATACCTATTAGAACAGAGAAGGAAAGGGCATGGAGTGAGTTATTAGAGTGGGGAGAGGATATAGATGTAACTAAACCTTTCTATCCAAAGTTAGATTATTTTCAAAACGATGTAATGAGATTTTTCATAACTGATATTATATTTAACGAAAATTGGACTGGTGCAAAAGTAAAATTTTTTGATTTGAAAAAATTATCTACTCACATACCAAAATACTTAGGATGGGATATTGAAATACCATATTACAATACAGCAAAAGAAAAAGATAGAAAAGTTGAGTTGATGGAAGAGTTAAAGGATGTAGAAATAATTACATCTAAATTTAAAGAAGCATTTTCTAAAGGATTAAAAAAAAGTAAATATTGGATAAACTTATGAAAACACTAGCAGGAATTATACACGCAAGAAAAACAAGTACAAGATGTCCAAATAAACATCTACGACCATTGGGGAATACAACATTGATTGATATTGCATTGGAAAATCTAAGTAAGTTAGATGTTGATGAAAAGTATTTAGCAGTTTATGATAAAGAATTAAAAGATAAAGTAATTGATGGTGTACAAATACTACATAGAGATTATGAATCAATTGCACCAGGTAATTGTCATCATTCGGTAATGTATAAACATTTAGAAAATGTAGAATCAGAATTTATTGTAAACTATAATCCATGTCAACCATTTTTAGAAGTTGATAAGTTAAATCATTGTATAAGAGTTTTTAAAGAAAGTAGAATGAAGAGTATGATTACAGTCCAAAAAGAAAGAAACTTCTTTTGGGATAAAACTCGTAATCCAATAAACTTCAAACCTAATGATAGATTATCTACAACTGCAGGACCGTGGGTTTATTCCGCTACACACTCTTTAGTATTTTATGAAAAAGATTATATGTTATCTGAATGGGAATTATTTGCAAACACAAAAGATAATCCATTTCCACTTATAACAGATTGGAGTGAAAAAGAATTGTTAGATGTAGATACAGAAACAGATTTTGAAATAGTTCGAGGATACTATGAACAATCTTAAATTTAAACATTATAAAAAATTTAAATCTTTTGATGAAATTAAATTTCCTGATTTATTAAAATTAGTACATAAATCAAAGGATATGTTATTAAACGATGGATGGGAATTAGGACACGAAAATCAAGTTCTTGATGTGATAGATAGAGGGGATAAATACCAATTTACTAAAATACGATTTACACATCCCAAATCAAGAAACTCAGAAGAGAAATTAAATATAACACTTGATATACAACATAAAACTATGTTTAAAGATTCTTACCATAATGGAACATATGCGTTTATTGAAATACCAAATAAGCTTTTAAAAAAATATGTAACTCAATTTAATCACAATACAGATACTACAATTTTACATAAATTTTTAGATGAAGTTGATTGGGATGGTGATTGGTTGGGGTTACGAGATAAGTATGATAAACGATATCCACAAAAACACAAAACAAATAAATCAGAAGAGTTTTCTTGGAGAGCAAATTTTAGTGTAGAGTGGTTTTTAAGTATTAAGAACGATGGTTTAATATCACCATTATTTAAGTTACAAGACAATACCGATATTTTTAATAGGGGTTCACATAGAGCTTGGATACTTGGTAAATTGGGATACGGGTTTCCAATTTTTGTTCCAAGATTTAATGATAAACTAACATTGAAAATATGTACATCTTGGTATAAGTGGGGTAGTGATGTATTCTTAGAAATAGATTATATTAATAAAGAATTAAATGTTTACGATGAGGATAAAGAAATATTAGACACTTATAAATGTGATTGATATTTATTATTAATGAAATATGTTATAGATATAGATGGTACGATTTGTGAAGAAGTTGGAAAGGTTATTGGAAGAACACCTTACACACATAGAATCAAGCAAATAAATAAATTATATGATGAAGGTCATACGATTGTATTTTATACTGCAAGAGGTTTGAAAAGTGGTAGAGGTGAAAAACATTACCGACCAATTACAGAATACCAATTAGAAGAGTGGGGTTGTAAGTATCACGATTTGTGGTTTAAGGAACACGATGCTACACACTACATAGATGATAAAGCATTAAGACCAGAGGAGTTCTTTGATGATACAGAATGGTGAGTATGAGAATACTTCAGTTAAATATTGGACAGATTCGTGGACAGATTTAGAATCATTTGATTTAATCTCAACAGAAGAAGTGTATGAAAGATATCTCGATAGTTTTAAAAAACTTGATAAATTAAAAGATACCTATTCTGATGAAGTATTAAAAAAAAGAATAAGTGGTTGGAATCATATAATACCTGGTAGTCCAATTGATATAGCAAAAAGATATTATTTAGAAAATCCAAAATATTTTGAAATGTTATATCTTGAAATACCATATCAATTTTATTTTGATTATATGAGTGATTGGTTAAATGGAATTCCATTTAAAGGTGTAAAAGAAGGTCATCCATCAGTTAGTTTAGATGATGTAAAAGAACATATAAAAAACAATACTAAGTGGAGTATGGATGGTAGAGATGATGGTAGAAGTTATCATCAATATGAAACTTTTAAAAAGTATGGAGTTTTAAATCCAATCTTTAATAACGGATTAGAATATCCTAAAAGAAGTACTCATATGACAGCAGATGCATTTTTGACAAAAAGTGATGTACCAATCTTATTTCAGTATCCAATTGGAAATCCAACAAAATTTAAAGTAGAACCAAATAAAATAGAAGAACCATATTTTAAAAATAAGTATCTAAGTTTAGAAATAGATATTGATAAAAAGATAGTAGATTTCTTTTTAGAAGATGAACATATAGGAGCATATGCAGGATGAGACAAAATTTTAATATTGTAGTACCAATGGCAGGTAGAGGTTCAAGATTTACTGAAAATGGTTATACAGATTCAAAACCATTTATTGATGTGAATGGAAAACCAATGATACAGAGAGTAATTGAAAATCTTAATATAGAGTTTGATGACCAGTATGAGTTTGTAATAATTTGTTTACGAGAAGATTATGATAAATATGATTTTAGTATCTTTGATGATATCATCGGACATGAAAATTGGGAAGTGATTTGTTTACCAGATGTAACAGAAGGTGCTGCACAAACAATGTTATCTGCACGACAATATTATGATAATGATACACCAATGTTGAGTTTTAACACCGACCAAATGATTGATTATAATTTGAATATGTGGGATAACTTTCAAAAGTTTGATGGTGGCATTCCTTGTTTTAAAGGAGATAGTGAAGATTGGAGTTATGCTAAATGTGGTCAAGATGGTTATGTAGAAGAGGTAGCAGAAAAGAAAGTTATCTCAAACAATGCAACTGCTGGATATTATTATTGGAGTGAGGGTAGAGATTTTGTTAAGTATGCAGAACAGATGATTGAAGAGAATAGCAGAACCAATGGAGAGTTCTATGTTGCACCAGTTTATAATTGGGCAATAAAAGATGGTAAGAAAATTGGAATCTATATGGTTGATGAAATATATGAATTAGGAACACCAGAGTATTTGGAGAATTACCTTAGTGATAAATAAAAAAAGAATTGCTATATGTTTATTT
>TARA_R110002096_G_scaffold175820_4_pt1 | contig 25998 bp, 28 predicted proteins | sample TARA_R110002096 | Tara Oceans TARA_R110002096 (sample SAMEA4397295) | marine metagenome | biome: Polar Biome; feature: [DCM] deep chlorophyll maximum layer (ENVO:01000326); material: water (ENVO:00002006), including particulate matter (ENVO:01000060) such as... | depth 35 m
CGGATCAGTTTACAGATATCGCCGACCGGATAACCAACGTCCATGGACAAGCAGTCGCCGCGCTTTTGCAACAAAATGATCACGCCCCGGATCAAATAGATGTCATCGGTTTTCACGGGCAAACGCTGCTGCACCGCCCGGAAGAACGCTGGACCCTGCAAATCGGTAACGGGCAGTTACTCGCCGATCTGACCTGTATTCCGGTCGTTAATGATTTCCGTACGCGGGATATGCAAAATGGCGGAGAAGGGGCGCCTCTGGTCCCGATCTACCATCATGCCCTGATCACACAGATCGGGGACGTCTCCTATCCTGTGGCGTTGGTCAACATCGGCGGTGTCGGCAATGTCACCTGGATCGGTTCCAAAGACGCCGCCAGCATGCTGGCGTTTGATACGGGGCCCGGCAATGCCCTGCTGGATGACTGGATTGAAAAACACACCGGGGAACCGTTAGACCGGGGAGGAATGATTTCTGCCACCGGTGGAATTGAACTTGAGGTGCTGGAAGGCTGGCTGAAGGACAGCTACTTTTATAAATCGCCGCCCAAATCGCTTGATCGTACGTCATTTCACGTGTCCGGCCTGGAAGATTTGACCCTGGAAAATGGCGCGGCGACCCTGGTGGAATTTACGGTTCAGTCAATTCATTTGGCCTTAGGGCAATGTCCGGCCCTGCCAAAACATATATATATCTGTGGGGGCGGGCGGCATAATGCGACATTGATGCGTCGCCTGAGAACATTTGGGCCAGCCGTTGATCCGGTGGAAGAATTAGGATGGGACGGAGATAACCTTGAAGCAGAAGCCTTTGCTTATCTGGCCTGTCGCCACCTGAAAGGCCTGCCCTTAACGTTTCCGGGGACGACCGGGGTTTTCCAGCCGTCCCCGGGGGGAACTTTATATCAGCCTAAAGGTGTGGGGTCCGATTAGTAACCGAGCCGCGCAGTCAGGTATTTATCGACCACCTGCACGAGAGGGCCGTGATTGTCCACATAAAGGTGGTCTGCCCCTTCAACCTTGTCATACTGAATGGTGATGCCTTTTTGGGTTTTCAGCTTATCAACCAGTTTTTGCACCGCAGGTTCGGACACCACCGTATCCGCTGTGCCCTGAATAATCTGGCCGGAAGACGGGCAGGGGGCCAGGAAACTGAAATCATACAGATTGGCCGGGGGCGACACTGACAGAAACCCCTGTATTTCAGGACGCCGCATCAGAAGCTGCATGCTGATCCAGGCGCCAAAGCTGTACCCGGCAACCCAGCAGCTGGACGCATCCCTGTTATGAGATTGTAACCAGTCAAGGGCGGCGGCGGCATCACTCAGCTCGCCAATACCGTCATCAAAGGTGCCCTGACTTCTCCCGACACCCCGGAAATTAAACCGGAGAACGGAAAAGCCTCTACGTTTGAAGGAGTGATAGAGGTAATAACACACCTTATGATTCATATTGCTGCCAAATTGCGGATCTGAATGAAGAACCAATGCAATGGGAGGGTTGTCGCCTTTCCCTGCTTCATAACGTCCTTCTAGACGCCCTTCAGGGCCGCTGAATATAACTTCAGGCATATGTGTTTTTTTTCCTTTTAAATTTATTGTGTCAGGATCAGACTTTAATATGGTGATCAGTTAAATGTGATCAAGGTCTTCTCTTGACGCTAGTGCCTGTTAAACCTATATGAGTAATAATGATTTGTAGGGTTTTTTAGGGAACCCTATATAACTCTAAATATGACTCTGGGGCTAAACCTGCCGAATCAGTGCTTTTTATAGCATAAAACCACTGGGCAAAAGCAAGATAGAATTGGGTATTTAAAGAATGTTTGATCATATCCGCCACGATATTTCAGTTATTTTAGCCCGCGATCCGGCGGCAAAGTCCAAAATTGATGCCCTGTTGTCCTATCCGGGCGTTCATGCACTTATATTTTATCGCATGGCGCATTGGGCATGGGAAAACGGGTTTTTCACCCTTGGGCGCTTCATTTCCCATATTGGCCGTTTTATGAGCGGTATTGAAATTCACCCCGGCGCGAAAATTGGCTGCGGTGTTTTTATCGATCACGGTATGGGCGTTGTGATTGGCGAAACTGCAGAAGTGGGCGACAATGTCACCCTTTATCAGGGCGTTACCCTCGGCGGTACGTCGCTTGATGGCGGCAAACGACATCCCACCCTGGAGGATAACGTCATTGTCGGCGCCGGCGCCAAAATCCTGGGACCCATTACCATTGGCAAAAACGCCAGGGTTGGTTCTAACGCCGTGGTGGTGAAACCTGTCATGGAAAATGCCACAGTGGTGGGCATCCCGGCCAAGGTCGTCCAGCCAGCGAAAGATCTTGACCGTGACTTCTGCGCTTACGGTATGGCGACAGATGATCTGCCGGACCCCATTGCCCGGTCTCTGGAAGGTATGTTCGATATGGTGTGCGGCCTGAAAACCCGGGTCGAGGAACTGGAACATGAACTGGCGGAAAAAGACGCCGAAAATCTGGTGAAGGCCCGCAAGGCCAAACCCAAGGTCAATGACAAAGCCGCGGCGCAAAACACCAAAACAAAATCTGTTTCCTGAGCGATATGGTACAGAACAGCATTTATCTCGATTATAATGCCACGGCACCTATCAAACCGGAGGTGATCGCAGAAGTGGCGCGCGTCATGGAAATCGGCGGTAATCCGTCATCCGTCCATAACCGGGGGCGTATTGCCAAAGCCATACTGGAGAAATCCCGCCAGTCCGTCGCGCGGATGATCAACTGCCGCCCGCAGAAAATTACTTTTACCGGCGGCGGCACGGAAGCCAATAATATCGCCGTGAAATCGTCCGGCGCACAGCATCTGATCCTCTCGGAGACCGAACATGATTCCATCCGTCAGAGTGAAGGTCACTTTTCCGGAACCGTGGAAATCTTACCCGTTAATGCCACAGGCTATGTCACGCCGGACAACCTGAGCAAGGCGCTCACCGCCGCGCCGGCCCATACCCTGGTGTCAATCATGCTGGCCAATAACGAAACCGGTGTTATTCAGGACATCAAGGCCCTGGCTGAGATTGCCCATGCCCACGGCGCCCTGTTTCATACAGACGCCATTCAGGCCTTTGGTAAAATTCCGCTGGATTTCCGCGATCTCGGCGTTGATATGATGAGCCTATCCGGTCATAAAATAGGGGGCCCCCAAGGGGTTGGTGCTTTTGTGGCGCTCGAGAAACTGACCATTACCCCCTTGATTTTCGGGGGTGGTCAGGAAGTAGGCCGGCGGTCGGGAACAGAAAACCTCGCCGGAATTGCCGGTTTTGCCAAAGCCGTTAGCCTTATCCCGCAAAACCTGCAAGCCATGGACCGCCTGGCGGATTACCGCAACCGGATAGAGCAAACGCTGATGGCCCATACGGATCAGGTCAAATTCTTTGGACAGAACGCCAACCGGGTCGGCAACACCACCACCATTTTAATGCCTGGTGTACTCAGTGAAACCCAGGTTATGGCCTTCGACCTTGCCGGTATCTGCGTCAGTTCAGGATCGGCGTGTTCTTCCGGCAAAGTCAAACCCTCGCATGTGGTATCGGCCATGGGCGGCAGTCATGATGAAGCCTTGTCCACCATCCGGGTCAGTCTTGGCTGGAACACGACCGAAGATGACGTCACGGCCTTTATTGAGGCCTGGAAGAAGCTTTTCGACCGAAAACACAAAGGCTGAATGCCATGAGCAATCCTGATATATATCTTGATTACCAGGCGACAACGCCATTGGACCCACGGGTGCTGGAAAGGATGATGCCCTATCTCACCACAAAATTCGGCAACCCCCATTCCACAAATCACAGTTTTGGCTGGGAGGCCGCTGCCGGGGTTGATGTGGCCCGCCCACAAGTCGCCCAGTTGATCGGAGCGGATGAACGGGAAATCATCTTTACCTCCGGCGCGACCGAAGCCAATAACATGGCGATCAAGGGCATCGCTTATGCGCAATATCCGGCTAAGAACCACATTATCACAGCCCAGACCGAACATACCTGCGTGCTGGAAAGTTGCCGTGCGTTGGAAAGGTCCGGGTTCCAGGTTACCTATCTGCCCGTAGATAATCAGGGGCTGATTGACCTTAACGAGTTGCGGGACAGCATTACCGATAAAACCGCACTGGTTTCGATCATGGCGGTCAATAACGAAATCGGCGTGATTCAGGATATTGCCGCTATTGGGGCGATCTGTCGGAACGCTGCCGTGGTTTTCCATACAGACGCCGCCCAGGCCGTAGGAAAAATCCCGCTTGACGTCACCGCCATGAATATTGATTTGATGAGCATTTCCGGGCACAAAATATATGGCCCCAAAGGCATTGGCGCGCTTTATGTGAATGAAGAATGCCCGGTAAGACCTTTGGCCCTATTTGATGGTGGAGGACAGGAAAGGGGCCTGCGTTCAGGCACGCTTTCGCCCGCCTTGTGTGTTGGTCTGGGATCGGCTTGCGTACTGGCGGAACAGGATATGACACAGGACGCGGCACATATATCAATGTTGGCGCACCGTTTGAAAGACAAACTACAATCCGCCTTGCCCGACATACAGATTAATGGTTCAGAGCAACAGCGCTATGCTGGTAATCTAAATATCACGTTTGATCATGTAAAGGCAGATCAGCTGGTAAAAGAATTGCGGGGTATTGCGGTATCCGCCGGCTCGGCATGTTCCACGGAAAAAGTTGAACCATCGCATGTCCTCACTGCTCTGGGGCTCCGCAAGAAGAAAATTGACAGCAGCATCCGTATTGGCATAGGACGTATGACCACTGAATCTGAAATAGACCAGGCGGCGCATCATATCATCCATACCGTACAAAAAATCCGCAATCTGATGTGACGATCTTCAGGGGTTTTGCCTTCCTGACGCGAAACGCTTCAGAGCTGCATAGCAGGTGCTGGTGATCGGAGTCGGAATATCATAGTGCTGACCCAACCGGTGCAGGGTCCCCTGTATCCATTCAAGCTCCAATGGTCTGCCCTTGCGCAAATCCAGACATTGCGAGGCGATCAGATCCTGTTTCTCGCCGTTGGAAACGATGACATCCAGCACTCTGTCAATAACCCCTTCCGGCAACGGGATCCCCATGGCCGACGCCACATCATAAGCTTCTTGCATCGCAGCAAGCAGTAAAGGCTTCACCAGAGGGTCGGCCACCATTTGCGCCGCCGATCGATCGGTGAGGGCGCCAACCCCCGCATTTGCCGACAATAGAACAAATTTCGACCACAGCATAACCTGCAAATTTTCAGCCCGGATACCCACAAGCCCCGCCTGAGTAAAGATATCTTCGAGAACTTCCGTTCGCCGACTTGGTTGGTTGTCGACCTCGGCAAAGCGGATGGTATTGTTACCGCCGGAATGGGTTATCACGCCGGGACTTTCGATACTGGCCGAGACATAAATCGATCCGCCGATGGTCCGGCCCTGGCCAACAATTGAGGAAAGCATATCAACACTTTCCACCCCGTTCTGCAGGGTGAGTATAAAACTGTCTGATCCCATCATCGGCAGACAGGCTCTGGCGGCGGCTGTCGTGTCATAGAGTTTGACGCAGAAAAGGATCAGATCAACGGCCCCGACTTCTGTCGTATCTTCTGTTGCGGTTGCCGGATGAATATGAATATCTCCGGCATTTGACAGCAACTTCAGGCCGTTTTTTTTGATGGCATCCAGATGGGGACCCCGGGCGATGAAGATGACCTCATGCCCGGCCATGGCGAGTTTCGCCCCGAGAAAACCGCCCATGCCTCCTGTGCCCATGACTGCAATACGCATCTGCCTAGTCCTTTTTGAGAAAGTCCAGTGTCAGTCTAACATATTCTTGCGGTTTTTCCGCATGTAACCAGTGGCCGGCCCCTTTCAGGGTAACAATTTCCGCTTGGGGGAAGAACTGCTTAATGACATCATATGTGGTTTCCTCGACATAATCGGACATCTCCCCACGAATAAAACAGCTCTTGCCTGTAAAGGGGGTTCCCGTCGGAGCCTTGGCTAATTCGGCGTAATTCTGCTGCAACCCGTCCACATTGATACGCCAGTCAAAAACCTGATCCGCACCCCGCACCATATTGGTCATCAAAAACAGCCGCACCTGGGGGATTTGCACATATTCCGCGAGAATGGCCTCGGCTTCCTTGCGGCTGGTCAGCCGGGCGGCGCGCACCGCTTGCAACCCCTCAAAAATACGATCGTGATGATGAGGATAGGTAATCGGGGCTATATCACCGATAATCAGCTTGTCGATGCGATCCGGGTGGGTAAGCGCCAGTTGCATGGCAACCTTTCCGCCGAGGGAATGACCCATGATATGGGCCCGTGCTATCCCGTGATCGTCCATAAATTCAACAACATCCGCCGCCATGGCGTCAAAAGAAACATCATTGTCATGAGGCGAGGCGCCATGATTGCGCAGATCAAGACACGTGACGCTGAAGTCTTCACTGTAAATCTTGGCAAGGCTGCGAAAGTTGCTGGCCGAGCCAAACAGGCCGTGGATGATGATCAGGGCCGGGGCATCGGCGGAACCAATATGATAGCTGTTGAGTTTCATGGAATATCCTGTGTTGTTACCATCACAGATATAACCGGAATGGGCTGGTCAACGCGACATTTTTCTGAAAAAAAGCCCCTAAAATGAGTGAAGCAAGCCCCGGGGTAAGGAGCTTGCTTCGGCAAGACAGGTAAGAGGGGTAGTAGGGGTAATTACCGTTTAAAAGTAATTTCACCTGCCTTGACATTCTCTGTGATGCTTTGCTCGTCAAACCATCATTGTGTCTGTGAGATAAGACATAGCCCGCAGATTTTTCTTTGCATAGCGCTCTGCGATGAAATGCCGAATTGCTGCGATGAACCGTACAATGATTTCAAGGGGTAAGAAATTTATCGATAATGATCGGCGCAATCCTGCGAACGACGGCCTGTACCCCCTGGGCATTGGGGTGCATGGCATCCCCCTGATTAAGCGACAAATCCCCGGCAACGCCGTCCAGAAAGAAAGGATACAGGTCAACCTTATACTTTTCCGCCAAATCCGGAAAAATGGTGTTGAATTTATTTTCATAATCCTCGCCCATATTGGGCGGCGCCATCATGCCGAGGATCAGGGTGTCAATGTTTGCCTTTTGCAGAATGGTCAGCATCTTGTCCATATTGGTCCGGGAAATGGCCGGGTCAATACCGCGCAAGGCGTCATTACCTCCCAGGGCCAGCAACACAAGATCCGGCTTGCCACCCGGCGTTCCCGCCAGGCTCCATTCCAGTCGCGCCAGACCGCCAGACGTCGTATCCCCCGATACACCGGCGTTAATAATGGTAACCTGGTGCCCTTGATCCCGCAGATATTTTTGCAATTGGGCCGTAAAACCATCTTCTTTCGCCAAACCATACCCGGCCGTCAGGCTGTCGCCAAAGGCCAAAACCTGATAGTCTTTTGCCATCACTGCGCCACTACTTACCGTGAAAAAAAGTGCGACTACCGCAATCCGTTTGATTATTTTTAAAGTATACATAGATATACTGTTATACATTTAACACCTTAATACAAATTTATATGAGAACATTATGCCAGATACGCCGATATTACAGATTTTGGACCTTTTTCTGTCTTTTCAAGGGGAAGGCCATCAGGTCGACATTCTCAAGGGCGTAAATCTGAATATTGACGAGGGGACATCGGTGGCGATCCTCGGGCCGTCCGGGTCGGGCAAATCCAGTCTGTTGTCCCTGATGACGGGTCTTGAAAAACAGACCGCCGGTTCCGTGACCATAAACGGCCATTGCCTGGATAATATGAGTGAAGACCAGCTCGCCCTGTTTCGCCGGGATAATATCGGTATTGTCCTGCAGTCGTTTCATTTGATTCCGACCATGACGGCGCTGGAAAATGTCGCGGTGCCGTTGGAACTTGCCGGCCGCAAGGATGCTTTTAAGATTGCCGAAGAGGCGCTTGGCCATGTGGGATTGTCGCACCGCATTCATCACTACCCGACACAGCTTTCCGGCGGGGAACAGCAACGGGTCGCCATCGCCAGAGCGCTGGCCCCCAACCCCAAAATTATCTTTGCTGATGAGCCTACAGGCAACCTGGATGGCAAAACGGGACACAAAATTGTTGAATTGATTTTCAATCTGCAGAAGACGTTCAACACGACCCTTATTCTGATCACCCATGACACGGAAGTCGCCAATCATTGTGACCGCATCCTGCATATTCAGGACGGCCTGATTGCCGAAACCGCCCCCTTGAAAGATGCAACCGGCAAGGTGGCGGAATGACCGGAAATCCAGCTTCAACGGCCTTTCGTTTCGCCTGGCGGGAATCCCGGGCGGCATTTAAAAATTTCAAGATTTTTATCGCCAGCCTGTTTCTTGGCACCGCCATTATTGCCGGTGTCGGTTCTGTCACCAGCAATATTTCCAACAGCATAGAAGAGGACGGGCGCACTTTTCTGGGGGGGGATGTCCAGATCAGCCTGACACAAAAACGCCTGACACCTGAAGAGCGTATTTTTCTGGAAAAAAGAGGAGAACTTTCCGAAATTGCCACCCTGCGCAGTATGGCTCATACGACAGACAAAAGCAGCCTGGTGGATTTGAAAGGTGTGGACACCCATTATCCTCTTTATGGTGAGCTGGAGCTGGAACAAGGCGACTACGGCCCGCTCATGCTTGGCAAGCAAGGGGGACGCTGGGGCATCATTCTGTCAGAACCTCTCGCCACTCGACTTGGTATATCCCTCGACGAAGATGTCAAACTTGGTACAAAACTCTATCAGGTGCGTGGCCTGATCAAAAAGGAACCAGACGCCAATAATCAGGGACTGCAACTTGCGCCAGGCGCGATTGTCGCGCTCGACAGCCTGTTTGACAACACTTTGATCAAGCCGGGCAGTCTGGTGCGGTATCATACCCGTATCAGGCTTTTTGACGGCGTGGCGCTAGAAACATTCCGTGACGAGCTCAAGGAAAGTTTTCCCGATCAGGCCTGGCGGGTGCGGGATCATAACAGTGGTGGCTCAAGTCTGCGACGTTTCGTCAGTCGCATGGGGCAATTCATGACCCTGGTCGGCCTCACCGCCTTGCTGGTGGGGGGCGTCGGGGTCAGTAACGGTGTTCGCACCTATCTGGAGAGCAAGACCGACACCATCGCCACCTATAAAATTCTTGGGGCGACAAGCCGGACAATTCTGCTGATTTATCTTGGACAGATCATGTTGATCGCCGCCTTCGCCATCATGGCGGGGCTGCTTGTTGGCGGACTGCTTCCCCTGATGTTCGGGGATATCCTGAAGAATAGCCTGCAGGTTGATCTGGAGATGAGCCTGCAGATCAAGCCATTGATTCTCGCGGCACTCTATAGCGGGGCGATCGCGGCGGTCTTTACCCTCTGGCCCTTGGGCAAGGCGGTTCAGACCCCGGCGGCCCGCCTGTTTCGCCAAACGGTCACTCCTAAGGGACGTATCCGTCAATCCTTACCTTATATCGTGACGATTGGCGGTATTGGTCTGTGTCTTTTGACCTTGGTGGTTTATACCTCACAGTTCAAGGCGATTACCGCCGCACTGCTTGCCGGAACCGCCGTGGCGTTTGTTATTCTGTACGGCGCCGCCAGTTTGGCCAAATGGCTGGCGAAACGTCTTCCACGGCCCCACAATCCCATTTTCCGCATCGCCATTAGCAATATGTATCGCCCTGGAAATGCGACAAACTCAATCGTTTTGTCCCTTGGTCTGGGCCTGATCCTGTTTACGGCAGTCGCCCTGATCGAAAATAATATGATCCGGGAAATCAATGATCGGGTAAAGGGGGACGCGGCCTCTTTCTTCTTCATTGATGTGCAAAAAAGCCAAAAGGAAGTTTTTACCCGCTACTTTGAAGAACGCGAAGGAGTTGAGAGTTATCGCATGGTGCCGAACCTGCGCGGAAGAGTGACACAGGTCAAGGGAGTGCCATCCAAGGATGTCAAAGCCAAACCGGAGGGCCGCTGGATACTGCGTGGTGACCGCGGAATAAGTTTTTCGGCAGCACCGCCACCCAATAACAAAATTGTCGCGGGGAAGTGGTGGCCTGAGGATTACACAGGCGCCCCACGGGTCTCCATCTCGAAACAGATGGCGGACGCCATGGACCTGAAAGTCAATGACGAGATCACCTTGAATATATTGGGCCGCGATTTCACCCTGCCGATCATGTCGATCCGCGATTTTGACTGGGAAAGTTTTGACATCAACTATGTGATGATTGTTGATCCCAATACTCTGGCCAACGCGCCCTTTACCTATGTTGGAACAGCCAAAACCGTGGCAGATCAGGAGCCGGAGATTTACCGCGAACTTACAGGTCGGTTCCCCAGTGTGTCCCTCATCCGCACCAAGGATGTTTTGGGAAGCGCCCTGGAAATCATGGCCAAGATCGCAACCGCCATCGACTTTATGGCCGCAATTACCATTATGTCAGGTATTCTGGTTCTGGCCGGGGCGATCTCCGCCGGGCATCGCACCCGGATTTATGATGCCGCGGTGCTGAAAATTGTCGGCGCCACCCGGCTGGATATCCTGAAAGCCTACATTATTGAATTTATTTTGCTTGGCCTGCTCACCGGAGGCATCGCAATCCTGTTGGGAACGGTCGCCGCCTATAGCGTGATTGTCTTTGTGATGGAAATGACCTGGCTCTTGCCCGTGTATATACCGGTTAATACTGTCGGGGTAAGTATCCTCGCCACCCTGGCCTTTGGCATAGTCAGTATCTGGCTTGCCATGTCGGCGCGGCCGGCACAGGTATTGCGCAATGCCTAAAAATTAGAATTCAGCCGGGGTGCTGAAGGTCATTTTTTCCTTGCTGTAAGGATGGGTGATGGTCAGGACTTCCGCATGCAACAGCAAACGATCCGCCATTTTCAGGGCCTCTTCGGTGGCGTACAGCGTGTCACCGAGGATTGGATGGCCAATGGCCTGACTGTGAACCCGTAATTGGTGGGTGCGGCCGGTAACCGGATAAAAAGCCACCCGGGTGAACCCATCGCCCCGGGCAAGGATTTTCCAGCGGGTGAGGGCCTGTTTGCCATTTTCGTGATCGACCATATGGTGCGGCCGGTTGGGCCAGTCCAGAATCAAAGGCAGATCAATTTCACCTTCTTCATCGGCGACAGCCCCATGCAGATGAGCGATATAGGATTTTTCCGTATAACGTTTTTCAAACTGCATGCTGATATGACGATGGGCTTCAATGTTCAGCGCCATGACGATAATGCCGGATGTGTCCATGTCCAGCCGGTGCACAACAGTCGCCGTGGGGAACTGTGCCTGCACCCGCAGACTGAGACTGTCCTTCATATGCTCCTGCCGCCCCGGAACGGACAACAGACCGCTGGGTTTGTTTAACACCACGATATCCTTATCCTGATGCAGGACCTGAAGAGGGGTGGTTGGCGGGGCATACTCAAATAACATTACAGGCCTTCTTTTGCAGTCATAGTGGCGATTATCGGCCCTGTATAGCCGGAATGGAAGACAAATACATCTCAAATCTCTCGGGTGGATTTCAAAATAATTATTTTAACCTGATAATATTTATGCCATCATTTCGTCTTATGGGTGTAGGGGTAATAACCAATTAAAACAAATACCAGAGGACTGAACCATCATGAAATTTAAATATCTTTGTCTGGCGGCAGCCGCAGGCGTGGTAATGAGCCCGACCTATCCTGCTTTTCAGACCCCTGTCTATGCGGCGGAAAGTCGCGTCGCGGACGCCATTCAGCTAGACCATCAAAAATTCACCCTTAATAACGGCCTGACCGTCATCGTCCATGAAGATCACAAGGCTCCCGTCGTTTTTGTCGGTGTCTGGTATCATGTGGGCTCCAAGGACGAGCCTGTGGGCAAAACCGGCTTTGCCCATCTGTTTGAGCATCTGATGTTTAACGGCACCGAAAACTATGACAAAGATTATTTCAAGCCGCTTCAGGAAATCGGCGCCACAGGCATGAACGGCACCACCTGGCTTGATCGCACCAACTATTATCAGACCGTCCCCACAGGCGGGCTTGACCGGGCGTTATGGATGGAATCCGAACGTATGGGGCATCTTCTCGGCGCCATCAGTCAGGAAAAACTCGATGAACAACGGGATGTGGTGAAGAATGAAAAACGGCAGGGGGACAACCGCCCTTACGCCATGGCGGAATACCTGGAAGCTGAAGGGCTGTTCCCCAAAGAGCACCCCTATCATCATTCAACCATCGGTTCTATGGAAGATCTGAGCAACGCCAGCCTGGAAGATGTCAAAGGCTGGTTCACAAAATATTACGGCGCCACCAATGCGGTTGTCGTGCTTGCCGGGGACATTGATGTTGAAACCGCCAAAGCCAAAATGAACGCCTATTTTGCCGATGTTAATCCCGGGGTGCCGCTCACACGGAAGACGTCCTGGGTGCCGAACCGTACAGAAAACACCACCGAAGTCATGTATGATAAGGTGCCACAGCCGCAGGTGCGTTATCTGTGGGCCGTGCCCGGACGCACAAGTCAGGATGTGGCGGAACTGACCCTGACGAGCGCCGTGCTCGGCAATGGTAAAAATGCACGGTTATATAAAAAACTGGTGCATGAAATGAAACTGGCAACCGCCGTTTCGGCCTATGTCCAGAAATTCGAACTTGCCAGTATTTTCTCTATCTCCGCCACCCTGAAACCTGACACTGATGTTGATCAGGTCAAGCAGATCATTGAGAATACCCTGGCGGAATTTCTTGAAAATGGCCCGGAAAAGAACGAACTTAAGCGCGTGAAAGCCATCCTTGATGGTGACACCATTCGGTCGCTGGAATCCGTATCAGGGAAGGGGCGCATGCTGGCCAAAGGGCAACTCTATGCCAATGATCCCAATTTCATTAACAGGTCTCTCGCCTGGATGAATGGCGCCAGCCGGAAAGCGGTGCAGAATACCGCACAGAAATGGTTATCGGACGGGTCTCATCAGCTGACCATTCTCCCACATGGTGATCATAAGGCGACAACCGCGACTGCTGATCGCAGTGTAATGCCGGCCATGACCAAAACCGCCGATTTACAACTGCCGGAATTGCAAAAAACCACGCTGTCAAACGGCATTACCGTGGTGCTCGCCGAACGACATGCCGTACCTGTGGTTAATATGAGCATTCAATTCGACGCCGGGCGTTCGACCGACGTGCCCGCGAAAGAAGGCGCGGCCAACTTTGCTTTTGGCCTGATGAATGAAGGCACAAAGAGCCTGACTTCCCTGGAAATGGCCAACCGCAAGGAAATGCTCGGAGCGGATATTGGGTTTAGCAATAATCGTGACAGTTCAAGTATTTCTCTCTCTGCTTTAAAGAAGAACCTGAATCCGTCCATTGCGCTCTGGGCCGATGTTGTGCAAAACCCCGGCTATCGGCCGGAAGATCTTGAACGCGACCGGGCGATTATTCTCAACCAGATCGAACAGGCAAAAGTTAACCCCCGGTCGATCACCATGAATCTGCTGACCAAAACCGTATATGGACCTGATCATCCATATGGTCTCAATTCAACCGGAACCGAGGCCTCGATCAAGGCCATGACCCGAGCAGACCTGTTTGCCTTTAACGATGCCTGGATCAGACCGGACAAGGCGACGATTTTTGTCGTCGGCGATACCACTCTCGACGCCATTACACCAGTATTGGAAAAACACTTCGGAGACTGGAAAACTCCCAAAACATCCGCCGGGAAGAAAGTTCTGCCCCCTGTTGCCCTTCAGGATAAAACACGGATTCTTCTGGTCGACAAGCCGGGTTCTCCTCAGGCGTCAATCCTTGCGGGTCATCTGGCGCCCTCCAATGCCGATGACCGCATGTTTAACATCAAGGCCCTGAATGAGGTTCTTGGTGGAAACTTCTCTTCCCGTCTGAATATGAACTTGCGCGAAGACAAGGGCTGGGCTTATGGCGCTTATAGCGGTCTGTTTGATGCCAAGGCACAGGGGCTTTACCTGTTCAGCGCCCCGGTGCAGATCGACAAAACCGCCGAAGCCATGCAGGAAGTTCTGAAGGAAGTGCGCAATATCCGTACGGACATGCCGCCGACCGAAGAAGAACTTGCCCTGATCCGGAAAAGCAAGATTCTGACCTTGCCGGGTAAGTTCGAAAGCGGCAGCGCTTTGCTCGGGTATATGATGGATAACGCCAATAAGGGCAGGGCTCATGATTATGCCATTACCCTGCCGGCGAAATATCAGGCTCTGAACGCCGAAACCATCTATAAAACAGCACAGGATATCCTTCATCCGGACGCGATAACCTGGATTGTTGTTGGCGATTTGAGCAAAATCGAGCAGAAAATCCGCGACCTTGATCTGGGGGACGTTACGGTCGTTGATGCAGATGGCAAGATTGTCGAGTAAAAATCAGGCTTTCTTGCGGTGATGCAAATCTGAAAAGCTGCAACGGTTGGCGGGCAGGGTGACTGTCACCGTTGTGCCTTTTTTGACAATACTGTGCACATTTAAAGTTCCCCCGTGAAGTTCTACCAGACTTTTCGCCAGGGGCAGGCCTAGTCCTGTCCCTAGGTGACGCCGGTTCAAGCCGCTGTCAACCTGCCCAAAATGAGACATGGCCTTGGGAAGGTCTTTTGGCGAAATGCCTATACCGGTATCAATGATTTGAAACATCACTTCACCGTGTTCGCCGCTGAAACAATTTAGAGACACGTCGCCTTGCATCGGGGTAAATTTGATCGCATTGCGCAATAAATTCATCAGCACCTGTTTCATCTTTCGATTATCACACCGTAGCAGAGGCAATTTAGCCTCAACGCTACACTTCAGGGAAATACGACTTTCAATGGCCCGTTGACGTATTACCCTTAAAATTCCGTGGCATAATTCGTCAACATCAACATAGTCCTCCTGCATTTCTTCCGTGCCATATTCAACTTTCGAGAGGTCGAGGATGTCATTGATTAACGTCAGGAGATTAAGGCCGGAATCGTTAATATCCTTACTGTATTCAAGGTATTTTTTATTTTCCATCGCCCCGAATTGCTCATTCATAATCATTTCTGAAAAACCGATAATTGCATTAAGCGGCGTACGTAATTCATGACTCATCGCCGCCAGGAATTCTGATTTAGCCCGATCGGCCGCTCTGGCCTGATCCCGGGTTTTTCGCAGATCTTCGGCAATTAAGGTGAGGGCCTCGCTTTTACGCGACATTTCCTTATTCAACAAATAGAGTGCTTTTTCAGCCGATTTTTGTTCTGCCATATTCTGCTGTAACCGGGACGCCATGCGGTTGAAGGCAATCGCCATATCAGCAATCTCGTCCGTTCTGTTAACAGGCACTCTTACATTGAGGTTACCTTCTCCCAATTTCTCTGCGGCGTGGCTAAGACCCCTCAACGGCTGAATAAGATATTCCGAGAAAAGATAGGCAATTATGGCAGTTATAAAAGCAATAGCACCAAGAATGATCAGGAGGACGTAAAAATTCTTCTGTAATGCCGCGTTGGTTTCAAAGGTAACCTTTCCCATTTCGTGGACAAATATATCCAGCAACTGTCTTTCTCTTTGTTCCATGCTTTTGATAGTGCTGTTAAGGGTTTTGGTGGCGGATACAGCTGCCTTGCCTGTCGCAACGATCCTCGCGACAAGGCCGCCATCTATCTGCTCCTCAGGTTCATACCGGGAAAGTTTCTCTTGTTGTTCTATGGCAAGACCCGTCGCTGTGTCAGAGGCGGGCGCGGCGGCATACGCTAAGACATGTGACAAATAGGTCGTGGCAAGCGAGAGAGTCGGGCTGGTTTCAAGCAGGTTTATTTTCTGCTGCAATTGTGGAATTTTTTTCATCAGAGCAATTTTATTCTGACGGTCTGATATGGCTTTCTGGCTCAATAGTATCAATTCCTGATGAAGATAATCTATCTTTGAGATGTACTGTATATTCTCCTGGTGAGCAGACTGGTTTTTTATAAAGTCGGTTTTAAGATTTTCCATTTCAGAGATCAGGGCATCAAACTCCGATTTTTCATATTGACCCGGATTCAGCAAGATCACCTTGTATTTCTGCATCATTTGCAAAGTGAGACGCTGCAAATCACCAAGCAGACGTTCTTCCTGCAAGACGCGTTGTGAAATATCTGTAACCATTGTTTTGAACACGACAATTGCCGCTGTTGAGCTTATGAAAGTGACCAATAAGAGGGCAGAAACCAGTATAGTTTTTATTCTAAAGTTACGAGCAGGTCTCATCTGACTTTTCCTGACTGAACGCGGATGCGGACATTTAATCTTTCGGTGAAAAATTTAGGGCAGAAAATTCAAAATTAGCAACGCAATAAAAATCGCTAGTATCGGCAAAAAACCAAAATACCCAGGTTAGTGTATTAACCCGGCGGCCTAAGAGTAACGTTTTGAAGTATTAGAAACTCCGTGAATGGAGAGAGGCCTAAGGAAGATGTATTATTAATATTAGAATGACCTTAACAATAAAATAACCATATGTCAAAATTTATAAGTGCAAAAAGAAACAAAGGGGGTATTGAAATCAACTGCAGGGCGTATTCCATACACCTTGTCCCGGAGCAGTGTATGATCATGGGAATATGCGCATAATTTATATTATGGAAAATTATTAGCGGGTTTGTTTGGCGCATACGTTCCGCTATTCATGGTTTATTTACACCTGCATACTATCCAATATAATTTTATGGGGGAAAGTTATGCGTACTCTCTTGAATACATTAAACCATTTACCGGCCCGAGACTTGCGCCAGTTAACTAAACTAATCAATAACCTTGCGCGGTCAGTCGAAAGACTGGCCGCAGATGCCGAACAACGTGAAGTGAAAGTAAAAAAGACGGAGCAACGAGATTTGCGAAAATCCGAAAAACTCATGCTCCAAAAATTGAAACTTCAACGCGCTATCATGACACGATATCAGGCTGGCCATAGTCTCGAATATATCGCTTCTGTTCTTGATTATCACCCTAAAACTATAGCCCGGTATATCCGTAAGTTTCACACTGATCTGACTATCTTAAAAGAGATTGATCATGATGTTACCCGGCGCAAAATGGAACTGGCAAAGGATATGCTAAAACGTGGTCATCAGCGTGATCAGGTTATTCGAAAACTGCATATTTCTGGATATAAAGTGCCTCTTGTTGAGCCTGCCGCATAAAAAAAGGGAGCGTCCAATTTTGACACCCCCTTCAGTCAACGAGAAAATAATCTTACTTTTTGGCTTTCACCACCCGGCCACCTTTTGCATATCGGTAGCCTTTTTTCAGTGTGCCGTTGGCTTTTACCCCGGCTTTTGATGTCGTCTTACGTGCTTTTCTTCGTGCCATTTATGACCCTTTCCATTTGCTTATGATTTTTTCGCCGGACCGCCCGACAATATAGCCCCCCAGCCCTATCTGTATGATATTCAGTAGTTTCAGTTCGATTTCTTCTGAAACCCCAGGCGCTGTAAACCCAAGCCATTTAGCAACCACAAGAGCGGTAAAGATCAGCATAACAAGCGGTCGCCAGGACCGTTGCAGCCATGAGCCGCCCTGTGCCTCTGCAACAATTACAGCCGCCGCCGTTTCAAGTTCTTTCATTTGGCCGGCCATTGCGGCCGCCTGGAGATCAAACTTGATTTTTTGAGCCATATCTTTGTCGGTCACTGACTTGTCAATGATCCCAAATATACCGCCAAGCAGAGGCTGCAAAAGTTTTCCGAGCATCAGCTAAGTTTGTCCTTTAGCATATCCCAGGCAACCGCCCCGAATGCCAGTAGAATAACGCCATCCGCCGCAACCGATACGCCATCAATAATAATATTCAACATTGTTTTTTCTCCAGTTTTTCAATTCGTCGCTCTAATGTTTTTAGCGATGTTGTGATATGCCCCAGTTTGAAGCTCGTATCCAACACCACCCCGAATATGCCAGTCCCCAGAAGAACTGTGATAATCTCATATGCTTGCATTATTTTATAACCACTTCTTGTGTTTCGCGTAGAGATAGCCCGCACCAATAATGGCCGTTGTGGTCATCAACTTGTTGGTTGAATTTGTTGATTTATCCACGGCATCCCCGATTTGAACCGCCGCGTCTGTAGTGGCAGTTGTTCCCCAAATGCCCAATGCTGTGCCCGCGGCAAAAATTCCCCAGCCAATGAATGGAATAGGCATTATGCGACTCCTTTAAAAAATTTATGTCGTCCGATTTGAGCCGTTTCTTCGCCCCCCTCTGTCCAATTTGGTGCAGCGATATAATCCGCATAATAATGCGTGGCACCGCCCGTTATATCGGATAGCTTTCCTGCAATCGCCTGGCTTGCGATTTCCAGCGCCTGGGCAAATGCCGGATCAGTTTTATCAACATTGATCAACTGATTATAATTCGGGTCGTTTTGGTTCCAGGCGGCGAATTGATATTTCTTCATCGCCACCCCGGCCACTGTCGGAGCGCTGTACCATGCGGAAGCGTGAAAGCGGTTCATGATTACCGCCGCGACGGCTTCCATGCCCTGGCGCCCTTCCCCGCGAGCCTCACCCCAGATTGTCCTGGCTAAAACATCAATGTTCCGCCATCTATTTAAGCTCATAACCCCAATTCCTATTGCCAGAATGTAAATCCATTTCATTTTTAAATTCTATAAGTTGCTTTGATATGTATTGTCCGACCAGAAAGCTCGCTATTTAAAACGGCCGTGCCATCATCTTTAAAAAACTCAAAAGCCTTTGAAGGGTTTCCAACTGCACGAATATTATAAACTGTGCTTTCAATCGGGAACTTGCCGATCAAAGCAATAGGCGTGAGCGGCAAACCAGTAATGTACGCAGGCCGCGTATCAGCGGTTACAGGCCATCCTATCGTGACCCACGCATTTATTATACCCTCGTCAATCGTATAAAAATAATCAGATGCGGCGAGAACTAGTGCACCACCGGAACCATCACTCACTGGCCAAGATGTTTTACTTACAAGTTTTTTATCTCTAAGCATATCTGCTAACCCTATAGAATTAACAGACGACAAATTTACCAGTCCAGTTGTTTTTCTCAAGCTCGACGTTGTGCCTTGACGCGCGTCGACTAATTCCAGAAGGGCATTCGAATATCCCGCAGCATTTACATCAACCGCAGCCGAAAGACTGGCCAGCGAATTATCAATCTGAATATCCTCAAAAGTGCACGCGCCGAGCGCACCCCCACCGGCTTTTGTTTTAACTACATAATCAAGATTAGCCCTGATGCACCTGACATTTTTGGCATAAATCGTAGACTGAAAACTAGCCTCCGCTGCAGACCATGTCGGGTCTGGTAAATTAGTTAAATTAAAAATAGCTTCAGCATAATTGATTTCAATGCTTACATCATTCAGCTGAAAATTAAATAATGTCCCCCTCACCAGGGCCCCTATACCACCATAGTTAGTGTCATTAATTACCCTAAGACCGTCAATTCTTAACCCGAAACCTCTGTCTCCTGTTATAATTCCCCCATCAAACGGCAAAGCATTATCCCAGCTTGGACGGCCGCAATTAAAACAGGATAAGCCATTGATATAAGTTGACATAAACCGTTCGTCGCCCACATCTGCAGGGGTCTGTTCATTCGTGTTATCCATGTTCACCGGTATATCTACATTTGTCATGGAGACATTATGATAGCTAATGGCGCGTGATATTTTATCCGTATATGAGTTCGACGCCTGTGCATTAATACCTATACCTTTAATATTAAACAAGTAGGCGTTATAAATGTGATTGTCTTCAATTTCAAAACCTTCGAATTGAAAGCAGCGTCCACCCAGTCGCGTTGTAGACCTTTGTACATTTTTAATCACAGGATTATATAATCTCAAGCCTGATCCGAAACAACCGAAAGCATTCTCGCCAGGAATATTGTTACAGTCGATTACGATATCATATATCCGCACGTTATCCGTACGGACCTTTGAAAAATCAGCAGGCGGATTGACTTCAGGTGATGATATAAAACCACCGATAGGACCGGTATCAGACAAAAGTTTTAATTCGCCGCCTTGAAAAATCCAAACAGACCCCTCATGAAATCTCAAAGCAATGCCATTTACATCCGGATCAATCGCATATACGCCTCTTGTAAAATATAGCGGCAACCCTTGATCTGCGGCATAATCAATGGCAGTCTGTACCGCAACACGGTCATTTGTTATGCCGTCCCCGATTGCGCCGAAGTCTTTAACACTAACATGATCCTCAAGTCTGTTTTTTAATGATCTATATGAATTGAACGGGATCATGTCCGCGCCTTTTCCAGTCGCCGGGTCACCAAGGTCAGCAACTGTTTTTCCAGGGGAAAAGCCGACAAAACCCGCGCCGCTAGTTGATAAAAGATTGCGTCTTAAAATTTCAGGGGATTTTCCACCGATATTACTCATGATTTATCTAGCTCCGTTACGGTTAAGGCTTCATTACTCGCGCCCTCATTATAAGCCGAAATAGCCATTGACCCATCAAGAGTTATAGACATGCCGGGTTCAAGTAGTATTCCCGCCCCGCCAGCGGCCCCTGGCCCTACTCGGAAGTTTCCAGTGTTGACTGTGGGATTGTATATCATTGTTTGACGTTTACTTGCTCTGAGTGCCGAAATAACAGCTCCTGTCCCTGCATTTATAATTTGATCTGGGGGACTGGCCCCACCGTCAAGGATTTCAGGAACAAAGGTTCCTGTGATCGGATCAAGGGGCCAGTTTTGAATATTCGTGTCCTGCACAGCCGGGAGATTGTCAACCGTCACATCCTGGAGATTGATCTTGACCTCACCGTCCGAGAAAACAAAATCCACCACCAAATCATCAACGGCATGCGGGTTTTTGATTTTAAGGCTGGTGATTTCCTTGGTCGCGAGTAAATCGCGGCGCGTTTTAAAGGTCGCGAAAGCGCCGCCGTTGAGCGAAATCAAGAAATCATGGCTCGCAGATACGCAAGCCATATAGCGGGCGTTGGGGAAAATGTCAGCATATACCTTGCCTGGTGCCAAGGGGTCCGCTGCATTGTTGAAGGTCGAGTATTTAATCATAATGCTTTCCAGATATAAACGCCGCCCAGCAAACCAAGAATAACAAGCCCCGGCCCCATTAGATCCGCGATACGGTCCCCGCCAGACCCAGAACGCGCTTTCGCCAGGTCAAGCGCCTGAAGCGCCGTTTTATGGCTTTGGTCTGTGGTCGCGGTGATCACTTTGAAGGCGTTTTTTTCGAGATCACCCAGAACAGAAACAATACCAGGGTCCTGAAAGGTGATATTCGCGCCAGCCGCCGCAACAATAGCATTTTCAGATGCCGCGACCCTATTGTCGGTGTTCTGAATGTCTGTATCTGTTGAGGTTTTGTTCCCGCCGCCAAAAATACCCATATCAAACCCCTTTTGTGTAAAGCCAAACGCCTGCCAGGACGGTTACGGCCATAAGGCCATAGAGCGGTAATTGATCCATGACCTTGGGCTTGCGCTGAAAGAAGAAATCTCCGGCAATACCAGCCCCCCCAAAGGATGTACTGATATCACCGCTATCGCCCCCATCCAGCGCAAGCCCACCGGCCCCGCCCGACAATGAAAAGCCCGGAATTGCCATTATTTGATAACCTTTGCGACCACAATGAGGGATAACAATCCGGCCACGCCCAGAAATATATATTCAGGTTTGATTGAACCGAACATACCGCCGCCGCTTGACTGTGCCGCCGTAGTTTGAACAGGCACAGCCGCGCCCGCCGCAAATTGCTGTTGGCCGAGTGTTTTGATTTCCAGCTTACGTAATTCAAAATCACTCAGACCTTTGAAGACACCAAGTGTTGTGTCTAAAATATCATTGAAGAAACCGCCCGAAGAGCGTTGCTCCTCGGCGATTTCAGTTGTGTTGTTTACAGCGTCTATAGTGCTCATTTAAAGCCCCCTTAAGCGGCGATTGTCTCGAAGATTTCCTTCAAGATAATGACTGTCCCAGGCACCCCGGAACTGTTTACTTTTAGATTATAAGTAGACACGTTCATTGGTAGATGGATACCCAGTTGATTTCGAGTATTAAAGTCCAAATGACAAAATCCAGCCTGCTCAGTTTTGCCGTTTGAATTTGCCAGGGCAGACCGGATATCTTTGATACTCTCATACGCCAGCCGCCGATTGAGGCGGAATTCCACTTTGTCAAAAACAGTCGTGTCAAAGTGAAGGGCGACAAAGGCATAATCAGCACGATCAAACTGGAAGTCTGAATAATCACCGGCTTTAGTGATGTCCATTTCTTCCTGAATGAGACGCACCAACTGACCAGGACGTTGTGCCGGTTGTGTCATGCCCCAAACCTGAAAATCATTAATCACCGTTCCGGCTTTGAATGTAATTTCAAGTTTTGCGGTGTCCATGCCCAAAAGGCCAAGGATCGTATGGTCGCGGCCATTAACACCGGCCCCCAACTCATCCATCCACGGACGGCTAAAATATAGAGGTAGAACGCCGGGTGTCTGATAAGCTTCATTGTAAAAGCGATTGACCGAAGCAATTTTTCCGGAAGATGCTTTTATAACCTCAGTCGCACCATTGCGTCCGCCAATCACAAGGCGGATTTCCTCAATCTGTGCATCCCATTGCGCCGCCGTCAAAGGTCGGATGTTTCCGACTTCAAAGTCACCAATAAGCTGAAACTCTTCATAAGAAACATCCCGAGGGATGGCAACGACAAGTTTCTGGCCTGCGGTCGGCGTCGCGTTGTAATCAATTTTTGCGGGTAAACCCATTTTAAGCCCCTTTTGATTATGAACCGACTTTTGCCATTGCTGGCTTAACGACCATTTCAGTGAGAACAACGGCCAGCGACATGCCGATAGCTGTGTTCAAAATTACATTAAAATTCAATTTCATTTTACGTTTCCTGTTGTGAAAGATTTTCGCCCCACGCGATATATTTCCCAAACAGCGAACCATAAAAAACGGACCGGCACAACGGCACCGATCCGCAATTTCCGGGTAATCCGGGCCGGAAAATCCGGGTAATTCGGATTATCAGAGAAAAAGAGTTTTTCCGCTGGTCAAATGGCCGTTTCGCGAGCGCCGCCATTCCAGTTTTTGCAGGTTTTTCACAACATCAATTTCCGGTTTTCCGATTGTTTGACCCACGACATCAAGATCGCGCGGCTCGGATAGCTGGAGAAAATACTTCACCTCAGCCGCCGACCGAAATTCTGTGCTGACATGCGCCGGGCGTTGACTGGCCCCGACGACATTAAAGCCGTAGTGACGCCCCCCGGTCAGAACCAGATTAAAGCCGTCCAGGTCAGTCGGTAATTTTGTCACTGGAAAAGGGATTGACAGTTCATCAATGGCAAATGTCAAAAATGCCTGGTCGCCGGTGGCCTTGCGCTGTTTTAGTTGTATATCCCACAGGATATGAGACAACCGGGATAAGGCTTCTTGTTGTTTGGCCGGTGTCGGTGGCGGTTGATACCAAATTTTAAACCCTTCAGCATACTTGCTCTCAGTCATATTCTTGACTTCTTGCAGACTGCTAGAATGGTGAAACCCCATTTTTCGGGCATCATCCGCCCGGGTATCCAGATAATCGAACAGGATAACCCGGGGCAATAGCCGGATAATCTGGTTCATCAATGTGGATTTTCCGGTCCCGCGCTGGCCCATGATGCTTACGACATAACCGTCCGTCATGCTGCTTCCTTCTCTTGATTGGTGTCGACTGAATTTTCCGGCGGGGTTTCCGGATTATCTTCCGGAGTATCCGCCGTTTCATCCGGTTTTTTCGGCGTGACATCTTTAGCCCTCAACGCCCGGATATCTTGAGATATGGCTTCCTTCTTCAACATCAGGAAGTTAAACGCCAGTATCGCCACGGGGCCATATTTAGTCGGCGGTGCAATCATCCATGATATGGGTGATCCCGGCTCACTGGCAATTTTATAGATTTCATCGGCCAGGCCGCGCGCAGATGCTTCTTCGTGTGCCTGGATATGGATAGACTGCAACTGATACCCTTCCGGCTCCAGGCGCTTGTTTACGATCCATTCAAGCCCGGCGAATATGCCTTTGAACAAATCGTAGAATTGCTGTGATGTCAGAACCGTAGCGGCGACCGGTTCCGCCTGGGGCGCGGCGTATGCGCTCCCCTCTTCCCGGCCTTCAACTTCCTTGACCTGAAGATCAGGGTTTTCGGCATCATCCCCCATATAGGGCGTTGTATACGTCTTCGTCAGTTGATCCTGAAATTCCAGAATTATCGCCGTTTTCTGCGGATTTGTCGGCGGGGATGTCCGGGGTTGTTCCGGGATCGGCGGTAACTGTTTTGAAGGTGATTTCTGGATTTTCCGGGGTATTTGCTTCATGATTTTTAGCCTCTGATTGAGAATTATTCAGTTTAACTCCCCAGCTACTTTCGAACAGGTCTATATATTCCTGCGGGGCATCTGACAGACCTAAATCAAATGCCTGGGCGAGTGCCGTTTCCTTGTCTCGTTTTGGAAAGCTCCGTTTTGAACCGGAAAACTGGCGCGCGCCACATTTACGGACGGTCACCTTGCCGTCACAGTAAGCGGCGATTTCTCCTGTTTTCATGATCCGTACAACGGCCACTTCCCCGCATAGTTCAGGGCCATTGGAACAGGCCATAAGACCGTCTGCGGGTTTTCCGCCTGATATTGTCCCTTCAGGCAACGGGATAATATAATCAATCATTCTTCTTCCTTTCTATTTTGCATTATCAACAAACTCATAGCGCTCACGCGCCTTTTTAATTTTCCGGTGGTGTTCTCTGTCCGCCGTCAGCGTTGCACGAGCTTCATTAATCGCTGTATCAACCTCAGCCATATTAAAAACATCATCTTCATCCAGTGCGCCACGTAACCGCAACACCGCCAGGCTGCGCAATGTCCCGGCAATATTGGCTATCAACATATCCTGTAGTTTTTTTGATTTTTCTGTCGGGTGATATCCCACCGGCACAAACGCCGTTTGATGACCGCAAGCCGCCGCCGCGAGGGCATAGAGTGGATGTAGTGGCCACCGGCGCCGGTTGCTGTCCGTTTCACTTCTGGACGTCAGGCGTCTGCTATAAAGCCCTTCTGTGATAAGGCTCCACATGTTTGCAATGAAATGATCCGGGTCTTTCATGTTCATGACGCCATCATCTGTTTTTTTACTGCGGCTTTTGAGCCAGTTACCGGCCATTCTGACTTCAAGACGCCAGACATTTTTATGAACCTCTTTGCCGTTTTTGTCGGTTTCCGGGGAATATCCGTTGTTCATCCAGATATCTGTCATCCATGTTTTGCCGGACATCTCTGTAATTTCCAGCCCCTTGTCGTAAATCTGCACCTGAAGGCCGCGTTTTGATCCTACCGTCAATGTTTCCACCCTGCCCGACCGGGCAAAGAAATCGCCCCGCGCCTTGGCTTCCTTGGGACAGATAATTTGATGAACAATTTCAGGGATCATTTCATTGGTAAAACTCGCTGCTTCTATGTCGAAGGCATAGTCCGCCCTGGACAACTTGCGCCAGTATTTTTGATTTGGCCGGAAACCTTCTTTTTCCAAAATGAAAAACACCTGGTCAACCAGGCGGTCAAGGCCATGTTCCCATAGACCCGCCGCCGTGGCCCGCCAGGACACCGCAAAAGACCGGTTCCGGCTGGCAAATTCCATACGTATATCTGGGCTGATTAAAACAAATTCTTTGCCGCCCGCTGCACCATTCGGCAAGATTTGGAAATTAAAGTCTCCGAAAGAAAAATCCAGCGGGGTATTGCGCCGATCATCAAGATCAATGGCCTGCTGTTTTGCGGCCACCATCCGGTCCCAAACATATGCCGGCATTTTCATATCCAAGCTTTCCGCCCACCAGTCAAAGTAGTGGATGAGCAAATTATAGTCATCCGGAACAGGTGAGGTTTTTATGTCGGGGGTATACCGGTGCTTAAGCATAGGCTTGTACGTCAGAC
>TARA_R110002096_G_scaffold24099_8_pt1 | contig 25989 bp, 20 predicted proteins | sample TARA_R110002096 | Tara Oceans TARA_R110002096 (sample SAMEA4397295) | marine metagenome | biome: Polar Biome; feature: [DCM] deep chlorophyll maximum layer (ENVO:01000326); material: water (ENVO:00002006), including particulate matter (ENVO:01000060) such as... | depth 35 m
AAAAGGAAGGCTGTCGGTCCGGGTGCAAGTGCGCCTCAATGGCCATGGTGTCGACGACCGGAAAGCGAATACCTTCATCAAGACGATATTGCAGCGCCACATTCAGGAAAGGCCGCTCAATATGCCTGAAGTGTACCACCGGAATGCGGCCATTCAGGTTGGCGAAGACCTCCTCAAGTATTTCTGACAGGTCCGGAGCGTTGTATATGTCGGCGTGGGTGATGCCATGGAAGGTGACCGACATCTGGTGCAGCGGCAGCTTTGGGCGCACGACCCAGTGCCTTGCGTGGCTAAGCTGAATGGCATCGAGAGTAAAGGGCACCAGCCCGATACTCACAATAGAATGCTCATCCGCCTCCAAACCGGTCGTCTCAAAGTCCAGTGCCACCATGGGAACCTCGGACACAGGTGTATCCGGTGAGGCGCAGCCGGCTTCGTAAAAGGCTTTCAATACGGGCGCTTTGGCACTGTTTGCCAGCGCCTCGTATTGCTCCGGCCAAGGCAAGCGTTTGGCATCGTCGAGCATGAATGGGGTCTCAGACATGCCGGGTCGCCTGCGAGGTATAACGAAACCTCAAAAACTTTTGGGCGTTGCTGACAACCTGGAAAGCGTCCTTTAGATGGCTGCGTTCAAACGGCGACAAGTCCTCTGGCCGCACGTTGTTATCCGGCTCTCCTCCAGCCTCAAGAGTCAGCGCCTGGTGGCGGATACGCACAATGGAAATGAATTCCAGCGCATCTCTCAGGTTGCTCAAGTCGTCTTCAAGGATAAGCTTGGTCTCACCAATGCTCTTCAAGCGCTCAAGAGAGTTCTGTGCCCGCGAGCCGCAGGCCAGCGCGTGAATCCGGATCAGATCAGACAGCGGGGCTGTACCCCGGCGTTTCAGATTGAACGTTTTTTGATGCTTGCCGTCTTCCTCAAGCACAAAGGTGCGGAAGAAGCCGAGAGGGGGCGTCCGGTTAAGCGCATTGCGCGCCATCAACGTCAGAAATAGCTGGCTGTTGCTGGCTTTTTCTGTGATCAGGGTTTTGAGCTCTTCCGCAAATTCTGTGCGGCCGAATATGCCGTCCAGATCAAAGAAGATATTGCTGTTCAGAAGAGATTCCGCCTTCGGGTTTTCAATCCAGTCGGTAAAGTAACCTCGCCAAACCTTTAATGGTTGGCGCCATTTCGGGTTGGTGGCCATGATGTCACCGGTGCAGTAGGTGTAGCCACATTCTGCCAGGCCGTCGGACACAAACTTCGCCAACGCCAAAAAGTATTCATCGTGCTCTTCCGGCACAAAACTGTTGTCCAGAATCATGGCGTTGTCCTGGTCTGTTACCACCAGTTGCTCGTCCCGCGCCATGGAGCCCATAGCCATGAAACAGTAGGGCACTGGCGGCGGACCCAGTTCTTCTTCTCCCAGTTCCAGCAGGCGTTGGGTAAAGCTGCGGCCAATGCCGGCCATGGCGCTGCCAATCATGTGTGAATTTGCGTCTTCATTGACCATGCGCACAAAGCTGTCGCGGACACCGAGGCTGATCTTCTTCAGACCTCTTACATGCTGCTGATGGAAGATATTGCTCACCAGGTACAGGCTGCTCTGGCTTTCATACCGCACAATGTCTGCAAGCGCGATTACGCCCCGGACTTCATGGCCGTCCATCACCGGAAGGTGGTGCACATTGTTATGCAGCATGGTAAGCATGGCTTCGAAGATGTAGCTGCTGGCACGTATGGTGATCAGCCCTTCGGTCATGATTTCGCTGATGGGCGTTTCTGAGGGCAGCGCTTCGGTCACTGCCCGGGTGCGCAGGTCACGGTCGGTGATAATGCCTGTAAGGCGCTCACTGTCGCCTTCGCCGCCCATCAGCAATAGAGCGGATACGCCGTTATCTGTCATGATGCGTGCGGCTTCCTGTAATCGCACGGTCGTAGGTGCCGAGACTGTTTTCCGGGAAATCAGGCGGCTAACGCGGGATGTCATCAGGGTGTTGGATTTTTCCCGGCGAGAGACTGCAGAGCGCAAACGGCTGCGATCTTCTATCTCAACAAAGTCCGCAAAGTTCTCGTCGTTTTCAAACAGGTGATGAAAGGTTTCGGCCGGAATGCGATACAGCAGGCTGTCTTCCAGCGCCCTGGCTGGAAACCTTACCTGGCCTCGCATCAACAGGCCAAACTGGCCGAAAATTCCACCTTCACCGATGCGGTTATAGAGCTCGCCGGAACGGCGGAAAATTTCTACAGCACCGCTGCGGACATAATACATGCGTGTGCTGATTTGCCCGGTTTCCGTTATCTGGGTTCCCGCTCGCACATAACTGATTTCAATACTGGCGGTGAGCTGATTGACCAACTCCTCCGGCATGTCATCAAACGGGGCATGCTGGATAAGGTGGTTACGGATGTCGATCAGTTCAGCCTGCATGCTGTCTCCCGAGTGGAATGAATAGTGCCTTCGCAAAACTATAGCAGAAACCTCAGGTTGGGCGGCGGAGCCTGAGCCAAAAGGCTATATCGTTGAAAACCGGCCCCGCAATCTGTACAGATTTTCCAGGTGAACATGGCGGTTACGTACGGTGACATCAACATTGCTATGAGAGGTGGGCGCGTTAAGTTCTGATTATTTCTTCTGGCGATCTCTCCGCCTCCGACCTAGCCCCGCTTGCAGGGCTTTTTTGCTTTGCGGTGTATCAGCCGGTTAGCATGCTTGCCAAGCTCTCAGAGAAATACCTAAACATGCATATTCTGGTTCTTGGCGGCATTCGTTCCGGTAAAACCGCGCTTGCGGAGCGTTTGGCATCCGGCACAAATAATTCGGTGGTGTACCTCGCCACAGCAATGGCAGGCGATGATGAGATGCGGGCGCGTATTCAGCGCCACCAGCAACAGCGCCCGACAGCCTGGGGTCTGGAAGAAGAGCCCCTGGCTCTGGCTCAGGTGCTTGCCGGTTATGCTCTTACCCAGAGCGCGCCCTGCCTTCTGGTTGACTGCATGAGCCTGTGGCTGAGTAATTTGCTGCATGCGGGTGAAATCACGTTTGCGCAAGAGCGGGAAGCGTTTTTAACTCAGGTAAGTCATTACCCGGGCGAGCTGGTGATTGTCAGCAACGAAGTCGGGTTGGGCATTATCGGAATGGATCCGCTTACCCGCCGCTTTGCTGATGAGCTGGGATGGCTGAATCAGGCGCTGGCAGCGCGGAGCGACAAGGTGGTAATGAGCGTCGCGGGACTGCCTATGGTTTTAAAGTCTTAAATGCCCCATGCGCTACAAGGCTCTGAAACCGCCCGTGGGTTGACGTATCGACCTGAACTCTGCTGCGACAGGCATAGGGTGTAGTCAGGCTGGAGAATGCGTGTTTCAACGGGATGTTCATGGCGTCAGCAACGACCATTCTTATGACGCCTCCGTGGCAAACGATCAGTACATTCTGGCCCGCAAGCTCCTGTTGCCAGTGGCGCCAGCTCTCAACAACGCGGTGGTTGAAGTCCGTGGCAGGCTCGCCACCCGGAGGTGTGTTGGATACCGGATCAGCCCAGAACTGACTGAGTTTTTCACCATTGCTCGCCATCACCTCATCAGCGGTGCGCCCTTCCCACTCTCCGAAGTTGATTTCCCGCAGGCGGTCATCCCTGTGCAGGGGAACCTGGTAGCGATCTGCCAGTTCCCGGGCAAAGTGAGCGCAGCGCAGCATGGGTGAGGTAACGATTGCGTCCCAGTGGTCGGCTTCGGTAATGGCATCTCGCATTTGCTGCCAGCCTGTGTCACTCAGCGGATCGTCTTTGCTGCCACGGTACATCGGCCCGCCCTCGGGCTCGCCGTGGCGGATGAGATCAAACATCGTTGTGTTGTCAGCCATCATGGCTTCCCTCTTTATTGCTGACGCCGGCGTCCGTAAAACTGGCCATGCCATTGTGAAGCTCACAAGCAATCCGCAGCAAAGGAACGGCTACGGCAGCACCGCTACCTTCGCCAAGACGCATCCCGAGATCAAGCAGTGGCTCTGCATTCAGTGCCGCCAGAATGGCCTGGTGGCCTGGCTCGGCAGAGCGGTGGGCGAACAGCAGCCAGGGGCGGATATCCGGTTGCTGGCGGACTGCAATCAGCGCAGCGACAGAGACAATATATCCATCGATCAACACCGGAATGGATCGTGCGGCACAACCGGCAATGGCGCCCGCCAAAGCTGCAATTTCAAAGCCGCCAAAGGCTTTGAGCACGGCCATCGCATCCTGACCATCATCGTCGTTATCGTGGCGCTGAATCGCCAGAATGATTACTTCGGCTTTATGGCGCACGCCGGCGATGTCCAGGCCTGTGCCGGGCCCTGTCAGTTTCATGGGATTTTTTTCCATTAGCGCGCAGGCAACGGCGGTTGCAGAGGTGGTGTTACCTATGCCCATTTCACCGCCAATAAACAGTTGGCAACCCTTATCTGATGCCCGCTGAGCGGCTGCATCGCCGTGGTTCAGCGCTGCGCATACCTGCTCCGTGGTCATGGCGTCGATGGCCACAAAATTACGGGTACAGGGCGCTATGCGAGCATCTATGACGCCGGGCAAATCGGGTTCGACGTCAGATACCGTGCCAAGGTTTACAACTTCCAGTTCCGCGCCCAGTGATTTAGCCAGAACACTGACTGCCGCGCCACCACTGGCAAAGTTTGCAATCATCTGTGCGGTAACTGCCTGGGGGTATGCGGATATCCCTTCTTCACAAATACCGTGATCACCCACAAAAACACTGATCTGGATGCGATCAAGCGTCGGCGTATCTGTGCCCTGAAGTCCGGCGAGCTGAACGGCAACGTTTTCCAGTTTGCCCAGAGAGCCGGTGGGCTTGGTCAGCACACTTTGCCGCCGTGCTGCCTGCTCGAAAAAACGTGCCTCGGGTTGCCGGGGAGGGGTGGTCCAACTGTTGGGAAATGACATTGCACATACCTTCAGACATCAATGTACCGTAAAGCAGGTTCTGATTACGGAGTGTGGAGCATGAGTTCAATACAATATAGGGCGGGATCATACTCCGACTGGGCGTATTGAGGTAGGCTTGACGGCTTTACCTTCTGTCTGGTCCGGGAACACCTGTGTTGCTATTCACTCCTTTCATTGTCTGTGTGCTTGCTCTTGCCCTCGATCATCTGTTTGGCGAGCCGCGCTGCATGCACCCGGTTGTCGGGTTCGGGCGATTGGTCACTGCTGTGGAAAAGCGGCTCAACATCTCACCGGAAAATCCCCTTCGAGGTCTGACGACCGGCATTTTAGCGGTGCTTTTGCTGACAGCTCCTCTGTTGGGTCTGGCCGTCTGGGTTTCTCTGGCACTCGATGGGCTGCTGCTGATGCTGGCTCAGACGGTCGCGCTCTGGCTGGCCATTTCTCTTCGTGGGCTAGCCGAGCATGGCAGAGCTGTAGCTGAACCGTTACACGAGGGCGACCTCGAAAGAGCTCGTGATCAGGTCAGCCGTATTGTCAGTCGCCAGGCCAGTGCACTGGATGAACAGGGCGTGGCTGCTGCCGCGACCGAGTCCATGCTGGAGAACGGAGCAGATGCGGTGTTTGCCAGCCTGTTCTGGTTCCTGGTTGCGGGCATTCCTGGCGTGGTTATGCACCGAATGGTGAATACCCTGGATGCCATGTGGGGTTATCGCAACCCACGGTTTCTGTATTTTGGCCGGGCTGCGGCACGGCTTGATGACCTGATGGGTTGGTTGCCAGCCCGGCTGACAGCGCATACCTATGCGCTGTTGGGCGATCGCAAATTGGCCTGGTGGTGCTGGCGAAACCAGGCGCCACAATGGGACAGTCCCAATGCGGGGCCTGTTATGGCGGCAGGCGCAGGTGCATTGAATGTCAGGCTCGGTGGGCCATCGCCCTATCCGCGTGGCATAAAACAACGCCCGATTCTTGGTGGTACTCGAGACGCGAGTCCGGCAAGCATTGAGTCTGCCATCAGGCTGGTGCGACATGGCGTCTGGCTCTGGCTTGGTATTTCTCTGGTGGCTACAATTCTTACTTTTGTTGTGGTGACACAATAATGATGTTGGAACATGGTGGGCGCCTGAATGAAGCCGTTGAGCGCTGGGGTATTCCCCGTTCCCAGTGGCTTGACCTATCCACCGGTATAAACCCGGTTGGATGGCCGGTGCCTGACATACCGGCTGAGGTATGGCAAAGACTGCCGGAAGCTGATGACGGGCTCGAAGCTATTGTTCGTGAGTGGTCGGGCGCATCGTCATCGGTAGCCTGTGTTCCCGTACCAGGCAGCCAGGCGGCTATTATGGCTCTGCCGGGGTTGCGTAAACCCTGTCGTGTAGGCATACCGGTACCTGGTTATCGTGAACATGGGTATAGCTGGCGGCGTTCTGGTCATACGGTTGTCCCCATAGGGCCTGAGCAGACCGGCGCTGGCGCTTCGGGTTGCGATGATCGATGGCTTGACCGGCTGGATGTACTTGTCTGGATCAACCCCAACAACCCCACCGGAGAAATAATCCCGCCCTCCACGCTGTTGCGTTGGCATGAACGGCTGACAAAGCGGGGTGGCTGGCTTGTTGTCGATGAGGCATTCATGGATGCTACGCCGGCATTCAGCCTGTGTTCCCGAGCGGGGTTGCCAGGTTTGATTGTTCTCCGTTCGCTTGGAAAGTTTTTTGGTCTGGCTGGCGCACGGGCTGGGGCGGTACTTGCTGATTTTGCAGTTGCTGACTCTTTAAGGACAGTGCTCGGCCCCTGGCCGCTTGGTGGGCCAGCTCGCTATGTGATGGCTCAGGCGCTGACCGATACTGACTGGCAGTTTCAGAGCCGCGATGGTTTGCAACGAAGTGCCGACAGGTTGCGGGAGGTATTACAGGCAGCCGGGCTCACGTATACGGGCGGTAGTCCACTGTTTCAGACAGTTCGCACTGATAATCCACAGTTCTTGGCGGACCAGCTGGCTGCCCAGGCGGTGCTGGTCAGAGTCTTTGAGCAATCGGGAATGCTGCGGTTTGGTCTGGCGGGAAATGAGAGTCAGTGGCGACGGCTAGAGGCGGCTCTAGCGACCAGCATTTGTGCTTAGTCATTGACCAGACATTAACGCATTGTTAGTATTTCTTCGCGTTTGTAGGTGCTGTTGTGGCGGAATCATCGCCTCTATAACAGTGAAACGGGAAGCCGGTTAAAGTCCGGCACTGCCCCCGCAACGGTAAGTGGGTGAACGGCGAAGAGAGATGCCACTGTGCGCGAGCATGGGAAGGCTTATGCCGATCGGTATTATAACCCACAAGTCCGGAGACCGGCCTGTAAACACACCGAACGCTGCGGAGGGCAGTTGCGGTGGGTAAGCACCGGTCTGTCTCACGGAATTTTCCCACCTGTTGAAATGCTTCACCCTGGCTTGTCGCCGGAATTAGCCTCCCTTATGTAGCACCGAACAATCAACCATGCGGGTGCGCGTGGTGAGTCTGTGAGTGCGTTTTATGAAAGTGTCCCTGTCAGCTACCCGAGCTCTGGTAGTTCCTTTTGCGTTTAGTCCCCTCTCAATTGCGGTCGCTCAAGAAGCTCAGGTTTCGCAATTAGATCCGATTGTTGTCACCGCAACCCTTGGTCCCAGAACGGTCGGTGAGAGCCTTGCCTCCGTTACGGTGATTGACGAAGAAGATATTCGCTCCAAAGCGCCAGCCGATTTCTCCGATCTTTTGCGCGGCCAGCCTGGCATCAACGTGGTCGGTAATGGCTCTTTTGGCAAATCAACAAGCGTCTACACCCGTGGCGTCAAGAACGGCGGCACTGTTTTTCTGGTTGACGGTGTAAAGCTGCATTCGGCAACCGGCGGTGGCGCTTCCTGGCAGTACTTCCCGTCAGAGCTTGTTCAGCGTGTTGAGGTCGTGCGTGGACCTCGCAGTTCGCTCTATGGTGCAGATGCCATGGGCGGTGTTGTTCAGGCTTTCACACTGGATCCAAAGCAGGGGCAAAGAGGCTGGGTTGAGGCGGGTGCTGGTAACTTTGATTCCCAGAAGGTGAGCGCGGGTGTTTCCGGCGAGGCTGGGAACACGCGCTTCAGCCTGAGCGGTCTTCATAAAGAAACCGACGGCACTGCGATTGTGGAAAACGGTGATGACAGAGGTTTTCGCAATTCAGCCGGGCTTGGCCGGGTTGTGCACGATTTTGATAACGGCGGTGAAGCCAGCGTTATGCTTTTGCAGTCTGAGGGAAACTCCGAGTTTGAGGGCGGCAATACTGATTTTACGCTACGTGCCCTTGGCTTTGGAGTGATGACGCCTCTGAACGACAACTGGAAAACGGGTATCCAGTTCTCTGAATCACGGGATGAAGCCGAAAGCTTCCAGGGTGGTAGTGAAAGTGTGTTTAACACGCGCCTGCAACAGGCCCGATGGGAAAACACTTTCTCCTACAGTGTCCACGAACTGGTTATCGGCGCAGAGCTGCAGCAGGACGAGGTCAGCAGTACTCAAGACTTCAACGAAACCAGTAGGACAAACACCGCCGTGTTCAGCCAGTTACGCCTTAATTTTGGCCCGGTTGATGCTCAGCTAAGCCTGCGCAGCGATGATAATGAAGCCTACGGTATCCAGGAAACTGGCGGGTTGGCGTTGGGCTACAGGTTTGATCGTTCTCATCGTGTGCGGGCCAGTTACGGTACGGCCTTCCGTGCCCCTACTTTCAACGACCTCTATTTTCCGTTCACGGACTTTGGTTTTGGGTTTTCATATCAGGGCAATCCCGATCTGGAACCGGAGGAATCAGAAAACTATGAACTGGGAGTCAGCGGAAATTACCAAGCCTGGTTCTGGGATCTGGCGGTTTATCAGATGGACATTGAGAGCTTGATCAGCTCTGGGATGATTAGCGGTGTTAATACTGCTGTGAACGTCGACGAGGCACGAATTCGCGGTGCGGAACTCTCAGCCGGTTATGAGTTAGACGGCTGGCGCACTGCTATTGCGTTGACCTACATGGACCCGGAAGATCGGGAAACCGGTAAACAGTTAAGACGCCGTACACGCCAGACCGCGCGTATTGATCTGGATAAGGCTGTCAGTAACTTTGTCTTTGGCGGCTCAGTGATTGCAGAGGGTGATCGCTACGATGATGCTGCAAACACCAATCGGTTGGCAGGCTTTGCGACCTTGGATCTGCGCGCAGGTTGGAATTTTGCCCCTGACTGGAATGCGCGTTTGACTCTGACAAACGTGCTTGACAAAGAGTACTCAACTGCCCGGAGATCTGCCGCTCAGAACTACATTGCTGCGGGCCGCACTGGCATGCTTGCCGTACGTTATGATTTCCGCTGAGTGAGAGCTGAACTATGACTTACTGGCCGGTTAAGGCACTGTTTTGCGTGCTTCTGTTCCTGCCTGTGATGGTGTGGGCAGAGGTGTGTGCTGAAGATGAGAAGGGTGCGCAAGTGTGCCTGCCAGAACCGGCCAAACGAATAGTTACGCTGTCGCCCGGAGCCACCGAGCTTATGTTTGCGGCGGGTGCTGGCGACAAGGTAGTTGCTGTTGTTAACTACAGTGACTACCCTCCTGCCGCGCTCAAGTTGCCTTTGGTTGGCAATCACACCCGCATAGATCTGGAAGCTCTGCTGGCCTTTAAGCCGGATCTGGTGGTTACCTGGGTAACGGGTAACCCGCCTGCGCAGGTCGAGCTGCTGCAGGAGCTTGGTGTGCCACTGTTTTCCATAGAACCTCGGACATTCGAAGGGGTTTCCAGCGTTATTGAGCGGCTCTCAACATTGGCGGGAACGGAACAGGAAGGGTATGTGGAAGCTGCGCATTTTCGCGCAGGTATTAAAGCGATCTCTGAGCAGTACCGCGGTGCTGAACCAATACCGGTTTTTTATCAGGTTTGGGAGCAGCCTCTGATGACGATCAATAATGATCATTTGATTGGCAAGGTTCTCCAATTGTGCGGTGGTGTGAATGTATTTGGTGATATGTCCCGCCTGGTGCCGAGAATCAGTGCAGAGGTTGTTCTGGAGGCTAACCCCCACGCTATTCTTACAGGAAGTGTGGATGGTAAAAGTGACGGTCAGCTCGATCTTTGGAAGAACTATTCCGGTTTGAAGGCTGTTGCCAGAGACAACCTGTTTTTTGTACCTGCATCCCCGATTTCGAGGCCCACCCCCAGGCTTCTCGAAGCGACCGAGCTAATCTGTGAAAAGCTGGATGTTGCACGTGAGCGTTAATGCCCCAAGCGCCAGCGTGCAGGCAGGTGGTCGATGATCCGTTCGCTGTTGATTCTTGGCATCCTTGCTTTTTTCGCGGTATTGCTGGCCATGGCCTTGGGCAGCGTAAACATTCCACTGCTTGATCTCTGGCAGACCATTCAGGGCGAAGGCAGCGCGTTGAATCGCACACTTCTGATGGACTTGCGCCTGCCACGCACTCTTGCAGCTTTTGCCACCGGTGGTTTGCTGGCGGTCGCGGGCGCCCTGATGCAAGTGCTACTGAGGAATCCTCTGGCCGACCCGTACGTGCTGGGGTTATCCGGCGGTGCTGCAGTCGGGGCGTTGCTGGCCATGTTGTCTGGCATGGGTGCGCTGCTGATATCGGGTTCGGCTTTTGCCGGCGCCATGCTGGCCACCCTGCTGGTCTTCGGTATCGCCCACGGCACTGGCAGCTGGACACCTTCCCGCCTGCTGCTGACTGGTGTGGTGGTTGCGGCTGGTTGGGGTGCTGTCATTACTCTCATGCTGGCAATCACCCCCTCTTACAAACTGCCCGGTATGCTGTACTGGCTGATGGGCGATGTCTCTTACGCTCGTTCACCCTGGCCGGCGCTGACTGTGCTTGTTTTAGCGGTGGTGCTGATTATGCCCCTTGCCCGTAATCTGAATGTGCTGGCTCGTGGACCGTTGCAGGCTGCTGCGTTGGGTGTCGCTGTGCGGCCGCTGGAATGGATGATTTACCTTCTCGCCAGCTTGCTGACGGCCACCGCCGTGACCACCGCTGGCAGTATCGGATTTGTCGGCCTGATTGTGCCTCATATGCTCCGGCTGGTTCTGGGCAACGACCAGCGCATTATCTTGCCAGCCAGTGCCTTGGCTGGTGGCGCTCTGCTGGTGCTGGCGGACACGCTGGCACGCACGGTGATAGCCCCGGAGCAGTTGCCGGTGGGTGTGATTACCGCGTTGCTTGGTGTGCCGACTTTCCTGTACCTGCTGCACCGGAGCCGCTGATGAGCAAGCTGAGTACCCGCGATCTGATCATTAACGTACCGGGAAGGCCAGATGGCTTTGCTCTCAACCTAAGTGTTGAGCCAGCCCAGGTATGGGGTGTACTTGGTCCCAACGGAGCGGGTAAAACCACCTTGCTGCATACACTCGCCGGTTTGCTGCCCGCCCGCAGCGGCCAGGTAGTGCTGAATGACACAGACTTGGGCGAACAGAAGCGCCGGGATATCGCCCGGCAACTGGGCCTGGTGTTTCAGGAGCGTCAGGACAGTTTCCCGGCAACCGTGATGGAAACCGCCCTTATCGGGCGTCACCCCTGGCTGTCGCCATGGGAGAGCGAGCGAGGTGAAGATCAGGCTCTTGCAGAGCAGGCGCTGACGGCACTGGATGTAGATCATTTGTCGGGTCGCTTGCTGAACACGCTGTCCGGCGGTGAACGGCAACGTGTCGCCATTGCCACGCTGATGACTCAGAACCCGGATATCTGGCTGCTGGATGAACCCACCAACCATCTGGACCTGCACCATCAGGTCAAGGTAATGAACTTGCTCGCGGATCAGGCGGGTGCCGGCAAAACCGTATTTCTGTGCCTGCACGACCTGAATTTGGCAGCGCGCTGGTGCAGCCATGTTTTGCTTTTATACACCAACGGTGATGCCTGTTGGGGGCCGGCAGGCGTTATGTTGGAGCCTTCTGCGCTTGAGCAGCTGTATAACCAGAAACTTATCACCGTAGAAGCCGATGGCGCGACACTATTTGTACCCGTGCGCTCCGGGCCGAAACCCTGAACCTGGCCAACCAATGAATATAACCATACCGGCAGTGATGATTACCGCTCCCGCCTCCGGGCAGGGTAAATCCATGGTGACGGCCGCGCTGGCCCGCCTGCACAGGAACGCTGGCCGCAAGGTACGAGTGTTCAAGCACGGCCCGGATTATCTGGACCCGATGATACTTGAAGTCGCATCAGGCCAGCCGGTATACCAGCTTCACCCCTGGATGACCGGTGAACACGAATGCCGCTGGCGTCTGGCGGAAGCCGCCCGGGATGCCGACCTGATCCTGATCGAAGGTGCGATGGGGCTATTTGATGGCGCCCCGTCCAGTGCAGATCTTGCGAAACTACTGGGTATTCCTGCGCTGCCGGTTATTGATGCCGGCGGCATGGCACAAACCTTTGGTGCTCTGGTGTTGGGGCTGGCGTGTTTTGATCCGGAACTGTCAGTGTACCAGGTGATTGCCAACAAGATCGGCAGCCCCCGCCACGGCGAGATGTTGAAGGAAGGTTTGCCCAAAGGCATCAGCCTGCTGGGTGCTATTCCTCGCAACGAGGCCATGCATATTCCGGATCGGCACCTGGGCCTGTTGCAACCGGCAGAGCTGGGCAACCTCGACCAGCAGCTTGATGCGGCGGCCGCTGTGCTTGAAGCCGCCGGCCTTGGTGAGTTACCGAAGGCTGTCACGATTGCCTCGGCTGAGCCTGTTAAACCAGAGGCTTTGCTGAACGGTGTGCGCATTGCCATTGCCCGCGATCTGGCATTCAGCTTTATCTATCGCGCGAACACAGACCTGTTATTGGCAATGGGGGCTGAGCTGCACTATTTTTCCCCACTGGCGGACTCGCAGTTGCCGCCGGCTGACGCCCTGTGGCTCCCTGGCGGCTACCCGGAACTTCACGGCAGCACTTTGGCCAACAATACCGCTATGGCAGACGCGATCCGTGGGTTTTATGATGCCGGTAAACCGATTCTCGCAGAGTGCGGCGGTCTGATGGCCTGCGCGGAAGAATTATCAGACAAGGAGGGCGTTGTGCATTCGCTGTTTGGCCTGGTACCCGGTCGCTCGGCCATGGCCAAACGCTTACAGGGCCTGGGCATGCACAGCCTGACAGCGGAGCAGGGGGAGTTGCGGGGCCACACCTTTCATCGCTCCACTCTGGATACTTCTTGGCAACCTGCCGCCCGTACTCACAAACAGGCGGGCACCGGCGGCGAGGCGGTGTTCTGGCAGAACGGACTGGTTGCCAGTTATTTTCACGGTTATTTCCCCTCGGCCCCGAGACTTGTGGCGGCTATTTTTCGCGGCCAGTCACTGACATTTCCCAGCAACTCCGAGAAAGATCATGCGTAATCGCACCATTCACCTCAAGGCAGGCTGGGAATTTGCCACCGACCGGGCCGCCCGCCTCAATGTGGAAAACGTGCTCTACAAGCAATACGCCGCTGCCAACACGGGGTTGTTCTCTGTGCGTGATGACGTCCGCTGATGCGATACCTGAAGGCTTTTTTGACGGCCATAACGATGATGCTTTGGGCTCCGTCGCTGTTGGCTTCTACCGTCGTGGGCATTGTTTCGGAGCGTTCAGCAGCGGAAATGGCCGCTGGCGCCCATCGTTTTTTAGACCGCAACCCCGATCACCGTGTGTTTTTGCGAACCCCGGGACAACTGGCCATCCAGAGCGATCAACAAGTGCTCGAACTGCTCAAAAGTGCAGATGCGTTAGTGTTGGCGGCGGTATTTGGTGATCAGGTCAATCGCCTTGCGGGCCTGATCGAAGAGGTGGTTGCGGATGACGCCAGCGGGCATTTGCCGGTGCTGGGTATCAACAGTGACTGGCGTATTTCCAGGCTATCGCAGATCAAAGGTCGCCAGCCATTGGGGTCGCTGGATGATGCTGGGCTCAGGGCGTTGGTTGCGGCCCCAGCGGCCGGCGGTGATGCCAGTGATGATCTGGCAGATCGGCAGGCAATGTTTCCGGGCCAGGCTGACTGGCTGGAAGGCCGGGCTTTCTATCAGGGCCGGACGCCGAAACATCTTGATGGCCTGATACGGTGGCTGTTGGCCAAGGCCGGTCACGACATGGATTACGGTAAGCCCGAACCCCGTGCCAGTATCCGCTATTACCAAAAAGGTGAAGCCAGCGCTGATGCTTCTGCATTGATGCTGACCGACGGTCCGGTAGTCGTGGTTCTTGATCTTGACAGCGGAGACCGGCCCGGAGACCGGGATTTGCTGGACGATACCTGTGCAGCCCTGAAAGTCCGGAACCTTCAGTGCTTCGCTATTCTCTCCCGATGGGGCGGTGCCAGCCTTGATGCCCTGCGCGCCCTGGAAGAAACGATTCAGCCAGCGACGCTAGCGGGCATTGTCAGCCTGCAGGATTTCACCATCGGTGGAGGTGAGGGGCGCCGGCAGGTGACGAAAGAGCTGATCCGTCTCAACGTGCCTGTGATCAAGGGTCTCAGGCTGGCTTCCCGAACCCGCAATCAGTGGCAGCTTTCCGTCGACGGTATTCCCGCCGACAAGGTGCATTACAAGCTGGCCATGCCGGAACTTCAAGGCGTCAGCCAGCCCATGGTGCTGGCAACGGCGGAGCCGGAGGTGATTGATCCGCTGACCGGCGTTGCACTGACGCTGACGCAACCGGTGCCGGACCGTGTCGACGCGCTGGCTGAGCGCCTTAAGCGCTGGCAGGTGCTGCAAACCAAAGATAACGCCAACAAACGGGTGGCCATTGTTTATTACAACCATCCCCCGGGGCGCCAGAATGTGGGTGCTGACAATCTGGATGTTCCTGCCTCGCTGTTTGAAATGCTGACCTGGCTGAAAGCTGAAGGCTACAACACCGGCCCCATACCTGAAAGCCCGGAAGCCTTGCTTGACCTGATTCAACAACGGGGCGTCAGCTTGCCGGATGACCCACGCTCGTTGAAGGAAATGGCGAGCGAGGTACCGTCGATGAGCGCGGAGACCTACCGACGTTATCTGCAATCTCTGCCGGACGTTGTGCAGCAGGAAATGGTCCATGGTCCTACGGGGTATCTCCATGAGCGTCTCGAACAGGCCCACCGGCTCGGTGAGCAGGACCTGGCCCTGGGTATTTTGAATCGGGGAGTGAAGGATCTTCGGAATTTGATTGGGCGTGTAAAACACCCCAATCGATCAACAGCCCTCGCCCATCTTGATAACTATGAGACATTGTGGACCCAACGCCTGAAAGAAGGCGGCCACAAAAGCGAACTGAACGCTCAGCGAATTTCACTGGCCGGCACGGGTATTCCTGGGTTGAAAGGCTGGGGTGAAGCACCGGGGCAGTCGATGGTGGTGAATGATCGTCTGATCTTCCCCGGCCTGCGATTCGGCAACATCTTTATTGGGCCGCAGCCACCAAGAGGCTGGGAGGTGGATGAAGAACTGCTTCACGCCAATACCACCTTCCCGCCTACTCACCAATACGTGGGTTTCTACCATTGGCTGAGGGATCACTATAAGGCCGACGCGCTGGTGTACGTGGGTCGGCATTCCACCCGTGAATTCCTGCCACGACGGCGTGCGGGCCTGACCGAGGATGATTATCCGGATTTACTGGGTGGTGACCTGCCGCTGATCTATCCCTACATTGTGGACGGTGTTGGCGAGGGCATACAGGCCAAACGCCGGGCGCTGGGGGTCATGATCAGCCATCTGACACCACCCCTGGCGGTCACTGAACTTTATGACGATCTGCTTGAAGTAAGGCAGTTAGTGGAGACGTGGGAGTCGGCCACCGAACCCGACAGTCCCACCCGTGAGCGGGCGCTGGAAATGCTTCGGGAAAAAATTGCCGTGCTGGACATCGACAAGGATATCGAGCATGAAATTGCCAATGAAATGGGGCTTTCCGCCGACGAGGTCTCGATAGATAAGCTGTCGCCGGAATTGCTGGTTCACGAGGCCGGGCACTATGTGACGGATATACAGGAGCATTATATGCCTCTGGGGCTGCACGTGTTTGGCCAGGACTGGACTGCTGAGATGCTGGACACCATGCTGACGTCAATGGCAAACAAATCAGGCAAGCCAGAACCGGGTTGGCGACAGAAGCTGGCAATGTCGCCGGCGGCGGAACGAAAGAGCTGGCTGAACGCGCTCAATGGCAGTTTTGTGGCGCCAGGGCAGGGCAATGATCCGTTACGAACACCGGAGGTTCTGCCCACCGGGCGAAATTTCCATGCCTTGTCTGACGACCTGGTTCCGACGCGAGTTGCCTGGTCGTTAGCCGAGGACCTGGTCGCAAAAGCAGAAAAAACCGGTATCCGACAGCGTAATGAAAGTGATGCGTTGGTTCTCTGGGCGTCGGACACGGTGCGTGACGAAGGTGTGATGATCGCCTTCGGTCTGAAACTCATGGGTATCCGTCCGGTCTGGAACAGTCGGGGCATTGTTAACGGCCTGGAGCGACTGCCGGCTGGGCCGGGTACTGATAACCCGGTTCGGCGTAATGTGCTCTTTACCACGTCCGGGCTTTTCCGGGATCTTTACGGTAGCAAGCTGGAATGGCTGGATCTCGCCTCTCGTTACGCGCTGGCGGGCGCCGAAAAAACGATAGTAACCGACCACCCGGATTTGGCTCCTGCTCTTGATCAGGCATTATCGGTATTACCGGATGCCCTGCGTGAGCGCGGCAGTGAATCGCTTGAGACCAATGGTGTGGCCGCGCGCTGGGTCGCCGATGTGCGGGTTCTGCTGGTGGCTGGGCGGTCGGCGCGGGATGCAGGTACACAGGCTGTCTACAGGGTGTTTGGTACAGCGCCGGGCGCCTATGGAGCTGGGGTTAATACTCTGGCTACCCGTACCGGTGCATGGCAGGGGCGGCAACAACTGGGCGATGCCTATCGCCGCCGGATGGGCCATGTTTACGGTAAAGAAAGCCAGGGTGAGCCAGCGCACGTGGCATTCGACCGCCAGTTGCTTTCTGTAGGAAAAACCTATCTGGGCCGGTCCAGCCATTTGTACGGCCTGCTCGATAATGACGACGGTTTCGACTTTCAGGGCGGCCTTTCCAATGCGGTAGAGCATCTGCGGGGTGAACCGCCGGAGAATCGGGTTTTGCAGTACGAGGATCCAAAGAACCCGCGTGTGGATTCACTTCAGCGGGCATTGCAGGTTGAGCTTCGCGCCCGCAATCTGAATCCGCAGTGGCTGGCACCGTTAATGGAGCACGGTTATGCCGGTGCCCGCACCATGGGCAGCGATTTTCTGGATAACCTCTGGGGCTGGCAGATCACCAGCCCGCAGGTGCTTCGCTCCAGCGTCTGGGATGAGGTCAATGAGGTGTATTTTCAGGATCGCCACGGGCTGGGCCTGGATGACTTCCTGGCTGAGGGTCACAATGTTCACGTCAAGACTCATATGCAGGCGATCGCTTTGCTGGCTGCCAAGCGTGGTTTCTGGGAAGTGGATGTCTTCACCCGTAGATCCCTGGTACGTGACTTCGCTGGTAATGTCATCGACCATGGCCTGCCCGGAAGCGGCCACACCCGTCCGGACCATCCGTTGATGGACTGGGTGGCGGATCAGTTGGAGCCGCAACAGCGGGAGGCTTTCGATTCTGCCCGCAAGGGCGGCACCGCGACTTATCCGTCCTTGCGCGGCGCGAACGATGACTGCCAGAAACAGCGGAGCCTGACGTCCTCATGTTGAACTCATTCCTGTTACCCATCGCTTTCCCCTCCGTACCGGAGCTGGTGGTGGCGATATTCCGCGACCAGCCCTTTCATCTGTTAACTGAGAAGGAACTATCAAATGCGTGAACGTGCGAAAGATCCTGAACGCCATGCTCGCCGCATGGAAGCCAAACAAAAAATCATGCAGGAACGAATTGCTAAAGCCCAGAAAGAGCAGGGCATATTGCTGGTGCTAACCGGCCCAGGCAAAGGCAAGAGCAGCTCCGGTTTTGGTATGGTCGCCCGTGCTCTTGGCCATGGCATGAAGGTCGGCATTGTGCAGTTCATCAAGGGTGCATTCAGTACCGGCGAAGAGGCGTTCTTTCGGGATCTGCCCAATGTGGATTACCACGTAATGGGGCAAGGTTATACCTGGGAGACCCAGAACCGTGAGCAAGATGTTGCTTCGGCCAATGCCGCCTGGGATATCGTTGCAGGCATGTTGCAGGACGACAGCTATGATCTGATTTTGCTGGACGAACTCAATATTGCGCTGAAGTACGACTACATCGACCTGGATCGCGTTCTGGACGACCTACAGGCCCGGCCAGAGATGCAGCATGTGGTTGTCACCGGCCGTAGCGCCCCGCAAGAGCTGATCGATATCGCGGATACCGTTACAGAAATGGGCGTGGTGAAACACGCCTTTAAGGATCAGGGTATCAAGGCTCAGAAGGGCGTTGAGCTCTAAATATGGCTACCTTGATGATTCAGGGCACCACCTCAGATGCCGGTAAAACCACCGTCGTCGCGGCCTTGTGCCGCTGGCTGGCTCGCCAGGGCGTTTCGGTGGCACCGTTTAAGCCCCAGAATATGGCTCTGAACAGTGCGGTAACCACAGACGGCGGTGAAATTGGCCGCTCCACAGCGTTGCAGGCGCTGGCCTGCGGGATTGAGCCTCACAGCGACATGAACCCGGTATTGCTGAAGCCGCAAAGCGACAGTGGCGCCCAGGTAATTCTGCGCGGGCAAGTGCATGGCAATATGGGCGCGTTGGATTATCACGCCTACAAAGCTGAAGCCATGGAGGCGGTGATGGCTGCCTGGCGTTCCCTCAGCGAACGTTACGATGTGATCATTGCGGAAGGCGCCGGTAGCCCGGCTGAGGTCAACCTGCGGGCGAACGACATCGCCAACATGGGCTTTGCGGAAGCGGCGGATTGCCCGGTGTTGTTGGTGGGTGATATAGACCGGGGTGGAGTGTTTGCTCAGCTGGTGGGTACTCTCGAGCTGATATCCAGCAGCGAACAGCAACGCACAAAAGGCTTCATCATTAATCGCTTTCGTGGCGATATCAGTTTGCTGGAACCGGGCCTGGACTGGCTGGCTGACCGCACTGGCAAGCCGGTGATGGGTGTGTTGCCGTATCTTCATGGCCTGATTGTGGATTCTGAAGATAGCATAGGCACCACGGGCACCAGCGAAGCCGGGGCTCTCAATGTGATCGTGCCCGTTTTGCCGCGCATCAGTAACCACAACGATTTTGACCCGTTGCGCCTGCACCCGGGGGTAAACCTGCAGTTCATCGGCCCGGATCAACCCATCCCGGCGGCTGATCTTATTATCTTGCCCGGCAGCAAAAGTACCCGGGCGGACTTGGCCTTTCTGCACGCCCAGGGCTGGACGCAAGCCATCCAAAAACACCTGCGCTACGGCGGCAAGGTGTTTGGCATTTGCGGCGGCTTTCAAATGCTGGGTGAATCTGTGGATGATCCCGATGGACTGGAAGGCCAAAGTGGCTCAACCAAAGGCTTGGGCCTTTTGGCCATGGCCACCACCATGGTGGCTGGTAAACAACTGAAAAACGTGCGTGGCACGCTGAACCCGGCCGCAACGGATTGCGCGCAAGCAGAGGTCGGTTTCAGTGGATACGAAATGCACAACGGCGTTAGTGAAGGCGCGGCCCTGGCGCATCCGCTGGGCCGGATAGATGGCAGTAACGAAGGCGCGATGAGCACTGATGGCCAGGTCGCCGGTACCTATGTGCATGGAATATTCGATGAGCCCGCCGCCTGTGACGCACTGCTGCAATGGGCAGGGCTGAATCAATCGGGCGCTGCAGTGGATTATCAAAACCATCGCCTGGCACAGCTTGACCGGCTGGCGGATCAGGTAGAGCAACATCTGGATACTGACTGGCTCTGCGATCTGCTGGGGCTGCCGGCAGCAGCGGCTGCGCCCAAGGAGATGAGCCAGCAATGAACGATCCTGACCGCCGGTTCAGTGACGAAGAGCGGGGCCTAATCTTCGCCATCGCCGAGAATGGCGCGCGTCGGTAGCCACAGACTGACACAGAGCCCGGCCTGCCCGTCAGGTCGCGCGTTCAGAGTGAGCTGGCCGCCGTGGAGTTCCGCAATTCGGCGCGCAATGGCCAGCCCCAGACCCGCACCATCACCGAGCCGCTGGTCGAGTCGGACAAACCGGCTGAGAGCCCGTTCCCGGGCTTCCGGAACAATGCCCGGCCCTTGGTCGCACACTGTGATGTGATAGCCGTTTGCAGAGGGCGCCAGACGGGTTTCCACAACAGTGTGTTCCGGGCTGTATTGAATGGCGTTGGCCAGCAGGGACCGCATCAGAGTGGTGATCAGCGCTTTGTTGCAACACAGTTGGGCCTGGCCGGCATCGTCGTGCAAAACCGGTTCTATATTTCTTTTCAGCGCCAACGGCGCCACATCTGCAATGCTTTGCTCGAGTATCGCGGACAGGTCGTGGTATTGCTTCGAGAAGCCGGTCCCCGAGTCGACCCGGCTCAGCAGCAGCATTTGTTCCACCAGGTGCGTCATGCGGTCAACTGACCGGATAAGGGGCTGGAACTGCTGTGGGTTGTCCTCACAGGCTTTTTCAAGATTCAGCCGCAAGGCCGCCAGCGGTGTCCGCAGTTCATGAGCGGCATCGGCTGAAAAACGCCGTTCCCGTTCCAGAGCTTGATTCAACCGTTTGAGCAGGCTGTTCACGGCCTGTACCAGGCCGGCGACTTCCTTCGGTGCATGCCGGTCATCAAGTGGATGGATACGTTCCGGGGCCATGTTGCGGATGGGGTGTTCCAACCGGCGTAGAGGGCGGAATCCGATCTGAATGGCGGCGCTGGCTGCCAGTAGCAGTAGCGGTAAAGCAACCAGCAGGGGCAGTACGTTGCCCAGGGCCAGTTCCTGGCTCAGCTCCTGGCGAATTTCTTCGCGCTGGGCGGTGCGAATCCAGAAGCCTGTGGTTGGGTCCTGGAGGGTGAACACACGCCAGCGGTAGCCCCGGGATTCAGCCCATGAGTATCCCGGGGCAAGACCTTGAGCGTCATCAGCCTTCAGGGTATTCAATAGGGGCGTGCGGTCGGGCGTCCAGACTTCAAAGGCCAGCTTTTTCTCGTATTTGTGCCCGGCACCATCGGGCAGGATTTCGTCATCATCGGCTTCCGGGCCGACATCCTCAGAAAGCGGCAATGTCAGCGTTTCGCGGAGGGTTTCTGGTAACTGCGCCATGGATTGGGTGTCCGCCAAGTGGCGAACCAGTCCCTGCACAATTCGCGTGCTTTGGGCCAGCTCGGCGTCGAACAATTCTTCCAGTTCGTGATTGCTTTCAATGTAACTCCAGACCGCAGCGATCAGCGCAATTAACAGTACAGTGGAGGTAACAAGCAGCGTCAGGGTGCGGGTCAGGGACATTCCAGGGCTCCGCAAGCTGCCTGGCTGTCGAGCAGGTACCCAACCCCGCGGATGGTTCGAATGGTCGCCTTGCCCACCCGGCGCCGCAGATGGTGAACATGCACCTCCAAGGCATTGCTCTCTGCGCCTGGTTCCCAGCCATAGAGCTGTTCTTCCAGACGCCTGCGAGTGGCAACCTGGTCTGGGTGGCGCATCATGTACTGGAGAATCTGGAACTCACTGCGAGTCAAAGTGATGGGCTTCGAGCCTAAGGTTAGCTGGCCGGAAGCCGTGTCCAGTGCCAGCTGGCCTACAATCAGCTCATCGCGATTTGTTGATGATCCGCGCCGGGTGATGGCCTTGATCCGCGCCTTGAGCTCGGCCATGGCAAAGGGTTTGGTCAGGTAATCGTCTGCGCCCGCATCCAGACCTTGCAGCTTTTCCTGCAGTTCCGCCCTGGCGGTCAGAATGATAATGGGAAGTTGATTGCCCTGTTGCCGGGTATGTCGAACGATATCAAGGCCGTCCACCCGGGGCAGGGTCAAGTCCAGTATGGCCAGATCGAAGTGCTCATCCACCAGCGCATTCAGCGCCTGCTGACCATCATCCAGCCAGTCTACGGTGTGCTGGTCTGCCCGCAGCATCTCCAGCATGGTTCTGCCCAGCGGGTGATCGTCTTCTACCAGTAATATACGCATTAAACTGGATCCGTTTTGGGGAAGATCTTCAGACTTGCACTCGTCAAATTTGGACTCCTCAAAATGCATTCTACACACGCTTTCTTAAACCCGCCTTAAACCGATGCGGGGCAGAAACCTTAAGGCCCGCTTAAGAATTCCGACGCCGGAGCTTAAGACTGGGTTAAGGCTTACTGGCTAATCTGACGGTTCACTATCCGGGCGTCATGCCCGAGAGCTGTTGGAGAGCGCATATGACCGATCCGCTAACGATGTCCACACATTGCCCACCGGATTCGCCGGAGTTGGTTCCCGCCCTTCGTTGTGCCGGTCGCTGGTTGAGTGAGATTAACCCGGGCACCGGGCTGGCGGATACGGTCACGGAGTTTATTCGGCGACGATTTCTGCAGGCCTACGGAGCAGAACCCTCGCTGCGGATTCCGTTGTTGCTGGCCCTGACATCGGCGCAAGGCACGCTTCTGGCCGCAGTGGGCGTTCGCAATGCGGCTCTGGAACGCCTGTTTCTTGAGGATTACCTGTCTGTACCAGTTGAATCTGTGATGCCGGTGCCGGGTGTCGCACGCAACAAAATTGCAGAGATTGCCCACCTCGCCGGTGTGGAGGCCGGTGTCAGCAGGCACCTGTTTGCGTCGCTGACAGTGTGGTTGGAAGGCGCCGGTTACGACTGGGTGGTGTGTACCGGCACCGATCAGTTGCGTAACAGTTTTCATCGGTTGGGGATTGCCACTCGGGTCCTGGCCCGGGCCTACCCGGAAAATTTGCCCGATGGTGGTGCCGGTTGGGGCCGCTACTACGACCATCAACCGGTGGTGATGGCGATCAGAGTGGCTGATAGCCTCAGTGCCCTGCGGCAGGCGGACTTGTTGCGACGAATTCAGCCAGCACTGCCCGGTACGGGATCAGGCGGTTCAGAGCAGGGGGGCGCTTATGGTCGCCTTGCCTGAACTGCTCCACCGCCAAGCGCTGACACACCCGTCGCGCATTGCCTTGCGCGGGCCAGAATCAGAACTCAGCTACAAACAGATGATGCGGGCTGCAGAGGCAGTAGCGGAACAGTTGCGCCTGCGGAGCATAAAGCGAGCGGGTGTGTGTGGCGACAACACCCTTGCCTGGATACTGGCCGACCTTGCCTGTTTGCTGGCAGGCGTTGTTTGTGTGCCGGTGCCGGCATTTTTCTCCGAAACCCAAACGGCACATCTGGTTGAACAGGCAGGTCTGGAAGGCCTGCTGTCCGGCGAAGCGCTTAAGGCGAGCGAGTCGCTGGGCCAGGGTGTCTGGCTACGCCAGTTGCCAGATTCTGCAGAAGTGACACGGATGCCGGAAGGTACGGCAAAAATTACCTTTACCTCCGGCAGTACCGGCACTCCTAAAGGGGTGTGCCTATCGCTGAAGCAGATGACCGCAACCGCTCTGGCTCTGAAGGCGCAATTGACGGGTGTTGAGCTGCAAACACACCTGTGTATTCTGCCGCTGGCCACGCTGCTGGAGAATATTGCAGGGGTGTATTTGCCCTTGCTCATGGGTGCCTGTGTCAACGTGGCGCCGCTGGAACACCTGGGAATGACCGGCAGCAGTGGCCTGAACCTGAACCGGCTGATTGAGGGTATTCACCAAAGCCGACCCCAGACCCTGATTCTGGTGCCGGAGCTGGCAATGGCATTGGTTAGCGCTGCAGAACTGGGGCAACTCGACAGCCGCTCATTCCGGTTTCTGGCGGTTGGTGGTGGCCGGGTATCCCAAGAGCTCCTGGCCCGTGGCCGCGCCGTGGGGTTACCGCTGTATGAAGGCTACGGTTTGTCGGAATGCAGCTCCGTGGTGGCATTGAACGTGCCTTCGGCTGAGTGTCAGGGTAGCGTGGGTAAACCTCTGTCTCACGTTCAGGTCAGAGTGGATTCTTACGGCCATATCCGGATTCGTGGCAATACCCACCTCGGTTATCTGGGCGATCAAACGGCGCCGTGTGAATGGCTGGATACCGGCGATTTGGGGGCGCTCAGCCCGGGCGGCTTCTTGTCGATCAATGGTCGTTCAAAGAATCTGCTGATAACCAGCTTTGGCCGCAATATCAGCCCGGAGTGGCTGGAAAGTGAACTGGCTCAGGGGCTGGGAATTCCCCAAGCTGTGGTGTTCGGTGATGGTGAACCCCAGCCAATGGCGCTGGTAACAGTAACAGATGGGCGTTCGCCCGACGTCCTCGCCCGGTCTGTAAAGCAGCTCAATCAACGCCTGCCGGATTATGCCCGCCTGGCCACGGTGTATATCCGCCGACAACCGTTCCGGCAGTCCGAAGGTTATATCACAGCAAACGGTCGCCCGGTGCGGGCGCGAATTCAGGCGCATTTGCCGACTCTGTTGGCAGAAGCCTTCCCCCTGTTTATTTCAACGTCGTTTTCTTACCCGTCAGGAGAATCTCACATGGCATTTTTTGACAGATTGCAGCATGAAACCGCCGAAGCGCGGGCCCATGTTACCGGCGCGCCGGTCGTCAAAGCGATTGGCGAGGGCGATTTCAGCCTTGAGTCTTATACCTGGTTTCTGACTCAGGCTTTCCACCACGTAAAGCACACGGTGCCTTTAATGATGGCCTGCGGTGCCAGGTTGCCCCGGCGGGTGGAGTTCGTCCGCAAGGCACTGGTTGAGTACATTGATGAAGAGTACGGCCACGACGAGTGGATCCTGAATGATCTGGAGGCCTGCGGTTCCGACAAGGAAGTAATCCGCACGGGCAAACCGGATCTTTCCATTGAGCTTATGGTGTCTTACTTGTATGACCAGATTAACCGGGGCAATCCGGCGGCGTTTTTCGGGATGGTTCAGGTGCTTGAGGGCACGTCAGTTGAGCTGGCTACACCTCTGGGCGAACAGATTCAAAAACTCCTGGGGCTGCCGAATCAGGCGTTCAGCTATCTGTATTCCCATGGGGCTCTCGATCAGGATCACTTCGAGTTTTTCCGCAATCTGATGGACGGTATCACTGACCCGGATGATCAACAGGCGGTTATTGATGCTGCCCGTGTGGTTTACCGGTTATACGGCGACATGCTGCGCAGTATTCCGCTGCCTGTCACTCGTAAGGAGCCGCAGCATGAGGCTGCATGATCGCGTTTTTCTTCTATTGGGAGGAACCGGAGGTATTGGCAAGGCTTTGCTGGATGCACTGGTTCAGGTCGGCAGTCATGTCATTGTGGCATCCCGACACCCGGAGCTTGTTGGCCACCGGGAAAATATGTCTCCAGTGCACCTGGATCTTGCGGCTGCAGATCTGGACCAACAGCTGGTGCGCCTGACGGAGGCCTATCCGGATATCGACGGTGTGATTCATTGCGCGGGTCAGAATCGTTTTTCCGGGCTGGCGAAAATGTCGGTCGGTGAGCTTGATGCCCAGCTTGCTGTGAACCTGCGATCTGCCATGCTTGTGGCCAGGCATTTTGCCCCTCAATTCGAGAAAGCCGGCGGCGCCCTGGTGTTTGTGGGGTCGACGTTCGGCAGTATCGGTTTTCCCGGCTATACCGCCTACTGCGCCACCAAGTTCGGGTTGAGGGGGTTTACAGAAGCCTTGCGCCGGGAACTGGCTGATACTGCGGTTCAGGTGGTGTACGTAGCGCCTAGGGCCACAGCCACGGAAATGAATCCGGAAGTGGTTAACGAACTGAATCGTGCGCTTGGTAACAGCGTTGATGCGCCAGAGACGGTGGCATCTGAAATTCTGAAAGCCATGGAAAACGGTGATCGCCGCCGGTTCCTCGGCTGGCCCGAGAAGCTGTTTGTGGTGATTAACGGGATACTGCCGCGCCTTGTTGATAAAGCCATGCTCAAGAAATTGCCGGTGATCCAGCGTTTTCTCAACGGGGGGCGATTGTTATAAAGTGGCTGGTTCTGGTCATGCTCCGGGTGGCCGCCCTGTCGCAAGTCAGCCTGGTTGATTGCGAAGCTTTCGTGGCTTCTTCAATGCCTCAAAACCGATAACTACATCCATCAGCTCGTTGGTGATCTCCGTTTGCCGCACAGATCGA
>TARA_R110002096_G_scaffold97694_3_pt1 | contig 25936 bp, 18 predicted proteins | sample TARA_R110002096 | Tara Oceans TARA_R110002096 (sample SAMEA4397295) | marine metagenome | biome: Polar Biome; feature: [DCM] deep chlorophyll maximum layer (ENVO:01000326); material: water (ENVO:00002006), including particulate matter (ENVO:01000060) such as... | depth 35 m
CATATCTAGTGTGGTTAACACCTTCTCTACTTTAGAATGTTGATTCTTTTTAAGGTGAAGATTACTAATCTCAATTCCTGTAATCAGGTTGGTGATTTGAGAACCCACGTTATCATGTAAATCTCTAGAAATGCGCTCTTTTTCGATACGCATTTTGTTTTCGGCCTCAACCTTAGCTAACTGTAGTTCTAAATGGCTTTCTCTAAGTTCGGTATGTCTTTTTAAACGTTGTTGCTTAAACAGTAGAAATGCAACTAAAACACCTGAAGTAAATAATATCCCTAAAATGCTAACCAGCCAATTCTTCTGACGAACTTTTAGCTGTTCGTTGCTGAGTGCTGCATTTGAGATTGCAATTTGCTTCTCTTTCTCTTCTGTCTCGAACTGTACTTGTAATTCAGCAACCCTACTATTTGTGGCAATGTTGAGGAGACTGTCTTTGTAAAGGATGTAGTTTTTATGATAGAACAGTGCCGAATCATATTCATCTATAAGTTCAAACCCATTAGAGATATTATAAAAAGATTTTTCTGCTAGGCTAGTATAATTTATCTCTGTAGCCATCTTCAAGGCTTGTTTAAAGTATTGAATTGAAGTTATATAGTCTGATTTTTTGTTATATGCTAAACCCAAATTCAATAAATCGTAACCCATTGCGCTGGAATCTTTAAGTTCCTTTCTGATGGAGTAAGAATTATTCAAGCGTTTTATCGCCTCATCATATTCTCCCAGTCCTAAATACACTTCAGATAGATTGCCTAGAGAATAGGAAACTCCCAAAAAATCGTTTTCTTTTTCTTTTATTTGAAGTGATTGAGTTATAAAGTAGAGGGCGCTGTCATGCTCCTGCTTCATCAACTTTATAATTCCATAGTTGTTAAAAGCGTCTGCTTGGGTGATAGAACCTGGGAAGCTATTTAACAGTGAAAGACCTCTCATCATATAATCTTCAGCAAGATCTAAATTGCGGTGCTTCATTCCATAACCAAGTTCGGTGTATTGATAGCCAGCTAACCGAGTAGAGTCAATTTGTAAGTATAACTTTATAGCATTTAGAATATGCTCAGCACGAAAATCTTCTTTACCCAAATAGTGATAAATAATGCCTAGAAGAGCATTACTTGTTGCTAGCCCTAAAGTATATCCGATAGAATCGGCTAATGCTATATTTGCTAGAATTATTGGCTCAACCTCAGTTGGGCTTGAAGTTATATAAACGAAGGGTAGGGTATTGATAGAGTCAATTTTGGCAATAATGGAGCTATTGTTTTGCGATTGAGCCGCAAAAGAAAACAGAAAGAGAATTATAAAACTTAAGGTGAGTTTTAAGCGAATCATTTAAATGATATTTAATCACTTTGGTAATGTGATTGTAATAGTTGTCCCTTCATTTAGGGTGCTGTGAATTATAAATGTGCCACCAATATCTTCGGCTCTGTTTTTCATATTCTTGAGCCCATTTCCATGTTGTGCATTCAAAATTTCTTGCACATTCATTCCTTGACCATCGTCTTTAATTGTAATAACAAGATCGCTTCCTGGAGTTGTGAAATCTATTTCGAATGTTGAAGCTTCCGCATATTTTCTTGTATTGTTAAGCGCTTCTTGAATTACTCTAGTTATGTTTAAAGAATGCGTCGGGTTTAATGAAAAATTTAAATCAGGATTATAATTCAAATTTATTTCCAGACCATTCAAATAGTGGTGTTGTCTTTTAAAATAGCCCTTCAAATGGTTTATAAAACTATTGAACTCGATAACTTCTTTATCCATTAACCAAATGGTCTCTCTGAGGTCGGTCATCGTATTACGGGCATCTATATCTAGTGTGGAAAGAATTTCCTCTGCTTTTTGGCGCTGGTTCTTCTTTATATGAAGATTACTAATCTCAATTCCTGTAATCAGGTTGGTGATTTGAGAACCCACGTTATCATGTAAATCTCTAGAAATACGCTCTTTTTCTTTATGCAGTTTTTGTTGGTATTGTAGCTCTCTGTTTAAGTCTCTCATTTTCACATTTGAACGGAATTGCATTGCTCCAGCAATAAGGCCTCCGAATGCAATTATAGAGAGCGAGTAAAACCACCACGTTTTATAAAAAGGAGGGAGAACTATAAAAGAGATGTCTGCTGTTTTATCACTCCATTGCCCATCAGGACCGGCTGCTGAAACAGAAAATGTATAATTTCCAGCAGGTAAATAATCATAATAAGCGGTGGTGCGTTGGTCGTAGAAGTCCCAATCTGTATCTAAATCGCTAAGTTTGACTCTAAACTTTGTCTTGTGTGGCGCTGAGAAATTTAAGGCTGAGAAATCAATACTAACCTTCGTTTCTTCGGGGCTTAGTATTATAGATTGATTCGAGTCTAAAGCTCTCCCGTTCGCAGTAATACGCTCTATATAGGGAAAAAAGTCAGAGTTTGAGAAGTCACTCTTTTGAGGGTCTATAACCACAACACCAGAAGAAGTAGCGAACAGGATGCCTCCATTTTTTAGAACTTCAATGGTAGCGTTATTAGCTGTTTGCATATTATCGATTAACATGCCGTCTTGTTGGACGTACAATTGAAAAGGTATTTTGTTTAGTTCGCCATCTAAATAATCTTGAATGAGTTTTAACCGAGTTCGAATGATTCCATTTCCCGTTGCTATCCAAAAATTTCCATCTAAATCCTCAACAAACCCTGCATAATTAGCCTGTGGGAGGTCAGATTTTTCATCAAAAATGATACTATGCTCTCCTGATATTCGGGTAAGCCCGTGGTTTAAAGTACCTATCCAAATATGTTGATTTGAGTCTTCGTAAATGGAGATGACTTGATCTGATTTCAATCCATTTTCGGTATTTAAAACTATAATGCTATCTGGTGTTATATGAACTGCTCCGCCCCCAAAAGAACCAGCCCAAATGGAACCATCTTTTTTAGATATAGCGATATCGGTACAAAAAGGGTTCGGGAGGTGGTCTTCGCCGTAGCTCTCTACGACCTCTAAATCCGTATTAAGTTTGTTAATTCCGTTATTAGTGCATGCCCATAAATTACCTTGCTCATCAAATTCTATCCCACGAATATAATCGTCAAGTAGGCCATCTTTCATGGTTATCTGGCGGGTAATTTTGTCTTGTCGAACTTCTATAATTCCTGAGCCTTGTGTTCCAAACCAAATAGATCCATTTTTATGGACCGTTGCTGATTGCGTATAGCCGTTAGTTTTTTCTGGTGGAGATTCGAAACTCTGCCATTTCTTCCCATCAAATATTCTAAAGCCATTACTATAACTTCCAATCCAAATATTTTGGGAACTATCTTGTTTTACTAGAACGGTTTCAAAACTTAAAATGCCTTCTTCCGGAATTGAGACCATGTCAATTTTTTTGGGGCTTAAAAAAGATAATCCGGCTTCGGTTGCTATTGCAATTTCACCCTGCTTTAAGAATAAAATCTTGTTGATTTGATTTGAAATTAGACCATCTTCAGTGGTATAAAACTCAGATTCAGTATCGCTAAATTTTGTAATGCCCCCATCACCATGATGACCAATCCAAATTGTAGAATCGGAAGGGTTTTGAGTAATAGTGTAGATGAAATTATTTTTCAGCCCATCTGCTGCCGTTATTATTTCATGAATTTTGTAATCTCTAAACACAACAATTCCACCACCATCGGTTCCTATCCACATATCTCCGTTTAGCATTTCGTGTATTGCTCGAATTGGTTTATTCGGAATACCTTCTGCGCTCGGATAGTTGGTTATGTGAGCACCTTTGATAATGCTAAGCCCGCCATTAGTTGCAACCCAAATAGCATCATTTGAATCACGGTGCAGTTTCCATACATTATTATTTACTAAGCCCTCATCGGTTGTAATTCTATTTACAATGGAGTCATTCTTGACTACAAATATGCCATCTCCGTAAGATCCAATAAAGAGAGAATCATCAGTAATTAGCTCAATACTTTTTATAGATTCACTAGTCTCCCATGGCGCTATGCGAAGTGAGTCTTCTGAAAATATATAAGTGCCGGTACCAAATGCGGGGATTATAAACTCACCATTCTTATTTACATGCATTTCATACAAAGTGCCTCCAACAAAACCATTAGTGTAAGTTTGTAGGTTTATACCATCATATTTCAAAACTTCGATGGTACTAATAAGCCATAGGAAGCCCAGCTGGTCTTGGTATAGGTCGTGAACTTGGATGCCATGAATACCTTCATCACTTCCAAGATTAGTAATTCTGTAATTTTCTATTGAAGAAGAGTATTGGACAAGCCCTTGCCCAAAAGTTGGCAAGCCCACCATTATTAGAAAAACTGTAATGTAGTATTTCATATCCCCGTTGCTCTGTACCCTGATTGTTTTCTATAAAATCTAAAAAAAAAACCAGTTTGAAAAGCCGATAACAGGAAATTTATCAGAGCGGTGGAGTGTAGGGGTATATGTTTTAAACGAGGTTTTTAGGCACTTTTAGTCGTTCAAATTCTTGTTTTAGGAAGATTCCTGTATAAGAGTTCTTATTTTCAGCAACTTCAATGGGGGTGCCTGTTACTAGAATTGTGCCACCGCCTTTGCCACCTTCTGGACCAACATCGATAACTAAATCTGATGCTTTTATTAAATCAAGGTTGTGTTCAATTACTACTACGGTATTCCCTTTGTCTACTAGTTTCTGAATTACATTTACAAGCATTTGTACATCTTGAAAATGCAGACCTGTAGTGGGTTCATCCATAACATAGAGCGTATCACCAGTTCCAATTTTGGAAAGTTCTCTGGCCAGTTTTATACGTTGAGCTTCTCCACCAGAAAGGGTAGTGCTAGATTGCCCAAGTGTTAAATACCCCAAACCAACAGAAGTTAGAGTTTTAAGCACTCGACTTATAGTAGGTTGGGCATCAAAAAATTCAGCAGCATCAGAAACGGGCATATTCAACACATCGGAGATGTTTTTGTGCTTATAGAATATTTCTAGTGTTTCCCTATTGTAGCGTTTGGCATTGCATGTTTCGCAGGTTACATAGACATCGGGCAAGAAATTCATTTCTATTTTTCTAACGCCATCGCCTTGGCAGGTTTCGCAACGTCCGCCTTTCACATTAAAAGAAAAACGGCCTTGGTCGTAGCCTCTGATTTTTGCTTCGGGAAGTTCTGCAAAAAGGCGACGAATATGGTCAAATACTTTGGTGTATGTTCCTGGATTAGATCTAGGAGTTCTCCCTATAGGACTTTGATCGATGGAAATTATTTTATCGATGTTGTCAATTCCTTCTACAGAATCATAAGGAAGTGGTACAACCTTAGACTTATAGAAGTGATTAGATAAAATTGGAACCAAAGTATGGTTGATAAGAGAGCTTTTTCCGCTACCACTTACTCCTGTTATAGAGATGAACTTACCGAGTGGAATCTCTAAATCTACATTTTTGAGGTTATGACCTCTGGCGTTTTTTATAGCAAGCTTTTTGCCGTTCCCTTTTCGGAAAGAAGATGGTATTTCGATGAATTCTTCATCGTTAATGAAACGCATGGTAAGGGAAGCTGGATCGAGTTCGCTAGGCTTTCCTGCGGTAACAATTTCTCCACCGTTAACACCGGCGCCAGGTCCCATATCTACTACAAAGTCGGCGTGTTCAATTGTTTCTCTATCATGTTCAACTACGAGTACACTATTCCCTAAATCGCGTAACATTTCTAGCGATTTAATCAGTTTGATATTGTCTCGTTGGTGAAGGCCAATACTCGGCTCATCTAAAATATAGAGTACGCCAACTAACTGCGTTCCAATTTGTGTTGCTAAACGAATTCGCTGAGCCTCACCACCACTTAGCGTTTGAGCTTCACGATCTAAATTCAAATAATTAAGTCCCACATTAAGAAGGAAATCGAGGCGGTCTCGAACTTCTTTTAGAACTTGGCTGCCAATAAGTTGTTGGCGTTCGGTCAGTTTGATGCTATAAAGTGTATCACGGAGTTGCTCGATGTCGAGCTTTACTAAATCGTGAATGTTATGACCGTCAATCTTATAAGATAACGCTTCTTTTTTGAGTCGGCCGCCTTTGCAAGTAGGGCAAACCACTTTACTCATGTACGCTTTGGCTTTCTCACGTTGCTTTGGTGATTTACTATTCTCGTATTGCTCAATAATCATGTGGCGTAGACCTTCAAACTTATGTTTGTAGGTAACGGAGTTGTCTTTAAAGTCGTAACTAACCGAATATTTGGTATCGCCGCCGCCGTGCATGAGGATATCGAAAGCTTCTTCTGGATATTTTGTGAAAGGAGTTTCAAAACTTAGCTTCAGTTCATCTAAAACAGCTTTCAATTGTTTGAATACAAAAACATCTCTAGGGATACCTAGAAATCTGAGCCCACCATCAGCAAAGGATTGCTCTTTATTGGGAATCAATAAATCCCAGCTTACATCGTAGCTGTGGCCTAAACCACTACAGCTTTTGCAAGCACCATATGGCGAGTTAAATGAGAAAAGGTTGGGAGCTGGGTCTTCGTAAGCAATGCCACTTTCTTGGTCGAAAAGCTTTTGAGAAAACAAACGATCGTTAAATTCATCCCCTTCTTTTCGGGCAATTATTACGTTTCCATCGGCCATTTCAAGGGCTAAACGGATGCTTTCTGCAATGCGTTTTTCACTTTTAGGGCTAATTACAAATCGATCTACAACTACATCTATATTATGAGTTTTATAGCGATCAATCATCATGCCTTTTTCAAGCTCTTGTAGCTCTCCATCAACTCTAGCAGTTAGAAAACCTTGCTTAATAGTCTGTTCAAAAAGTTCTCTGTAATGGCCTTTTCTACCTCTTACAACAGGAGCAAGGCAGTACGCTTTGGTACCTTGAGGCATGGCCATAATAGCCGCAACAACTTGTTCTTCAGATTGCTTCTCCATCACATTACCAGAAACGTACGAATACGGAATACCAACTCTGGCGTAAAGCAGTCTTAGGAAATCATAAATCTCAGTTACCGTACCAACTGTTGACCGAGGGTTTCGGTTTGTGGTTTTTTGATCGATTGAGATTACCGGGGAAAGTCCGTCTATAAAATCTACGGCTGGGCGTTCCATCATACCCAAGAATTGGCGAGCATAGGCTGAAAGAGATTCTAGAAATCGTCGTTGTCCTTCAGCATAAATAGTGTCGAAAGCTAAAGATGACTTTCCCGAACCAGACAAACCAGTAATTACTACTAGCTGGTCACGAGGGATGTCAATATCGAAATTTTTAAGATTATGTTCGCGAGCTCCGCGTATTACAATATTTTGTTGCAATGGAATATGTCATTTTAGAAGTTCGGCCGACCTGAATAATACGTAACAGTGAGCAGAAAAACTCCATTCCATACTAACAAAACTAACAAGTGCTTCTAAAACTGTTTTTTAGAAAGCATATTATAACTTCGCACAAACAGTCGATTTGGGAAAAGTCCGTCCTCATCTTCTGAGAACTCTTCTTTTATACGTTTTACGTAGTACATAGGTACTTTGCCAATATTGCGAGCTTCAATTTCGCCACGGCTTTCACAAACAAAAAAATCTTTTACTCTTAAATAGGTTGCTTCAGAAATATTGATAGCATTATGATCGGAATGCTGCTCCATTCTCGCAGCAAGGTTTACAGTATTGCCCCAAATGTCGTAAGCAAAACGGCGTTTACCAATTACACCTACTACTGCTGGACCTGTATGAATACCAATTCTAAGTGGAAAAAAGGGGATGGACGAACTAGCACGTTCTTCAAGCCTTGAAATAAAATGCTGCATTTTTAGAGCAGTTAAAACAGTATCAATGGGATGTGTTTCCGTGCGTTCAGGAAGCCCACCAGCAGCCATATAGCTGTCACCAATGGTCTTTATTTTTATGAGATTGTGTTGGTCAGCATAGTTGTCGAATTCATCAAAATAGAACGAAAGGCTTTCGATTAACTCTTCAGGAGTTAATGTGGGCACAACTTTGCTAAAGCCATCAAAATCAGTAAACATGATAGTTACGTCGTCGTATCGCTCGGGGGAAACGGTTCCGTAAGCGAGTAAGCTATCAGCAATTTTATGAGGGAAAACATTTTGTATGAGATCTTCATGTTCGTTTTTTGCATACTCAAGATCTTTGTTAATCGAATTTAGCTCCTGTTTTACTTTCTCAAGCTGTGCATTCTGCGCTAATGTATTCTTATAAGTAGAAACAAAGAGATTTATAAGGTGACTATAATCGGCCCTAACGTTATACGTTCTATTCTCAATGGTAACTGCAATTTCATCTTTTTCATGATGTGGCTGAATGATACTCCCTAGTAGCTCTTCAACCTTAGTAAATAAAGTGTCGTCATCGTAAGGCTTGGTGAGATAATTATCAGCCCCACTTGCAATTCCATTCATTAAGTAATCTGTAGTCACCATAGAGGTAACTAGAATTACTGGAATCTGACAAAGCCTAGAGTCATTTTTAATTTTAGAGCACAATTCATAGCCATTCATAATAGGCATTTCTACATCGCTTAGTACTAAGTCTGGGTATTCAGTTCGTACTAACTCGAGCGCGTCTTGACCATTCTGGGCGGTTATTACTTCATACCCTTTTTGGAGTAACTTATGTCTTGTAAGCGTTACTAAGGCTGGATAATCGTCAACCAGTAATATTTTCGATTTGGTTTGTAGCATGTTCTTCTCAATTATTTTGCGCTTATAATATATCCATATTTTATTAAGTAAGGGGATGGGAATATTTAGGAAGCATTAACTTCAAAAAACTTATACTTTAGGGTTCTCACAACTCAAAAAAATATGCATAAGATACCAGACACAATGTGGTCACCCACATCATGGCAGAATAAAGCCATCAAACAATTACCGAAATACCCAAACGCAGAAGAACTTGAGCAGAGTTTTACAGCGTTAAAAAATTTACCGCCTTTAGTTACTTCTTGGGAAATTGAAGCGTTAAAACACAAACTTGCCAATGTAGCCGCGGGAAAAGCATTTTTACTACAAGGTGGCGATTGTGCTGAAAGCTTTGACCATACCACTTCTCCCAAGATTGTGAATATGCTAAAAGTGCTCTTACAAATGAGCTTTATTCTAATTCACGAGATGGGCGTACCCGTTTTACGTGTTGGTAGAATTGCTGGCCAATATGCAAAGCCTCGCTCTCAAGATTTTGAAACCGTGAATGGCGAAGAAATTCACAATTACCGTGGCGATCTAATAAATGGCTTTGAACCTAATGCAGAAGCTAGAATGCCAGACCCTAAGCGTTTGGTCGAGGGCTATCATAAAGCTGGGCTTACATTGAATTTTCTACGTGCTCTTTCTGATGAAGGCTTTGCCGATTTGAATCACCCAGAGCAATGGGAATTAAATTTCATGCTTAACAACCAGTATTATAAAGAATACGAGGCGATGGTAAACTCTATTACCAAAGCAGTGAAATTTATGGAAACTATTTCTCCTGATACATTCTCATCAGTACAGAAAGTAGATTTCTTCACTTCTCACGAAGCCCTCAATCTGTATTACGATACTGCACAGACACGCAAAGTTCCTCGAAAGCCAGGCTTTTTCAATTTAAGTTCTCACCTAGTTTGGGTGGGCAACAGAACAAGAGATTTAGATGGCGCACATGCAGAATATCTAAGTGGTATTGAAAATCCGATTGGTATTAAAGTAGGACCTCCGTTCGAAATTGACGACACATTAAGCCTTATCGAGAAATTGAATCCGAATCGTGAAGAAGGGAAAATCGTAATGATTACACGTTTTGGTAGAGATAAAATTGAAGAGCAGATGCCTGCTCTCATCCGTGCGGTACAGAAAGAAGGTTTTCCTGTAGTTTGGACTTCTGATCCTATGCATGGAAATACGTTTTCTACTAAAGCAGCCATCAAAACCAGAAATTTCGATGATATTCTCCAAGAAATAAAATCTGCTTTTGCTATTCACCGTGCGGAAGGAAGTTACCTTGGCGGTGTGCATTTAGAGCTTACGGGCGATAATGTTACCGAATGTGTGGGTGGTGCCAATGGCCTTACTGAAACTGGCCTCGGACAGAATTACGAAACGTTCTGCGACCCCCGTTTAAACTACGAACAAAGTCTAGAAATGGCTTTTTTAGTGGCTAAAGAATGGAAACTTAGTAATTCGTAATTGCTAACGCGCTTTACATCAAGCTCTTTCAAAGTTTGAACAAGTATTATGAAGCCATCTCTATTTATACAGAGATGGCTTTTTTATAAACGTGATACTCTGGATGGTAGATAATTCGTTGACGGAAATAATGTAAACCCTCACAACTCATTCCTCTTCAATCTCTGCCAGTTTTTCGGCACTCTGCCTTCCCGTCAACTTAACGCTGACAAGCTTTCTTATCCCAAAAAGGTAGTCTGAAATTAATTCATTACTTCATTGTCGGGATGTCAGTTTCATGACACAGTAAATCTATTGGCATATCCGTTGCAAGTTATTTGATGAATTTTGAAATCAAATAATTATAAAATAGAGAGGCTTAATCATGGCTCGTGTTAAATATTCAAGACCAAATGAAGATGTATTTTCTAAAACTTTTAACGAAGTAGTAGAAGAATTTTTTAACCCTATTAACAACAGCTATCGTAAAGATCACTTTATGCCAAGCGTAGATGTAGCTGAAACAGAAACTCGGTTTGAGGTTTCAGTAGAACTACCAGGTGTTAAGAAAGAAGACATCAAAATAGATCTTGAAAAAGGCCAACTAACCATTAGTGGCGAACGAATCCTAAATAAAGAAGAAGAGGGTAAAAATTACCATCGTGTTGAAGCCAAGTATGGCAAGTTTACTCGTGCACTTTATTTACCAGACGGTATTGATGAAGAAAGCATTGTAGGTAAATATGAGAATGGCGTGCTAAACATAACCATCAACAAGAATGCTGAAAAAGCAAAGAAGCAGATAGAGATATCGTAAAACAAGTTATTCAGAATAAGTTGGAGTTGTATGAAAACGACTCCGACTTTTTTCTATTAACTAATCTTAAAAATTTTACACAATAAGTCAGATTTTTATCGTTGTAAGGGCAGTTCAGAAACTATAAAAAAGGATATGAAAATGAACACAGCAGTAAAAAATATATTTGGGGTTGCAGCAGCAATAATAGCATTACTTGGCTTTAGTGCAATAACAGATAAAGCCTCGACTCCACCAGAGAATAGTGATGCTACTATAACCGCCGCCGCTGACCGCCCCGTATCCACATTGATGGATTTTAACAATGCGATTGTTGATATCGCAAGTAAAACAAACCCAGCAGTGGTAATGATAACCACTGAGAAAACCCAAGAAGTAAGAGTATCAAATCCTTTCTCTCAATTTTTTGGAGGACCATTTGGTAATCAAGGAAATGAAACCAAAGAATATACCCAACGAGGGTTAGGTTCAGGAGTTATTATTTCTGATGAAGGATATATACTCACAAACAACCACGTAATTGAGAATACCGACAAAATTAAGATCAAATTGTTTAACAACGAAGAAGTTGATGCTACTTTAGTAGGAACAGATCCTCAGACTGATATTGCCGTTCTAAAAATTGACGTTAAAGATGTACCAATGGTTAAAATGGGCGACAGCGAAAATTTGAAAGTTGGAGCATTTGTATTGGCAATTGGTAGCCCATTAAGCGAGAATTTAGCACACACTGTTTCATTCGGAATTGTATCTGCAAAAGGAAGAAGTATTAATATTTTGGGTGATGTGGGTGGTTATGAAGATTTCATTCAGACTGATGCGGCTATAAATCCTGGTAACTCTGGTGGTGCTTTAATTGATATGAATGGTGAGTTGGTAGGTATTAACTCAGCCATTGCTTCACGTTCAGGTGGAAATGATGGAATTGGATTCGCGATTCCGATAAATCTTGCCAAGCGCATAATGGATGATCTTATCAAAGACGGCAAAGTTTCACGCGGCTATTTAGGGTTATATTTTGGTGGCGAAGTTGACCGTACAATGGCCAAAGCTCTTGGCTTAGATGATGCACGCGGAATTATAGTAGCAAAAGTAGAGGATGACGGCCCAGCTAAATTAGCAGGCTTAGAGGAACAAGACGTAATCGTATCAATTGATGGTAAGCAAATTAAAGACTGGAACTCCTTCCGAGCATTAATCGCTACAAAAAGACCAAAAGATAAAGTTAAACTTGGTATAATTAGGAATGGAGATACAAAAAATATAGTTGTAACTTTAGGCGAACGAGATGGGGACGAAATTGCAAGTGCGTCTACTGTAAAATCTAAAAGCTTACGAGAAAAGCTAGGTTTTGATGTTGCTGATTTAAACTCGAACGTTAAGCAGCAACTTAAGCTAGACTCAACTACAGAAGGTGTTGTAGTGAGTAAAATTGAAGAGTCGAGCAGCGCTTACGAACGAGGGTTACGTCGAGGCGATGTTATTACTTCAGTAAAGAATAGAAAGGTTGAAGATGCTGACGATTTCTACAACGAACTTGAGAAATTGTCTAAGAAAGGGGATGAAGTTGTGTTGCTAAGTATTTTAAGAAATGATGCGAAACAATTCATTGCCTTCGAACTATAAGAATTTATTGTACCCCGAAAAAACCAAAGCCCAGGTCCTGATACGATCTGGGCTTTTTTTATGAAAGAAGAAGAATACTTTACTAAGCAGTTATAACATTTTTCAAAGCTTCGTTTTTATTGCGTAAATCAAGTCCGCCTTCTAGTACTGATTTTAGATTCGTTAAATAAAAAATCCAGCCTCTCGAGTCGCCCACAAAATGCTGTAGACCTTTACCATCTTCAGTTGGGAGGTCGCTTTCTACCAATTCGCAGATAATTTCATCGCCATCTCTGAAAATAGAAATGCTAACAGGGCAACCCAGCGAGAAAGTGAAGGCGAAAGTATCTACACCATTGGCCTTTAATACCATGCCTTTTTCATGAACATCATCAGAATGGCCAAACCAATTCCAAACGTAAGTATCGGAAGGTTGAATGAAATCACTCTGTCCTCTAGTTAATCCTTTATCAGATTTAAAATCCGCTTTACTTAAGAACCAAGATTCTAAGCCGGTAGTGGTAGCCCAAGCTCTATACACATCTTTGATAGTAGATTTAATATTAACCCGAAGTCGAAATTTGCTAAAATCCTGCATAATGGTCTCATTTTTTAGTTATTGATGATGAACAAATCATAAATAGGAAGTTCAAAAAGAATAAACCTATCGAAAATTGATAACTCTCTGCTTTTTGAAATCGGATGGACTCTTTCCAAATCGTCTCTTAAATAGTAAACTAAATGAAGTTTCGCTTGAATAACCAACAGCATTACACACTTCGGAGACACTTAATGGATTGGGTTGGGCAAAGAGTGCATGAGCTTTTTGTAGCCTAAGTTCGATGAGGTATTGGTTGGGAGAAACTCCAAAAGCGGTTTTAAACAGGCGTATAAAGTGCTCCGTGCTCATGGAGATAATTCTAGAAAGCTCTTCAATCCGAATTGGGTTAGAGTAATTACTTTGTAGCCATTCTCTAGCAAAGTCTATGCTCTTGAAAATTTCAATCTGGCTAGATCTCTTTATTACAGGTAAACTTTGTACTGTTTTCTCAGCCTCAACTAATTGTGCAATCAGAGATAGATATATCGATCGGACCAATAAGTCTGCCTTTAATGCATGGAAAGATGCACAAGAAGTACTCAACTCGAATAACTCAGAAAGCGATGATATCATATTTCCTGATGGTCCCAGATGAAGGCGCTCTAGTAATTGAAAATCGGGGAAGTTCGTTGAGTTTTTATAAAAGAGATGAGGGATGTTAGGAAACTCAGCAAGAAGTTGAGCGCTAAAAACGAGTAGCAAAGGAATACTTTTAGCATCTAGATGCATAGAAACCACGCTGCCAGAATTTAAAACTAAATAATCTGTGCCACCCAGCGGGTATTTTTTATTGTTGATGGAAAATTGCCCTTTCCCTTTTAAAAGAACAAATAGAGAAAGACTAGACTGGGTATTTTCTAATCGATATTCCTGATGTAACTCTTCCACGTAAAGAAGCGACTCTCTTGTAGCACAAGAAAGAAAAGCCTCTTTATTCTGAGATTGCGGAAGATTTTTAAGAATCATAAAACAAACATTCTGCTTTTTGTAAGAAAGTTATTTAAGCGTAGAAATGCTAAAACTGCAATTCAGTCAGACAAATAACTTGGCACGGTTTTGGACTTATCTATTTCAGAATAAACCAAGAGGACCGACAAATGAACTTGAATAAATATACTTTAAAAGCACAAGAAGCTGTACAAAAAGCCTTAGAGCTCGCACAAGAAGGGAATAACCAAGCGTTAGAACCTGAGCATGTTTTAAAAGCTTTTTTAAGCGATAATGAGAGCATCGTTAATACATTGCTAAGTAAGTTGGGCGCTAATAGTTCAGCTATTGATGAAGTTGTAACTCGTAGTATTTCTAGGTTACCCAAAGTTCAAGGTGCATCTGTTTCTGGGCAGTATTTATCGAATGCGGCTAAAGAAGTATTCGACAAAGCACAGAAAGAAGCAACTGCTTTGGGTGATGAATACATTAGCTCCGAACACATTCTTATTGGGCTTACCGAAACTAAGGGCGATGTAAGCGCATTACTCAACGACCAAGGTGTTACTAAGAAGAACATCCTAAAAGTGTTGAAGGATGTACGTGGCAACCAAACAGTAGACGACCCAAATGCTGAAAGTCGGTATGGAGCGTTGAAAAAATATGCTCGCGACTTAAACGAACTTGCCGAAAAGAATAAACTGGATCCCGTAATTGGTCGTGATCAAGAGATCCGGCGCGTAATGCAAATTCTTACTCGTAGAACTAAAAATAATCCCGTTCTTATTGGTGAACCGGGAGTTGGTAAAACAGCAATTGCTGAAGGAATGGCTTTGCGTATTGTTCGGGGTGACGTTCCCGAAGGCCTAAAATCTAAACGCATTATGGCGCTAGATATGGGTGCGCTTGTAGCTGGAACTAAGTTCCGCGGTGAATTTGAAGAACGTTTAAAAGCCGTAGTTAAAGAAGTAACCGACTCCGACGGTCAGCTCATCTTGTTTATTGATGAGATTCATACGTTAGTTGGAGCTGGAGCTACCGAAGGTGCAATGGATGCTGCAAACATTCTGAAACCAGCGCTTGCTCGAGGCGAAATGCACGCTATTGGAGCAACTACGTTGGATGAATACCGAAAATACATTGAGAAAGACAAAGCTTTAGCCCGACGTTTACAAACAGTTGTAGTTGGAGAACCTTCCATTGAAGATACCGTTTCTATTTTACGTGGTTTGCAAGAGCGCTACGAAGTCCACCATGGTGTGCGCATTACTGATGCTGCCATCGTAGCTTCTGCGGAACTTTCACACCGTTATATTTCCGATCGTTTTCTTCCCGATAAAGCCATCGATTTAATTGATGAAGCCGCTTCGCGATTACGACTTCAAATTGATTCACTTCCTGAAGAGTTGGACGCCATCGAGCGACAAATTCGCCAGTTAGAAATTGAACGAGAAGCTTTGAAGCGTGAGAAAGACAAAGGTAAAATTAAAGGTATTGAGAAAGAACTTGCCGACTTGGAAGAAAAGCGTAGCACAATGCGTGTGCATTGGGAGCAAGAGCGCGATCTCATCCAAAAAGCGAGAGAGCTAAAGCAAGCTATTGAAACTACCAGAAACGAAGCTGATAAAGCCGAACGTAAAGGCGATTACGAAAAAGTAGCGGAACTTCGATATGGAACTATCACTCAGCTAGAAAAAGAACTGAAAGAATCGAAGGTTAAGTTAGACGAGATGCAAGAACATCATGCGCTTCTAAAAGAAGAAGTGGATGCAGAAGACATTGCAGATATCGTAGCTCGTTGGACAGGTATACCTGTAAAGAGAATGTTGGAAAGTGAACGCCAAAAACTACTGCTCTTAGAAGAAGAATTGCACAAGCGTGTGATTGGCCAAGATGTTGCAATTGAGGCTGTTTCTAATGCTATTAGAAGATCGCGAGCAGGTTTACAAGACGAAGGTCGCCCTATTGGCTCGTTCTTCTTTCTTGGCTCTACAGGTGTGGGTAAAACCGAACTTGCAAGAACCTTGGCAGAGTTTCTGTTCAACGACCAAAACGCCATGATTCGAATTGATATGAGTGAATACATGGAGAAACACAGCGTTAGCCGTTTGGTTGGAGCACCTCCGGGATATGTAGGTTACGATGAAGGTGGACAACTTACCGAAGCCGTTCGTCGCCATCCGTACTCTGTAGTATTACTTGATGAAATCGAGAAAGCACATCCTGATGTATTCAATATTTTATTACAAGTATTGGATGAAGGTCGCTTAACCGATAACAAAGGTGTGACTGTAGATTTCAAGAACACCATCATTGTTATGACAAGTAATATTGGTTCTCATTTGATTGTTCAGGAAATGGAAAAATCGAATGGCGAACTTAGTGCTGAAAAGTATGATGAACTTCAGAATCAACTAATCGATCAATTGAAGAAAACAATACGTCCAGAGTTCTTGAACCGTGTAGATGATACCGTGGTTTTCCATCCACTTGGAAGAGAACACATACGTTCTATTGTAGATATTCAATTAAGGCATGTGTACGCATTACTAGAAAGAAACAAAGTGAAACTAGATGTGCCAGATAACATTAAAGATTGGTTGGCAATAAGAGGTTATGACCCAGTGTATGGTGCGCGACCGCTTAAACGAGTGATACAACAAAATATCACCAACAAGTTAGCCACTAAGCTCATTATGCGTGATAATGACGAGCCTATTGAATACGAAGCTACACTAACCAAAGATGGAAATAGCATCGACTTTGCTGAAGTGATTGACGACGTAGAAAAATGGGTGGAAGAGTAAATTTCCAATCTTAGTTTCTATTTTGGAAAAGAGCTCATTTAAGGATGATTGAACCACACTTCAAAGCTTGTAAAACCTAGTGTTTTGCAAGCTTTGTTTTGTTATACTTTTCAAAACTAAAAAATCGCCTTATGAAATCTCTTCTCACTACACTATTTCTATTCCTAGTTGTAGGAACTTCTTCTCTATATGCGCAGTGGAGCGCGGACTTAATTACTACTCCTGAAAAGACAAATTATACCGAAACATCTACCTATACAGATGTAATGAACTTTATTAAAGCAGTTCAGGGCAAAACTGAATTAGTGCATCTAGAGTATATGGGAACAAGCCTTGAGGGAAAAGGAATTCCTGTAGTTGTGATGGCTAATCCTAAAGTCACATCTCCTGAACAAGCCAAAGCTTCTGGGAAACCAGTAATGTACATCCAAGGGAATATCCATTCGGGAGAAGTTGAAGGAAAAGAAGCACTTCAGATTTTGATGCGTGAGATTCTTTTTGGTGACAAAAAAGATCTTCTAGATAATCAAATTATACTCTTTGCACCCATCTATAATTCCGATTCTAACGACAAAATGGAACAAGGCCGGCGCCCATCACAAGAAGATAGTCCCGTGAAAGTTGGTATTCGCGCGAACAGCCAAGGTTGGGATTTAAACCGAGACGGAATTAAGATGGAAGCGCTCGAGACTAACGGACTTGTTCAGAATGTGATTAATAAGTGGGATCCCGAGATTTTTGTTGATTTACATACCACCAATGGAACGTGGCATGGCTATTCTTTGACATGGGCGCCAAGTTATCAATATGCGGGAGAGCCAGGACCTTACAACTTCACTTGGGATAAAATGCTTCCGGAAATCACACAAACGGTAAAAGATAAATACGATCTCTATTTTGGTCCGTATGGTGGTTACAGTTTGCGTCAAGGATGGCCACCAAAAGCAATTTACACGTACAATCACCATCCGAGATATATGGTAAATCAAATGGGTTTACGTAATAAAATTGGGATTTTGAGTGAGTCTTTTGCCCACGAGCGCCTTTACCAACGCATTGATGCAACCCACGCTTTTGTAACAGAGATTTTAAACTTCACCAACAAAAACGGCAAAGAAATAGCTCGCATTAACGATAAAGCTGAGCAAGATGCCATTGCTAACGTGAAGAATAATGCAGGAAAAGTTAAAAAAGGTGTTCGTTTTGAAATGGTTCCTCTAGAAGAAACCTTCACTCTTCGCACTTACGATTACACCGCATATACCGATGAAAAGAACGAGACAAAATACCTGCGGTCAGGCAAAATTATTGACGTTCCTGAGGTTCAAAATTACAGCAAGTTTAATGCAACAGTAGAAAGCACGTTGCCTCGTGGATATCTAATTCCTGCGGAACTAAGTTACATTGCCGAGCATTTGGAAAAGCAAGGTGCTATCGTTCAGAAACTTACCAAGAATGTGAAAGCAGAGGGGGAAGTGTTCAAGGTTACGGCGCTGAACAAAAGTAAGAGAGAATTTGAAGGTCACTTTATGGCAACCGTTGATGGTGAATTTAAGTCGGCAAAAAAATCCTTCAAAAAAGGAGATTATTGGATTGATTTAGCCCAACCACTCGCTAATCTTATCTTTTATACACTAGAGCCACAATCGGATGATGGACTTGTAACCTGGAACTTTTTTGATGAATACTTAGAAACTAAAGGTATCGATAAAAAAAGCGTAGACTACCCAGTGTTTAAGTATTTTAAATTGAAGTAGTATGCTGATGGGGTAATATTTTTTGGGACCAAGTAAAAACCCACAGTCATCTCGCGGCGTATGCCCGAGATCTAGATTGGAGTGAGGGCTTTGGCTCGGCTATCTTTCCTAGTCTGTTACCACGAACACCCCTCAAATCATCCAAAAGAACAATTTTGGATGATTAGCTCCCCTCAAGTGGAGACTTGTCTGTGGTTTTAAGAGAATTATTTCTGGTAATTGAACTCCAGATTCCTCCCCAAACCCTATCGCAAGCGTCTCGCTTGTGCAACTAACAACGCTCCGAGTCCATACAAAGATACTGAAACAAGTTCAGTATGACCGAGGTTGTTTTAGATTGGGAATTAAGTAAAACTCACAGTCATCTCGCGGCGTATGCCCGAGATCTAGATTGGTAGTGAGGGCCTTAGCTCGGCTATCGTCCCAGATTCCTCCTCACTGCCTACCATAGTGCAAGTACCTCGCTTATAGCAGGACGTTCGTAATGTGATAGAAATTGAATAAACAATCCCCAGCCAAAAAATCACCCCATATTGTTGGTGCTATCATCGGTAAGCATGGTGTCGTAGGCTTCATCAACGGGTTCCCAGAGTTCGATTTTGTAACCATTTGGATCCATAATCCAACCGAATTTTCCATATTCGTGGGCTTCCATTTCGCCAACAATTTCGACGCCTTCTTCCTTCAGAACTTTCAGTAATTCTTCCAAGTTATCCACTCGGTAATTAATCATAGCGTCTTTTTGGCTAGGATCGGTGTAGGTAGTATCGTTTTTGAAGATGCTCCAAGCTGTGTAGCCTTTTTTGTCTTTGTTTTCGGCATGTCGCCAAATAAAAGAACCGCCCCATTGCCCAGATTTAATTCCTAAGTGCTTTTCGTACCAAGAGGTAGTTGCTTTTGGGTCTTCCGCTTTCAGAAATACACCGCCAATACCAGTAACGCGCTTTTTCATAATAAGGTTTGATTAATTGTGATTCAGATGAAGAATTACCAGTCTACAGGTGCATCTTCGTGTTTCTATTTTATTCAAAGTATAACATCACAGATTCCGCTTTTATAACTCGAAAAAACTGATTGCTACGCCACCACCTTCTGCCAACCATACTTTCAGGATGTCTGAACTTGATACTTCTTTTTCTTCAATTTTGTAAGCAGTAGGGTTATCGTTCCAGTGAGCATCTGCCGCATCTTTATAAATGACGGCTTTGTACTTTTTGTCTTTATGGAGGAAACTTAGATCGATATTTATATCTCTAGAGTTTTCATCAGTAACTGCGCCTAAAAACCAATTATTGCTTTCTTTGTCTTCCCGTGCTATAACAATAAAGTCGCCTATTTCACCACCCAAAACTTTGGTCTTTTTCCAATCAACAGGAACATCTTGAATAAACTGAAAAGCAGGGTTTCCTTCATAATTTTCTGGAAGATCGGCAGCCATTTGAAGAGGACTATAGAGAACAACAAATAGAGCTAACTGTTGGACAAGTGTTGTACTAACCTGATTATTAGGTTTGTACTTATTGAATTTTATATCAAAAATACCGGGAGTGTAATCAATTGGGCCGGCAAGCATTCGTGTAAAGGGAACAATGGTTAAATGCTCAGGTGGATTGCTAGAAGACCATGCATTCCATTCCTGTCCTCGTATGGCTTCGCGTGTAAGCATATTTGGGTAAGTTCTTCTTATACCCGTTGGTTTAATAGGCTCATGCACATCAAGCATTATTTGATGGTTTGCAGTGGCTTCTACAACTCTTCTATAATGGTTAACCATCCATTGGCCATGATGATACTTACCTTGTGGATTTATTTTTCCAACGTAGCCCGTTTTAACCGATCGTATTCCAAAACGGTTCATTAAGGCGTATGCAGAATCCATGTGTTGTTCATAATTAGCAACATTGGCATTTGTTTCGTGGTGCATGATGATATCAATGCCTTTTGATTTTGCGTAATTCGTAACCTCATCAAGGTTGTAATCTGGATAAGGAGTAACAAAATCAAAAATCTCGCCCGCCTCCCAGCCGGTGTTCCAGCCTTCAACCAGAACACCCTTAATCTTATGTTTGGATGCAAAATCGATATATGATTTTGTGTTCTCAGTTGTTGCACCATGCTTACCACTTGCATAATCCCAAATGGTTTTGCGGATGTGCATTTCCCACCAAATACCGACATATTTCATCGGTTCAATCCAGGAAACATCTGTGAGCGTATTTGGCTCATTTAGATTAACAATCAACTTCGACTCAATTAAGTCGCCAGCCCGTTCAGCTATTTGAATGGTTCTCCAAGGAGTAACAAAAGGGGTTTTAGTTTTTACTTTAAATCCGCTTTCTGAATCGACCAACTCGCTGGTTAACGTTAGGTTTTCGTTATCCACTTTTAAAGTCATTTCCGAATAATTGGTGAGGTTTGCTTCGTGAAAACTTAAATACAAACCCTCGTCGGTCTTCATTGTAACAGGAGTGTTTACCGCATTATAAGGAATGTATGTTTGGGCTAGTTTTTTGCCTCTCTCTGAAATGGCATCAATTTCAGAAACAAGGGTAGTGTTATACAGATGTTCATAAATTTCCCAATCTCCAGGTATCCACCAAGTTTTATGATCTCCGGTTAGCTGGAACTCAGTATTTTCTGCGGTTATGATTACTTCATTCATGTTTTTCTGTTCAGGGAATTCAAATCTGAATCCAACACCGTCATCATACACTTTAAAAACCATGTCAAATTTTCTACCAAGTTCTTCACGTTCCATGAAGCTAATGGCTAATTCATTATAGTTGTTTTCAACGGAATCCTGTTCACCCCAAACCATCTCCCATTTCTCTGAAAAAGAAGATTTTTTAACGTCCATCACTGATAGATTTCTATTCAAAGGTGGCTGATCTTTAAATTCAAAACCGATAGTAGAACTATCAATGATCGCTTTATTATTATAGAGTACTTTATAAGCGGGGACGCCGTCACTACTGATAGAAAATTCAATTTGAACTTTTCCATTTGGTGAACTTTGAATTAGTGACTGGCTTTGAGTTGAAGAAATGCTTGCAAAAAAAGCTATGAAAACTAAGAGGCTAATTTTTTGTGATAATCTAAAGATGTTCATTAGGCGTCCTGATAATGAAGTAAGTGGTATTGAGTGATATTTCCAGCTAATAGCAGGAATTCGTATTCCATATTGGAGATAACATATAGAGGAATATGAGTAAAATTAATGTAGAAATTTTGAAAATATTACAGATTTAAAGAATCTGATTTATCTTCGAACTAGAATCGGGAAGAACACAACTCATACATACGATTCTTTACTTCTTTTTGGATTTATAATGTTGAAGAATAGGAGTGAAGTCTTTTTCAGCGAATAACTGTATGAGTGCAGAAAACTCAGAAAGAGGGAAATCACTTAGTGATTTAAAATTGATGCATCCTTTCTGAAACTTCAATTTACTAGACTGTTCTTTTAGTTGGGTAACTGTTTCGGGATAGGCGTACATCACCATAGAGTGAAGAGAAAAATGGTGTTTAGTTTTTGCTAGTCCATACTTGAAAACACCTTCTTGTTTGTACACAAAAGCACCTTGATTGCTCATTATTGCCTCGGTACTCTCTTCAACGGTTGAGTCTAAGGATAGGATGCATTTCCTAAAACCCTCAATAATTTCTTGTTCGGCAGGTGATAACTCAGTTAAAAATGAGTCCATCATTTAATCCGTGTGCTGATCAAATAAAATCTGGTTTCCATCGGGGTCAGAGATGGAAAAATGGCAAGGACCTTTTTCCTCTTTGAGAGAAGCCGATTCCATCAAAAAAGTGACATCCGCTTCTTTGAGTGTTTTGTAATGGGCTCTTGCACTGTCTGGATTAAAAGTAATGATGTTATTCTCAAACATACCTTCAAAAAGTCCGATTTTAACATCCCCGTTTATCATGATGAGCCATTTTTCTTCTACCGAGCCTAGACCTTCAAGCTTTTTAAAACCCAGCTTTTCATAAAATGCCTTAGAGGCTTTGATATCTTTTACTGCTAATGATGTTGAATGAGTTCCTAATTCCATAATGCTGCCTTTATAATTGTTGGTTATTAATAATTATTCTTCAATTGGTTGGCGTTTTTTTGCGGGAAGTATATTTGAATTTTGAAGTAACCCCGCACTAATTAAAGAAATGATTATCCCAACTGGAAAAATCTCGATAAATGTAAGGGGGAGACGGTACCAAAGCTTAGCATATTGAACTCTCATCTCTTCAAGTGATGCTATGATATCATTAAGTTTTTCCTCTGATAAACCAGAATCTTTTGCCTCTTGAATTGAGGCGTCTACATACTCATTAATAAAAGCATAATCTGTAGCTAATAAATTGATTTCCCAAGCAACGATATATATTAAGCTCGCAACTAGAGCAATCCCAAGCCCCACTTTTAAAGCTGTTTTAAAAGAAATAATTCCACCAAGCTCTTGGTCTCTGTATTTTTTACTTCCCACAAATATCAGGGATAAGCCGATAATCATAACGAGGTACCCAAGGACTTTTCTAATCTGCATAGAGTCTGAACTGGCATCTCCAATCGATAGGGATAAAATCATACTTCCAATTATAATTACCCCAGAAATGACACCATAAGTGATTACTATTTTCTTCATGTTCTTTTAGGTTTGGTTATGATTGCTGAATTATAAGTGCGAAGAAACGGATTCCGATTGGGAAATCCGTCACCCGAAAGTATGATTTTACACGAATCATACAAAAGAAGTAGAATTATGAAATCAAATCGAGTGATTTGGCTTTTTCTACAGCTTGTGTTCTCCGCCTTACTTCTAGCTTTTCGTAAATACGAGAGAGATGGGTTTTAACCGTGTTTATGGAAACGAAAAGCGTGTCTGCAATTTGCTTGTTTGAAAGGCCTTCGGCTACGAGGCTTAAAACCTCTAGCTCACGGTCGCTAATTCCTAAATAAGTAGCCGCTTCTTCGTTCTTTTTAAAAGCAGGCATCGCAATGACTTTCGGGGTAGTAAGTTTGTTTCCTAGCCAAACTCCCATCCCCATAAATACGAGTGCGATGATGGTGATATATATTTCGGTAGAGATTTCATGAACTAGAAATTTGTACTCAATAGATTTAAGTACGAAGGTGAGCAAAGCCAAAGAAAGGCCGTATATGAGTATAGTTTTTTTCAAGTGTTGCTATCTTTTTTGATAGTATGCAACCTAACTAATGCGACGGAATTTGTAAACCCAAAGAGTTTTGTACGCGCCTGATTTAGTTACTAATAAATAAGACTAAGTACTTTTGCTTTTTCTATGGCTTGCTGTTTCTTTTCCACATCAAGCTTTTCATACACTTGGGTAAGAGTATCTTTAACAGCTTTTTTTGAAATGAGAAGCTTTGTAGCAATTTCTTTATTAGTAAGACCTTCGGCAACGAGCGCTAATATCTCTAGTTCCTCACGGTTGATTTCAAGGAAGTAGGCTGCTTGTACATTCATTCGAAATTTAGAGAATGAAAATATTTTTGGGATGCTGAGCTTCCGCCCTAGCCAAACGCCCATTATCACAAATAAAACCGCGATTATTGTAATGTAGCCTCTGTTAGAAACATCGCGAGTTAGGAGATTATGCTCAATAGTTTTTAGAGCAAAAGCCAATAAAGCTAATGAGAACCCGTAGATGATAATTTTCTTTTTCAAGTGCCGCTGTAGTTTTTCTAAAATCTAATATCAGATAACGTAACTAAAGGGAAGGAATTTGTAAACCCAAAAGATAAAATTAATATTCAACAGTTTGAGTAGATTCCAAAAATAGAGTTAGCCTGAACCTATTCGTAAAGCAGTATTTTTAAATACCTCCTACAAACAAAAATAGCCCAAGACATTTCCTGAGCTATTCTGAAAATCTTAATTAGAAAGATTCTAAAGACAAAAATTGAGCACTAATAATTAACTGTTGCCCAACAATTTATCAGGATTGAGGCCTTTTAAATCATCCTTCACAAACTCGCGACCTTTACGGATAAGCTCGCCATCTAAAAATACATCAGCACCGATACACACTAAATCCCAGTGGATGTTGCTAGAGTTTCCGTTTGGTGCGATTTCATAATCTTTACCGAGCGTTAGATGGTTAGAACCATAAATCTTTTCATCAAAAAGAATATCATACATAGGACTTTCAATTACTGGATTCGTTCCAAAGCTAAACTCACCAAAACGGCGAGCACCTTCATCAGTATCTAAAATATCTTTTAAGGCGTCGTTATTAGATGAGTCGAAATCTACTACAACACCGTTTTCTACCACTAATTTCACAAACTCAAACGGCTTGCCTTGGTAAACTGATGGTGCATAAGTGATGGTTCCGTTTACAGACTCAAGTACTGGAGAAGTAAACAACTCGCCATCAGGAATGTTATGAGAACCGTAGCAAGGAACCCAATTTTGGCCTTTTACAGAGAAACTAATATCGGTTCCTTCACCTTTCAGATGAATGATATCCGTTTTGCGAAGTCGTGCTTCCAAAGGCTCCATCGCTGTTTTTAGTTTGGCGTAATCAACTAAACAAGCATCATAATAGAACTTGGTAAACTCACGAGTTGGGAGTTTTGCGTTCATTGCAAAAGAAGGAGAAGGGTAACGCATAATGCACCACTTGGTGTTGTTTACGCGTTCGTCAAAATGTACAGGCTTTAGAAAATGCTCGGAATATGCTTTGTTAGCTTCCTTACTAGCTAGCGAGTTCTCATAAATATTTTCTGCTGCGCGGATACCAATAAAAACATCCATTTGCTTCATTAAAGGCAATTGGTCTACCGAAGCTTGGTTTTTCCAAAAGTTGGTATCACCATTTTGGATGAGGATGCGTTGCGTTTCGGAATCTTCAATTTGTACAAAAGGATGCGCATCTTTTTCACGAATTTGCTCAACAAGCGCTCGCAATAAGCTGATTCCGTTTAAGCCTATAAGTTGCACCATCACATTTTCGCCTTTTTGCAGTTTGGTGCTATGTTCTAAAATTAGGGTAGCTAGATCTTGATCGTTTTGTGAAATCACGGAATAGTATGTTTTAAAGATTGAATAAAAAATGTTTAATAAATGAAGCTAGTTGACAACACCTAACTCAACGATGTTATCACAAAGTTTTAGCTCATTAGGGTCGTTTGTGGCAAGTATAACCAGCTTGTTCGCTTTTGCTTGCTCTTCAACAATACGTTGCACTAAATGATGGCCTTTGGCGTCTAAATTAGAACCTGGTTCATCCAAAAAAAGGATTTCGGGATTACGTA